>Ga0210405_10006839_pt1 | contig 10114 bp, 10 predicted proteins | sample IncBWH11MmetaG_FD_155492 | JGI IMG/M metagenome (GOLD analysis project Ga0210405, IMG submission 155492) | Forest soil microbial communities from Barre Woods Harvard Forest LTER site, Petersham, Massachusetts, United States - Inc-BW-H-11-M | ecosystem: Environmental > Terrestrial > Soil >... | reverse complement strand
CACGCCGGGTTATATACCGGGCATGCCACTCCATGGTGCGGTGAAACCACTGACGCGTTCGCTTTCGGTCCGCCGGTTCTTGCCCAGCTAAAAGAAATCTTGAACCAACTCCTGGGACAATTCTTCAATTTGCCGTGAATTCGCTGAACCCAGAGAACGCCTTCATTTTTCGCATCGCGCACATCGGCAATGTGCCGTGGATTCTGAATCACGGCTTGCATTGTCGGAATTCGCCGGAGCGCGACCCAAACTACGTGGAGATCGGCAACCCGGAATTGATTGAGAAACGCCGTCATCGCATCGTGCCCATCCCGCCGGGCGGCATGTTAAGCGATTACATCCCATTCTATTTCACGCCCCATTCGCCGATGCTCTTGAACATCAAAACCGGGCACAACGGCATCCCCCGGCGACCGATGAGCGAAATCGTAATCATGGTTTCCGCGCTACCTGGGTTGGGCGCGCAGAAAATCCAGTTCGTATTCACCGACCGGCACGCTTACCTGCAAACGGCCAGCTTCTTCAGCGACCTTTCCCAACTCGACCGCATCCCGTGGGCTTTGTTGGAAACCCGCGATTTCAAAAAGGACGTTTACGACCCTGGCAAATTTGAGCGTTATCAGGCCGAAGCGCTGGTGCATCGGCACTTGCCGGTCGCAGCGCTGTCGGCCATTATTTGCCACGGCGACGCGCAAGCCACCCAGTTGCGGGGCGAGATTGAAAAACGACGACAAACCTTGCAAGTTGCAGTAAAACCGAACTGCTATTTCTGATGATCCGCTACACCACAGGCAATCTGCTGGACGCCCAAGCCGAGGCGCTGGTGAACACGGTCAACGAGATGGGGGTCATGGGCAAGGGCATCGCCTTGATGTTCCGCGAGGCGTTTCCCGCCAACACTGCCGCTTACGAGGCCGCGTGCAAAGCGGGTGAGGTGCGCGTAGGGCGGATGTTTGTCACAGAAAACCGTGCACTCAGCGGCCCGCGCTGGATCATCAATTTCCCCACCAAGAAGCATTGGCGGCATCCGTCAAAACTCCAGTGGGTGCAAGACGGTCTGGAAGATTTGAAGCGCGTGATCGTGGAGAAAAAAATCAAGTCCATAGCGCTGCCGCCTTTGGGCTGCGGCAATGGCGGCTTGGAATGGGATCAAGTCCGACCGGCAATTGAGGCGGCATTGTCGGCGTTGGAAGGCGTCGATGTCATCGTCTTCGAGCCAACCAGTGCCTATCAGAATACCGTCAAGCGCGAGGGATTGGATGAACTGACGCCTGCCCGCGCGATGATTGCCGAATTAGTGCGGCGGTATTCCATTCTCGGCATCGAATGCACGAATCTTGAGGTTCATAAGCTGGCGTGGTTTCTCCAACGCACGATTGAGGCGTTGCATCTCGACAATCCGCTCCATCTGAAGTTCAAGGCCAATAAATACGGCCCTTACGCTGACAACTTGCGGCATTTGTTGAACGGCCTCGACGGCAGTTATCTTCATTGCCAAAAGCGCTTGTCCGACGCCGGACCGCTCGAACCCATCTGGTTTGAGGATTCCAAAGCTGGTAACATCCGAGAGTTTCTGTTCAGCGGCGCGGTCCGCCGATACCTGCCGGCACTCGAGCGGACGGCGGACGTGATAGATGGCTTCGAGTCTCCTTTGGGAATGGAGCTTTTGGGGACAGTGGACTGGCTGCTCAATCGGGAGAAGTGCGCCGCGACAGTGCCCGCTTTGCGCGAAGGCTTGACGCGCTGGCCGGGGGGCGGTGACGCCGCCCAGCGCAAACAAAAGCTTTTTACGGATGAGTGGTTGGCACTAGCGATAAACCGATTGAGCAACTCAACGCTTTTGCCGCAGGCATCCCTCAATCTCGCCTGAAACTTCGGAAATGTAGGTCGGGCGCCGTGGCCAGATTGGGGTCAAAACTTTTGGCACAAATGGCCTTTGCTGTCAGCGTCCGAACGCGCTCACTTCAATTCGGAGTTGAGAATTCGGAGCGCGGAACGGAGGATCGATTCGGCGTGCGGAAGACAAATCCGAAACTCGAAATCCGAAATCCGAAACAGGAAGTCCGAACCGTCGTTGATAATTTAACCAGCCTTGGCCAGCCTGCGTGGGAGAGGCCGGCTTTCGCAATCAGAACCGATCCAGCACCGTCTTGGGCAGGATGATATCCCGGGCTATTTCCCGGAGCGACTGGCGGGTTCTGCCTTTTGAATCGGTTGAGATGGCGACATTTGCGATGTCGAGCACGCAGAAATCCTGGCACCTGGACGAGTGTTTGATGGTCAGCCTGGCGAATTGAGCCGCCCCCGGCGGCCTCGATTTCATGCGGTCCAGCGAAGTAATATCTCCGGCAGTCAACCGCAAGATTTGATCCGCCTGCAAAATAGGTTCCAGAGTTTCATTCTTCTTTTCCTGATCCAGCCAGCAGTTGTCCCGTTCGGAAAAAGGCGTTCGGGAGATCATCAGGTGCGAGGCCAGCGAACCCAGTCCCACGATCATCACGGCTCGGTTTGCGTGGCTGCTGCGGGTCGCCACCCTTCGCCGGGAGGCCACGGTGCGGCAAGCCGAGGCGCGCTCCAGCCCCTAAAGCGTTCGGGGCTGGCTCGGCGGAACGGCCGGCCAAGCGTGTCCGCTTTGTATATTCGTTCCGTCGCCCGACGCTTCGCTCGGCGACGGGGACGGCGCAGCGCGCCCATCCCTACCAACGCGGTTGGCAATACGCGCCCGGTCTGTCATTTTCGGGACGATGATGAAGCCTTCAATTTCAATCGTTGCTCTCTGCTTTGGATTGGTATTTTTATTTGCGTGTGGCGGTTTAAGCGCGCAGACGAATGTCTGGCAGCCATCGCCGGGACATGTGCAAGTGCCGATATGGCCGGGGGCTGTTCCCGATGCGCAGCCTGTCCCGGGACCGGAGAATTATACGATGACAACGGGTCTGATTGCCGGCCGGCCGTGCGTTATGGTGGGCAACGTCTCGCAACCGACGCTCACGGTTTATTCGCCAAAGGGGACAAATACCGGCACTGCGGTGGTCGTGTTTCCTGGCGGAGGTTACAACGAGTTGGCCATCGATCTTGAAGGCACGGAGATCTGTGATTGGCTGGTGTCCAGGGGCATTACGGGTGTGCTGTTGAAGTATCGCGCGCCGACTCCGAAAGTGGGGCGCTATAAGGAGTCACCCCTGGCGCTGCAGGATGCCCAGAGGACGCTGGGTCTGGTTCGCTTTCATGCCGCCGAGTGGCACATTGATCCGCGCAGGATTGGAGTCATTGGGTTCTCAGCCGGCGGACATTTGGTCGCAGCCACGAGCACCCACTTTGACAAGCGGTCCTATCCGATGGTGGATGCGGCGGACAAAGTAAGCTGCCGCCCGGATTTTGCGATCGCGCTTTATCCGGGCCACCTTTCTCCCTGGCACCCAGATGATCCGGATTCGTGGACGAACGAAAAGCAGTTGGAATTGAATCCGAACGTGGTTGTCACCAGCAATACGCCGCCCACGTTTTTGTTGCAGGCCCAGAATGACCCGGTGGACGATGTCCGGAATTCGATGGCTTACTCCCTCGCGCTCAGGAACGCCAGGGTCCCCGTGGAATTGCATTTGTATGCGGAGGGTGGCCACGCCTTTGGGATTCGGCGCACCCAGTCTCCGATTACGGAATGGCCGCAGTTGGTGGAGACTTGGCTGAGAACGATTGGAATGATTGCGCAGTGAGTCGGGTTGGAGTTGAAACTGTCAATTGCGTCTCGGGGTCTTTGCGTTAAATGCAATCCTCGCGACGGTCTGCCCGTTTAAGGCAAAGGCGCGGAGTCGCAAAGGCGCAAAGTCCCATCACTCCACCACTCCATCACTCCAGGACTCCAGCCTCCCGTTAAGATTAAGATTAAGAAGGGACAGGGTTGTTCACGGGTGACACGGGTCGGACACGGGTTGGCACGGGTCATGTCACGGGTAGGGCGTGAGAAAAGGCCCGTTTTTATTGGTTTGTCACGGTGTCACGGCTCCGGACCCCCAGGGACCGGGGCAGGTCCAAAGTCCAAGGTCGGGCCGTTCTCGGACCGGGTTCCGACGGGTAAGTTTCAATGCGGAGTGCGGAGTGCCGAGTGTGGAGTGGGAGATTTTTGCGTTAAATGCGGACGGAATGGCGGGACAAATAAGCGCAGAGGAGTCCGACCGTTGGGACCGAGGACGACGACGACCCGCCTTTGCTCCGAGGCTTCGGCGCGGCAAGCGAGGACCGGCCTTCGCTGGGAAGCTTCCGCCGTCGCTGAAAAGCTTCGGCCTACGCCGAGGCTACGGCCCGACAAGATGGCGGGACAAGTCGGCGCGGCAAGCAAAGTGGAGTGTGTGGAACGGGTTGGAACGGTCAAAATTTAATATTTTCGATATGTGGGCGAATTGACGGATAATGTCATATATTAATTTGTGGAGATTTTTTGGCCGGGTTCGCCGGAGGTGCGGCAAAACGCGGTTTGTCGTTTGAGACAGTTTTGCACGCCCAATCTTTGGTGCTTGCCACGCCGCGCGCCCGCCGTAGACTGGTTGAATGAAGAACACAGCCCGGTTGCGTGTCGCATTGGCATTGCTGGCGTTCGTCGGACGGGCAGCGGCGCAAGTCACAGTTGAGGTCGTCCCTGCGCAGGACCAGTTTCTGCCGGGCGAAGCGCTTCCCGTGGCCGTGAAGATCACCAATCGCTCGGGCCAAACGTTGCAACTCGGCAAAGATGAGGATTGGCTCACGTTCAGCATGGAGGCGCGCGATGGGTTCATCGTTCTCAAAACGGGCGAGGTTCCCGTGGTGCAGTCGTTTGAGTTGGAATCCTCGCAAGTGGCCACCAAACACCTCAATCTCGGGCCGTACTTCAATATCACCAAGCCGGGACGTTATTCGGTGACTGCCGCGGTGAGGATCAAGGAATGGAACGCGCAAGTCACCAGTGAACCGCATTACTTCGAGGTTGCGCGCGGTGTGAAAATCTGGGAGCAGGAGTTTGGCGTCCCGCCGGCAACGCCCGGCGAACACGCTCCGCCGGAGGTGCGCAAGTACGCGCTCCAAAAATCCGTGGGCATGAGCAGCATGAAGCTTTATTTGCGCCTGACCGACGCGGCCGAAACCCAGGTTTACAGAGTTTTTCCCGTGGGGCCGATGGTGTCGTTCAGCCGGCCCGAAACCGAGCTCGATCCGCAAAGCAACCTTCACCTAATCTATCAAACCGGCTCACACACGCTGCTCTACAGCGAGATCAGTCCCGCAGGTGAAGTCCTCCGACGCCAGACCTACGATTACACGGCGACCCGTCCGCGATTGAAGATCGACGACGCAGGTAAAATCAACGTTGTAGGCGGAATTCGGCGCTTGTCGGACGACGATATACCCCGGTCGTCCGAGTTGCCCCTGGCCACCGACATCCACAAGCCGGCCAAGCCATGACAGGCCCGCGCTGTTAAACTACGCCGCCAGAATCCGCTGGGTGGTTTGCCATCGTAGAATTCGCTCAACGATTGTTGCCAAATCGGGCAACACAAGGTCGTGGTGACCGCAGCCGGTCCAGGGCGATTGCACCAGCAATGACGTCGCGCCCACTGTCCGCGCTGCCGCGGCGTCCTGCCATTTGTCGCTAATCACGAAAGACTTTTCGAGGTCCAGGTGCCACTTGAAGGCCGCTTCGGTGAACAAGCCTGCGCGCGGCTTGTGGCACGGGCACAGGTCCGAAGCCGCATGCGGACAGACCATGATGTCATCCAGGGGAAGCGATTGCAGCAGCACTTCATGCATGCGATCCAATTCGCGCCGGGGAAGGTCGCCCGCAGATAGTCCCGGTTGGTTGGTAGTGGCAATGAGGAGAAATCCTGCTTCCTTGAGTTTGAGCAGGCACGGTCCTGTTTCCGGGTTTATTCGAAACTCGTCCAACCGCACAGGCAGAACCTGATGCTCGTTTTCGATCCGTGCCCGGTTCAGGATGCCATCCCGTTCCAGGAAGATTGCCGTCTTCATGCTTCTTCAAGAGAGCATAAAGCTCGCCCAATCCAATCCGTTGAAAAACAACGGGAATGCTCAGTGAAATTGATCTGTTTGGGTGTCGCAAATTTGCGAGAGCCAGGCGGGCCTTTGATATCGTCAGCAACCATACCAAGTGGCAGGATGGTCACGACGGGATATCTCGATGCGACTACACCATCGGAATCAGCACGAAGATTTCCTGGCGACCCGGAGGTTTCGCATGGAATTGAATCTGACCTTTGCAGCGCCGGATTAACTCGAGGGCGGCGAGCAGACTGGGACGCGCGGGCGTCACGAGCGATTCTTTGGTAACGAGTTCCTCGTCGGCGCGATAACGCAGGTTAATCTGGAAGAGGTTCAATTCACGGCCCGGGTTGGGGTTTGCGCCTTGCCACGCAACCGGAAAGACCGCGGGTCCGGTGGAAAATTCGAATTCCCCGCGGGACGTCTCGACTTCACGGGTAAGCTGCCAGATGGCCGCCGCAAGCCAGCGTGGTTGCACTTTGACCTGGCCGGTCAATCCCGAAGGAGGAGTCGCCCTCCAGCACGGAGTCAATCCGGCGCCTTCAGCGATACGTTCGGCCATCTCGGCGGTGTCGATGAGCAAGGCCGCGTTGGAAATGGATCGTTGCAGCGGCAGGCATTGGCCAAGCAACATGGCGACTGCGTTGGCGGACGAGTTGATCGCCTCAAGCGCCTTGGCCAGGCCGGCGGGGTCGTTCGTGTTTTTGGCCGCGTATTCGGCATTGCCAACAATGCCGCTGATCAAAGTGGAAAGGTCGTGCATCACCTTGGCGCTCACCGCGCCTGCGATTTCCAATTCGGATAACGGGATGGTTTCGAACTTCGGTTCGGAGGTTTCCGGGATTTGGGTTGTGGGTTCGAACATAAGCTCAGTCTTTGAGGTTTTGGAACTCGGCGACGATTGTCTCCAGGTCGGCAGGCTCGAGGTTCGGTCCCTCGCGACGCGTCAGGACAGCCAGGCACAATCCATCCTGGCGGGTTGAACCGTATAGAAAGTAATTGGCATAGACCCATCGGACCAGCCCCACCGGGAATTTATTGGTCCGCAAAATATGGAACGTGTCCGCGAGGCAACGGCAGGCGTATTCAAGAGCAGCGGGAGTAAACTGGACCGACGCGCTGCGCGTAAACGTTTTGCGGTCCGACGCGCGCAAGCCGCACGCGAGCATCCCCGGGATTTTCATCTTGTCTGTCAACCAGCCATGGACGTGTTCTTTCATAGGCTCGGCGTCGATTTTATTCCGATTGAACTGCCATACCCTTGGTGGCGCGGACGAAGAGTCCGCGATCCGATTTGACCTGGGCGACGATCCGTTGACGCACACCTTCCATTTCCAAACGGTCAAATGGACCAAGGTTCAGCCCCTCCCCGAGTTGGGCGGATTTTTGCGAAAGGAATTCCAGAAAACCAATGCGATCGTTGGCGCTCGGGCACTTCCATTCGTAGAGGATTTCGCCTTTAGGCGTGCAGATGACGATTTCGTCAATTCGAGCCGCCTTGCCGAGGGCCAACGCTGGCACCGAAACGCTGGGCGCGGGCGGCAACACCGGCGCCCTGTTGGGCGGCGCGGGTCTGGGAATTGCGAAGATGGGTTCGTCCGGAATTTCGGTAATCGGCTCCGCAGCAGCTTCGACCGCTTTGGTTTCCTCGCGGGCGGTTTCGGCGGCTTCATCGCGAACGCGAGCGGCCTCCATCAGCAGGAATTCCCAGGAACCATCGATGGTGCGCTGGGACGGCTCGACAAAAGGGCGCAGATTAAACTCACCGCCCTTGAGGCAAAGAATCCGGTTCAGCGCCGCTTCGCCGTTTCGGTCCCCGGCTTCGGCGTGAATGATTGCGCCATCCAGGACGTATATGTGTCCCTGCCAATTCGCCGCTGCAACTTCCAAAATGGAGGAGTTCTTGTTCAAACACTCCATCTGGATCACGTCTTCGAGGCTAACCTGCCTCAAAACACCGCGGAAGCCGGTTGCGACATGTTCCTGCCGCGCCATTTCGCGCAAAGTGCTGAAAATGATTTCCAGGTCGCCCGGGTTGCGGGGTTTTTCCAGGAAAAGTTCGGCGCCGTGATTCATGCACGCCGCGCGCGAGGCGTCATCCGCGTAGGCGCTGAGGGTCACCTTCTGGACATCCGGGTATTTCCGATGCAGCAGCGCCAGGAATTGGATGCCGTCCACGACTGGCATCTGAATGTCCACCACCACGAGATCGATGGCTTGCTCCTGCAGCAAAAGCAGCGCCTTGCCGCTGTTCTGGGCGAGGTAGATTTGCCATTCGCCGCGGCTCCATTCGCCCATGACACGTTCGATCATCTCCAGAAACTGGATGTTGTCATCGACGAACAGGACCTTTTTTAATTTTACAGATTCGACTGACATCAGGTTTTAAGCATCAGGGTTTTTAGTTTTTCGGCGCGGCGATTGTCGTCCGGAGCGGCGACCCAGTTGAGATGGTTCAATGCAAACGCCGCCGCGCGGCCGACGTATTCGTCGCGATCATCCAGCGCGGAAACCAGCGGGGCCACGACGCGATCATCCACAATGCGCCCGAGCGCTTCCGCGGCGGCCTGGCGAAGATCGCGATCTAGGTCGTGCAACGTTTCGCTCAGGATGGCAATGGCGCGAGTTGAGCGTTGCCGCACGGGATCGTTGAAAACCGAGCTTTCCAATTCGCGCTGGCGCGCGTCGTTGATTTTGGCCAGCGTGTCGGCGGCGGATTGGGCGACCCAGTATTCACGATGATTGAGCGAAGCTTCCAATTGTGGAATGACCATCCGCGCGCCTTCCGAAAGTTCCCACTGCCGATCAATTTGGCGCAGGGCGGCCTTCGCGGCCTGGCGCACAGAGCTGTTTTCGTCCTTGAGCGAAAGCACAAGCGGACCAATTGCCCGCGGATCGGGCACCTGGCCGAGGGAAACTGCGGCGGTTTGGCGGACGTCATTGTCGTTGTCGGTGAGCGCCTGGCATAGCAGCTCCGTCACGCGTTCCATGCGGATGCGCCCAAGCGCCTCGACGGAAAGTTTTCGAACGTCCCAGGCAGGATCGCGTATGAGCGATGTGGCGATTGGATCGACGATGCGAATATCCGCCATGCGGCCAAGAGCTTCGATGGCCGCCGCGCGAACATGATGGTCCGGGTCAGAGAGACTGCGAAGCAACGCGTCGGCTGACTCGGGCACACCCAAATGGCTGAGGCCCTCGACCGCCGCCACGCGGACGTGGCTGTCATTGTCCTTGAGGGCGGCTTCCAGCGGTTTGACGGCGCGGCTGTCGCCGGTCTTGCCGAGTGCCACGGCAACTTCATTGCGCTTCGGGCACGAAAGGTCTTCCAGGGCCTTGATCAAAATCTCGACCGAATTCGTCCCGTAGCCCGCCGCGACTTCGTGGTGGCCCATCGCCACTGACCTGAGTATGAAATCCGTATCAGTCGAAGGCTTCCAACCGAGCGCGTTTAACGCCCCGGCAGTGTGCCAGCGAACCATGTGGTTGTCGTCTCGCAGCAGTTGGAACAGCGGCTCGATCGCGCGCCCGTCACCGAGTTGCCGCAAAGCCTGAGCGACCGCTACCCGGACTTCCGCTTTGCGATCGGTTAAAGCCGAAAGCAAAGGAGCAAGGGCACGTTCGTCCTGCAGTCTGCCCAGCCCCCTGGCGGCCAGGGCGCGAACGTCGGGGTCATCATCCTTCAACGCCTCGGCTATCGGACTCAAGACCGTCGAGCCGCCATGCGCCACCATCTCCTCGACGGCAGCGAGCCGAATATTCACGTCTTTCGACTTAAGGCGCTGTAATTTCCACCAAATCATTCAATCGATGGTTGCCAAATTAATTGACACGAGCATGGTCATAATTCACCCAAACCGAGCGAGTGGCTCCTCGGCAGGGCGCCATAAAGCTGGTCCAAAACGCCATTAAACTATTGCGGTCGAGGGGGTTAATCCCCTGTGTGTCAGATTGCTACACTAGATTGTCACTTCCCGCCCGGAAACCATTTCCAGCGAGCCACTTACAGCTAAGCAACTGGTATGCCCCCGTTCTCGCGCCATCTTTCAACTCGACAAATCCGCGCCCCTGGCCGATAGGAAACCTT
>Ga0210405_10006838_pt1 | contig 10115 bp, 8 predicted proteins | sample IncBWH11MmetaG_FD_155492 | JGI IMG/M metagenome (GOLD analysis project Ga0210405, IMG submission 155492) | Forest soil microbial communities from Barre Woods Harvard Forest LTER site, Petersham, Massachusetts, United States - Inc-BW-H-11-M | ecosystem: Environmental > Terrestrial > Soil >... | reverse complement strand
TGGTTCTCATCGAAGGTGCTCGCGGTGTTGAGGCGGTCGATGATGAGGTAGGGGATGCGTTGCGTGCCTTCGGGCAGCGCTGTTGGCGTGGTCCCGCCGGTACACTGGAATCCGAACGTGTACACCACGCCCTGGCTGAAGCCGAGATCGGTGGTGTCGGCCTGGTTGAGCGCGGCCACCGCGAAGGGCTCGATGCCGCAGGCCGTGCACAGCGGCGCGCTGACACCGGCGACAGCCATCGCCGCGACCGGCGTCTTACGCGCCTGGCCCAGACTCAGGATGGCCCAAAACAGCAGCGGAGCGTCGGCGCTCAGATTGATTTGGACATACTTGGCGGTGGCGCCGGCGGCGTCGCCGGTATCGGACGAGCTGGTGTCCTCGCCGATCGCGCCGGCTGCCGTGGCGAAATACACGGGATCGGACACGGTGCTGGTCAACAGATCGGTGGATCCGCCGATCACCAGCGATCCGAAGTTGTACTTGTTTCCATGGCCGGCCGTGTCGTCGAGAGTGGCTTGGGCGGCGGCGGTCGCATTGCTGAGCCCGGTGTCGGTGCCGTTCAGCTTCGACGCCGCGGCGATGGCCATGGCCTCGGCGGCGTGCGTGAGCTCGCCGCGGATCAGGTAGAGGCGTCCCAGATCTACGGCGAATCCCATCACGCCAAGCATGACCGGCACCAGCAGCACCAGCATCTGGAGAGATACAGCGCCGCTCGAGTGGGGCGCGCGGGTTTCTAACCTGCGCCGGCGAGCGCCGATTGCCAATCGGCGCGCAGGCTGCCAGCCTGCCCCACAAGGCTGCATCGCAGCAATCAAAACGTGGGGCGGACGCCCTCGTCTGCGCCGGACCCCCCGGTCCGGCTCTTCCTGCGACCGAGCAGGCCGACCAGGGGGTCGGCCGCGGGCCAGGGGGCCCGCCCCACGAAAGCCGAATGCCGGCTGAACGTTATTTCTTGGCTGGTTCCTGATATCCACGGGGTCCTACGAATTCCGCCTGATCCGGGTCGGCCGGCTGGCTGCTCTTCTTACCTTTCTTCTTCTGCTCTTCTTTTACCGATGGCAGGAATACTTCCGGAAAATCGGGCAGCTTCGCTTTCTCGTCGGCCGAAAGCGGTTTAACGAAATGCGGCGTGATCACTACCAGCAGCTCGTCGGTCGATTTTTGAACCGAGCTGCTCTTGAAGAAATATCCAAGAATCGGAATATCGCCGAGGTATTTCACCTTGGCGAGCTCTTTGGTCACATTGTTATTGATTAATCCTGCGATGGCGAAACTCTCGCCGTCCTTGAGTAAAACTTCCGTCTCGGCCTTGCGTTGCGAAAGCGCCGGAATCAGGAAGCCCTGAAGGGTAACCGCATTCGAGAAATCGAGGGAGCTGACTTCCGGGGCGACCTTCAAGTTAATCGCGCCGGATGCGGTGACCGTGGGCGTGAAAGTGAGCTGCACGCCGAAGGGCTTGAACTGGACGGTGACCACTGGCGCGGTGGAGCCGCCACTGGGAGTGGAAGTGAGCACCGGGAACGGGAACGACCCACCGGCCAGAAAGCTGGCCTCCGTCCCCTCCAGCGTGATCAGGTTCGGCTCGGCCAAAATCTGCAGCAGGTTCTGCTGCTGTAGCGCTTTGATTGTCGCGCCGATATTGAGATCCGGCCGATAGACAAACAGGTTCAACAAGTCTGAGAAATTGACCGAGGAGTTGGCTAACTGCCCGTTCTGACTTGTGAGCTGGCTGAAGCGCGGCGATGCGTACTGTCCGGAGGTGGATTCACCGATCCCCGCCGCATTCCGACTGAACAGGTTGAAGCCGATCTGCTGCAGCGCGACGCGATTGATGCTGGCAAATTTCACCTGTAGCAGAATCTGACGCGGCTCGGGCTTAGGCGGCGTCTGCAGCAAGTTCACGACTTTCTTCGCCCGGGATTGCGCCAATCCTTCAATGCGCTTGACTTCGGTTGCATCCTTTACCATGCCGGTGAGCACGATGGTATCGCCGCTGCCTCCCACAACCACGCCGGCCGGCAGCGCCGCCTGTAGGTCCTTGTGCGATTTTTCGGCTTCGCTATTGTCAACCAGCACGTCGACGTTGTAGCGCTGGGGCGCCGAGCCGCCGTCCCAAACCACCAGCGACGCCTTGCCCGGGGCATGGCCGTTGACCAGGATCTCGCGCGGTGAAACCAGCACGGCGTCGGCGATCTTGGGCTCGGAAATGGCCAGCCGCTCGATATCGCGGTCGAAGGTCAACAACTCGCCGCGGCCGGTAATCAGGGAGATCAGCCTGGGGTCCTGAGCCAGAACGGGCGCGAGCAAGAGCAATGCCGCGATGTAGGCGCCGGAAATTTTCATCGAAAGGTTTCCTGCACGTGCTTGTCTCCTCGAAAGACGTCGACGACCAACCTGGGTTTCGGCGCTTCTATTTTCTTAGGCGGTTCTTCATCCTTGAGCTTCTTCTCGCCAGTGAGCTCCTGCCAGACGCGCGGATCGTCCAGGTTAGGGATCTTGCCGCGGATATTGGTAGTCCTGCCGCGCCGCGCACGCGCCATGCGGGCGCTGATTACCGGATCGAGCGCATCCGAGTTCACCGGCTGCAAGTCGGGAACCGAGGCTTGATCGAGCGGGTTGCGCAGAGTCAGGCTGACCTTGCCTTCGTTCTTGGCCAGCTCCAGCTTCTGCGCATCCTCGGGCGTCATCAGCAGCGTGGCGACGGGCATTTTCGTGGCCTTGGGATCGATCGTCTGCCCCACCGCCGTGATACGCCCGATGGCCAGCACTTTGATGTTCTGCAGGATCACCGAGGTGACGGCTTCAGCCATCGAGCCGGGGCGCGTAAACATCACGTCCACGCGCGAATTCGGCTGGATCAGGCCGGCCACGCCGCTGGTGTCGTTGATCGGGACCGAGACCGCGCGCATACCGGCCTCAATAACGGCGGCGATGCCGTCGGCGCCGGTGGTGGAGGTGAGCTTCCCGTTGGTGATTGGCTCATTGGCGCTCACCGGAATCAATAGAGCGCGGTCGAGGGCATCCTTATCTGAGAAAATGCCACCCTTGGGCAGGTCCCTATCGAGCGCCTCGATCATCTTGATGTCGGGCTTGCGGATGCGGGTTCCCAGAGGCAGGTCGCGCGACGCCACTACCACGCGGCGTGTGGCCTGCGCCTTCGAGCCGTGCACCTTCGAGATGAAAATCCAGGTAAGCAAAGCGGCCGACACCCAGGCCGCGCCGAAAATGATGAGTACTTTTTGTCGATCCATCCCGTCCTCAGTTTTTCTCTAACGCGGATACCACAAGAACAACAACGCGCCCGCCGCGATCACGGCGCCGTATGGCAGGCGCAAAGCGCCGGGCTGGTTCATATCGCTGCGTCCCCGAAATTCCGCCCAGCGCCCGCGGCCGAGCGAAGCGACAATCATTAAGGAATTCTTCAATACGCGAGTGAGAGCTCCGGCGCGCATGGCCACAATTACCGCCGCGATTCCCCCGATAATAGCAACTAACACAAAAACCACACCTAAGTTATGAAACCCCACGAATGATCCGACCACGGTGAACAGCTTCACATCGCCCGCGCCCCCAGCGCCGACCGCGAACAAGACAAACAGCGCCGCGAACCCGCCCAGAGCTCCGAGCAGACCCTGCAAAAATCCTTCACCATAAACTGTCTGCGCAATGAGTCCGACAGGCAGCGCCGGAAGCGTAAGCCAGTTGGGGATGCGCCGCCAGCGCAGATCCGTAACAGCGGCCGTCAGTACGATCAGGCCGAGCGTGACGCGGATTGGCATAGGTGGCATCATGATCGATTCACCTGGCGAGCAGCGTGGCTGTGCCGTCGCGGTAAACGCGCTTCCAGCCCAGGAACTCCAGCGCCTGAACCAGCGAATAGTCGTTCGGCAGCAGCGCGTGGGTAAAGCCAAATTCGTCGAGCTGGGTGCGCCAGCCTGGCCGCAACTGCGTCAGCCGGGCGTATTGGGTGAGGAACTGGCTGCCGTAAAGATCGCTGCGCCCGTCGAAGAAAACCTTTCTCGATCCGCGAAAGCGATAAATGAGATATCCGCCGAACTTGTCGGGCGCAAGGATTCGAGCGCTGGGCGGAAGCTTTTCCACCTCGGCTGCGGCGGCAACCGGAAACTGGTCGGGCGGAAAGCCGGTGCGTGCGGCGATGGCAGGCATCCGCAGTACGGCGAATAGCAGGCAGGCCGCTATGGGCACGAGTGCGAAGCCGCCGAACTGGCCGTCGATCGCCCGCAGCCTGTTCGAGTAGGCGAGAAACGAATCGACGGCGCGGCCCAAAACAGGCCGGAGATTCCAGGCGGTGGCCAGAGCGCGCGTGATCGCGGCGTTGGCGACCGGCAGCAGTGCGAGCCCTACCAGAGGCAAGCCGCGCGCCGATCGCAAGGCTGCGAAGATCAGGACCGACGCCAGCAGGAATCGCGGGAGCTGTTTTTGTCCCAGCGACAATGCCGCGCCCAGCATCGCCAGCCAGAGCGTCAAAGCAATCTGGAAGGCGCCTTCGGCGTGAAAGTTGAAGCTTTGAAATTCTCCGATTCGCGCCATGAGGTCGGAGTCGGTGAGGTAGGTGAACAGATGCCGGTGCAACTGCCATCCATACGGATTCAGCAGGCTGGCGGCGGCGCAGACAGCGGCGGCGAGGCAGAACCAGCGGGCTTTGTGGAACTCGACGTATGCATTCAGGTTCCAGATCAACGGCCGAGCGGCGTGGCCTGCTGCGTAGATGAGGCAGATCATCGGCGCGAAAAAGAAGCTGGCGTGGATGTTCGCCCAGAGCACGGTCAGCACGCCCGCCGCGAGCAAAAAGCTCCGGCCTGGCACGCTATCAGCCTGCCCCACTATCTCCGCTCCGATCAGGAACGCCAACAAAAACAGCCAGCTCAGCACATGCGGCCTCGCCAGCCAGTGAATATTCGCCGTGGACAGCATCGGCGCGGCGAACACGCAGGCAATCAAAAAATTCCCACCCAGAACCCAGTTCAGCCGAAACCACAGCCACACACTGCCCGCAATAGCCAGTGCGTAAAAGAACGCCACTCCCGTCAATCCACTCGCCTGATACGCGACACCCATCAGCACGTCCGAGCCCCACTCCCAGGCAAACCAGGGCTGGCCCGACCGAGTGAAAGAATAAGTATCCGTATGTGGAAGCGCGCGCGTTGTCAGCATCGACTCCCCTGCGCGAATATGCCAGCCCGCGTCGGAATCGCGAAACAGCTTTTGATAGCCTTCGAAAAGGAACAGGCAGTAGAACAGGGTGACCAGGAAAGCCACCAGCGCCAGGTCTGGTATCAGGTAGTAGCGAACAGACGCAGCGGTGGCGCCGCCCGCCCGCGCCGCCGGCCGGCTGGAAAAAGTCCCCAGGGATACGCTGCCAATGGATCGCACATCTCACGCCCGAACGCAGCTACTTACTGCGCGTTGGCGCCGATGCTCGATAGATCCTGCGTGATGCTCGAATACAGACTGACGATCCCCTGCGAAAGTTGATTCACCGTTGTGATCAACGCCAATCCAACGGCGGCCACAATCAAAGCGTATTCGACCAGATCCTGGCCCTGCTCGTCTTTCAACAACCGGAGAAAAAGTGATTTCATCATAATGTTCAACCTCCAACTATTTTTGCAACCTTGGACCGGAACTTGCTCCACCTGTTTTGCGCCGGCTTGAGCGGGATGACCGCCGGCTTGCCATCGAGCTCCGATACCAGTCTCAAATTGTTCAAAGCGGCGGAGTGATTTTTATTATAACCCAACGCCAGATCCAATTCTTTGCGAGCCTCGGCGTAGCGCTTTTGCTTAATCAGCAGCGCCGCCATATTGCTATGCGCCGTCGCCGGATCGCTCACCGATTGCCAGTGCAGCACCGCGTCCTGCGGCGTCGCCGCCATGGCCATTCCCAAATTGTTGCGCGCCACTTCCGAATTCGGACGCAGCCTGAGCGCCTCGCGGAACTCCGCGGCTGCCTCCTGCGGACGGCCCTGCATCAGCAGATTGTAGCCGAGATTGTTGTGCAGAGAATCGACACCGCCATCGAGCGCGAGCGCGGCGCGATGCGATTTCTCGCCCTCCGCCCAATCTCCAAGCTCGTCGCGCATAATACCCAGCCACGACTCGAAATCGGGCGATTTTTGCGGATGCGCGGCCAGGAAAACGCCGAGTCCCAGCGCGGCCTCCCTTGTCATTTTCATTCCCCGCAGCAGCTTCGCCATCGACAACTGCACCGCGGCCGATTCCGGAAATCGCGTGGCAGCCAGGCGGCAATGCTCCAGCGCCAGCTCCGGATATCCCGCTCGTGTGTAGTGGTCGATCAACTCCAATCGGACGGCCAGATCATCCGGCTCGGCAGCCATCTTCTCCCGCAGCGAGCGCAACACGTAGTCGCCTTCGCCGGCGTCCTTCGCATTCTGGATCTGCTGCTCAAACGCGGTAGTCCTCTTCGATGACGACTCAGCCTTAGGCGGGGAGGGCAGCCCGCTCACGGTGCGAACCTGACGAACACAGGCCACGCTTAAACCCGCAGCGACGACAATGCACGAAATTTTGTGTCTATTCATCCCCGAATGAAAACTGATGCCAGGCAGTCCTTGTAGGACGGCCCCGGTAGCCGGGCAGTTACCCGAACGAAACACCCAACCGTCATTCTTTACTTTGTTTTACAATTACTCCAACTTATCGAACTCCAACTGATCGCCCGGCTCGGTGCGGCTGGCGTCAATCGCGCCAACCGGGAGCTCCAGCACCGAATGGGCGGTCAGGCAGGCCGACAATCGCCGTGGAACCATCTCTTTGCGGATCTTACGCACCTTCTTCTTTCGATCCAGGTACACCAGGTCGATCGCGAACTTCATTCCAAAGCTATGCACCGACTCACAGGGAGCAATCCACAAACCCGCTCCCGGCTCGAGGCTGGTATGCTTCAGCAAGCCAGTCCGCCTCTTGGCGCTAGTGTCGGCCACATCCGCGGCCTCGGCCAGAACTGTACCGCGGTCCCGGTTCCGCACCTTTATTTGCAAGATCTTGGTTATAACACGTTTTTGCGTCCGGTGTTGCGTCTATGAGACTTTTTCCCTCGGTACGTGTTTTAGAGGTAAGATAGATTTGCCGCGTTCTCCAGGAGCACAGGTTCGTGAATCGACTCTCCCTTAGTGTTATTTTCTCATTAGTTATCTTATGTATCGCCGATCCAAAGCCCGCTCGGGCCCAGCAGCCCTCGGGTGCTACCTTTGGCTCGATCATCGGCCTGGGCGGCACTCCTTCCGATATCGTCCTCGATGAACTCCGCGGCAGGCTGTACCTGGTCAACAACTCCGCCAACCGTGTGGACATCTGGGGCATTAACGAAAACGCGACCGTAGGATCGATCTCCGTAGGTCTGACGCCGCTGGCCGCAGCCATCTCCATGGACGGGGCGTTTCTATATGTCACCAATCAGGCCAGCTCATCGCTCAGCGTGATCGACCTCAGCACCAGGTCCGTTGTCCAAACCATTACTTTGCCCGCCAAGCCCGAGGGAGTAGCGGTCGGTTCGGATGGCCGCGCCTTGATCTCCACCGACGGTACAGGAACGGGCAATCCTCCCGCCAATACCCTGCTCATTTACGATCGGACGCAGAGTTCCAGCCAGCAATTATCCGCGGTCCAGGTGCCGCCGCCGCCGTCTACACCCGTCGGATTAACGCCCACGACGCTGACTACGCCCGTCACGAAATTCAACAGCAAGCTGATACGGACGCCGGATGGGCAGTTTATTGTCGGCCTCACCAATCCCGGCGCGACGACGTACATGTTCGTTTATGAAGTGGCCTCCGGTGTGATTTTGCGCAGCCGGACGGTGGCCGGGCAATCCACCGTGCTTTCGATGGCGCCGGATGGGTCGCGCTTCATGGCCGGCTTCACCATGTACGACACCGGCACACTAGCGGTGATCGCGCAGCAAAACATCGCCAATGCGCCGTTTTCGCTGACCGGCTCTTTCAATACACAGCAGAACGTCGGCGGCAGCGTCTTTTCACCCGACGGCGCCACGCTCTATAGCGCCTTCAATACGGGCCAGTTCAATCCCGCCGGCCTCGCCCCCGCCGCTTCGACGCTCTTGATTTCCGATGCGCGGAATCTGGGGATCCAGCTCGGCATCAACTTGCAAGAGAGCATCATCAGCAAGATCGTGATGACCTCCGACGGCTCGAGCGCCTGGGGACTATCGCAATCCGGTCTGATCAACTTGCCGATCGGGAACCTGTACAACTATCCGATCCTGCAGCCGGAAACCACCACCGTCTTCCTGTCGGTGGACCAGTGTAATGCCGGCGTGGCAACGGCATCGGTGCGCATCAACAATCTTGGCAAGGGCAGAATGACGGTGAGCGTGCCCAGCAGCGGCACGGCGCTGGTTGCGGAAGTTACCAGCGGACTTGCGCCGACTACCATCAAGTTGACGATGGAGCCGGGCCGCGGCGGCGAAGTCCGCCAGGCGGGAACGAATGTCGTGACCGGCACCGCCAGTTTGCAGGGCACTGCGTTCAACTTGAACGTGGCGTCACTCGAAGCCATTAACATACCGAACAATATCCGCGTCTTCATGAACTATCGTCAGCCCGATCAGCGCGGCGTAATTTATCCGGTACCCACCACGCCCAACAATTCTCCTACGAGCCAGGCCTATCCGAATGGCCAAGGGAACGAAGGCCTGCAGGACATGGTACTCGACGAGCCGCGCGGGGTCCTTTACATTACCAACTCCGGCTACAACCGCATCGAAGTCTTCGATATCAACCAGCGGCAGTTTCTAACCCCCATCCCGGTCGGCCAATTACCGCACATGATGGCTATGGGGACTGACGGAACCACGCTTTATGTAGGGAACACGGGGGGCGAATCCTTGCAGATGGTCGATCTGGGGCTGCGCCAGGTGGTCGGCAGCGTGCAATTTCCGCCATTGCCCAGACAGGGCGGCGGCGCCAACGCCAACCCGACGGCGCCGCGGGCTTTGGCCATGGGCCTGTTCGGATTGAATTTCATTATGTCGAATGGGACGCAATGGAAGCTGATCGGCAATCAAGCCACCGTGCGGCCGGCCGATTCCATTACACCGGCGACGCTGGCCGGCGCTCCCTATTTCACGATGATGTCGTCACCGGACAACCGCTACATCCTCACCTTGGCCGGATCGGGGTCGAGCTATCTCTACGATGCTTTGGCGGACACCTACATTGCCGGGAGCCTGCTGTTCAACTCGACTCCCATTCAGAGCTACTATGGGCTTCTGGCGGTTGCCCCGCAGAGCAATTTCCTGGTCACCAACGGCCTGATCCTCAACAGCTCGCTCACGGTGATTGGTGGATCGCAGAAGCCTGGCGCCACCCAATTCACTGCGCCGACCGTGCCCGGCCAGCCTCCGACCCAAACCGTCGTCAGCGCCGGTCAGCGAAATGTGGCCGCTGTCGCGGCGCTGAGCACGACACAGTTCGCCCGGATCACCACGCCGGTTCGGCAGACCATTACGACCGCCACCCGCGACGATCCACGGCCGACGCTGGAACTGGTGGACATCAGCACCGGCGGCACCACTTTGGCTGGACCGCTGGCCGAGCAGCCGCCGCTGATCGTGCTCAACACGCAACGCTGGAACGTCGGGCCTCGCCAGATGGTGATCGATTCGACGGGCACGATGTACGCGATCACTTTATCCGGCCTGACGGTCGCACCCACTGTACCCGCGACTGACGCCAACCGTCCGCAAATCACCGGCATCATGAACTCGAGCGATGGCTCGACGAACATCCAGCCCGGCTCCTTCATCACCATCAGCGGCGCCAGTCTTGCGAGCGCCGCCACCGCCAACGCGGTCCCTGCGCCCACAGTGCTGGGAGGATCCTGCGTCACCTTCAACAATACGACGCTGCCTCTGCTCCAGACCTCCGGCGGTCAGATTCTGGCGCAGATTCCGCAGGGCGTCTCGACGGGAACCAACGTGGTGGAAGTACGCTCCCTGGACTTGGCGCAAGCCAGCGATCCAATGATGGTAACGGTCCAGCGCCTGCCCGCGAACTAGGCTTTGTGGAATATGCTTTAGCTTGTTCGTAAACAGGGCCTCGGCGCCGCACCGCT
>Ga0210405_10006837_pt1 | contig 10117 bp, 13 predicted proteins | sample IncBWH11MmetaG_FD_155492 | JGI IMG/M metagenome (GOLD analysis project Ga0210405, IMG submission 155492) | Forest soil microbial communities from Barre Woods Harvard Forest LTER site, Petersham, Massachusetts, United States - Inc-BW-H-11-M | ecosystem: Environmental > Terrestrial > Soil >... | reverse complement strand
CGCGGCTTCAATTTGCCCTGGCAGCGCGTACTGGGCGCCGGCGGCGAAATCAAGCTTCGCGGCGATTCAGCGCTGGAGCAGCGGTTTCGGCTGGAAGCGGAGGGAGTGCGCTTTCGCGGGCGGAAGGTGGATATGAAAGCACACGAGTTCAAGTTTGGTGGTGTCCGCAAAAAGTGATTCCCAGCTTTGCCGCAAAAGAGCGGGGCAAAGATGGAGCACTCGCACATCGCCTCGATTGTAGCCAACGGCTAACGACCAACGACTAACGACGATTCTCAAACTGCTCGTCGATCTCCACTTGATATCCAGTGACCATCTTGTTGGTTTCGTTTGCCATGCCGATGACGGCTATTAGTTCCTTGAACATAGCATCGGTCATGCCTTTCTTCTGCGCCCCAACGGTGTGTGAAGCGATGCAGTAAGCGCACTGATTGGTCACGCTCACTGCGATATAAATCATTTCTTTGGTAAGCGGATCGAGCGCGCCGGGCGCCATGATCTGCTTGATATCTTCCCAAGTGCGCTTCAGCGTCGCAGGATCGTGCGCGATGGCCTTCCAGAAATTATTGATCCAATCGGTCTTGCGCGTCGCCATGATGTCGTCGTAGACGGCGCGCACTTCCGAACTGGCGTCTTTGTATTCGATAAATCCGAGGGTTGACATGAATAACTCCATCGATTCGCCACAGAGACACGAGAAAAAACAAAGTCCAATCAAACCCAAGAAGGTTTTTCTGTGCGACTTTGTGTCTCTATGGTGAAAAGTTTCTGACCGCTATTTCGGCAATTCCCCGCCGAGCAGTTTCCCTAATTCTGCCGCCGGGGAGCGCACTCCTACATAGAACTGGCCGAACAAGGCGTAGACGGCGCTAACGTGATCGAAGCGCATTTCGTAAATTAGCTTCTTGAAGACCAACGGATCGTCGGCGAACAGATCGACACCCCATTCCCAGTCGTCGAAGCCAATGGAGCCGGTGATGATCTGCTTCACTTCTCCAGCGTACCGACGGCCCACCAGCCCATGATCATTCATTTGCCGCGCGCGCTCCTCGATGGGGAGCGTGTACCAGTTTTTATCTTCGCCGCGCTTTCGGTCCATCGGATAAAAGCAAACGTACCGGTTCGGAGGAATCTCGGGAAATAGCCGCGGATGCATCGCTTCGCGATGCCGGTTGAGCTTGCACTCGATTTCGGCCTTCCACTGGTCGGAGTGGGGCTGAATGCCTTGATCGGTCAGCTCTTTGTAAATCTTCAAGGTCGAGTCATAAAGCCCGAGTTCGATGATGGATAGATACGACGTGGTTGGTTCGAGATAGTCGCTCAACTGCAGGTTGGCCAGCCTGAGTTCGGCCTGATTGAGATCGGCGAACGAGTTGCGGAAGTGCACGAACATCAGGTCGCCCTTGTGGCCGATCAGAGAAAACAGTGCGGATTGCCCGGCGGAACCCGCTCCGGCGGTTTTTTTTTCCATTTCACCGAGCACCACCTCGGCTTCCCTGGCAATGGTCGATCTGATCGCTTCAGGCAGCGCTCGCCATGCAGTCCGGCGAAACCGCATCATCTGGTGTAAAACGCTGTAGCCTTCAGTGGTAAGCGGAACCTCGGGAACTTCTGCGGAGGCTGAATGCGGCCGAACGGGAGTAGTGGTAGTTGCGGTCATCGGATTCTCGGGATGTGTGCTCATCTGATTTCAGCAACCATTGTACGCAAGAGGCCGCGAGAGCGGCGAGTTCAGCGTTTACAATCGTGATGGTATTTTGCAATCAGGTTGGCACACCTTTATTCATGGCAATATTTGGCAAGATGCCTCGCACATTTCTCGTTTTTCTTTTGCTGGCCGCTTCTCTCGCCGCGCAAGAGCAGGGCAAGAATCAAAATCATGATAAGTCTTTGGGGGAGCATAAGCGCCTGTGGGTGCTCCGCGCGCCGGGCGAGGCCGTCGAGTACGACCCGGCAACGTTCGCCGCGATGCAGCCGGTAAAGGTCCCGGCGGAAGCGATTGCTTCGCCGCAGAAGTTTTCCGTAAATCGTCTGGGACAAATGTTATTCGCCGCACCGGCCGCGCTACCCTTGGCGGAAGGCGATCTTGCTGCTGAGGAGAAGGCTTGGCTCTGGGGCGGCCACACGGCGACTACGCTTCCGCTCGGTGGAACGCGAAGCACGGCCACCACGGGGTCCAATCTGGCAATCACAGAGTCCGCGCCCGCACCTTCTCTCTCAGAAGACGGGAAGCATCTCTATTGGTTGGCAAACCAGGCACGGCGACTGCAGCGCGACGGGGTCGACCTTTCCACCAAAACGACGTGGTCGATCTGGCAGACGGACCTTGCCGGCGGCACGCGTCAAGATTTGGCCTTAATTGCCTTGCCCGATTGCTCGTGCCCGACGGGCGGTTGCGAAGAAAGTTGTCCTTATGGCGTCCCGTGGGTTCCGGAGGATGGAATTGGCAAGTTTTTTCTGCTGAATCAGGTTGTCGCCGCGCAGGATCAGTCGATCTATAAGGCGTCCTCCGTGTATGAGGAAAGTGCGGGCAAATGGAGTGGGCGGCCACTCGATCCGCCGCTGCGGCAGGTGTTGGATGCAGCGAGCACGGGAGCGATTCTGGAAGCGATTCCAGACACAGGATGTTGCGGCTGGGCGAACCAGAGTGACGACCAGACTTTGCTGCGCCTCGACGGCCAAACCCTAAGTGTGTTCGACGAGCGCAGTGAGTACAAGAACCCTGATTACGATGTCAGCTTTTACACGCAAAACGGCAAGCTGTCACCTGATCGCAGCATGGTGGCACTAACCATCGTAGCTACGGCGAGAGCAAATGCTGCGATTCAGCTAGCTCAGGACGGACAGGCGAACCCGGAAGAGTCGCAACGCATTCGCAAGGCATTGCTCGATCTGCCGGCGGTCGTGGTGAAAAGTTTCGAAGCCAAGAGCGGTGACGGCTCGCCGCGGCGCATCGCGTTTCTGCCGCATGCCACGCTGGTGGGCTGGATCAGCAACAAAGAAATTCTTATTGTCGAAGGAAATCTGCTGGTCGCTTATGACGTTGTAAGCGGCGCTCGGCGGAAGTCGAGCATTCATGTGGAGAATGCGGGGCACGTATTTTTGCGGTGAGGGAATGACAAGGTCCAGCAGCAATCGCGAATAATTGAATGCCCTGGATGTACAATCCCAGTTAGAGAATTTTCGCGGGGGGAACATGGAAAATTGGAAGAAGGCCGCGGTGGCGGGAGCGATTGGGGCGGCGACGGTTTTATTTCTGAAAAAGAAATATCCAGCAGGGGTGCTGGCGACAGGCGTGGGGCTGGCGGTGCTGGCCTCGGAATTTCCAGACAAATTTGAGAAAGTGCGGCAGTCGTTGCCGGATTATTTTGATCGCGGTATGCGAGTGATGGAGATGGCGGCGCGCGCCGGCAAGCGCATTTCCGACGCAGCGGGGCGAAGCGCGATCGATGTGTGGGAAGAAGTGAGTGGGTGAGGATAGGTTGGATAGCAGAAAGAAATGACGAAATAAAAGGCGCCGCGATTTTATTTCTTCGTTTTGACTTCTAATTCCTGGCTTCTCTACTCGATGCCCAGCTGTTTTCTGGCGTCTGGGCTGAGGCGTTCGGGAGTCCAGGGCGGATTCCAAACAACGTTCACTGCGGCATTGCGGATGCCGGGTAACTGCTCGAGGCGCGACTTCACTTGCGCGCTGATATTGACGTGTTCGGGGCAGCCCTGCGCGGTGAGCGTCATATCAATGGTCACATCCTGTTTTACTTCCTCTGGCGATTCGGCAGGGACGGGCGCAAAGTTCACTCCGTAGATCAGGCCGAGGTCGACGATGTTGACGGGAATCTCGGGGTCGTAGCAACTTCTCAGCGCGCTCAGGACATCTTCTTCGGTTACGGTTGGCATTTGATTCCCCTCCACAGTGTCCGGGTTCCGGTTCCCGGTTTCGAACCCCAATATTTATCTTCTTCCAGTGTAACGCAGCCGCTGCCGGGGGAATAAATCCTACCTTTCTCATGGCAATCTGATAGAGTTTTTTCCGCATGATGAGTGAGGAAGCGAAGCAGAGGATTCAAGTAGCGCTGGCGCTGGCCCTGGTGGTGGCCGGATTGCGCGCGGGATACATTCTCTACCGGCGCCACGAGGATAATCTCGCGGCGCAGAAGCAGCAGGCGGCAAAAAACGCCGGGTACTCGAATGCGGAATATTATGTTTCGCCGAAGAAGTTGCATCCGTTTGATCTGAATTCGGCGAAGCAGTTGACGCTGCAACCGGTTTGGGTGAAGGAGGGATATCGGTACACCTATTATCGCTATGTCCCGGTTGTGAAGCGCGTCGACTTTGCGCACGATGCGGGACTGCTGGGCCCGATCGAGCGGTTGCAGATCAACGACGTGATGGCGGTTGCTGCTCCGGGAGGCAGGAAGCAAATCGTGGCGACGTTTGAAAAAGATGGACACAGCTATGCTGTGCTGATCGGATTCGAGAGCGACGACCGGTACAAGATTTATTCCGACGAAATCTTCTATGTGGAAGATCCGCATGATTTGTACAAGTTCTGGCCGGCAGACGTTTGGCAGGCGATCGCACAACATGAAGTGAAGCCGGGGATGGATGAACTGCAGGCGGACTTCGCGATCGGTATGGGCGTTCCGGATGCGGGCGCGACGTCGGGGGCGAAGACGGTGCGATATCCGAACGGCGGGAAGCCGCTTGTTGTGGAGTATCGCGACGGGAAAGCGGCGGAGATTAAGCCGGGGACGTAGAGATCATGGAGATCGTTCGACTGCGGTTGGTTCTTGCGTCGGGCGCAAGAACCAATCCTCGCTCAGGGTGACAATTTCTCTACTTCACTGCGGCTAAGGCTTTCGAGACTTCAGCGATATCGGGTACGACGGGAATTTCGTAGTCCTTGCGCCATGCCAGTTTGCCGTCACGGTCGATAATGAAGATGGAGCGGCCGGTGATGCCTTTGTCTTCGAGATAGACGCCGTACTTGGCGGCGACGGCGCCGCGCGGGTGGAAGTCGGCGAGCAGCGGGTAGTGGATGCCCATCTTGTCGGCATAGGCTTTGTGCGACCATGTGCTGTCGACGCTGAGGCCGAGGACCTGCGCGTCCAGATCTTCGAACTGCTTTTTATCGTTGACCATGCAAGCATGCTCCTTGGTGCAGGTCGGGCTCCAGTCGAGCGGGTAGAAGACCAGAACCACGGGCTTCTTGCCGCGGAAGTCGCTGAGCTTCACTTCTTTCTGATCCTGATCTTTTAGGGTAAATTCTGGCGCGGGAGCGCCGACGGTTACGGGCATGAGTTCCTCCTTGAGTTTCTTAGGATAATTTCCACACACATTCTAAACCGAGGGTCGGATGCTTCGCTCAGATGACAATTCCGGAAAAATCTACTTCAAGATTGGCGATTTGTCGTCTGCGGTTTTTTCTTCGTCGCCGTGGATTTTGCCGTCATCTTCGGCGTAGAAGGAGCGGTGTTGGGCGTCGAGTTGCTTCGGAGTCATGGTGAGAACGAAGCTATCCTTCTTGCCTTTGAAGCCGGCGGTGTAGTCGCCGCGGTTGGGGTCGACCATGCGCTTGGTGAACGAGCCGGAATGAACCAGTTCGGCGAGGGTGACGGCGAAATGGCCGTACTGTTTTTGAAAACGGTGTTGAGCGCGGAGAACGACTCGCATGTAGGCGAGGGCGGCGGCTTCGGAATCGGAGCGGGCGGGGTCACCGGGAAATTTGGGTGTATACGTGGAAGTTTGTTGGGCGAGCAATTGTTGGCCGACCGTTTGTCGGCCCAACCCGGGCATCGTGATGGCTAGAGTAAGGACGGCCAGAGTGACGATGAACAGAATTTGCAGGGGATGTTTTTTCATGATTCCTCGTTTTGTCAACGGAACAGTATGCGATAGCTTAGCTCTCGCAGCTCAAAGCCAGCTCGGCTCTCCAGTTTAGATCCGCCGTCGAGGGACCATCCGGCGATCTCATAAAAGCGGCGGGCTCGCGCATTTGATGCAAGCACCCAAAGAATTGCTGTCGAGTATCCAAGAGATTTGAGGCGGACGGTCGCACGGGTAAAAAGAGTCCGGCCCAAACCCTGACCCCAGCGATCGGGATCGACGTAAATCGCATAGAGTTCACCGATGACATTTGGGTCGGCCTCTCGCGCCGGGCCAATCGCGGCAAAGGCATCCATTCTCGTCTCGGTGCCGACCACCCATACTTCGTTCTTGTTCGTGGGTGGAGACGAAATGTGCGCCCGCCAAAACTCGCTGCGCTGCCTAACTTGCTCGCCGAGTTGGTCAAGATATTGATCCGGAAGCTGCCCGCGATACGCGAATTGCCAGCTTCGAATGTGCAGGGCCGCAATCGCTTCCGCATCCTCCGGCACGGCTCGGCGTACAAGTGCTTCCATATTTCCGGCGTAACCTGAGGGCTGTTACCGGTAACCGATCCTGCGGGCCACGTTTTCAGGCTATTCTTTCATGTTACTCCCGTAATTTCCCTTCGGTCACGTTCTCTTTGCAGAGCGGTGAATTGCCGTTATGCTCTTTGTAAGAAACTAACCCTACAAGGGAAAACTATGAAAGCAGCCGTAGCGAGAAAGCCGATCATTCGAATTGCCGTTGTCGAGAGCGATCCATTAAGATTTGTTGGATTTCGCGCCCTGTTCGACACGGAGCCTGAGTTCGAACTAATTTCCGCCAGCCTGCCCGAGATCTCCACGCTGCAAGGCGTCGACTTGATCCTTCTGGGAAACCGCTCCGGCCAAAACCTGTTTGATGTGATGGCCAGCCTGAAGGCTACGCGGCCCGATCTACGGATCATTGTGACTGGGTCCGGCGTGGATGAAGAGACGATTCTTAAAGCGATCGCATCCGGCGCCAAGGGCTATGTTGACGAAGCGGCTTCGCCAGCGGAGTTTGCGCAGGCAATCCGCATCGTGAGCCAGGGCTCGGTGTGGGCGCCGCGTAGAGTGCTGTCGATGTTCATCGAGAGGGTCTCCTCATCGCCAGGGCGAATCTTCCCAGCGGGCCGCGTGACCTTTACCGACCGCGAGAAGGAAGTGCTGGAGATGCTGGTGGCCGGTCGGTCCAACAAAGAGATTGGATCTCAATTAGGAATCGAAGAGCGCACGGTGAAGGCGCATGTGGCGAAATTAATGCGCAAGGTCGGCGTGCAGAACCGAATCGCGTTGTCGGTGCATGCCATTACGCATTCGCTAGTGGCCGCGAAGTAGGAATCTGGTCTTAGGTCTCGGGTGCTCGGTCTTAGGAATTGAGACCTGAGACCTGACGTTCGTTACTTCAGGACACTGACCTTGGTGATCTTGTAGCAATTGCGAGTGCGGGGCATACTCGCCTCACCTACCACAGAACCTGGGAGACGGGGTTGAGAGTAGCGATTAGGGTCACTACTTTTAGCCCCGATTTTTTTGTCTTCGAAGTTGTCTTTCCATCCGCTAGGTCCTTCCTTCTGACTCTTTCCATTGCTATGGGTTCCTGACGCTCTCGACACAATGTCGGACGTATCGTTTACAATCAAAGTCATCGCTCCCACATGAAGATGGATGAGGAACCATGAAAAAGCTATTGCTGCTGACCCTGCTTGTGTCTCTCTGTGCCTTCAGCTTTGCGGCGGATGATCAACCCAGGGAAACCAAAGCTTCGGACCGCGTGCAGGCCGCGGCCGACGTGCTCGACGATATTCAAGGTGCGCCGGATAAAGGCATTCCTCAGGAAGTGCTGGGGTCGGCGGAGTGCGTGGCAGTGGTGCCGTCTATGTTGAAGGGCGGTTTCATCATTGGCGGCAAGTATGGCCGCGGGCTGGCCAGTTGCCGCACGCCCAAAGGATGGAGCGCGCCGGCATTCTTTGTCGTGAGCGGTGGTAGCGTCGGCTTCCAGATTGGCGGGCAGGCGGTTGATCTGGTGATGCTGATCATGAATAAAGACGGAATGAAGCATCTGCTGTCGAGCGAGTTTGCCTTGGGGGCCGACGCTTCGGTGGCCGCAGGTCCGGTGGGACGTCACGCGGAGGGAAATACGGATTGGAAGATGCGGGCGGAGGTTCTGACCTATTCGCGAGCCCGCGGCCTGTTTGCCGGAGTGAGTTTGAACGGCGCTGTGGTCAAGCAGGATAAAGACAGCACGCGCGAATTTTATGGGCGCATGGTGCCGTTCCGGACATCGCTAATAGGCGAGATCGACCCGCCCGCGGGCGCGAATGCATTCCTGACATCGCTGGCGAAGTGGGCCCAGGACGCGGCGAAGTAAGGGACTAAGCCAGACACGCCCTTCGGTCGCTTGTGCTCTCTCAGGGCAAGCTCCGTGAATCGCGCGGCTTGCTTAGATCCCTTCGACTGGGCTCAGGGCAGGCTTTCAGTCGCAAGAGCGCTCGTTCAGGATGACAATCTTCTTTGGTTTATTTGCAAATAGTTTTCTGCAATGGTAACTTCACGCTTCTCTAATGCGCCAGCGACTTGAGTACGCGGCAGCCTGGCCGTTCATCAAAATCCTGGGTATTTTGCCACGGGCGCTGGCCCACGCCACGGGCATAGGCCTGGCCTGGGTGGTTTATCTTCTGCACGTGCGATTGCGGCAGGTAGGCATGCGCAATCTCACCATGGTTTTTCCGGAAAAGAGTGAAGCTGAGCGTGCGCGGATTCTGCGCGGGGAGTTCGCATCGCTCGGTCGTCAACTGGCGGAGGTCTGCCAATTTTCCAGGTATACGCGGGAGAACGTTGAGCAGGTGGTGGTCTATGATGGGCTCGAAAACTACCAGAATGCTTACGCGCGCGGCAAAGGTGTTTTGTTCCTCACCGCGCACTTCGGAGGCTGGGAACTCTCCGCGTTTGCGCACTCTCTGCATGGCCACTGGATGCACGTTGTGGTGCGCGCGATGGACAATGTCTATCTCGACCGGCTCATTCGCCAATACCGGACGATGCACGGCAATCAGATTGTGGAGAAAGATGACTTCGTGCGCGGATTACTGGCGGCGATGAGAGCTGGAGAAGTGGTCGGTATATTGATGGATACGAATATGACTCCGCCGCAGGGTATCTTTGTGGATTTTTTCGGCATCCCGGCTTGTACAGCGAGTGGGTTGGCGCGGATTGCGCTTAAGACAAATGCAGCGGTGGTGCCGACGTTCACCATCTGGGATGCGGATCTGGGGAAATACCGGCTGCGCTTCGATCCGGCAGTGGAGCTGGTGCAGACCGATGATCTGGAAGCCGACATCAAGACCAACACGCAGAGATTTACTTCGATCATTGAAGACTACGTGCGGAAGTATCCCGCGCAGTGGTTGTGGGTGCACCGCAGATGGAAGACGCGGCCTCCGGGGGAGAAGGCGTTGTATTGATCGATTCCCGGCTTCGACCGGATCAGTTTATTTTGCAAGAGGCAGATCTTGGCGGCGACCGAGGATTTCGGATAAACGGCAAGAAGAGTGATTACGGATTTCTGCTCATGTTTGTGGACACGGCTTCGTTGCTAGTCGCTCATTTGTTCGAGAATTTTTCTTGACTTCGTTCAGTTCCGCCAGTTTGCGTCGCCCGATCCACAAACGCGCGGGTCGATTGTGTTTGAGGACGCCACGTTCGCCGCAAGACCCAAACCCGGTATCCGGCCGATACGAACACTAAGACGCAGATGCCGGTCGCCCAGCCGGTTCCCATCCAGCTCGATTGATGCCGCATGAAGAAAGCGAAGATCAGCATCCCGATGAACGTGATTTCTGTGAGGAGATTAGGTCCCCGAACCTGATACATCTCCCTGTGACGACTTGTTTCAGGAGCATCGCAATGGCCGGCCTTGACATTGCAGGTAAACCTATCCATACTTGGGGCCTTCCCCGGAAACAGACCCTTTTGCCTACAGTTCGTTGTTCGTTGTCTTCGGCACGGCTCTTATTTCTTAACAGCTGCGCCATAGTGGGCGCGCCGTAGAATAATCGTACTCTCCGTAGGGCTCACGATCAGGTGGAGGTGACTATGAGTGAGGCTTCTTTGAGGTTGGTGTCGCCGGCAGGACAGACTATTCCCCCTCGGTTCAGGATTTTTATCAGCTACGCATCCGAGGACTATCAGATCGCGGAATCGATCCGTAAGTGTCTGGTTCTTGCTCT
>Ga0210405_10006834_pt1 | contig 10118 bp, 9 predicted proteins | sample IncBWH11MmetaG_FD_155492 | JGI IMG/M metagenome (GOLD analysis project Ga0210405, IMG submission 155492) | Forest soil microbial communities from Barre Woods Harvard Forest LTER site, Petersham, Massachusetts, United States - Inc-BW-H-11-M | ecosystem: Environmental > Terrestrial > Soil >... | reverse complement strand
TAAGGAGAAGTGTTATGACAACCTCAGCAACTGTTCCAAATACCGGAAGCCAATCCGCTGCCAATCCTCTCAAAGGCCTCCTCGCCTACGGCCAGTCTCCCTGGATGGACTACATCCGCCGCGACCTGCTCACCGGTGGCGGCCTGAAAAAATTCATCGCCGAGGACGGCCTGCGCGGCCAGACATCCAATCCCACCATCTTTGAGAAAGCCATCAACGGCAGCACGCTGTACAACGACATTCTCAATTCCCCCGAAGCCAAATCCCTGAACGCCAAGCAACTCTACGAAAAAATCGCCATTCGCGACGTCCAGGACGCCTGCGACATCTTCCGTCCCGTCTACGACGAGAGCAAACACCGCGACGGCTATGTCAGCCTCGAAGTCTCTCCCCTCCTCGCCAACGACACCAACGGCACCATGGAAGAAGCCCGCCGGCTCTGGAAGGCCGTGAACCGCCCCAACGTCATGATCAAGGTTCCCGCCACTCCAGAAGGCGTCCCCGCCATCCGCCAACTTCTCGAAGATGGCCTGAACATCAACATCACCCTGCTCTTCGCCCAGTCCGCCTACGAAAAAGTCGCCGAGGCCTTCGTCGCCGCTCTCGAAGCCCGCGCCGCCAAGGGCCAACCCATCAACCAGATCGCCAGCGTCGCCAGTTTCTTCGTCAGCCGCATTGACACCCTCATCGATTCCAAAATCGATGCTTTGTTGAAAACCGCCGGGGGAGATACCAAGGTGCTCCTCGAAAGCCTCCACGGCACCATCGCCATCGCCAACGCCAAGCTCACCTATAAAAAATATCTGGAACTCTTCGGCGGCCCGCGCTGGAAGGCTCTTGCCGCGAAGGGCGCGCAGACGCAGCGCCTCCTCTGGGCCAGCACCAGCACCAAGAATCCCAAATACCGCGACGTCCTTTACGTCGAAGAACTCATCGGCGCGGACACTGTCGACACCATTCCGCCCGCAACCTTCGACGCTTTCCGCGATCACGGCAAGCTCCGCCCCAGCCTCACCGAAGATGTCGCCGGCGCCGCTCGCCACATGGAAAATCTCGCCAAGGCCGGCATCTCCATGAAAGAAGTCACCGAACAACTCGTCAACGACGGCGTAAGACTTTTCGCCGAAGCCTTCAAGACTCTTCTCGAGGCCACGGGTAAGAGCGCCGGAGTGAAAGCGTGAGTCTAAACAAAATCTCCTACAAGCTACCCCCAGCCCTGGCCGAAGGAGTAAAGACCTCCCTCGCTGACTGGAAAACCAACAATAAGGTCGCCCGCCTGTGGCAGAAGGACCCGTCCCTCTGGACGGGCACCGACGAAGGCAAGTGGCTGGGCTGGCTGACCATCGTTGATGAGCAACTGAAAGAAGTCGCCAACCTCAAAAAGCTCGCGGCGGAAATTAAGAAAGCCAAATTCCGCCACGCCGTGCTTCTTGGCATGGGCGGTTCCAGCCTCTGCGTGGAAGTCCTGCGCCTTACCTTCGGCAAATTCGGCGGCTATCCAGAACTCCATGTCCTCGATTCCACCGATCCCGCCCAGGTCAAGGCCGTCGAGAAAAAACTCGACCTGAAGAAGACTCTCTGCATCGTCTCTTCCAAATCCGGCAGCACCCTTGAGCCCAACATCTTCAAGCAGTATTTCTACGAGCGCATCCGCCAAAAAGTCGGCGACAAGGAAGTCGGCAGCCATTTCATCGCCGTCACCGATCCCGGCTCCAAGATGGAGCAGGTCGCGAAAGATGGCGGCTTCCGCCACATCTTCCACGGCGTTCCCAGCATTGGCGGCCGCTATTCCGCCCTCTCGCATTTCGGCACCGTTCCCGGCGCCGTCATGGGCCTCGACGTTTCGAAATTCCTGAAGATCACCCAGAAAATGGTCAAGGCTTGCGGCCCCACAACCGCTCCCGAAAAAAATCCCGGCGTCATCCTCGGCACCATTCTCGGCGTCGCCGCCAATCACGGCCGCGACAAAATCACCATCTTCACCTCCCCCGGTGTTTCCGATCTCGGCGCATGGCTCGAACAGCTCATCGCCGAATCCACCGGCAAGGTCGGCAAGGGCATCATCCCCGTCGATCGCGAAAAAATCGGCAAACCCGCCGTTTATGGCAACGATCGCGTGTTCGCCTATCTGCGCTTGGCCAAGGAGAACAACCGCGCGATGGACGCTGCTGTCACTGCCCTCGAAAAAGCCGGGCACCCGGTCGTTCGCATCGTCCTCGGCACGAAATTCGACCTCGGCCAGGAATTCTTCCGCTGGGAAATTGCCACCGCCACTGCCGGCTCTATCATCGGCATCAACACATTCAATCAGCCCGACGTCGAAGCCAGCAAAATCGAAACCCGCAAACTCACCAGCGAATACGAAGCCACCGGCAAACTCCCCTCCGAAGCCCCCTTCTTTGAAGACCAGGGCCTCAAACTCTTCGCCGACGAGAAAAACGCCGCCGCCCTCAAGAACAACGCGAATCTCGCCGAAGTCCTCCGCGCGCATCTCGGACGCATCGGCGCCGGCGACTATTTCGCCCTTCTCGGCTACATCCAGATGAACGACGCCCACGAAAAATCCTTGCAGGCCATCCGCCACCAGATTCGCGACGCCAAGAAATCCGCCACCTGCCTCGGCTTCGGTCCGCGCTTTCTCCATTCCACTGGCCAGGCCTACAAGGGCGGCCCCAATTCCGGCGTCTTTCTCCAGCTCACCTGCGATGACGCAGCCGATATTCCCGTCCCCGGGCAGAAATTTACGTTTGGCATCGTCAAAGCGGCTCAAGCCCGCGGCGACTTCGCCGTGCTTTCCGATCGCGATCGCCGGGCGCTGCGCATTCACCTCGGGAAAAACGTGAAAGGCGATCTCGCGAAGCTAGCGAAAGCGGTAAAGCAGGCCCTGGCGTAACCAAATTTTTCATTTTCAATTTCTCGCGGAGGAACTTCTAATGCAACTCGGCATGATCGGACTGGGCAGAATGGGCGCCAACATGGTGCGGCGCCTCCAGAAAAATGGCCATCAGTGCGTCGTCTTCGATCGAAGTCCGGAATCGGTCAAGCAACTCACTGGAGAAGGCGCCACCGGGTCCACTTCCATCGATGACTTTATCGGCAAACTCCAGAAGCCGCGCGCCATCTGGCTGATGGTTCCCGCGGCCGTCGTAGACGCCACCATCGCCGATCTCGCTCCCAAACTCAGCAAGGACGACATCCTCATCGACGGCGGCAACTCCTACTACATCGACGACATCCGCCGCGCCAAGGAACTCGCTCCCAAAGGCATTCACTACGTCGACGTCGGCACCAGCGGCGGCGTCTGGGGCCTCGAACGCGGCTACTGCCAGATGATCGGCGGAGAAAACGGCATCGTGAAGCATCTCGATCCCATCTTCAAGACTCTCGCTCCCGGCCGCGGCAACGTCGACCGCACCCCCGGCCGTGAAAAAGGAACCGGCACTTCCGAAGAAGGCTATCTCCATTGCGGCCCCTCCGGCGCAGGCCACTTTGTGAAAATGGTCCACAACGGCATCGAATACGGCCTCATGGCCGCCTACGCTGAAGGCCTCAACATCCTCAAGCACGCCAACGCCGGCAAATCCCATCGCGAAGTCGACGCCGAAACCACGCCACTCCGCAATCCGGAGCACTATCAGTACGATTTCAATCTCGCCGACGTCGCCGAAGTCTGGCGCCGCGGCAGCGTCGTCGCCTCCTGGCTGCTCGACCTCACCGCCATCTCTCTTTTCGATCAGCCCACGCTCGAGCGCTTTTCCGGCCGCGTCTCCGACTCCGGCGAAGGCCGCTGGACCATCCTCGCTGCCATCGAGTCCACCGCGCCCGCGCCCGTGCTCACCGCTTCGCTCTACCAGCGCTTCACTTCGCGCGGTGAAGACGATTTCGCCGCCAAGCTGCTTTCCGCTATGCGTTTCCAGTTCGGCGGTCATCTCGAAAAGAAGGCCGGGCAATAAGCCGCGAAGCCGGAAATCGCGCGCCCCAACTCAAGATAGGAACGTGCTCCATGAACACCAATCATGCTGAGGTTCCAAGTGCCACTGCTGCCTGTGCCATGGTCATCTTCGGCGCCACCGGAGACCTCACCAAGCGCAAGCTGCTCCCCGCCCTGCTCAATCTCGCGCAGGAAAATGTTTTGCCCCAGCACTTCGCCATCATCGGCGTGGCCGGTGGCGATGCCACCACGGAATCTTTCCGCAAATCGCTGACCGCTGAAATCCCGCAATTCGCGCCCGATTCCATCGACCTCAAGATGTGGGACTGGATGGTCGAGCGTGTCTATTTCGTCCCCGGCGATTTTGCCAATCCCGACACCTACAAGCGCCTTCAGGCCCAGATCGAGGTCGTGAACAAGAACCACGGCTGCAGCGGCAACAATTTTTTCTATCTCGCCGTCGCCCCGCGTTTTTTCGCCACCATCGTCCAGCAACTTGGCGCCGCCGGCATGACCAAGGAAGAAAACGGCAAATGGGCTCGTGTCATCGTCGAAAAACCTTTTGGCCACGATCTGCAATCTGCCGTCCAGCTCAACAACGACCTCAAGAAAGTTCTCACTGAAAAACAGATCTACCGCATCGACCATTACCTCGGCAAAGAAACCGTCCAGAACGTCATGGTCTTCCGCTTTTCCAACAACATCATCGAGCCTCTCTGGAATCGCCACTACATCGACCATGTCCAGATCACCGCTTCGGAAACCGTCGGCGTCGAGCATCGTGGCGGTTTCTATGAAACTGCTGGCGCTCTCCGAGACATGGTTCCCAATCATCTCTTCCAGCTCCTCACCATGACCGCCATGGAGCCGCCCATCTCCTTCGACGCCGATGAAGTCCGCAACAAGCAAGCCGAAATTCTTCACGCCATCCAGCCGCTTACTCCCGAAGAAGTCCTCACCAACGCGGTTCGCGGCCAATACGGCTCGGGTGAAGTGAACGGCAAGGAACTCTCTGGCTACCGCGAAGAACCCGACGTCAATCCTCAATCCAACACCGAAACTTTCGTCGCCTTGAAACTTTTGGTCGACAACTGGCGCTGGGCCGGCGTCCCTTTCTATCTCCGCACCGGCAAGAGCCTCGCCAAACGCGCCACCGAAATCGTCGTCCAGTTCCGCCGAACTCCCTTCGTCCTGTTCCGCAACACCACCGTCAAAAACATTGAAACCAATCGCATGGTCATTCACATTCAGCCCGATGAAGGCATCTCTCTCAGCTTCGGCGCTAAAGTTCCCGGCTCCGTCATGCGCCTCGGCCTCGTCAATATGGATTTTGACTACGACACGTATTTCGGCACCGAACACAGCACCGGCTACGAGCGCCTCCTTCGCGATTGCATGTCCGGTGACGCCACGCTCTTCCAACGCGCCGACATGGTTGAAGCTGGCTGGAGCGTCATCCAGCCCATCCTCGACGTCTGGCACGCTCTCCCCGCGCGCAACTTCCCCAATTACGCCGCCGGTTCCTGGGGCCCCGCCGAAGCCGACGAACTGCTCGCGCGCGATGGCCGCACCTGGCGCCGCATCGGCGAGGAAGATGTCGACCTGCGAAACAGACATATTGCCGATAAGAAGGCCGCAACCACGTCGTGACGCCTGCTCTCCAACGCGATATCCGCATCCTCGCGGACCCCACCGCGATTACGCGCCGTGCCGCGGACGAATTCGTCAAAGCCGCGTCCGAAGCCGTTGCGAAGAATGGCGTTTTCAACGTCGCTTTCGCCGGCGGCTCCACACCCAAATCTCTCTACGCCTTGCTCGCCGACGATCCCGCCTATCGCGCCAAAATCGCCTGGGACAAAATGCGCGTCTTCTTTGGCGATGAGCGCCACGTCCCTCCCGACAGCCCGGAAAGCAATTTCCGCATGGCCAGCGAAGCGCTCTTCTCCAAAGGCCTCCTGAAGCCCGAACAGATCGCCCGCATCAAAGGCGAATATCCCGACACCGAAAAAGCCGCGCTGGAATATGAACTCGTTTTGCGCACCTACTTTCAGTTAAAGGACGGCGAGTATCCCCGTTTTGACCTGGTGCTCCTCGGCATGGGTGATGAAGGCCACACCCTCTCTCTCTTTCCCGGCACCAAAGCGCTGCACCCTGCCGGACGCATCGTGGTCCGCAACTGGGTTGGCAAATTTTATACCGAGCGCATCACCATCACGGCCGAGACGGCGAATCACGCGAACCGCGTCATGTTCCTGATTACCCGCGCGGACAAAGCCCCGGCCCTGAAAGCCGTTCTCGAGGGGCCCTATGAACCCGAGCAGCTACCCGCTCAGTTCATTCAGCCAAGAAGCGGCAACGCCCTCTGGTTCATCGACCGCGACGCCGCTAAAATGCTCTCGGTAGGCATTCGCGAGTAAACTATACGGGCACCAGGAATCCGGCATGGAGCCTTACTTCTTAGTTTTGGCTTTCGCCTATGAACTTTTGAACTATTGAACTCTTAAACTTTCGACTTACTGACGATTGAAAACTAATCACTGCTTACTCTCTCAGGAGACACCAATGGCCACCGCCACACTAAACAACATCGAACAACTCCTCGGCTCAAAAGCCGAATCGCTCCTCGGCTTCAAATCCCCCAAAATTTCCAAGGAGCGCCTGCATCTCCCAGGGCCCGATTTCATCGACCGCATTTATGCCCTCACCGACCGCAACGTCCGCGTCCTCACGAATCTCCAGCGGCTTTTCGGCACCGGCCGCCTCGGCAACACCGGCTACCTTTCGATCCTCCCTGTCGACCAGGGCATCGAGCATTCCGCCGGCGCCAGCTTCGCCAAGAATCCCGATTATTTCGACGGCGAAAACATCGTCAAGCTAGCCGTCGAAGGCGGCTGCAACGCCGTCGCCTCCACCTACGGTGTTCTCGGCTCGGTCGCCCGCAAGTACGCCCATAAAATTCCCTTCATCGTTAAAATCAATCACAACGAACTCCTCACCTACCCCAATAAAGCCGACCAGATTCTCTTTGGCACCGTCGAAGAGGCCTACAACATGGGCGCCGCCGCCGTTGGCGCCACCATTTATTTCGGCTCCGACCAGAGCGGCCGCCAGATTATCGAAATCAGCCAGGCTTTCGCCAAAGCTCACGATCTCGGCATGGCCACGGTCCTCTGGTGCTATCTCCGCAACAACGCCTTCAAAAAGGATAAGGACTATCACGTCTCCGCCGACCTCACAGGGCAAGCCAATCACCTCGGCGTCACCATCCAGGCCGACATCATCAAGCAAAAGCTGCCCGAAAATAACGGCGGCTATGCGGCCCTCAACATCGGTGATTCCAGCTACGGCAAGTTCGACAAGCGCATCTACACCGACCTCGCCAGCGATCACCCGATCGACCTCACGCGCTACCAGGTCGCGAACTGCTTCATGGGCCGCTCCGGCCTCATCAATTCCGGCGGCGCTTCCGGCGCCAACGATTTCGAAGACGCCGTAACCACCGCCGTCATCAACAAGCGCGCTGGCGGCACCGGCCTCATCAGCGGCCGCAAAGCCTTCCAGCGCCCCATGTCCGACGGCGTAAAACTCCTGAACACGATCCAGGACGTCTACCTGAGCAAAGACATAACCGTTGCCTGACTCTTCTTGATAACTCGGGGGTATGAGTGGGTGCCCCACACGCCGCCTTTGCGTGTGGGGTCTTCGACTCTCTCTTCTCTGTGCACTCCTCCCCTCCCTCTCTGTGCCCTCTGTGTTAAATCTTCTCTTTCCAATCCAAATTCCCGCTGTACCGCAAACTTCCCCGCAACATCTCATCCCTATACGGATCAAACCCAGGAGGCCTCATGCCGAACCGACTCGAAGGTAAATCCATCGCCATCACCGGCGGCGATCAGGGCATCGGCCGCGCCATCGCCGAACGTCTCGCCACCGACGGCGCCGACGTCGCCGTCTGCTACCGCTCCAATCAATCCGGCGCCCAGGAAGTCGTCGCCGAAATCACCAGACGCGGCCGCCGAGCCGCCGCCATCCAGTGCGACGTTGGCAAAATCGCAGACGGCCAGCACTTCATCGCCGAAGCCGTCGCGCAACTCGGCAAAATCGACGTCCTCATCAACAACGCCGGCCTCGAGCGCCGCGCCGATTTCTGGGATGTCACCGAAGCCGATTTCGACGCGGTCCTCAACGTCAATCTCAAGGGCCTCTTCTTTCTCACCCAGGCTTTCGTCCGTCATCGCATGCAATCCAAATCCGGCGGCAAAGTCATCAACATCAGCTCCGTCCACGAAGAGCTTCCCTTCCCGCATTTCGCCTCTTACTGCGCCAGCAAGGGTGGCGTGAAAATGCTCACCCGCAACCTATCCATCGAACTCGCGCCCCTCGGCATCACCATCAACTCCATCGCCCCCGGCGCCATCGAAACGCCCATCAACAAAAACCTTCTCAACGATCCCGCCAAGCTGAATGCCCTGCTCCAGAACATTCCCCTCAAGCGCCTCGGCGAACCCTCCGACGTCGCTTCCCTCGCTTCCTTCCTCGCCTCCGACGAATCCTCGTATATTACCGGCACCACTTTGTTTGTTGATGGCGGCCTGCTCTGGAACTATCAGGAACAGTAAGAGCAACTTGCGCGTTGCAAATCCAAAACTTTACTGAATTGCATCGAAATTTTTCGCCGTATCCATAACAACACGCGCGCGATAATCCCTACATGCGCACGAGCGTTCGCTTCCCTAAGATAGAATTGTAGTTTGTGGAAGGAGAGAAGAATGCCGAAGACTACCGCAACCCCCGCGCCCAAAGCAAAGAAGGCCCCCGCAAAAGCCAAACTCACGCAAAACGATATCGCCGCCCGCGCGTACGAAATCTATCTCGAACGCGGCGCAACTCCCGGCGACCCCTTGCAGGACTGGCTCCGCGCTGAACGCGAACTAGCCGCACCACCCAAAAAGACCCGCTCCAAATCCAAAGTAATCACCTTCGCCGCCTAACCCCGGCGAAATCTTGTAGTGGCCGATCTTCAGATCTGCTCGAGCGTTTGTCCAGCAGTTAATCCGCAGGGATGCTTCGCTCTTCGATACTCGCAAAATTCAAATCTTGTCATTCTGAGCCTATCCGACAAGGATAGGCGAAGAACCTCAACTTCAACCGTCCCATTACACTTCCAATGGAGCGGATCTTCCCACTCGACACTTCCCCCTACGCTCTCGTCAACACCGCCGCCCGCGCCGCCTCCAGCAACTTCCCCGCATTCCCCCGAATATCCCCGTGCCCAAACACGGCATTCCCAGCCACCAGCAATTCCGCCCCAGCCTTCACCACATCCGCCACCGTCTCCAAATCCACGCCGCCGTCCACCTCAATCCGAAAATCCAGCTTTCTCTCCGCGCGCAATCGAGCCAGCGCCGCAATCTTGTTCAACGCATTCGGAATAAATTTCTGCCCGCCAAATCCCGGATTCACGCTCATCACCAGAACGTGATGCACCAAGTCCAGCACCTCCGTCAGCGTCTCCACCGGCGTTGCAGGATTAATCACCACCCCCGGCTTGCACCCATGCGAAGAAATCAGGTGCAGCGTCCGATCCAGATGAATACAAGCCTCCTGATGAACGGAGATCCAATCCGCCCCGGCATTCGCAAACTCAGGGACAAACAAATCCGGATTCTCAATCATCAAGTGGCAATCCAGCGGCACCTTCACAGCCTTTCGCAAACTCTTCACCACCGGCGGCCCCAGCGTGATGTTCGGCACGAAATGCCCGTCCATCACGTCCACGTGCAGAATCGTTCCGCCGCCTTCAATAGCCTGCTGCGCATCGCTGCCAAGCTGCGCAAAATTTGACGAAAGTATCGACGGCGCCAGTTCGATTTTCATAGCCAGGTTCGCGCTCCTTCTTCCGAAACAAAATTATACGCCGCAGTCCGCAAAATCACGTGACCACTCTTTTGTAGCGGCCGCCTTCTGAGGCGGGCGCCTTTTGTGTGAAGCAAAAAAATGAGCAATTGTCATTCTGAGCCTATCCGACAAGGATAGGCGAAGAACCTCAATTCACCTCATCCGCTGAATTTAAATCGTGGCTCACACCGCCACCTCCCTCCACGCCACCGAACACCTCTTCTCACTGCTCTCCCGCACCAACTCTAATCCCACCATCACCCGCAACGCCTGCTCCGGCGTCACCTGC
>Ga0210405_10006833_pt1 | contig 10119 bp, 10 predicted proteins | sample IncBWH11MmetaG_FD_155492 | JGI IMG/M metagenome (GOLD analysis project Ga0210405, IMG submission 155492) | Forest soil microbial communities from Barre Woods Harvard Forest LTER site, Petersham, Massachusetts, United States - Inc-BW-H-11-M | ecosystem: Environmental > Terrestrial > Soil >... | reverse complement strand
ATGCTGAGCAGCGTACTAAGTTTTGGGCTGACAAGGCTGAGCGCAAGCACCAGGCCGATGAGAAGGAAGCGGCGGAATACAAGGCGCGCACCGCGGCCTTCCGCGACCGTTATCCCGTTCTCAACTCTATGCTCCCGTGGATTGGGACCTCGCTCTCTGCAGCGATCCCCTACGCCGTGAAGCTGCGGCAGGCGTCCGCTGCCAACAAGTACATAAAAAAGTGGGAAGAGACTGCCGAAAAAGCCGAAAAGGCGCTAGCAGCTGGTGACAAGACCGCGGCGACGCCTCTCGTCAACACGCTCAAGGAGTACAACAAGGAGCACGCTGAGATTCTCAAGACCCTGGCTGACAAGGGGCATAGCCCGGTGACCATCGCGGCGGCTGCCACGTTGCCATTCGACGCTTCCTTTGTGGTTCCCAATGCTTATGATGCGACGGTGCTGCCGCGCGGCGCCGAGGCTCAGAAGCAGGGTTGGGAGAACCTGACCAACCCGTCGGAATACGGCAGCCGCCTGCCGTCAAGCATCCTGGAGGGCCTGCCGCCGGCAGTCACCTCGACCAAGATACCAGTGCCGGGGCGCACGGTGCCGCCCACCGCACGTTCCAAGGGGCTTGTCGCGTCCGCTCGCACGCCCCGCAAGAAAGCCGCTTCGCCGAAGCAAACGCTGCCCGAGCTGGTGAGGGATGAGGACGAGGAGCTTCCTCCCGGCTTGAAGCCGAAGCGCAAGCGCGCCTCGCGGACTACCAGTGATGAGTGACGCGTATTCCTCGCAGCTCGATGCCGAGCGCTCTCTTCTCAAGGAGCGCGGGCTTGCAGCCGAGCCCCGCGCACCAATGCGGGACCGGCCCGACATTGCCTACAAGGCGCCGCCTCCGAAAGTAGCGTCCCAGCAGGAGTACGACGCTCTTTCTCCTGGTACCGACTTCCTTGATCCGCAGGGCAATACTCGAACTAAGCCGTGGTCGGTCGCGGATGAAGATTCTTATGAAGCAGTGCCCGAGGGCGCCGACTTCCTTGACCCACGCGGCAATCTGCGTACCAAGCCGCGCTATGAGAGCGTGGATTTCACGACTCATTCACTGTTCAACATGGCGGTCAACGAGCGGGAACAGCGTCGCGCTTTGGAGCGCGGTTATCCCGGCGCTGAGATCAGGAACGATCCGAAGGGTCTATACGTCCAGGAGAAGGACGGCACGCGCCGGCGTCCTAGGGGACCGTCGGAAGAGCACGAGTCGCTCGCTGAGAACTGGAAGGCAGCCGGCGCCGCGGCGACGGGCGGCGTTTTCCCGACCGCAGGCGCGGTTGTGGGCGAGATCGGCGGCGGTCTCGTGAGCGGCCTGCCGGGAGCGGTCGGTGGCGCGGCAGTGGGCGGCGCGGTGGGCCAGGGGTTTAACGACGCGATCATGGCGCTCGCGGGGGTCTACGATCGTTCCGCGGGCGAGGAGGCAATGGAGCTGGGCACTTCGGGCGTGATGGCGGGCGCCGGGACTGCGGTGGGGCGCGGCGCTGCTTCCGTGCTGCCCCGGATGCGTGGCGCCAAGTTGGGACTGCCTGGCGCGGTGGCACAATTTATTGGTGCCGACCCCGAAGGATTGAATATGGCGGTTGGGCTCGCCGATAAGGGCGTGTTGGTGCCGCCGTCAGGATGGGCCAAAGAGGCGCCGCACATCCAGAACGTGGTTGAGGTGTTCGACCCGGCACTTCACACGCAAAAGCCGCTTTTACAGTCCGCGGAGGAACATTACGAGCGCTCCAAGCGTGGTATCTTGGGCGAGCTGGGCGTGCCGGAGCACGAGGTAGCGGGCCCGACCGAGGCGGTGTCCACGGAGCGTGCCGGCACGGCAATTCTTGCTCACGCGCGGGCGGTTGCTGCCGAGCAGGACGCGCGTCTCGCGGCGGAGCATGCGGCGAGGCGGGAGGGCGAGGTAGGCGCTGCGCTCGGCAGGGCTGTGGGTCAGGCGGGCGAGCACAGCGCGCGCGTTGAGGGGTTGCGGCAGGCCGAGGTCGCGGCGCGAAAAGCTGCCGAAAACCTGATCGATGCTGGGTTCCGGGATATTCAGCAAGACATTGACGGCGCCGTCAAGGTGTCCAAGGCGGGGGGCAACTCCGGCGACTTGTGGCAGATGGTGGGCGAGAAGCTCAAGGCGGTAAAGCAAGGTATCCAGGCACGTGCTCGCAAGATGTACGATGAGGCTGACGCACTTGCGGGTGGGCACTTGCCCGAAATGGCAGGGCTCCCCGAGCGCGCCGCGCAGTTCCTGGCCGAGCTGCCGGAAGGGTTCGAGAACCGCTACCCCTCGATCGTCAAGCAGATTCGCGACCTCGCGGGCGTCCAGAAGCTAGATGAGCATGGCGTGCCGACCGGCGAGTGGGAGAAGGAGCCCGCGACGCCTACGTTTGGGCAGCTGCACAATCTGCGCTCTGTGCTGCGTGCCAACTACAATCATCTCGATCTCACGCCCGACGTGAAGCAGGGCACCTTCAAGTTCTTTGCCAACCGGGTGGACGAGATTCTCAACGATCCCGGCGCGGTGCCGGAGTTGCAGGAGGCGGCGCGCGCGCTGCGGGCAGCGGATGACTTTTATCGTGACGCCATCAGGCCGCTGACCGACAAGCATATCCAGGCGGTGGTAAGCGGGCTTGAGTCGGGCATGCCGGCCGACCCCAAGAACCTGTTCGACACGCTCGTCAGGGAGGGACGCTCGGACCTCACCAGGACGGTTGCGCGTCTGGTGGGTCCCAACCTGTGGGCGGGCGTCAAGGCGGCCGACGTACAAGCCATGTTGAACGCTAGTAAGACTCTAGTTCCAGACCAGATCGACGGTCGCGCCTTTGCTCGACAGGTGTTGGAGCGGCATCGTAATGCTTCCGGTGATATGCTGGAGGCGGTACACGGGCGCGAGGCGTCGGCGAAGCTCATCGAGCAGGCGCGGCGCATCGAGATGCTGGGCGGGCGCCTGGAGATACCGGTGCGGCCGGGTGACACCGTGACCGAGATAATCGCCCGTGCGCGGGCGGCGGGTGACGCCGCCAAGGCGGTCGCCAAGCAGGACCCTTTGGGGACGCTCAAGCGCGAGATGGGTGGGATCGAGGCGGCAGCGAAGAAGGAGTCGGCCGAGTTGCGCGCCAAGCGGCTGGCCGGTCCGTTCGGGTTCCTGCTCAAACCCACGACGGGCGCCGCTGAGGCGGTTGATCGCATCCTCGGTTCGGAAGATTTGATCCTCGCCGCCGCCGCGCGGTTCGGCGAGGACTCACCTGAGTTCGAGATGCTCCGACAGGTGTATGCGCAGCGCATCCTCCAGGGGACGCTTGAGCCCGGTGCCCGGCTCGCTAAGATATCGCCCGAGGTGCAGCGGGTCATGTTCCCCGGCGTGACGCTCGACCAGATGCAGCAGCTCGCCAGGGAGATGGATTTCCTGATGTCAACCAGGGGCACGCAGGGCACCGCCAAGTCGATGGCAGCAGTGTCCAAGGTGGAGCATCCGTGGGCATCGATCCTGGGGCGCGGCGGCGCAATTGCGCAGTTGTTGACAGCGCCCACCAAGGTTGTCCCTGGCGCAGATGCAGTCGGGCGCGCGATGCTCGGCGGCTATTACGGTCTCGTGCGCAAGCTCGCGACATCGCCCGCTTTCTTGCGCTGGGTGCAGAAAGGACTGGATGGTGATCCCGCGGCACGCGAGATAGTGCGCCAACAAGTGCAAAAGGCGCTCCAGCGCGGCGGCGCTGTTGGGGCGGGGGTGGGCGAGGGGCTAGAGCAGGCGCAGGAACCCGCGCTGGAGGGAATCGAGTAAAATGACTAGAGAACAAGCGATCAAGATAGTGTGTGACGGCGTGGCTTCCAAATGGTCGCGCCTTCGTGCAGCAGAATTTGTAGATACACTAGTAAATTTAGGCGTTTTGCGACTTGATGCCGATCAGAAATTGGAGTCGCCTAAGTGAGCATAGACGACGATATCAGCACCCTTGCCGCCCACGTCGCGACCGAGGCGGTCAAGTCGGGCAAGGGCGCCCCTCGCTTTGGCGAGAAGGTGGACGCGCTCAAGACTTTGGCGGCGTATCTTGCTATAGTGAGCAAGAACCGCGGCAAGACGCCCGAGCGGGACGACACGCCGACCTTCGAGGACTTCGCGGCGCAGGTGGAGGAAGCGGGTAATGGCCGAGCGAAAGTTCGAGATAGTTGAAGATGGTGACGCCGAGCCGGCGGCCGTCGCCGGCGTGATGCTGGCGCTGCGCGCCCTCTCTCAGCGCGCTCTCGTGGCTGCTGCCGACCTTTTTTGTCTATTCACTGTGTTCGGCGCGTGGTGGCTGTGGTGGTCGGTGCCTGATCCGAATGCCTACCAGATCATCTCGCTTTCGATTTACGCGCTGTTTGTGCTTGCGGCCAACTGGATTGTGAGAAAGCGATGATGTGGCGCGCGTTTATCGCGATATTGCTGTTACTGCCCGCGGGAGTCTTGGCGCAAGAGCGCAATGTTACGTGGACCATAACGCTTTCTGAAGCCAACCAGATCATAAAAAAACTCGGCGAGGCGCCGTGGAACGAGGTCAACCCCTTATTGCAAAAACTGATCTCGCAGGCGAATACCCAACTCATTCCTCCAACAAAGTCGAGCGAGGAAAAAGAGGAAAAATAGCTATGCTCCGCAAACTCGGGCTTGCCATCGCCCTGCTTTTACTAAGTTATGTCGAGGGGTCGGCGCAAGCTATTGTGCGTCCGTGTGTGACGCTAGGGGTTAATAACTGCCCCCCTGTCTCGGCGTCTAACCCTTTGCCTGTCACCGCCACGGTTAGCGCCACAGTGGGCGGCTTCGCGCCAGGGGGCGCCTACGCGACGCTAACCGCCACGGGCTCTTCAGCAACTACTGCGCTGCCGGCCGGGATTGTTGTTGTCGCCTACAATACCGGGACGACAGCCGTTTCTTGCACGCTCGGCGCGACGGCGGTTGCCAACGAAGACCAGATAGCGCCAGGAGGGTTTTTTTCCTACACGGTCGGGGCCAACACCAATATCGCTTGTATCGACCAGACGGGGACGGTTTCTAACCTCGTGGTTCTTTCGGGCGGAACGGGACTCGCTACGGGTTCCGGCGGTGGTGGCGGAGGCGGCGGAGGATCGTCAGCGATAACGACCTGGGCTGGCGGCACCCTCGGCGCGATGGCGAATTACGGCACGTCGCCGGGGGCGGTCCTTGTGCCGGGCGTCAATGCTTTTATAACAAATACGCCTACCGTTACCGCAAATGCTGGGACCAATCTCAATACCTCGACGCTCGCGACTTCTGCCAACCAAACGAACGCTTCGCAAAAATCCCAGGTTGTAGACGGCGCGGGCAACGTGATTGCATCGACATCGAATGCGCTCAATGTCAATGTCACGAATGCGAACGTTAATGGTCAAGCGACGATGGCGAATTCGTCGCCAGTTGTAGTTGCGAGTAATCAATCTAATATTCCAGTTAATGTTGCAGCTTTTGGTGGTACTGCAACTACGACAGGTCAAGTTGCAGTAAACACTGCTCCGGTTACGGCAACTAATACGGCGCTTGTGGTCGATCTCCGGCCGGATAGTCCAGGCATTATCACGCTTGGTCCTGCTGCTGCGGCGAACGCCGTTCCATTTGTTGGCCCTGCTCCGTCATCCTCGACATTGGTCGGTATCACGCCGATCGTGGGCGGTTCAGCGGTATCAAGTCTCGTTTTAAAGGCCAGCGCCGGCAATCTTTATAGTGTCTATGCTGAATGTTCGGCGGCATGCTGGTTGATGGTTTTCAACTCGACTTCGGCGCCGAGCAATGGATCAACTACGGCAGGCGTTGCGTCCGGCAATATGGTCGAGTGTATTCCGATCTCAGCCGGCGGTTTTGGATCGATTACTTATGCTAGCGCACCTGCTGTTTATTCGGTTGGAATCACCGCGGCGATCTCGTCCACGACCTGCGCGACGTTGACATTGGCAACGACAGGCTTCATTCATGGCATGGTGATGTGATGCGACGGATCACTGGTGTTCTTTTTGGCCTACTTTTTGCGCTGTCGCCTGCCTACCCGCAGACCATAACGGCTTCGGCGCAGACAACGATTGTCGTTAATACGACGCCAGTAACCGGCGGATCAAACGGCCAATGCCTCACGATCAGCAGCGGTGTTGTGGGCTCCGGCGCATGCGGCAGTGGTGGTGGGCTCACTGTTGGAACCAGCACGATCACGAGCGGGACGACGACGCGCATTCTCTATGACAATGCGGGAGTGCTTGGAGAATATACGCTGACTGGCACCGGCACGGTCGCGGTGATGCAGACCTCGCCAACGCTGATTACACCTGTTCTCGGTGTTGCGACTGCGACCTCGGTTGCGATTGGCGGCTGCACCATCGGTACGGATGTTTTGTGTACGACAGGAACCACGACGCTTAATGGAAAGACTACTGTAGCGGGCGCCAGTTTCGTTTTGAGCGGCAACATATCGGCGGCGGCATGGACTACGAGCGGTATTCGCTACGCGAACGTTGCGGCGACAATGACTGATACATCGTCGAGCGGAACGGTTGCGGCTGCATATACGGATGTTTTCGGCGGCAACACGGTTGCGGCATCAAGCGCGGCTACATTTACGAATTACTATGGCGCATATATCAAGGTGCCGGTGGCCGGAACTAATGTAACGCTTACCAATGCATGGGCGCTTGGCACCGAAGGTATTAATATTGTTGGTCAAGCTAATAGTAATGCAATCAAGGAAACTGGATATTCTCTTACTGGATCGAATGCGCAATCGCTTCTTGATCTTTCCGGAACATTGAATACGACGGGTTCACCAGATGTTTTTGCACTTCGTGTCACGAATACGGCGAGTGGCGGCTCTACGAAATTATTAAATTTATATGGGGGAGTATCTGGAACAAATTCAAATTTTAGTGTAGATATGTTTGGCGGTTTGTCTTTGAACGGTTCTGTTCAAACAGCAAGTAATGTACTTTTTACTACTAATGCCGGAATAATTCAATTACGAAACTCGAATACGATATTAAGTTCTCCGGCAAGTGCGACATTACAATTCGGCGCGGCTGATGCTGCTTCGCCTGTTGCTCAAATTACTAAAGTTCAAAATGTCGTCGCTGGCACGAGTAATACGGCGGGGGCCAATTGGACATTTAATGGCTCTCAAGGAACTGGTACCGGTGCAGGTGGCGATATCATTTTTCAAACAGCAAAAGCCGGAACGACCGGAACGTCTCAAAATGCTCTTGCGGCAGCATTTACAGTCAAAAATACTGGCGTGATCCAAAACAATGTCGTGTTTAGCGCCGCAGGAACTCCGCTTCCGACTTGCAATGGCGCGGCAGAAGGGTCCCGCGGCGCTGTTTCCGACGCTTTGACGCCAACGTTTCTGACCGCTTATACCAGCGGTGGAACTACTCACGCCTCTGTCTACTGTGATGGAACCTCATGGAAAACGGACTGATCACATGAAGAAACAACTCCTGCTCGCTTCGCTACTCACTTTCTTTTCCCTACCGGCTTTCGCCGACACGATCACGATCACGCTTACAACGCCTGCTGGTCTTTGTATGGCCGGCTGCTCGCGGACTTTTACTGATGTGGGGACGGCAAAGCCCAACACCTTGCAAACCAATATCGTGCAGGTCTTCCAATCCGGCTGCAACACAAGCATCAACGGAACCTGCACGGCTGCGCAGGTTCTCAATTACTGGGCCGGAACTTTGCGGGATACATTCGTAGGGCAAGTCAATGCGTTTCAGCTTGACGCGCTGAAAAATGCCGTGCCTTACGTGCCGATTGCACCCAACTAAGGTGAAGCATGCATAGAGTTTTAATCATTCTGGTTTTGCTTGCGCCATCTTGTGCTGGCGCTCAGCAGTCAACGGTTAACATTCCGCTGACGCTTGCTGATCAGGCGACGATCATTCCGCTGCTCTGCGAGGCGGCTCTCTACGGCTTTCGCATGAGGTTCCAGGATTTTTGCGATCTTGCGAAGGTCAAGCTACCCGAGGCTCTGAAGGCCGAGCGTGATGCGGCCGAGAAGGCGAAGGAAAGTGCTGGGGAGGAAAAGAAGCCATGAAATGGTTCGCCGCCGTTATTGGTGTCTTCTTTGCACTTGCTGCTGTCGCTGTCCGCGCTGCTGGCTGGCTGCCGCTTGTCTCGGCCTCGGCAGGAGGCGGCGGCTGCTCTCAAGCGACTACGTATAACGGTATGCTCGACAGCGGTCAGAACTCCGCGGCAGTTACGACACTGATCTGCGGGCTCGTGACCGATGGTGTGTTTGCCAAGCTCGATGTGCTTTATGTTTTTGCCATCAATTCAAGTGCAAATTCTCTCGTCAATGCTGTCAATCCTGGCACTTTTAATGGAACCGCAAACGGCAATGTTTCAACGGGTTGCGCTGGGGCTACTGCTTGTTTTTCCGCAAATAATGGATGGAGCGGTGTCGATGCCAGCACAACGATCTATATCGATACTGGTTTCAACCCATCAACGGCAACATCTCCACAATTTACCAGGAATTCATCTCACGTAATGGCGTGGCCCTATACGAACGCGGTTAGCGGCGCCTCGGGCGGCGCTGCAATCGGGTTAGTTCTTGGGGCAACAAATAGTTCGCGCGTCTATCCAAGATACAGCGACAACAATTTTTATTCGGATGTAAATAGTGCAACTAATGCTGCTGGCGCATCCAATAACACGGCTGCGGGCGGTATGTATCTTGTTAATCGTACTGGTGCTAGTTCGGTTGATCATTATAAGATCACGACCAATCAAGGCAATACCTCAGAGGCTTCGGCCGCAGTATTGAATGGTAATTTCGCGGTTCTTGCGCAGCGTGTCGCTGGTTCCACTGTGAATTTCGGCAGCGCCTTGCAGCTTGCTACAGTCAGCATTGGCGGCGGTCTGTCATCGACCGATGTGAGCAATCTGGAAAGCAGACTTTGTACCTATCTAACTACAGTTCATGGATCATGCTAATGCGCCGTCTTCTAATTACACTATCAATCGTCGGTATTCTGTTGGTCGCTAAATTAGCGATGGCAGGATTTGCTATATTTCAAGTTTTTTCAAGCGGTTCTTCACAAGGTTGTCCTGATCCGGTGCCTGCCCTGGCTGGGGCATTCACCCTTAACACTTGCGTCTTTTTTGATCCGATGACATCGCTTGGAACGATTGATCTTGGCGCTACCAATGCGGCCGGATTTAATTGGCGTCCTCAGGGTTTGACTCGCGTAGACGTGACTGCGTCGATCGCCAACACCGGCACGATGACAGTAACGGCTGTGTCTTCTGCGGTACTTAAAGTTGGAATGACATTGAGTCCTGGTGTCGGAGCTGGAGGATGCGCGCCATCAATAGGGACGACTATCACGGCAGGTTCCGGCGGAACGGGGACATATACGGTTAGTCCGGCGCAGACGCTCGCTAGCTGCGAGTTCATGGCTTCGATCATTCAAGCCACGAATACGATGTCTGTCGATCCTGTCACGGGGCTGACGCTTACCAATGTATCCCAAGGCGACAGCAATTACGGTATCAGTACATGGACCTCGCTGAATGTGCCTTCGGGTGTGCCGGAGACCTATCGAGGCATCAGCTTCAAGAATGGCCTTTACGCGCGCGCGTACGTTTCATTCGATGAAACCAAGGCGCCGAACGGAATTGCGGGATCACCTTGGCGATGGCCTGCGTGGTGGTTAACTTCATGGCCCGGAACGATACCTGGTTCGAATTTCATCGAGACCGACAATTGTGATTGTTTTAGTAATAATGGTAATGTACTGCTAAATAATTTTTTACATGACAATCTTTGTGGTGTCTCGTGTTCTGGCGGCTCGATCTTCTCTGATTATTTCGGTACGCCGCCGCTGCGTTCGACAGAATGCAATCCGGTTTTAGATGGTAATACGTTTCACACCTTCGATCAGTTGTGGGTGCCCCCGGCAAAAAACAACGGAGTAGGGTTTTACGGCTATCTGGTAGACGCAGATACCTGTCCCGGTAATGCGGTCTTTACGGGTTCAATCGATAGCGACGGCGTGACGCTTCATGTGACGCAAATGCTGTCTACTGGGTCGATTGCTACTGGCAGCTACATAGGAAATGGCAACTCCA
>Ga0210405_10006830_pt1 | contig 10120 bp, 9 predicted proteins | sample IncBWH11MmetaG_FD_155492 | JGI IMG/M metagenome (GOLD analysis project Ga0210405, IMG submission 155492) | Forest soil microbial communities from Barre Woods Harvard Forest LTER site, Petersham, Massachusetts, United States - Inc-BW-H-11-M | ecosystem: Environmental > Terrestrial > Soil >... | reverse complement strand
CGCTAATCGGGGCCACGGTGACAAATTGCAATCTGGGAGTGCTATCACTGCAGGCAATGAGGATTGCCGCACAAACCAATGCTATCCCCGAAAGTGCCAGACGACTGGGCTTGCTTATCATGACGCCTCCTCAGCGTAGTTGCACGAATACAACAGGACACAAACACACCAGCGCATGGAGATCATTGAGTGAGCGACGGAGTCACTTCGGCGGGCGAGGCTCCCACTCCGTTCTATGTATTGGATCCCAAGACGCCTCTGAAGGGGGAACGATACTCGAATCCTCGCGGGTCGGCAAAGTATCAGCCCCGTTATAGGTAACGTTTCGATTAATCCTCTGACGGCACGAGAAATACTTGTCTTACCGGTGGCGTACCGAACAAACTCCCGATTGTCCTCCCCCGAAGCTTCTGCAATGATGTGACGATAGACTTCCGGATGTAACCAATCTGTCGAATTTGGTGGTAGCACAAATTTTAGAGTCAACTGGAATTTGCTTGACAATCAAGCAGATCAGTTTTCAGCTGGTTTTCAGCGCACGCCGGTTAAAGGCCAAAATGATACAGGGTTAACCAGCGGCATACACCGTCATGCAGGGCCAAAACGGCAAACCCACCCTGGGCGGAAATGTCAGGGTGGGGAGACCACTGGCATGACGGCAGGGTCTTTTGGATCTGGATTTTCATCTATAGGGGTAAATGCAAGGCTTGGAAAATTTGCCTCCGCAGGAGGAAGTCGTGATACCTATCTACACAGTTTCTATGAAGGCCTCCACAGGTGTGCAGCTTTCGCGAATATTATTTTCAATTTTGATTGGCTTCGCGGGCTTGAATTTCGTGATTCGAGGTTTTACCGCCAAGTATTTATTCAACGAGGCGGAGTGGCCTACCGTGGTGGAGGATTTGCCTAAATACGAGGCTCGTTTTGGGGACAGGGTCGTCGCAGTTGCATTCGGGCTTGGCCTGATAATTTTTGGTGTCTGGTTGTTCCCCAGAAGCTGAGTGCCGTCGGGTTACCCAAACTACTTGGCAAGTCTGGCTGCTGGCTCAGTTGACCTGCCCCAGTTCCGTAGGGTGGATCATACGACATTCGCCGCCTTGGTCGCTTCTCCCCTCATTTCACCTAGCTACGTGAGGGCGCGTCCGGAGAACGAACGCGGCTTGCCGCAATCTTCCGATTGGAGTCTTTTTCGGACGACTCTGCTGGCAAGAATTCTCTCCCGATTGTGATGGATGCGCGCAGCAAAGAGACAGGAGACGCCTACAAGGAGCAGCAACCCAGAGCGGGGTTCCGGAGTCGAAACTGCGTTTACGTTGCCCGTGAATGTGCCTGTTGCGTCAAGATTGTTGCAGGTCGTGCAGTGATACAATAGGAATTGTCCACCGATGAAGTCGAATGAGGTTAGGATCAGCGTCGGAGAACTCTCCAACCCCGAATAGAGGAGCGCCCCCGGCACCTTCCACTGATACTCTAAGCCAGTTGCGCAAGTCGGACCGTCGGCGCAAAAGTCAACAAACAGCCCGCCAGGTTGCAAACTGGAACTGAGCGAATAATAACTCAGGTAGACCAGTCCGCTCGACGTCCCCCCGTTGCTAGCTGAATAGGAATACTGGATCGGAGCGTCAACGTAGAAATCGTCCCCGAGGACAAAGTCAGTTGTGACTGGCTGCACCGGAAGCGTAAAACTCATTGTGAAATTGTCAGAGGGACCGCTTAGCTGAGAAGCGGAAGTGGTGGGGGAATAGTCCCCAGATATCGTGTAAGTTACTCCTGAATCCGCTGAGGCTGGTAAAGGGCTCAAAATCAGAATTGAGACGAAACAGAAGAGGACACAAATTGCTCGAAACATAGCCAACCTCCTTATCGCACTTTACGCTCTCCAAGTGGCCCAGCTAAGATTTCCGGCGTGTCCTGTTATTGGCCGGATGCCAAGAGCATTCCAGTGAGCAGGATTGCTCCCCTGGTTTCTCTCGCTAAGTAGCATGACCACAATACAGATACTATCTATTTACAAATGCCGACCAATCCGACTATCCCGATTTAGGATATGCGAGGATAAACGATGCGGGCCGACTAGTCTGTTCCGAATTGTACAGTTTGCATTGACCTGTTGAGCCCGCAGGTGTAAGGGGACAATTGCCGATCATTAGCCAGAAACGGGGTTGTGGGAAATAGCTTCCACCTTGTCGCGTGGCGGCGCTCGAGCCTTTTTGAACGGAACCCGGCCCTGCTTAGGAAAATGGATAACCACAAGCGCGCAATCGCCCTCAATCAGCGGCAAGGTTGCAGCTCGATGGACGGAGTTCCCCAGGCTGCTCCCCGTTCGAGGAGCGTGCGCGGGATCTGGGCCGCCAGACGAGCACAGCTTCAACCGGACGGCGGGGGCTGGCGTGGGCTGACAGCTTAGGGTCGCCCATATAGAAAACAAAAGTCGGCTGCCATGTGGGATCTGCGGTGATTTCGTTGAGCAGCGCGGCGCGAGAGGCCGGTCTGCCCAGCGCCCGCTCATGGTCCACCATTTCCACGGCCTCGTTACAGGGGCGTGCGGCAAGTCCATGGGCAGTCGCGAATAGATGCGCGCGCTGCCAGATTCGGCTTGCCTGCAAGCACTGTTCCTGGGCGTATCGGTCGCGCACAGCGATGAATCCGATCAACGGCGCGCTGAGCATCAGTTTCGAATAGCCATTCTCGGTACTGCAGGAAGAGGCCCAGCGGAGCATCCGCATAGACATCATCTTGGCAATCGCAGTAGCTACGTGAGGCCATCGCGGTATTTCTGGACCGAATTCCATTTCGTGCGGATCCAACGTTCGCTGCCATGCTGGACATCGGGATCGGAATAGATTTCCGCATTTGCGACGGAACTAATCTCGGATTGGAAGCGGCGGGTTTGCCAATTTCCGTTAAAACCAGAGTGGATTGCATGCGACGAGAAACTGGCAGCAAAGGCAGCTACGAGCGCACTTTCAATCGACTTCTTGACAAGAATATGGGAAGGGCGTCAAATGTTACGGGTGTGGGCGGTCTGCTGTTCATTCCTTCCACTAACCTGGAACCCAGAATGGACGCCTCTGCAAAAGGTGCGGATCGCCCTCACTTCGGGATTCGTCCTCCTCATACTTCTCACTCATCCATAGCGACCTGCAACCCGTGGACTCATTGGCAAATCTGCAGGCAGTAAGGACCGAAGCACCAATCCGGAATGTGCGATCTCTCTGCTCGCTTTCGGTAATAGTCGAAGCAATGTTGAAGATCAAATGAGAGTTCTGGGAGCGCCAAACACTTAATCGAGGCGGACTCGTGCGTACCGGCGGCGTTCCCTTTCCTCGAGTGAGGCTTTTAGCTCAACTCTTTGCTGCCGGTTGAGGTGGTTCAAGGAGGATGGAGATTGTCTGGTGGAGTTCATCGTCGCTCACATTGTTAAATCCTGGGGACGGCCCCCCGCTTACCTGCACCTTCTGGCTAATGTATGCCCCCATCAACCTAGCCCAGATTTCCAGGGCGTGGATGCGGGTGTCGAGTGCGGGAACTTCTCGGGTATCGAGTACAATCCCTGCTTTCGTGAAGAATTTTGTCTCTTTCGAGTCCAGGAGCGGGCGTAGAAAATTGTTGACCACGTACTCGATGCTCGCCCCCACGCTTTCCAGGACCTCTGGCGCCCTCTCTGGAATGCCCTTGAGTGCTGGACTGGCAGCTGTTTCTTGAGATAGGGCTGAGTTGGTTTCCAGTCGCTAATAGAGTCAGCATCAATCAGATTGTTCTCATACGCATATCTTCTGATTAGCCAAGCGATGGTATGTGCTGCTTGCAATGGAAGAACCTTCTCGTCGTCCCGGGACGTAGCGTTTCATTGGACTATCAGCGCAACACATAGAATTGAGCTATCGCTTTCCCACCCGTTCAGAACAGCAGTCACTTTGTAGCAGTAACTATTGCCTGGGATGATTGTGGAATCCGTGTATGTAAGCGGCACGACGCCACCGGCCAGCAACTCATAACTGCAGTTTGGCGCAGTTCCGCGATAGACGTTGTACATGGCTCCCAGCGCACTACTAGCCTCCCACGTCAGAATGGCAGAATGCCCCGATGTCTGCCCCGATGTCTGCATTCCAGTTGGCATGAAGCTGTAAGTAATCTGGCTCCAGAAGGAAGGCACAGAGTAAGTAACAGCGCTCGCTACAGGCGCAGCAGTTGCTTGCACCATGTCTTCGATGAACTCGTCCGCGTTCGCCCGGAGCGTCCAGCCAGTTCCAGCGGTGATTTGCGGTGTGTTTGTCGTACTGTTTGAGCCAATGCCGATAATCAATTCGCCGCTCTGTGTCGGCATGATGGATGCTGTCCAGCCAGTTGCGCTGTTCACGCCATAGACTTCTGGCGATTGCTGGTCCAAAACCCATGAACCAGCATACTCGCTGGCTGTGAATTGCGACCAGCACAAACTGGGACAAGTGACTTTGATTGTGTCCGGGCCACTCGAACAGGTCTTGCTGTACCAAAGCTGCGTATAGCCAGTACTCAGTTGGATAAAAGAATTGCCTTGTGTGTCGCTCACTACTTGACCAGGCTGGCGTACAGACACCAGCAGCGTACACGGCGACACAAGCGGTTGCGCGAAGGTGTAAGTGTAGATTGGCCCTCCCTCGGCCCAACTCCCGGTAACGGAATAAATCGTATCGGGAGAGGCGTTGACCGAGCCGCCTTGGACGTAGGGACTTTGGGCAAAGAGCGTAAAAGGAAACAAAAGAGCGAGCAGCGTTCTGACTTTCATGCTCCCTCCTAGTTGCTCAAAATCGGTGAAATGTTGTAGCTGCCCCAGAAATTCGTTGGCGGTGTGGCACAGACAGAGAGAGCGCTAGCGTCATACTTGACCGTAATCGTGGTGTTGGGCTTGAAAATGGTTGTGCCAACCTTGTCGTGCTGCCTCTTGGATTTAAAGTCTCTTCATCTTCGGGCGCAGGTCTAACGCCATCTGTCATTGGTCAGAGAAACGCTTCCACTGGTTAGTGTCAGCGACATAGCCAGCGAGAAGGAAAACGGGCCCACTGCCATCGGTGCCGCTATCGTCTATGTGCGCTACAAGCATTGCGAAAAGCCTATTTCTGCGCTCCTGCACTGGCAAACCACAAGTGAGCATGTCAAGAAAATCACGGGTATAGTTCTGCTTTCGCCTTACAAAAGGACATTCTACAGCCTTCCTACTTGGTTGGCCACGTATATTATTGCCCTCCCGAGCCACCAGACGTAGGCAACGTTTTCGAAACTGAACGCTATATCAGCAAATTAATTCAGTGGGGCCTGGAAGCCTCGAACCGCGAACGAAGCCGGCCGCACTTGGTCGAGAAGGATGAAGACGGAGAAACCGTGCGGAATGAGGCCATCGGAAAACCGATTTCCTGCACCGATCCCGGATATCTCTCTGTTCCCGCTACCAGATTGGAAGAGTTGGACGCGCAGCACGCAGTAGATGCCACGATAAGGGAACCACAGGGTTGGACACCGTATCAGAAGTATTGCACCAATTCTTAAGAACTCTCATGAAGTACGCCAACGACAAAATCAGCCAAAAGATCAAATAAGAGTTCTGGGAGCGCCAAACACTTCATCGAGGCGAACTCGTGCCTACCGGCGGCGTTCCGTTTCCTCGAGGGAGGCTTTTAGCTCAACTCTTTGCTGCCGGTTGAGGTGGTTCAAGGAGGTTGGAGATTGTCTGGTGGAGTTCATCGCCGCTCACAGGACCCTTCCCTGTACCCGCCGTTTGCGCCGGGCATCGGCAGTTACTTCTCTTGGACTGACAAATCAGGCCGGTCAGTCTTCGTTTGCAGCGTCAGGTCTGCTCTACGTTGCATAGTCGCCGATAAAGCTGTGCATGCAATTTTATCATTTTGCTCCTTGGGTACCATTCAGAGATGCGCCCTCGAGCGCGGCCACTCAACTCAGACGCGAGGGCCGAATCATCAAGAAGTCGCGCAATCTGGCGGGCGAGTTCCATTGCATCTCCTACACCAAATGTAAGACCAGCATCACCCAGAACTTCGGCGAAGGAGCCAACATTTGACGCAACAACCGGAAGCCCTCGCGCCATATTTTCAGCTAGGACCAACCCAAAGACTTCACCAGCGAGCGATGGCACCACAACGATGCTTGCCTTTGCAAATGCTGCATCGATGTCGGCTGTGGCAATCCGCCCAGCAAAGCGCACAACCGAGGAAAGCTCCAGCTTTTTTGCCAGCGCTTCACTGGCGACGCGCTCCGGGCCATCGCCGATGACCTGGAGTTCGAACACTCGATTCTCCGAGCGAAGTATCCTTGCTGCTTCGAACAGTACCGGGAGGCCCTTCGTAGTGACTATTCGTCCTTGGAAGACTATGAGGGGCGGGCTGGAGGACCGTGGGGACTCGGGGTTGCGCGCCCTCGATTCGATGCCGTGTGGAATGGAAACGGCATTCGGAAGGTGAAGCAACTCGCCTAGCCATTCCGTCGGCATGATGTTTGCAGCGGCGCGCGAACAAAGGAATCGCCTAACAAAGGTTAATAGCAAAAGCTTCCAAGAGGCGCGCCAGTCGTTGTTAGACCGGCAGCGCAAGCATTCGTTGTAGCGACCGGCCATGAAATGTCCAGGACAAGGCGCGCTCCTCGGCTCAATGAGAAGTTGCCCAGTAGGGCAGATCGTTTGAAAACCATGATGCTCTACAACAACGGGTTTGCGTGCCAACAGTCCGAGCAGGAGAGGAGATAAAGCTGGACCCGCAATATGAATTATGTCAGAGGAGCGGATCATGCGCAGCAACTGGGTTAGGGATGGCCGACGGAAAACACGAAATGGAAGCATGCGATCATCAAAGTCTTCGGCAGGCGTCTCAGTTATGAGAGTAAGGTCGAATTCAGGAAGTCCGTTCGGAGCTCGCAATTCTGCGAGCCCCCGGGCGAGGGAGAGGACGACGGTCTCCACTCCACCAATGCTCGGCGCAAAGTAGTGCGAATAGAAAAGAAGCTTCACGCCAAACTTCCTGCAAAACAACCAACACCTTGACGATCTTGAGCGTGGAAGCATTCGGCGGTGAACATTGAGCGTCGCCTAAGCGACGCGAAAATATGGCGTTCCATCGTGAGTCCATGGTAGTTGCCCACATCTTCTGGTAGCCATCTCATAGGGAATCCCCAATCGCGCTCGCGTAAAGGTGTAGTCCGTCGTTCCTTCCCGGCTCTTGAATGCCGGAAGGCACGATTTCCGCAGCTTGGGCCGTGCCAGCAATATGTTTCATTACGAATCGAAATTGTACCACGATAAATTCTCCTCCCCGCAGCAGTTCGAGCCGCACGAGATTGTGAATGCCTCTTTCAAAATTCTTGTCGTGACAGCAACTTCACCACGCGAATCAGGGGGACGCTAGGCTGGCCACGGGAATCGAGGCGTTCATCACGGAAGGATTGGTCCCAGTTCGATACGCTCTTTGGACTTTAAGTTCGCTTGAACGACCTATCCGTAAGGGTTTGTCCATTAGTTCGGAGGAAGTGCAGCGGCGGCGGCAGCAACCGGAGCATCTTGGCGGGGCTTCTCCAAAGAAACCACTAGTGCACCTTGCAGCGCGGGAAAGATCTTATCTCGCAGCCGCAAAACAGGGTACTCGATTATCTTTGACATCGTGATCCCAATTACCAGGCTTCCGACCACATAAACCCCAAACCGTTCGTATCCATTAAAGGAAGAAATGTGCAGAAGCCGTCTCACAAACCCCGGAAACAGCGCGTCTGTTGGACCGTGCCAAAGATAGATCGAATAGGAATAGATGCCCACGTAGGCCGCGCCGGTTCCGATTGCACCCACGAAGCGCGCTATATTCCCACGCAAAATCCCTTGTAGATAAATACTTAGCAATAGGACCCCTCCGAATCCCAAATAGAGACACGTGAAACCAAAAGTGGAGAAAAGCCTGCTGTCAAGGGGAAATAAAAAAACGGTCGAAAGCAAACCTGCGGAGCACGCGGCGAGGACGACGCGATTCCGCGTTGGGGATAGCAGACGATCGAGGACCTGGCGACGAAAATGATAGAAATAGCCGAGCAGCGCTCCAAAGAAGAGTGCATCAATGCGATCATGCGACGCGGTGTAAGCGGTGTGATAGTTCGGCGTTCCTAACCAAACAGATGCGGCGCGGAATGCAATGCACATTATCGCGACCACAACAAATATCCAGGGGAGAGCGCGGAACGGGTCTCGTTGCCCAGGAAATCTTCTCAACAACAAGAGCAGAACGGCCGGCAGCAAGATATAGAAATGTTCCTCAACGCCGAGTGACCAAGTGTGATCCCAGACTCCGGGCCAATAATTCTGAACAAAGAAAACTTCTGCCAGATAGTGAGTCGGCAGCGAAAGATGATGAAAAAGCAGATAGTAGACCACACCTGTAAGAAATAGAAATAGATAAAAGGCAGGATAGATCTTCATTCCACGTCGGACAAAGAAACGCTTGAAACTGATCGAGCTACGTGCCTTGTATTCGCTGAAGAGCAGGCCGGAAATAAGAAAGCCGCTTAGGACAAAGAACAAGTCGACGCCAATCCATCCATGTTGAGCCTCCGCAGGCCAAACGCCACCGTGATTGAACATGACAAGAAGCACAGCGATACACCGCAGTACATCAAGTCGCTTGTTTCTCATGTTCCCACGTTGGGTGAGTGCGCAGATTTGCCCACCGCTGCCTCCTGCTCCAAGGAACATAGCCAATATAGGATTAGGATGAAATCGCTTGATGTTCTTTGGCCATTCCGAGTGTCGTGTTGAAGCTCTTCGTTGGCATAATTCACCGCGGCAAGGGTGTCGGATGGCTGCAATTGCTTACACCTGGAGCCACATAACCAGTGTACTCGGAGTTCTACAAAATCTCATCCACTAATCCGAATTGTATTTGACCATCACAGAACCATCGACTTGCTCCCAATTGGATCTGAGGACTGCTGGGACTGATAGAAGTAGTACAGCCGCCTTTTCGGGTGGTATTGGGTGGGGAAATACTTCAGAGCACGGTGTATCGAGAACAAGAATTGCGCTTACAAATACTTTGAATCGGACTGCGACCATTAGCTTTTTGAGTTCGACCCTCATGGAAACGGCTGGTGACGGAATTAGGAGGTGGCAATTGCTACCGTCTGTTGGTTCCGGCGGCGTGACGGAGACACCGGTTCAGACAGCGATCGGAGATTAGCGAGAAGGTACAATTCGCGGAGACTCTTGGCTCACAAGTCCTTCGAACGTGGCAATCTGAGCGGGCGAAAAATCTGGTTCCAAGACAGCCTTCACATTCCCACGCACCCTCACTGGGTCTCGCGACGAAAAAAGCACCAGTCCTCCCGGGTTTGCGTCTCCTGCATATTTGAGCATCAACGCCGAGAGCGTAGCCTCGTCCAGACGATGGCAACCGAGCTTTGCCGCCCAGTCTTTCGCCAGATTCTTCCGCGCCTCGAGGAAAGTTAGGATCGAGCGATAACTCCCGCCGAGTGCTCCGTGCGTGATCACCAGCCGATCCGAATTGTGCTGAGGCAAACGGTCGCAGTTCCTCGTGAGAACGCTATTTTGAAACTGAAGAATGCTGCACAACCGTGGCTGCCGCTCCAGTGCCTGCATAACGTTTTCAAAACCGGTTCCGATTCCAAACGAATGGATCTTACCGGCCTTCACACAGCCTTCCAGAAACGTGAGCAGTTCGTCCGGATGGTGTTCGCCGACGATATAATCGTGTAAAAGGTAGAAATCGATATGATCAGTGCTGAGTTCGCGAAGGCTGGTTTCGAGACTTCGCTGAGCCTGCTGCACGCTGAACGCACTACTTTTCACAAGCGACTGCGTTCTGAGTTGAAGAAATCTACGTACGGCTGGCAGAAACCGCACGACTCGGCGGCCGAAATACAGTCCAACATTAAGTGTTGTAGTTCGCCGCGGCGGCTCGATACCGAACTTGGTCGTAATCGTTACGGCAGACCGGCGGCCCCTCAGAAATCTCCCAAGAATCCCTTCCCCCTCGCCATAACCGTAATACCGGGCGGTATCGAAGTGACGCACCCCTGCGTCAAACGCTGCTTCAAGAACGCGATTGGCGTTGCTTAGACTAGTGCCCGTCAGCGA
>Ga0210405_10006829_pt1 | contig 10121 bp, 8 predicted proteins | sample IncBWH11MmetaG_FD_155492 | JGI IMG/M metagenome (GOLD analysis project Ga0210405, IMG submission 155492) | Forest soil microbial communities from Barre Woods Harvard Forest LTER site, Petersham, Massachusetts, United States - Inc-BW-H-11-M | ecosystem: Environmental > Terrestrial > Soil >... | reverse complement strand
CTATCACCGGAAGAAACACGAACAGGTAGGAGTGATCGCTGTCGATCCGACGAGTCCATATTCCGGCGGCGCCATTCTTGGCGATCGGATTCGGATGCAGGGTCACGCCGGCGATGCGGGCACGTTTATCCGCTCGATGGCGACGCGGGGATTTCTCGGCGGACTAGCGCGGGCGACAGCGGAAGTGGCGCTGCTGCTGGATGCGGCAGGGAAGAAGCATGTGCTGATCGAGACGGTCGGCGTGGGCCAGGATGAAATCGACATTGTGCGGCTGGCGGATTGCGTGCTGGTTGTGCTGGTGCCGGGGCTTGGTGACGATATTCAGAACATGAAAGCCGGGCTGATGGAGATTGGCGACATTTTCGTTTTGAACAAAGCGGATCGGGAAGGCGCGGAGCGGCTGGAACAGCAATTATTGGCGATGCTTTCGCTGGTGATGCCCCGCGATGGCTGGCACCCGCCGGTGGTGCGCACCGTGGCTACGGAGAACGAAGGCATTGAGGAATTGGCCGAGACCGTCGCGAAATTTCAGAAACATTTTGAATCGAGCGGGGAGCGTCAACGGAAGCATATTGAGCATTGGAAAAACCGATTGATTGAACTGCTTGAATCCCGTTTGCTTGAAAAAGCTTTAGGCGGAGTGGGCGGAGAGGCGCGGCTTGCCGAATTGGCGGCACAAGTCGCGGATCGGAAGAAAGATCCATTTTCCGCCGTGAACGAAATCTTGAAGAAGAGCGGCCTTCAGGGCTAGGGGAGAAAAAGAAGATGCCGGCAAAGAGGGCCTCAAACGCAAGGAGCGTAAAGTCCGCTGCCAAGGCGGCGATCGGCATCATCGGGGGGAGCGGACTCTATTCGATGAAAGGATTGACGAACACGCGCGAAATTCGCGTGAAGACGCCCTTCGGCGAACCTTCCGACGCGATCGTGCTTGGCGCGCTGGAAGGAAAGCGAGTTGCGTTTCTGGCGCGGCACGGGCGCGGGCACCGCATCTTGCCGGGAGAAATCAATTATCGCGCGAATGCCTACGCGATGAAGCTGCTCGGGGTGGAGCGGATCATCTCAGTGAGCGCGGTCGGCTCCCTGAAGGAAGATTTGCGGCCGGGAGAATTTCTCGTCGCCGACCAGTTTTTTGACCGCACGAAGAATCGCATCTCGACCTTTTTTGGGGACGGAATCGTTGCCCACGTGGCGTTTGCGCACCCCACCTGCGGCCAGTTGTCCGGCATTCTGGCAGATGCCTGCGTGCATGAGGCCGTCAAGGTCCATCGCCGCGGGACGTATATCTGCATCGAAGGGCCGCAATTCTCGACGCTGGCTGAGGCAGAAGTGCACCGGAAGCTCGGCTTCGAAGTGATCGGCATGACCAACGTGACGGAAGCGCGGCTGGCGCGCGAAGCGGAACTTTGCTATGCCACCATCGCCATGATCACCGATTATGATTGCTGGCACCCGGAGCACGAATCGGTGACGGCCTCGCAGATCATGGCCACGCTCAGTCAAAACGCGGAGAACGCACAAAGAGTGCTTCGGACCGCTATCCGAGAGCTGCCTGCGGACAGGTCGTGCAAATGCGGGTCGGCGCTTCAGCACGCGCTGGTCACGGATCTGAAGATTGTCCCCAAGGCGACCAAGAAGCGGCTCGCAGCTATCATTGGAAAATATATTTCATAGGAGAACAGAGTGTCCTTACTCGTTGTGGGCTCCGTTGCGTTCGATGCGCTGGAAAGTCCGTATGGAAAAGTTGAGCGCGCGCTAGGAGGCGCGGCCACCTATTTCGCGGTGGCGGCAAGCTTTTTCACGCACGTAAACCTCGTTGGAATCGTGGGCGATGACTTCACGGAAGTGGATGCGCGGATTTTTCACGGGCGCACCATCGATATCGACGGGTTGGAACGCGCCACCGGGAAAACGTTTTTCTGGGCCGGGCGGTATTCGGAAAACTTGAACGAGCGCGTAACACTGACGACGGAACTGAACGTGTTCGCGGAATTCAAGCCGCGGCTCCCCGAAAAATACCGCGGCTCGAAATACGTGTTCCTCGCCAACATCGCCCCGGATTTGCAGCGCGACGTGCTTCACCAGGTCGAGAAGCGCCCCAAGATCGCGGCGCTGGACACCATGAACTACTGGATCGAGCGCTCGAACGCGGAGTTGCGCGAGACGCTGAAACATGTGGACATCCTGATGATCAATGATTCGGAGACGCGCGAGCTTTCCAGCGAACATAATTTGCTTCGCGCGGCCAAGCACATTTTCAAGATGGGGCCGGCGACGCTGGTGGTGAAACGCGGAGAGCACGGCGCGATGATGGTGGACAAGCGCGGCGTCTTCTGCGTGCCCGCATTTCCGCTCGAAGAGCCGCACGACCCCACTGGCGCGGGAGACAGCTTTGCCGGCGGCTTCATGGGCTACCTGGCGGGATGCGGGGACAAGAGCGACGCTTCGCTGCGCCGCGCCATGGTCTACGGTTCGGTGCTGGGGAGTTTCGCGGTGGAAAAATTCGGCCTTGACCGGCTGCGCCACTTGAAACGCAGCGAGATACACGCTAGGGCACGCCACTTCTCGAAATTGACGCAATTCAAATTGTAAATGGCTAGAATTTCGTTCAGGCGGGGGGTGGGCTGCCGGAGCGATGCTTTCTCTTCACGAAATAATCCTGCGGCTGACGGTGGCGGCGGCGCTGGGCGCCATCATAGGGCTAGAACGCGTGGTGCGCCGGCGGCCCGCGGGTGTCCGGACAAGCCTCTTTGTATGCCTGGCTACGGCACTGTTCACCATTCTTTCCAACGAACTGGCGCACCGCTTCGGAGATTCGAGCGGCACGCGAATCGCTTCCAATATCGTTCAGGGCATCGGTTTTCTTGGAGCGGGCGCCATTTTGCGCGGATCGGGGGGCGTCCCGGGGATGACCACCGCAGCGACGATCTTTGTGGAGGCCGCCATCGGCATGGCCGCTGGTGGAGGCTTGTACGCCGTCGCCAGCTATTCGACGGCGCTGGTGCTGTTTGGCTTGACGGTTATCGGGTGGGCGGAGCAATACTTCAATTTGAAGTGCCGGCTCATGGCGTTCCGGATCACCACTAGTCACGCGGAGAGCGTCGCAACGGAAGTGCAGCGGCTGATGGTCGGCCTGAAAATTCCCATGCAACACTTTCGAGTTTCCATGGCGGGCGCCACTTCTATCGCGGAATTCGAGGCGAACGTGTCCCACAAGCAACAAGAGGAAATTGTCGCGCAGCTCAATCGGCAGGGCGTGATCACCGAGGTGGTCCCCGTCGAGGGCCATCAAGAATGAACGGAGGCAATGGAGCTCCTCGAAAACCAAAGGCACTTGCTGCCGGTTCGCGGCTGGGAGTGTTCGCTCCTGCCTCGCCCGCCGATTCCGTGGCCATGATCGCGGGGCTTGCGGAGCTAAAGCGGCATGGTTTTCACGTGGTCGCAAATCAGGACACTAAAGCGGATGGTTATTTTGCTGGTCCGCCGCTGGAGAGGACCAATGGTTTTCTTGGGCCGCTGAATTCCGAGCAGGTCGACGGGCTGGTCGCCTTGCGCGGTGGTTACGGATCGAATTACCTTCTGGAATTCGGCCTGGAGAAAAGCCTGGCGAACCTGAAATGCGTGATTGGATTCAGCGACCTCACCACTTTGCAGATTTTTCTGTGGCAACGGAGCAACTGGATCACTTTTTACGGTCCCATGGTTGCCGCGGGACTCCATGCGGGCCCGGATGCGCGCAAGGGCTACGATGAGAGTTCCTTTCTTCAAGCGGTGGGCAGAACGGAAAGCGGGTGGAAGCTACGGCTGAGAGGTGAAGCCGTCCTCGCGGGTCAATCCCTGGGCCGAGTTTTGGGTGGATGCATGACTCTCCTGGAGGCCACCATCGGAACGCCGTGGGAATTGGACACCAAGGATTCGATTCTGATCCTCGAAGACCGCGGTATGAAGCCTTACCAAGTGGATCGCGTGCTGATGCATTTGAAACAAGCTGGAAAATTCGAAGGCGTGCGCGGAATAGTGCTGGGAGACTTTCCGGAAAGCGAGCCAGCAGTGGCTGGGGCGCCTACCGTAAGGGAAGTCTGCGCGCGCATACTGCGGCCGCTAGGGATTCCGATTGTCTTTGGAGCTCCTGTTGGGCATACAGTTCGGCCTATGCTGACAATACCGCTAGGCATTCAAGCGCGTCTGGATGCAGATGGAGAAGGCACACTCGAATTTCTGGAACCGGCGGTGGTGGTTTGAGCGAACCGAAACACGTGCACGTGATCGGGATTGGCGGGTCGGCGATGGCGCCGCTTGCCGGGATGCTGCGTGAGCGCGGCTTTCGCGTGACCGGATCGGATTCCGGAGTATATCCGCCGGCGTCAACGCTATTGGAAAGCCTTGGCATACCATTCTTCCACTCTTTTGACGCGGAGCACTTGCGAGAAGCGCCGGATCTGGTGGTGATTGGGAACATCATCGCGCGAGGAAATCCGGAGTTGGAAGAGGTGCTGGATCGCAAGATTCCGTATCGCTCGATGCCGGAAATCCTGGAGGAAGTTTTCCTCCCCGAACGGCATTCCATCGTCGTCAGCGGAACTCATGGAAAAACGACTACGACGGCGATGCTCGCGTGGATTTTTCACACTGCGGGCAAGCGCCCGGATTTTCTCGTGGGAGGCGTGGTGGAAAACTTTGGAAAGAGCTACGGGCTTGGCGGCGGTGAAGAGTTCATTCTGGAAGGCGACGAGTATGAGACGGCCTTCTGGGATCGCGGGCCCAAATTCTTTCACTACCATCCGGATGATTTGATCATCACTTCGCTCGAATACGACCACGCCGACATTTATCCTGATTTTGAGACGTATCAGTTGGCTTTCCGCCGGCTGGTGAATCTTGTTCCCCGGTGCGGACGCGTGGTCATTTGGGGCGACGCCGAGGATTCCGGCCCGGCTTTGCGACGCGCGGCGGAAAGGGCTTTTTGCCCGGTGGAAACCTACGGTTTCAACGGCGGGAATGATTGGGTGGCGAGTGACTTTGCGATCGACGGCGAAACCATGAGGTTTCGCGTCGCGCATGGGGGAAAATCGTTTGGAGAATTTATGCTGGCAGCCACTGGACGGCACAACGTCTTGAATGCCATGGGGGCGCTGATTGTCGCGCAGGGACGCGGCATCTCAGAGCAGGACATCGGCAAAGCGCTTGCGGCGTTTCGCAGCGTGAAGCGCCGAATGGATGTGCAGGGCGAAATTGGGGGAGTCCTGGTAGTCGACGATTTCGCGCATCATCCCACGGCGGTGAAAGCGACCATCCAAGCCGCGCGCGGCCGCTGGCCGGGACGCCGCCTGTGGGCCATTCTCGAGCCGCGCTCAAATTCCATGCGCCGCAAAGTGTTTCAAGATGCCCTGCCGCAGGCATTGGCCCTCGGCGACCGCGTCATTCTCGGCGGCGTTTTTCGCGCCCAGCAACTGGGCGGTGAGAATCGGCTTGACCCTGAGACCGTCGCGGAGAGCGTCCGCGCACTTGGCAAGGACGCGCGCGTGTTTCCCAGTTCCGACGCCATTGCGGAGCATCTTGCGCGTGAAGCGAGACCGGGAGATCTCGTGCTCATCATGTCCAACGGCAGCTTTGATGGCTTGTGCGAAAAAGTCTTGAAGAAACTCGGCGCGACCGCGCAACTTGCCGGCGAGGCTAAAACTCGGTGAACCTCACATCCGCGCGTAGCAGACTGCTGATTCCGGCCAGCATCTACTTCCTACTTTTCCTGACCTTCAGCTCTTCCGCCAGAGCCACAATTCAATATCAGGTTCTCCTGGAACATCCCGAGAGGCATCTCTTCCACGTAACAATGACCATTCCCGATGTGACCAGCGAAGTGATTGTGCGGATGCCGGCGTGGAATACGCTCTACCAGATCCGCGACTTCAGCAGCCACGTGGGGCAGGTGGAGGCGTTTGCCGGTTCGCAAAAAACATCCATCGAAAAAGTGGACAAGCAAACTTGGCGCATTAAGGGTACGGGAACGGTGAAGATTTCCTATTCAACTTATTGGGACGAAGCCGGCCCTTTTGCATCGCAATTGAATGATGAGCACGCGTTCATCAATCCGGCAATGATTCTTTTTTATGCCCCGGCACGCCGCGAGGAAGAGGTCGAACTCGCCGTCAGCTTCTCTTCTGCCACATGGAGTGCCGCCAGCGCTTTGTCACACACGGCGCTCGTCAACGGCCGGAATCACGAGGATACTTTTAAAGCGCCGAACTATGAGGCGCTCGCGGACAGCCCGATTGAAATTGGGAAAATTGATGTGTTCGAGTTGCGGGACGTTACGCCTCCGGTGACAGTGGTGATTCACGGCGACAACTGGCGGAAGAAAGTGGTCGAGGACAACTTGCGGCGTATCTGCAAATATGAATTGAAGCTCATGGATGGGGCGCCGTTCGAACACTACACTTTTATTATCCATTTCGGCAGAGGAGCCGGCGGCGGTGGCATGGAGCACGCGAATTCCACGGCGATTGGCGCGTATTCGGATGAATATCTGGCGAATGTCGCGGCGCATGAATTCTTTCACCTGTGGAATGTGAAGCGCATCCGGCCCGCAACACTGTATCCCGTGGACGATACGAAGGAGCAGTACACTCGCGCGCTGTGGTTTGCAGAAGGTGTGACGAACAGCTACGCGTCGTACACGTTAGTGCGCAGCGGGATTTGGAGCAAAGAGCAGTTCTACGCGGACCTGGGCGACCAGATCACCGAGCTGGAAGGCCGGCCGGCCAACCGATGGCAGAGCGCGGAGCAGTCCAGCCTCGATGCCTGGCTGGAAAAATATCCCCTCTACAATCAGCCGGAATTCAGCGTTTCGTATTACACCAAGGGGCAGGTCTTGGGAGACCTACTCGACATTCTGATTCGCGATCGCACCGGCAACGAAAAGAGCCTGGACGATGTCATGCGCTCGATGAACGCTAATTTTGCCAAGCAAGAGAAGACGTATCGGGACAGCTTGGATGTTCAGTTGACCGCGGGAAACGTCGCCGGCAGCTCGTTCGAGGAATTTTTCGCAAAATACGTTGCGGGGACTGAGCCGTTCCCCTATCAACAAATACTGGCGTTGGCGGGGTTGGCTCTGCGAACCACGGAGCACCACAAACCGGCGCTGGGTTTCTCCATGGAACACGAACCGAACGGGCCGTTCGTCGTGAACTCCGTTGATTCCGAAAGTCCAGCCGCACTGGCGGGCTTGCGCGCCGGAGATGTCATCGTCAGCTGGGCCGGCGGGGAAGCGCCTCGGAGAATCGATCACTGGCTACAGGAGCAGTCAGCCGGGGATTTGCTAAGGCTGCGAGTTCGCCGAGAAGATAAGGAGCTTACGATCGAATTCCGGCTTGGTGAGATTAAAGAAACGCTCTACCAGGTGGTCGATGATCCACGCCCCAGCGAAAAGGCGCGGAACATTCGCGAAGGCATGCTTCGTGGCGAGACCAGCTTGGCCGTCGCTCATTGACGATGCGTTCGATTCCACGTTTCGCTTGACCAGCAGCGCTGGATTCGAGAAAGTTTGCCTGCCCATGTTGCGGACTCTTTTCATCGCCGTTTTCTTAGCGCTGTACATTCTAATCGCGGGGCCACCACTGCTGGTCTATACGTGGATCTCTGGCAATCCGGATCCGATTTATTGGGCCGGCATAAAAGGCGTGATGTTTTTTGTCCGCGCCGTGGGCGTCCGAGTTCGCGTGCTGGGCCTTGAGCGTATCCCTCCGGGCGTTTGCCTTTTTGCGGCAAATCATACGAGCTCCGCCGATGCGCCCGCGGTCGTTGGCGCCATCCCACGCCGGATCGCCATTCTCCTGAAAGCATCACTGTTCAAATGGCCGATTGTGGGGCATGTATTTTTGTCGGCGCACTTCATTCCCGTGAATCGGAGCGCTCGCGATTCGGCAATTGCCAGCGTTGAGATGGCCACGGAAGCGCTCAAGGCCGGGCAATCGTTCTTGATTTATCCCGAAGGCACGCGCAGTCCCGATGGCCGGCTGCAGGAGTTCAAGAAAGGCGCCGTCGTGATGGCCATCAAGGCGGGCGTGCCGATCGTGCCGATGGTTTGTTCGGGCGCTCACCGCATTATGGAGAAGCACTCGCTAGTCATTCACCCGGGCGAAATTCTCGTCGAATTCCTCGAGCCGATCGATGCTTCAAAGTCTTCTCTGGAAGAGCGCGATTCGCTCAACGAACAAGTTCGCAACGCGATGGCCGCGGCCCTGCCTCCGGACCAGCGGCCCGTTGGTTTCCCTGGCGCGACCTGAGGCGCGGTCCACGTCATCTATTTTTCAACGTCCCTCCAGTCGCTCCACTTTCGTTTCGAGCTCGCGGACGCGCTTCTGCAATTCCGGCAGCCGATTCAGCGTGGCCATCGTCTTTAGCCATTCCCGGTTCTCCACTGCCGGATATCCGGAATACAGCGAATGCGGTGGTACATCGTTCGGGACGCCACTCTGGGCAGTGATCACGGTGCCGTCCCCCACAGTCAAGTGGCCGGCGGTACCCACCTGGCCGGCCAGAATGCAGTTGCTTCCGATTTTGGTGGAGCCGGCCAGGCCCACCTGCCCGCAAAGCATGGTGTCTGACCCCACCTGCGAGGCGTGGCCAATCAACACGAGATCATCGAGCTTGGTGCCGCGGCCGATACGGGTTTCGCCAACAGTGGCGCGGTCCACGCAAGCGTTTGCCTGCACTTCCACGTCGTCTTCGAGGACGGCTGGCCCTGACTGCGCCATCTTGTACCAGGTGCCGTCTTTCTGCTTCGCGAAACCTAAACCGTCTCCACCGATGACCGCGCCATTTTGCAGAATCACGCGATTGCCGATGCGGCAGAATTCGCGTACAACGGCGTGCGCATGGGCAAAAAAATCATCGCCGATCTTTGCGCCGCGATAGATGGTCACGAAGCTGTGAAGCACGGCGTTGCGGCCGATTTTGACATCCTCACCTACATAGCAGTACGGTCCGATGTGGGCTCCCGCTCCGACGCTGGCGGTCTTGGCGATGATCGCTGTCGGATGAATTCCCGGTGAATAGCGTGGCGGCTGGTAGAAAAGCTCGATCGCCTGGGCAAATGCCAAGTACGGATTACCCGAGCGCAGCGCGGCCAACGCGGGCAACGAAGCCTCGCGATCCAGCGAAATTCCTTCTTCGATAAGGACCGCCGAAGCCCGCGTGGTCTTCAACAGGGGAAAGTACCGCCGATTCGCAAGGAACGTAATCTGGCCGGCTTCGGCGCGCTCGATTCCAGCAACACCGCGAATGTCGACTTCCGGGGAGCCTTCCAACCTGCATCCCAATTTTTGCGCAACTTCAGAAAGTTTCATCGCGAGGCTCCTAAATCGTTGTGGAACTGCCTGCGAGTCTCGCACAGGGCAAAGAGGGAAGTACAGCGAGCCGTTTGGAGCGCAGGGCGCGTTCCAAAGTGGGAAGAATACCCCCACACCCCCGGTCTTTTCGTAAGAGTGGCAAACAAAGGAGTTGCGGGATACGGAACTTGGAAGAGTTTACGGAAGATGGAAGGCAGCCTCGAATTGATCGCGAAACAGAAATCGCTCTCTCCCCCCTCCCCGGGTGTTTTTGCAAAAGAGTTCGGAATTGCTTGAAAACAAAAGAGCTGACTTTTTGTTGAGTGCAAAAGAGTTCGCAAGAGCATGAAAGGAAAGGAGATAGCTCGGAAACAGGCCGAAACGTCTATTTGAACGTTCTCAGAGCGGGGAGATCGGCGAGGGTTCATGGCGGCAACGACCGGAGGAGTATAGCACGTCCTAATCAAGTTGTTAAGTGCTTTGCAGTGAATGGTCGAAATTGGGTGTCGAACGGCAATAGGGAGGAGTGAACGGTTGGGCGAAGCGGGGCAGGAAAAAGCAAAGTCAAAAGCCCCGCCCTCCAAAACCGAGGACGGGGCACCCGGCTGGTCATGCTTGATCAACGATGAGCATGGGCCACCCAAAAAGTTTAAGCCTGCGCCACCTGCCCTGGGTACTGGATCGGAGATGTCCGTCTTGCCAAGACTTGGCGTAAAATCATGCGTCGAAGGCTCGCAACGGTCTTGACAAAGCGTATGCCAAGTTCCACGTCGAGGCCGTGGTTTCCGCGAAGGA
>Ga0210405_10006828_pt1 | contig 10122 bp, 7 predicted proteins | sample IncBWH11MmetaG_FD_155492 | JGI IMG/M metagenome (GOLD analysis project Ga0210405, IMG submission 155492) | Forest soil microbial communities from Barre Woods Harvard Forest LTER site, Petersham, Massachusetts, United States - Inc-BW-H-11-M | ecosystem: Environmental > Terrestrial > Soil >... | reverse complement strand
GACCAGCTCTTTCATCATTCACCTCCACGTGTTCGATGTTCTTCTGGGACGTGGAAAACGTGCCCCCGATCTGGCCGGGGCTTCCGAAGAGACGGTGAATTCGCTGGGATTACGCGATCTTCTGTTGGTCGATAAAGCTACGGACGGTGTCGCTGGGTTGCGCACCGACCCCGAGCCAATGCTTGATGCGTTCGGCGTTTAGCTTGATCTCCGCGGGCTTCTTCAACGGATCGTAGGTTCCCACCAATTCCACAACACGCCCGTCCCGTGGCTTGCTGCTTTCAATCACCACCACGCGATAGAACGGTTTTTTCTTCTTGCCAATCCTAGATAAACGAATAGTGAGCACTAACTGATGCCTCCACCAGGTATCTTAGCCTGTCCAGGCCGCTCGCGGCAATCGGAGAGTCGAGGGTAACGGTTTGTTCCGCGGTACCCACCTGGTATCGGCCATGCCCTGGAATAATTTTGCAACACCATACGGAGGGCCTACCGAGGTGCAGCGTCATCCCGCTGCGCCCTGAACTTTGCAATCGCAATGTAACGCCGACAGCGCGATAATGCCCGGAGCGCAAAGGGAGCAGCCCATGAGTAAAAAGAATGACCTGTCACGCCGCAAATTTTTGACCAGCGTCGCCACTGGCGGCGCCGCGATCGCCATCGTCCCACGCCATGTCCTCGGACGCGGGTTCACCCCTCCGAGCGACCTGCTCAACATCGCCGGCGTCGGCATCGGCGGCATGGGCCGCACCAATCTGATCAATCTCGCCAGCCAGAACCTCGTGGCTCTCTGCGACGTCGATTGGGGATACGCCACCAAATCGTTTGACAAATTCGACACGGAAATTCCGAACCTGCAGAAACGCCTCGACCAACCTGACCCACAGCCCACCCCGGGCCAGCCTCCGGTCGAGTTCGATCGCGCCAAAGCTAAAGTCCGCCTTGACGGTATGATTCGCCTGAAAAACGAGCACTGGCCGAAAGCCAAACGCTATCAGGACTATCGCGAAATGCTTGAAAAACAGAAGGACATCGACGCCGTCCTCGTCGCCACCTCCGACCACATGCACGCGCCCGTCGCCCTCGCAGCCATGGCTCTCGGCAAACACGTCTACGTGCAAAAGCCGCTCACCTGGTCGATCGACGAAGCTCGGCAACTGTCGAAGCGCGCCAAGGACACCAAAGTCGCCACCCAGATGGGCAATCAGGGCCATTCTCTGAACGACGCACGCACCACCGTCGAATACATTCAAGCCGGTGCCATTGGCGAAGTCCGCGAGGTCCACATCTGGACCAATCGCCCTCTCGGCTTCTGGCCGCAAGGCGTCCCCCGCCCCCAGGCTCTCAAAGAACCCGCCGAAACTCTTCGCTGGAATGGACAAGGCATCAACGCCCGTCTCGCCGCCGCCTTAGCTGGCGATTTTCCCGTACCCGACAAACTCTCTTGGGATCTTTTTCTCGGCGTCGGCCCGCACGTCGACTATCACCCCATCTACCACCCCTTCAACTGGCGCGGCTGGTCTGATTGGGGCGTCGGCGCCATCGGCGACATGGGCGCGCACTTGATCGACCACTCCATGTGGGCGCTCAATCTCGGCTTGCCGTCGACGGTCGAGACCGTCTCCACTCCATTCAACGGCGTCTCCTACCCGCACGCCACGCAAACCTTTTACGAGTTTCCCGCCCGCAGCTCCATGCCACCAGTCAAGTTGACCTGGTACGACGGCGGCCTCATGCCCAACAAACCGGAAGAGCTTGGCGACGAAGACCTGAATAAAGGCGGCGGCGCCCTGCTTATCGGCAGCAAAGGCAAACTGCTCCACGATACTTATGGAATGAAGCCTCGCCTGCTGCCCAAGTCGCTACACGATTCCTACGGCAAACCACCCCAAAAGCTGCCCCGCATCGAGAACGAAGAACACGAAATGAACTGGGTCAACGCCGCTAAAGGTAAAACGGAAACATCCTGCCCGTTCGAATATGCCGCGCGCCTCACGGAGGTCATGCTCCTCGGCGTCGTCGCTCTTCGCGCCGGAAAAAAGATCAACTACGATGGCGCCAACATGCGCGTCACCAACGTCGCCCAAGCCAACGATTTCCTCCGCCGCGAATACCGCCAGGGCTGGGCTTGACAACGTAAGCCCTAAGCCTAGGGACTTCTGGACATACCTCGTTCTTCGAAGATGAATGTGTTGCAGAATTTCTTGGGATGCCATCGCCGCCGAAGTGATTATGCTCCTGGAGAAGAATATTCCCAGCGAAAGGGAACTCAAGCGCCGTCGCAAGTTCACTAGGAACCTAAAGCGACTCAACGGCTTGATCCCACCTCTATCAGGTGACTTTCCAACCTCTGAAGAAATGATTCGGGAAGACCGTTCTCGGTAATTGTTCTGGCAAACGGGCGCGAATCGACCTCAGTGAAGATCGCGCTTGCCGTCAGGCGCTACCCGAGGCGGTTGAGTCCGTTAAACGCCGCTGTCTTATAGCACTCCGCCAAGGTCGGATAATTGAAAACCGTGTTGATGAAGTAGGTGATTTTGCCCTTCAGTTTGAAAACCGCCTGCCCGATATGCAGTAGCTCCGCCGCATCCTCGCCAAAAATATGCACGCCGAGTAGTTCAAGCGTTTCTCTGTGAAAAAGGAGTTTTAACCGCCCGTCCGTGTGGCCGGAAATTTGCCCGCGCGCAATCTCGCGGTAATACGCCACGCCAACTTCATAGGGAACGTCCGCGTCCGTTAGCTGCTCCTCCGTCTTCCCAATAAAAGAGATCTGCGGAATCGTGTAAATCCCATACGGATAACTCGCGGGATCGGTTTGCAACTGCAACCCGAACGCGCGCGCCGCCGCGATGCGCCCCTGCTCCATCGACACCGACGCCAGACTCGGAAACCCAATGACGTCTCCCACGGCAAAAATGTGCGGTTGCGAGGTGCGATAATCCGCATCCACCTTGATGCGTCCGCGGTCGTCCGATGCGATCCCGGCGGCGGCGAGCCCCAGCTTGTCGACGTTGCCTTGCCGGCCAATCGCATACAGTAACGCATCTCCGTTGATGCGTTTTTTGCTGACCAGGTTCGCCGCTACCTTGCCCTCAGGCGTCTCCTCCACGCTCTCGACTTCCTCATTAAGCCGCAGCGTGGCGCGGTGGTCCCGCATGTGATACGTCAGCGCCTCCACCATTTCCGTATCCGCAAATTCCAATAGCCGCGGCCGCTTCTCCACGATAATCACGCGTACGCCCAGCGTCGCAAACATGCACGCGTACTCGACCCCGATCACTCCGCCGCCCACCACAATCAGCGTCCGCGGAATCTGCGGCATCGTCAGGATTTGGTCGCTGTTTATGATGTTCCGCCCGTTGATGGGCACTTTCGCATTGCTCGCCGGCTTCGTCCCCGTGGCGATCACGAAAAACTGCCCCTCCAATTCCGCATAGCCGTTGCCGTTCTCAACGCGCAGGTGATGCGCATCGGTGAACTTGCCGAAGCCGTGGATCACTTCCACTCCGTTGCGCTTCAGTTGGTCCTGCGTAACGGCGACTTCATTCTCGATCACCCGCTGTACGCGGAAATTCAAGTCCGCCATCGTCACGTTCTCTTTGACGTTGTAATTCGACCCATAAAAACTCTTCGAATAAAAACCGGAAAGATGCAGCACCGCTTCACGCATCGTCTTGCTGGGAATTGTTCCGCTGTTGATGGACACTCCGCCGATCGCGGCCTGCTTTTCGACCACCGCGACGCGCTTTCCGGCCTTCACTCCCTGGATGGCGGCGCGTTGGCCGCCCGGTCCGGAGCCAATGACGATCAGATCATACGGTTGCATTCGATGTGTCCAGCGAGCCTTCTTCTTCGGGGGCGCCAATCGGCGGGGCCATCATCGTAATAGGAGTATAAACGACGCCCTGGTTTCGCAGCGCGGGAATGCGCAGAGAGTCATCATCGCCGCCCGCTAGCCGCACAAAATGTTCCTGTGCGGAAAATCCGTGTCCGTTGCGCACCGCGCGCGGCCGTGAATACGCTCCATCCGGTCCGAGAATGCGCGCCTTGCGAGTGTCCGCCAGATAGGAAGAAAGAATCTCGTTGCACACGCGTTCGCAATGCAGTGGGTCCGTCAATGGAAATAGCACCTCCACGCGTTCATATAGGTTCCTCGGCATCCAATCCGCGCTTCCCAGATAAATATCCGGCTTCCCCCCGTTTTCAAAATAAAAAATCCGGCTGTGCTCCAAAAACCGCCCCACGATACTCCGCACGCGAATCCGGCTGCTGATGCCGCGGAGTCCCGGCACTAGCGCGCACTGGCCGCGCACGATCAAGTCAATCTCCACTCCTGCGCGCGAAGCACGGTACAACGCTTGAATGATGGGCGGATCGATAACCGCGTTGACCTTCGCGATGATCCGCGCGGGACGTCCGCGCCGCGCGTGACGCGCCTCCCGGTCAATCAAAGCGATGCACGACTTGGCCATATCTCGCGGAGCCAGCAGCAGCGGCTTGTAATTCGGCTGTTCCGCGTACGCTGTCAGGTAATTAAAAACGTCGTGCACCGCCGAGGTGATCGCTTCGTCGTTCGTCAGCAAACTCAGATCGCTGTAATACCGCGCCGTCGAGGGATTGTAATTCCCCGTTCCGAGATGCGCGTAACGGCGAATCTTTCCGTCCAGATCGTTCCGCACAATCAGCGCGAGCTTCGCGTGCGTCTTCAGCCCCACAAGTCCGTGAAATACCTGCACACCTGCGTCCTCGAAGCTTCGCGCCCAGCGAATATTCGTCGCCTCATCGAAGCTGGCCTTTAATTCCACAACCACGGTCACTTCTTTTTTTCCCGCGGCGTCCAGCAGCGCCCGCGCAATCGGCGAATCCGAGTTCGTCCGGTAAAGTGTCTGCTTGATGGACAGAACGCGCGGATCGTGCGCTGCGGTTTGCAGAAAATTCACCACTGTGTCATAGCAGTCGTAAGGATGGTGCAGCAAAAATGCCTGCCGCCGAATCGCTTCAAACATCGAGTCGGCGTCGTGCCCCACGCGCACCTGGCGCGGTGCAAGCGGCGGATATTTCAAATCCGGCCTCGGCGTCTCCTCATAGAGGTGAAAGAGACGCTGCAAATTCACCGGTCCCTCGGCGCGAAAGACGAGCGCCTCATCCAATTCGAACGTCGAAATGAGCCGGTTGATAATGTCCGGGTGCGCGTTCGCGTCGATTTCCAGGCGCACCGCATCGCCCTTGCGCCGCTGCGAAACCTGCGAATCGACGGCGTCCAGCAGGCTCCGCGTCTCCTCTTCTTCCAGATAGAGATTGCTGTTCCGCGTAATCCGGAATGGCGCTGACGCCAGAATTTCGTATCCGCGATACAGCTTCGCTGCGTACGCGGAGACGATCTCCTGCAGTGCCACATAGTTAATGCCGCCATCCGGCGCGGGCAACCGCAGGAGCCGCGGCAGCGCCCGCGGCACGGTGAGCACCCCGAAATACGGCTTCCCGTTCCCGCTTCGTCGCCGCCGCAAAAGAAACGCAATGCACAACGCTTTGTTCAGCACGTGCGGAAACGGATGCGCAGGATCCACCGTAACCGGCGTCAACATCGGCGACACGCGTCGTTCGAAAAAAGTCTTCGCCGCCTGCCCGGCCTTTCCTTCGAGTTGGCTCATCGGCAAGACGCGAATCCCAACTTTCGCCAGCGCCGGAAGCAGCTCATCGTTCCAGCATTTATACTGGTCACGAACCATCACGTGCATCGCGGCCGACACTTTCTCTAGCTCCTGTGCCGCCGTCAAACCGTCCGGCCCGATCTCGCGCGAACCGTGCTCGATTCGCTGCAGAAAACTGGCCACTCGCACCTCGACAAATTCATCCAGGTTGTTCGCCGTAATCGCCAGAAACTTAACCCGCTCCAACAGCGGGTTCCCGATGTCCCGCGCCTCCTCCAGCACACGCCGGTTGAACTCCAGCCATTCCAGGTGCCGGTTGAGATAGAAACGCGAATCGTCAAGCGCCGTGCGTGTCATAAGATTTGTCGGGAGACAAAACTGATAACCTACGTGTGTTACGGGCAGATGAACACACCGGCGGAATGCTATTCTGCGGAGCATCTATGGGAGGCCTGATGAGGTTAGCGCACATTCTTTTTGCCGTTGTACTTCTTCCCGTCGCAATCGACCGGAACGCGCAAGCCCCGGCCTCGCCTTTGGAGAAGCAAGCCGGCTCGATTTTTTCATCCGTCACCCAGGAAGACGCTCCCGGATTGGCCGTCGCCGTCCGCAACAACAGACGCACCTTGTTTGAAAAAGGGTACGGCGTGCGCGATTTGCGCACGAACATAAAAATCGATCCCGACACTAATTTCCGCCTCGCCTCTTTCACCAAACAGTTTACCGCGACGGCCCTCATGCTGCTCGTCCATGACGGAAAGCTCCGCTACGACCAGACGCTCAAAGAAATATTTCCGTATTTCCCGGCTTACGGTAAAACCATAACCGTCCGAAATCTCCTCAATCACACCGGCGGCCTGCCCGATTACGAAGAGTTGATGGAAGCCGAGGAAAAGATCAAAGGCCCGCTCTGGTCGCCAGAACACCAAATCCAGGATGACGAAGTTCTCGCTCTTTTGAAAAAAGAAACAAAGGGACAATTCGCCCCCGGCACAAGCTGGTCGTACAGCAATTCCGGTTATGTCGTCCTCGGTCTCATCGTCGCCAAAGTGTCAGGCCAATCTTACGGTGATTTTCTCCGCGCGCGCATCTTCGCGCCGCTGCGCATGGATCACACCATCGTCTATCAAAAAGGGAAGAATGAAGTCGCAAACCGCGCCTTCGGCCACTCCAAAGAAGCTAACGCGCTGAAAGAAACCGACCAAAGTTCGACGTCCGCCACGCTCGGCGACGGCGGCATCTATTCCAATCTCGAAGATCTAGCCAAGTGGGACGACGCCCTGCGTAATCACACTTTGCTCAGCGCCGACGAAATAAACCCCGCGCTAGTCCCTGCAAAACTAACGGATGGTTCGCCCACGTTTTGGCCCACCGCACCCAACGATGACAACCTCCATCCCGGCAAGCCCGTCTCCTACGGCTTCGGCTGGTTCCTCGATCCCGCGAAAGGACACACGCGCATGTGGCACACCGGCAGCACCATGGGCTTCCGCACCGTGATCGAGCGCTTCACCGCCGACAATCTGACCATCATCGTCCTTTGCAATCGCACCGACCTCGATCCCGAATCTCTCGCGCTAAACATGGCCGATCTTTATTTGGCAAACCGATGAGTACTTTCCGGCGGGCGCTGCGGCCTTCTCGTTCTATTTGTAAAATAAAAGATATTTGCCGCACTAATGTTCCGGTGCATAATGCGCCCTAAATGAGCGAGGCAACGTGCAGCGCCTGTGGGCTTCAGGCCTCGATCCGGTCCCTCTTTGACCTGAACGGCCAAATCTATTGCGCTCCGTGCGTTCAAACGGCCGCCGGGAACGCCAAACGCAGCGGCCAGTCCGCCGCATACATGCCTTTGATCAACCGCTCGATTTGCGCGCGTTGCAACACTTTCATCAGTGACCAGTCGACGGCCAGGCAGATTGGATTCGCGCGCTTCTGCGCAGCATGCGCCCCGCTGATCAAGGATTGGAGCTACCCGCCATGGTTGAAGGTTAGTCTGGCCGCTCTTGTCCTCCTCCTCATCGTCGCGCTCGTCCATGGTAAAAAGTATTTTCATGCCGGCCGCGCGATGTATATCGGCGAGCATTTAGTCGAGCAGGGAAAGCACGCTGAAGCCTTGCCATATTTGAAAGAAACATTGCGCATCGCTCCCGGTTCAGACAAAGCCGCGTTGCTCGCCGCGAAGGCCGCGCTCCTCACCGGAGATTTGGCCGCCGCCGGCAAGGCTCTCCACGATCATGACGACGGCCATTTCGAAAACGGCCAGAGCGCCGCGTTTCTGGAGGTCAACAGTCTCTGGAATCGCGCGAATCAAGCCCTCGAGAAAGCGCAAAAGGCGTCCAAGCTCGCGGAAAAAGACGAAAATTCGGCTGAGGCTGCCCGTCTCATGCATGAAGCGGCTTCCAGCTATCCCGAATTCACTGTGCTCAGAATTGCCGCCGAGAACTTGGACGCCGGAGCGGCATTCGTGCGCGGAGATTTCGATACTTATCTGTCGATCTCCGAGAATCACTGGAAGCAGCAGGCCGGGCCGGACACCGCCATTAGTCTGGCAAATGCGCTCGCTTGCAAATACGTGCTGACAGGAATCATCCCCTTGCGGGAGCGCTCCATCGAAATGATTGAGAAGTCCAAACAATTGGCGGGGGGCGACGCGGAAGCGCTGAAAGCCTTGGACGAATACATTCCGCTGATTACCTACAGAATTGAAAATCGGCAGATCATCAGCAAGCAGGAATACAATCGCCGGTTTCGCGCCGGAAAGAATCCGATTAAATAGCGAGGCCTGACATGTTCTTCATTCCTGGACCCGTAATCGCCGCACTGACCTTCCCTGGCGTCATTATTCACGAGGCCGCCCACCTCTTTTTTTGCCGCCTTTTCAAGCTGCAGGTTTTCGACGTGTGCTTCTTCCGGTTCGGAAATCCCGCAGGTTACGTCGCCCATCAGCAGACCGAAAACTTCAACGCCCAGTTTCTTATAAGCATGGGGCCGTTCTTCGGCAACACGCTTCTTTGTGTGCTCTTTTGCAGTGCCGCGTTCTTGCCGGTGTGGGAACTCAAAGTTTTCGATCCGCTCGCTTACTTTTTCTATTGGCTGGGTTTGTCCATTGGCATGCATGCATTTCCTTCCACCCAGGATCTTTCCCACCTTTGGGCTCAGGCTCCAGCACTGGCAAAGAAAGGCAATCTTCTGGCAATTGTGAGTTTGCCGCTTGCGGGGATATTAGTTGTGTTGAATTACGGTCGCGTCATCTGGGCCGATTTGGGCTACGGAATTCTGGTTGGAGTTCTCGGCCCGATTGCGATCTTCCGCGCTCTCGCTCGGTAAAGTTCCGCAAATCTCAGGAAAGTCCCGCAAGCTTTCCCAATCCCTTTATCTTCGCCCGCGCCGCCATCGCGCCATACTGCTTCATCATCGTGCGCATCTGCAGGTACTGTTTCAAAACCTGGTTCACATCTTGCACGGTCGTTCCGCTGCCCTTCGCAATTCGCTTGCGTCGCTTCCCATCAATAACATTGTGATCCCGCCGCTCCTGGTTCGTCATCGAGTTGATGATCGCTTCGACCTGCTTCAGTTTCCCCTCATCCACCTTCGCGTCCTTCGGCAAATTCTGCAGCGGCCCCATCTTCGGCAGCATGTCCACAAGCTGCTCCAGCGGCCCCATTTTCCGAATCTGTTTCAACTGGTCGCGGAAATCCTCCAGCGTGAACCCATCTTTCCGCAGCTTGCGCTCGAGTTCCGCCGCCGCCTTTTTATCAACCGTCTGCTCCGCCCGCTCGATCAGCGACATGATGTCGCCCATGCCCAGCACGCGCGAAACGATCCGCTCCGGATAAAATCCTTCCAGCGCGTCGTACTTCTCGCCTAACCCGACGAACTTCACCGGGGCTCCGGTAACTTTCCCAATCGAAAGCGCCGCACCGCCGCGCGCATCGCCGTCCAATTTCGTCAGGATCACTCCCGTCAATCCGAGCCGCTTGTGAAACTCCCCCGCCGATCGCACCGCGTCCTGCCCAATCATCGCGTCCGCAATAAAGAGAATCTCGCTGGGCGCCAGCTCTTTCTTCAGCATGCCCAATTCGTTCATCAAGTCGTCGTCGATGTGCAAACGCCCAGCCGTATCCACCAAAATCACGTCGCTCGCTGAAAGTTTCGCTTCACGGATCGCGCCCTTAACAATCTCCAGCGGCTTGTCCGTCCCCGCTCCCGGCCACAGCGCCGTCCCCACCGCCTTCGCTACTTGCGCCAACTGCTCGCGCGCCGCCGGACGGTACACGTCCGTCGAAACCACCAGCGGCCGGTGCCCATGTTGCACAAGCCATTTCGCCAATTTCCCCGTAGTCGTCGTCTTGCCCGACCCCTGCAACCCCACAATCATCCAAACCGATGGCGGCCGCGAAGCAAACAGCGGCTTGGCATGCTTCCCGAGCATCGCCGACAACTCGTCCCGCACTACCTTGACCACTTG
>Ga0210405_10006827_pt1 | contig 10126 bp, 12 predicted proteins | sample IncBWH11MmetaG_FD_155492 | JGI IMG/M metagenome (GOLD analysis project Ga0210405, IMG submission 155492) | Forest soil microbial communities from Barre Woods Harvard Forest LTER site, Petersham, Massachusetts, United States - Inc-BW-H-11-M | ecosystem: Environmental > Terrestrial > Soil >... | reverse complement strand
GTTGGGTGTCGTCCAATCTGTCCCACGTATCCGACACGCCAGTGATGGCGGGTTTTCATCGCGTAGTCGGGGTGTTGGCAAACAGGTTCGGCAACGACATCGAAGAAGGCGCCGCGCCGACGCTGTACTGCATCAGCGAACCGATTCCGCCGGGCAGTTATGTCGGCGTCGACGGCCGGCTCGGTCTACAGGGCGGCCCGGTTCTGATCGGCCGGTCCACTGTCGCATGCGACTACGAAGCAGCAGCGAAGGTGTTCGAGTTCGGCGAAAAAGAAACCGGGACCGTACTTTCCGTATAGCCGACGGTGTAGCCGCAGCGGTTATGCCGGCGTGGCGAGGATCGCCACTGCATCGCCGCCGACCGCCACGCCCATGGACCCGATTCGTTCGATCAGCCGTGCCCGAAGCTCGGACGCCTTGTCGGCGGGAAGTATCAGCTGATGGGAAAAGGTGAACGCGATATCGACCCACTGTTGCGCGGAGTAGTGCAGGTCATGCGGATAGCGTCGCTGGGTGACGGTGAAGCCCGCGGCGGTGAGCAGGTCGACGATTTCGTCGGGATTGCCGTCGGTGCTGCGCCGTTCGACGTTCATGTAGTCCCGGTAGATCGATTCGAACTCCGCACGGGTAGGTCTGGTGGGTCTCAACCGGTTCCATATCAGCGCCAGCTGCCCGCCGTCGTCGAGGATGCCGCGTACCTTGGGCAGCGCCACCGCGGGATCGACCCAATGAAACGATGCCGCGAACACCACACGGTCGAATCGACGTCCAGCGGGCTCCCATTGCTCGAATGTCGCGATCTCAACCGGAATGCCCTTTGCTTGGGCGACCGCGGCCATCCGGGTATCGGGCTCAACCGCAAGAAGCTCGGCGCCTCTTTCGATGAACTGCATTGACGCGATTCCGGTGCCGGCGCCCGCCTCGAGCACCCGGCGAACACCGGGCGCCAGCACGTCGTCGATCAGTTCATCGGGGTAGCGCGGGCGATGAGTGTCGTAGTTGTGTGCCGCGCCACCAAATGAGTTGGCGCGCTCGCGATTAGTGAAAAGGTTCAGTCGCGGTGGCATACCGCCGAGCGTATCGGGACAACATGTGTCCCCGCTGTGAAGGCATGGTGGCGCTGCTTATTGGCGCCACTCTCCCCCGCAAGCGGGTGGGGGTACCCCCAGCCGCGGAGCGGCGAGGGGGCGTGCCCCCACCTCATCGCTTGCGCTCTGCATCGTCGCGGCGCGGCTCACTACTGCTTGACCGTCGCGAGGGTCCGCTCGAGGGCGCACAGAGACCATTGGCCCGGCACGCCCTTCAGGTCGTGCTCGCCGCGGTCGGCGAACCGGTGCCGCGAGCCGGTGACGATGTCGCGCACCGTCGATGACACCAGCACCTCGCTGGGCCCGGCCAGCGCCGCGACGCGCGCGCCGATGTGAACAGCCATACCGGCGACATCGTCACCGCGCACTTCGACCTCGCCGGCGTGAATACCCACCCGAATCTCGATGCCGAGCACCCGGATCGCGTCGACAAGGGAATCGGCGCACGCGATCGCGGCGCTCGGGCTGGGGAAGGACGCGACGAATCCGTCACCGGCGGTGTTCACTTCGAAACCGCCGAACCGTTCGAGTTCGTGACGCACGATGGTGTCGTGGTTGTCCAGCAGGTCTCGCCACCGGCCGTCGCCGAGCAAGGCGGCGCGCTCGGTCGAGCCGACGATGTCGGTGAACATGATGGTGGTGAGCACCCGCTCGGCGCCAAATCCGCCGCGCACGCCGGTGACGAACTCCTCGATCTCGTCGAGCATCGGGGCGGTGTCGCCAACCCAGTACAAGGCGTCTGCTCCCGGCAGCTCGATGAGGTGTGCTCCAGTGATGTGCTCGGCGATGTACCGGCCGTTGTCGATTGGGCAGAACTCCGAATCCTTGCGGTGCAAGACCAGCGTCGGCGCGGTGATCCGCGCCAGCGTGTCACGGACATCGCAATGCCGGACGGTCAGGATGATGGCGCGGGCCATGCTGGGTGAGGCGGCCCGGTTTCCGGCCATGTCCCACCACGAGCGGAATGCGTTGTCGTCGACCATGCTGGGCGCGATGAAACCGAGCATGTCGAAGCCCTGGTCGACGGCATCCGGCTCCATCGCCACCGTCGTGTAAGGGTCTTCCTCGACGATCTCGAACCCCATCGGATAGTCGGGAGCGCGAAGCGTCCGAGCCGCGCCGTTGACGATCACCAGGTTGCTCACCCGTTCGGGATAGTCGGCCGCCAGGATCAGTCCGGTCATCGAGGCGAACCCGGGGGCGAAAATTGTCGCCCGCTCGCATCCGATCGCATCCAGCACCGCGATCGCATCTTTTGCCCAGAACTTCGGCCCGATCACGTCCAGCGAAACGCGCGACGACATGCCGACCCCGCGCTGGTCGAGCCGAATCACCCGGCTGAAGGATGCCAGCCGCCGGTGAAAGCGGTACATCGACGGCTCGGCGTCAATGGTGTCGATCGGGATGGACGGACCCGGCAGCACCAGCACGTCGTTCGGTCCATCGCCAAACACCTGGTAGGCGATGTCGACCTCGCCGCAACTGGCGTAGCGAGTTCGCGGAAACTGCGCCACAGCTACAGGCTAGTTCAGCGCACCGACATGATTGTCAGCCCGTCATGCTGCGGGTCCGCGGCGACAGGGTATGCAGGTAGCAGGAAGGCGACGCGAAGAGCAGGAGGAGAAAGCCATGCAGATGACGGGCAACACCATCCTGGTGACCGGCGGGGGCACCGGGATCGGCCGCGGCTTGGCCGAGTCATTTCACCGGTTGGGCAACCAGGTCGTCATCGCCGGCCGACGTCAAGAACCGCTTCAGGCGGTCGCCGAGGCCAACCCGGGCGTTCAGTACCTGTCGCTGGATCAAGGCGACGCCGCCGACATCCGGCGATTCGCCATCGAGCTCAACGACAGCTATCCGGACCTCAACGTCATCGTCAACAATGCCGGCATCCAGCGCGTCGAGGACCTCGCCAGCGGTGCCCCGGGGACGGCGGAACAGACCGTCGCGATCAACCTGTTGGGCCCCATCCGGCTCACCGCGGCGTTGCTGCACCGGCTGCTGGGCAAGCCACACGCGGCAATCCTCAACGTCACGTCCGGACTGGCGTTCATGCCGAGCGCGCTCACACCGACGTATTGCGCCACCAAGGCAGCGCTGCACTCCTACACCCAGTCGCTGCGTTTTCAGCTGCGCGAGACCTCTGTCCAGGTCATCGAAATCATTCCGCCGCAGGTGCAGACCGCCTTGCAGGGCGATCGTGGATTCGACCCGAGGGGAATGCCGTTGGATGAGTACATCACCGAGACGATGACGCTCTTGCAGACACACCCGCAGGCCGACGAGATCGTCGTGGAGCGGGTCAAGGGGTTCCGGTTCGCCGAGCGGGACGGGGCCTACGACGACATCTACCCCGCCTTCAACCGGTCGATGGCAGCGGCGCTGGAGCAGTAGTACAAACGCCGCGCTAGACGGGAGAACAGCGATGCGGGTCTTGATGGTGGGAGCGACCGGACGTCACGCTCACTGGGTGTTGCGTGAGCTGACCCAGCGTGGCGTTTCGGTGCGCGCTTTGGTCCGTACTGGACAGCGAGCAGATGTTGCCCGCCAAAACGGCGCCGCGGAGGTGGCCTTCGGGGACCTCACCGAACCGGCCAGCCTTCGCGACGCGCTCGCAGGGGTGGACGGTGTCTTCCACATCGGCCCGGCGCATACGGCCAACGAGGCGGAGATGGGTGTGACCATGGTCGACGCCGCGCGGTCCGCCGGAGTACGAAAGTTCGTATTCTCCGGCGTCATTCACCCGTCGATCTCGGCGATGACGAATCACGCCGCCGCGAAGCCGCCCGTGGAAGAGGCGCTCTACAGCTCGGAGCTGGATTTCACGGTGCTGCAGCCGGCGCGGTTCATGCAGAATTTCGAGCGGTCGTGGAACGACATCGTCGAACATGACCGGTTGGCCCAGCCTTACTCGCTGTCGGCGAAGATGTGCTCGGTGGACTACCGCGACGTCGCCGAGGTCGCCGCGCTGGCGCTAACCGGCAGCAAACTCAGTTACGGCACATTCGAATTGAGCGCGCCTGGAATGCAGAACGGATACCAGGCGGCCGAGATCCTCAGCGAGGTTCTTGGACGGCCGATCGCCCCGGTGCAGATCCCGTTGGACCAGTTCGCCGCACACCTGCCCGAAGGGCCGTTCCGCGACGGCATGACCCGCATGATGGCTCACTACGACAGGCATGGTTTGCCCGGCGGCAATCCCTTGGTATTGCAGTCGATCCTTGGCCGGGAACCCCGGTCACTGAAGGACTACTTCCGTGAACTAGCTTCCCGCTGAACCCATTTCCGGTACGCCGTCAGCTCTTCCACGGCCAGTCGCCGGCATCCCACTGCTTCTGGACGTCCGGGTAAAGCAATGTCTGGTCGTTGGGTAGCGATGCCTTGACGTGTCGCGTCGCGTCGTCGGTGAGCACTTCTTCATCTCCGCGCTGGACGCCATCAAGGGTCTGGCGGACAACGTCGCCGGCGGAAATCTTGCTCTCCGGCACATTGGCTGCCATGTCGGTGTCGATCCAACCTGCGTGCACGCCAACCACGAGGGTTCCGGATGCGCGCAGTTCGATGCGAATTGCGTTCGTCAACGCCCACGCGGCCGATTTCGATGCACCGTAGGAGCCGTTGAACGGCGATGTCAGCCAGCTGACGACCGACAGCACGTTGACTATCGCGCCGCCGCCGTTTTTGGCCAGCACCGGCGCGAATGCTCGGCACATCGCCAGCGTCCCAAAGTAATTGGTTTCCATTTCGCTGCGCGCTGCGCTCAGGTCAGGCGCCGCCAACAACGGCGTCCGCAGCATCGCGCCGGCGTTGTTAATCAGCACCGTGACGTCGGCACAGCGGGACGCCGCGGCGCGGACGTCGTCGGACTTGGTGACGTCCAATCGAATGGGGACGATCCGATCGTCGTTGATGTCGACGGTGTCCGGGTTACGTGCTGCGGCGTAGACCCGCGCGACGCCGCTACTGAGCAGTTCTTCCACAAATGCTTTCCCCAGCCCGCGGTTGGCGCCGGTCACCAATACACGTGCGCCCGAGAGTGTTACGCCGCCCGGTTCCTTCATTGCAGCGGTCATGGCTGATGGTCCCCTCTCGGAAGCGCGGCGGCTCGCGCCGCCACCTCGTACAACGTGGCGAAGTCGGACTTGCCGTAGCCGTGTCCGATCGCGGTCTGGATGGCTTGGTAGGTGGTGGCCGCCACGGGCATCGGCACCTCTAGCGAGCGCGCGGCGCCGAGCCCCAGATCGAAGTCCTTGCGCAGGAGTTCGGTGGTGAAGGTGGGCTCGTAGTCGTGGTTGCGGATCGCTTGGCCCTTGTAGCCGATGAACACCGAACCCAGCACCGAGCCGTCGATGAAATCGAGGAAAGCCGATGGGGCCACGCCGCCCTTCTCGGCCAGTACCGTCGCTTCGGCCAACGACTCGGTGATGATGCCCACCAATAGGTTGTGGGCCAATTTGACCAGCCGCGCCTCTTCGTGTGCACCGGCATAGGTCACGCTGGGCGCAATCGCGCGCAGATACGGCAGCACGGTGTCGAAGACCGACTTGGGGCCCGAGGCGACAATCGACGCCTGTGTGTCGGCGACGACGTTGGCGTTGCCGCTGATTGGTGCCGATAGGAACCCGATGCCGCGGCTGTCTGCCTCGGCCCGAACTTCGGCGGCGGCCTCAGCGGAAACGGTTGAGGTGTCCACCACGATGCTCGGCGCGGGCTGCGCGTCGAATAGGCCGTCGGGGCCCAGCGTCACCGCGAGCAGGTCGGGCGAGGAGCTGACCGAGGTGACCACGATGTCGCACTGCCCAAGATCGCTGATCGTCTCGGCGTGGGTGGCGCCCAGCTCGACCAATGGCTGGGCTTTGGAGACCGTGCGGTTCCAGACCGTCACCGCGGCGCCGTCGGAGATCAGGCGTGCGGCCATGGCAGCACCCATCCGACCCGTGCCGAGCCAGCCGATGCGATGATCCGCTTGCATGATTCTCTCCTTTCCTTACAACGGATTTCAGACGTCAGGCCGTGATCGAAAACTGGTTCGGGTGGGGCTCATAGCCGATGTCCTCGACCGCGCCCACACCGCTGAAGATGTGGAGCACGGTGCTGGGCGCATCGCTGACATTTCGAAACTCGTGCCAGTTGTCTCGGGGGATGACGAGCAACTGCCCGGGCTCGAGTTCCTCCCTACGGCCTGAATCGCCAAGGAATCGCAGACTTCCAGTGAACGGGACCACGATCATGTCGGCGTGCGGATGCCGGTGCATGTGGTGGATGAATCCGGGCGGGAAGGTCAACACGTCCGCCACGATTTCCGGTGTCCCGCTCATCGATGCATTGAGCAGGTGCTGGTTCAGCTGGTGTTCGGTGATGTCCCAACGGGTGAAGACCTCTTTGGGGACGTCGTCGAATCTCAGCAACTGAACGTCCGCCATCATCGTCTCCAAACTCTCGAACTGGCTGCGGTGCAGCAGATCTCAGGCCTTGCCGTTCTCGGACTTGAGCATCCACGCCTGCTTCTCCAGGTCGGTGATGATGCTGTGCAGCAGGTCGGCAGTCGACGGATCCGCGGCGTCGACCGCATCGTGGACAGCGCGAACCGTGTCCACCGCGGCGTAGATGCGATCGGCGATGATGTCCACCGTCTCCGTGGTCCCGACCAGGCCCGCCGGTGCAGCCGGGACAGAGGTCGTCGCGGCGACCGTGTCCGTACGCCCGTCAGGAACGGCGTCCAGCGCGCGCATACGCTCGGCGATCGTGTCAGCGGCTTCACGCGCGATGTCGACGATGTCGTCAAGCTGCAGGTGCAGGTCTCGGAAGTTGGTTCCGACCAGGTTCCAATGCGCTTGCTTGCCTTGCAGGTGCAACTCGATCAGGTCAACCAGCACCTTCTGCAGGTTTTGCACCAAGGTGTCGGGTGCGTGAAACACTTGCACCGCGTCGATGGTGCGACGGTTGGTGGTTGCGGTCGTCCCGTTCGCGGTCATGGCTGACTCCTCTTCTGTATGTGTAGTATATTGCACATCGTGTGAAGCGCAGCTGTCAAGGAAAGTGGGCGGTGTCACAGATCATCGCAGATGATGGCCCTATAGACCACACGAGCTGCGCCGCAGGCTGTACAATGACGAACGCACGTGTACGTGCTACTACACACTGGGAGACACCTTGACGGATGTTTCAGAGTCCCGCGTTACCAGCGGGATGCCGGGTGGGCTGGGCGGTCGACTCCGGCAGGTCCGCACGGCGCGTGGCATGTCCGTACGAGAACTTGCCCGCCGGGCGGGTTGCTCGGCAAGTCTGGTCTCCCAGGTGGAGCGTGGGGTGACTACGCCCTCTGCGGGCGTGGTGTACTCACTGGCCAACGAACTCGGCATTTCCCTCGATTTCTTGTTCGGCGAAACTGAGGTCGAACCAGACGAGCCGCCGCGCTCGCCGGCGATCAGCAGCCCGTGGGGTCGCGCCACCGGCCCCGGGGGAGCGGGCATCGTGCAGCGGGCGGGCGATCGCAACACCATCGAACTTTCGACGGGCGTGCGCTGGGAACGCCTCACTCCGGTGCACGACAGCAGGGTCGACTTCATCGAGGTCGTGTACGAACCCGGTGGTCAATCCACCGAGAGCGGGCGGGCCCTCCGGCACGACGGCCGCGAATACCTTTATGTCCTGCAGGGCGAGCTCGAAGCCGTCATTGGATTCGAAACGCTGCGGCTGATGCAGGGGGACTCGCTGGCGTTCGATCCCGGAACCCCGCATCACTACTACAACCGCACGGCCGGGATTGTCCGCGTGCTATCCGCCGTCGTGCACGACCCGGCGCCATAACGGCGCACACATCCGCGTCACCGCACGGCGGATGACGGGTACGCCAAAGTTAAGCACGATGCCGTTATGGCCCTGTGCGCGCGTTGCGGGTCCGATACTCGACGGCACCTTTCGCGTGGACTTCGACTATACGAAACAGACGTTCAACGGCGGCCCGGTAGTTAATCCGCCACCAAACAACAGCATTCAATGGGCTTTTCGTTCCATCTGCCCATCGGCTGGATGCGTCGCCACAGGCGCTGCATTGAGCGACGGAAACAACCAAAAGGTCGCGGTTGGTGCTACAGATGTTCTCCGCTTCACCGACGGCCACTGGCAAGACACGCCCTACCTCCGGCCACCGGCCCAATGCACAGGACCACCAAGCGGAGCAATCACCGATACCGTTACGTCTAGTTGGTCATTTGAGCCCCAGCCCGACGGCACCCTCCAGGGCGTTCAGATCGTCACCACCGTCACCAACGAATGCGGCGGAACGAAAGGAACGGTGCGGCGGACCCCGATTTCAGCCACACGGATAGGCGATGTGCCGCCCTCCGTCACTCTGGCCGATCCAGCCTTATTTAAGTAAGAGGACGCCACGCGACAGGCTGCCCGCTGCTCATCACGGCCACCCCGGGCCCGCTGGCCGCTGGAGGCCGCCCGGCTACGCGTCACACCGCGGCCGGTGGCGTTCGGTACTCTTGCGTGCTGGGACTTGAAATATCAGTCTGCGCTGGCGCGTTTCACGAAGGCATGATGCCCTCACCCGACGAAGTGGTCACCAGATTCTGCGAGCTGTGGTCAAAGCCGGATCTTGACGAAATCGCCAGCTGCTTCACCGAAGACGCGGTATACCGCAACATCCCACCCACGCCCTCGGTAGAGGGTCGAGAAGCCATCAGAGAGTTCATTGCCGAGTTCTTGGCGACGCTGGACGGCATTGACTTCATCGTGCATCGGCAGATCAGCGACCACGGTGTCGTGATGCATGAACGTACCGACGTGCTACGCCGTAAGGACGGTGTCGAGATATCGGTGCCTATCATGGGTGTCTTCGAAATCGACGCCGGCAAGATCGCAACATGGCGGGACTACTTCGACACGGCCATGACTAGCGCCTTCAGCAGTTAGTAACCCCACCTCGCGGGTGCTGATCTCCGTCGGCGCGGTCGCGAAGTTCTGGGTGTGGATCGACGTCGCGTTCGGCGCCGCGGTGTTGTTCGGGCTGCTGCTGTGGTTGGCGTTCTACGCAGCGCGCCGTGTCGACAACCGAGAGAATGCGCGCACGGCCACCGCCGGCCGGGCCGATCAGCAGCACGCATGGGTGCTCGCCGACGACGAGCGCGGCGCATTCGGCGACTACCCGCCAGCCGTTTGACCATTTCAGCGAATTGCCTAGCCGCCAATGTGGTGCGCCACTAGCCTTCGCTGGCATGAGCGACCACGCAATCGCCCTCGCCGGCTTGATAGCCGGTGCGGTCGGCGCTCTAGCCGCGGTGATCGCCCTGATCTACGCGCACACAGCTCACCGCCAATCCGTAGAAGCCAACGACATCGCGGACGAGGCCAGCAAGTTGGCCAGAAACGCCAACGACATCGCGGCTCGGGGAGAAGCCCGCGAAACAGAGCCGGACGATGTCTTCTGGGAAGGCGATTGGGATCCGCTGCAGCCGGGAAGGTACTCGCTGCGCAAACGCGGCGATGCCGCGGCCATCAACGTCCGAGCACAAGTGAGCTACAGCGGGGAGAAGCAGACGGCGTCGAGCGAATGCATGAGCGCAGACGGCGCCACCCTAACGTTCCGGTTCGATCGCGCGCTGCGCGACTACCAACGCGAGTACTCGCAGCGCGACAACGCGGCCAACAGCCCTTTCCCCGACGTCACGGGGAGCGCCGTTCTGCCGCGATCAGTCGAGGAGCGGGTCGAATGGCTGACACCGCAGGGCATCCCAAAACTGCACAGAAATACCAGCTTCACAAACTTCTCGATGTATTTCCGCAGCTAGTAGCGCATCGAGCTCTGCAATTGCTTCGTCATCGCTTAGTCCGCGCACATACGAAACCTGTGGTGGCATAGGTCCCAACGGTAGAACGCGCGGGTGCGGAGCTCGGACAACCCAGGGCAGTCACTAGCGTCTTGATTCGATAAGTGTTTATATAGAAGAATGTCGAATCAAGCTTGTTGCCAGGCGCTGGGGACGGCCGCACTGGGCGAGTCGCAAGCCGTTGAGTTGGCGACCATGTTC
>Ga0210405_10006826_pt1 | contig 10127 bp, 5 predicted proteins | sample IncBWH11MmetaG_FD_155492 | JGI IMG/M metagenome (GOLD analysis project Ga0210405, IMG submission 155492) | Forest soil microbial communities from Barre Woods Harvard Forest LTER site, Petersham, Massachusetts, United States - Inc-BW-H-11-M | ecosystem: Environmental > Terrestrial > Soil >... | reverse complement strand
GTGAGAAAGCGAATCCGCGAATCGATCTGGCCTAACCGTCGTTTGCCGTAGAGGTAGTCGGCGTTTTCACTGCGGTCCCCGTTACTAGCAGCCCACGCTACGACCCCCACCACCGCGGGCCGCTCGCGACTCAGTAGGAACAAATGCTCGTCTTTCAGTCGCTGCAACCCGGCGGGCGTGATGTAGTTTTTGAGTGTCGGTCCCGCTGGCTCCGGCCGAGGTCCTCGGAGTGGCCGCTTTTCTCGCATTTGCCAATCTGCCATGGGATTTCGTGTACTTGCGGATGACCCAATCTTGGAAGTTCTGCGCCTCGGTCCCGATAATTTCTCGCACGGTGAACGTGACGTACGCTGGCTAGATGTCGAATGATACATCGGTCTTCCTATGGCAGTCTTAGAAAATGCGGTGACCCGTCCGATTGCATATCAAGGCGAAGAAGTATGCGGTCACCTAAGCGATGAGCCGAGGAGGTGCACATTTCCAATCAAACGATCTAAGCCTTTTATTCGCAACACTTACGAGAACTGCACAATTTTAGTGCAAATTGGGGCAAACAAGCTCTTTGAAATGAACACTTGCGTAAATCTATAAAAAATAAGTGACTTTAAGTTTCTTTAGAATGAACACTTACGAAAAAAGGGGAGGGGGCCCCGGCCTCGCACACCATACAACGCAATGCGCGAGCCAGAAGCAAGCGCGAGAGATCTTTGGGAGGAGGAGCGGGCTTAGAACTGCAAGTGGCGTTGCACCAGCTTGCGAAGCTTCTCGCGATCTTCATCTTTCATGTGCACGAATTCGACGCCGCTGCCATCCGGACCGAGATTACGCACAACCGCGGTGAAGTGAATCTTGCGCAACCCGGAGCGAACCTCCAGCTTGATCGAATCTCCTACGCTGAGCTTCTTCGGAGATTCCAAATACGCCCCGCCCAGGCTGATGGTCTTCACGCGCGCCAGGCCTGCCTGCGAGCCATCAATCTGCGCTCGCAAGGGCGATTCCAGAGGGACTCGTACATACCTCCGAGGCACAACGTAGCTGGTATTGGTCTGCGGTGCCGCTTCATACGCCGCGCGCGCCCGCGCCGAAGACGGCCGGTTTTCAATCATCGCCAATGCATCTTCCGCCGCCGCACGCAATCCGGACGGTTCGGCAAACGCAAGCCCTTCGCGGCCTTCCGCCAGCATGCGCAGCAATTCCCCTGCTTCGCTTGCGTGCATGCGCCCGATCGCTTCGATCGCCTTGATTCGCACAAAGAGGTCGCGCAAGACTTCATGCTCGCCCGCGGCAATTTCCATCAATTGCGGCACGGCGGTAGTTTCCTGCGCCAAGCCGATTTGATCGATCATCATCGGAACGACCAGCGGATGCGCGTCCGCCAGAACCGCAGAGAAAACAAAAGCCGCGCTATGCGACGAAACGGCATTGGCCGGCCGCGAGAGTTCGCTCACCGCCAGATCCTGCAAATTCCACTCCCAGCTCGCCAGCGCCCGCGCCAGGCCGCGCAGTAAGCGCTCCGGGTCGGTAGCGGCTAGTAGCTTGATCGCCGCGGTGACGCGCTGCCTCCGCGCTTCATACAGCCGCGTTTCAAGAAGGTTCAGTGCCGGCACGCCGATAGTTCGCAGCAACCGTGCCATCGCAGGCACCATTTCCGTGCCACGTGGCTCCGTCAAAAGTAGAGTCAGGCGATCGAGCAGCCTCTCGGGGTCGCGCTGCAGAAGCCGCGGCAAGACTGGATCGAGCGGCCGGTTGGCCAGCGCCGCATCCACCAGAAGCAGCCAGCGGTCCTGTGCCACTAGCCGGTGCGCCAGCGCCGACATGTGGTCGTGTTCTTTATCCTTCGGCACGCGCTCCAGGCCGATCAAAATGTTTTCGAAGCCCGCGTAATCCGCGCGAATCACAGCCACACGTCCCAGCGTCTCCAGGAAAGCCGCAAGCAGCGCCGCGGTCTCCGGAATGGTTTCCTTCTCCAGGGCCTTCATCGTTCCGCGGCTCAAATCCTCTGGCAATTGATTGGGCCAGAGCGATTCCATGATCGGCGTCATTTCATTCAATCCCGCCGCCACCGCCCGCCGCGCATTGACGTTCTCGTTTTCCACCCGCCTCGAGTAGTTCAGCAGAATGTTTCGCGCCTCGCGTCGCGGAGCGTCCGCTCCCGCTTCAGCCAATTGCCCAAGCGTTCGCTTCAACGCCACAACCGGCACGCTCCACACCTCTGGTCCGCGCAGCACTGCGGACTTCTCTCGTGGCGGAAGTTCCAGCCAGAACTTTTCGACAATTTGTTCCCTGTGCGTGTCGCTGGCCCAGGTCGTCGCCAGCAGCGTCAAGTGTTGCGAAGAATGCGGGCCTGTATATCCGCCCGAAGCGACCAGCACGTCGCTCAGTTTATGAAACGTCTGGCGCACAGCAGCCGGCGCAAGCGTTCCGGCGGCAAATTCCGCTCCGAGGAACTCAAGAATCAAACTCACGGAAAGGCGCAGCAGGTATGGCTGCGGGCGTTCGCCCTCGCGCGGGGCGTACTGCGAAATCGAACTAAGCAGCATGCGCACCGTCTCGCGGCTGGCATCTTCCATCGCTCCGTGAATCGCTCGTGCTGCTTCTTCCGGCGCAAGTCCGCGTGCCGCCTCAAGCGGCGGCGTCAGACGCCCAATCAAACGCAAGGCGCCTATAAGATCGTCGGTTTCCGGCGGCAAAATGGGAGTCTCGTTGACTTCACGCGGCGAGTTTCCGCCGTAGGCCACCAGCGCGCCCATCAGGCTGGCGAGCACCGTATCCACTTTGCGTTCCGTTTGCGTGTTAATGGAAATCCCTTCCACGCGATTCTCCAGGAATCGTGCGGCCCACCAGCTGCTCCCACCGCGCTTTATAGCCTCCTCTGATCTTAGCAATGATGCTTTGAAGAGTTGCGCGAGCGTGTCCAGTTCGCCTACATGAAATTGCCTTGCGAATGCCAGAGATTGAATTCCCGCGCGCTGCAAATCCTGCGCAAGAGACTGCATTTCGCCCCGCACATCCGGAAGGTGCGCATCGCTGAGCTTGGGCGCCACCAGTCCGCTGCGCTCGATGTGGATTTCAATGCCGTTTAGTGCGCCGGCGAGATCGTGCAATGTCTCATACGAGGCGTCCAAACTCTGCAGCCGGCGAGGATGGTTTCTGTCGTAGAGGCGCTCTGAGCGGAACAACAAATGAAGGCATCGCAAGGAATGGATAAGGCCCGCCGTACGTGCATCCGGGGTAGGGGAGTTCACGCTGGGCGCTGCGCCAGAAAGTGGCCGCGACGCGTTCCGTACCTGGGGCTCGGCGTGCGGGTGCGACTCAGCGTCGTAGCGCTGCTCCTCCACCGGCATAATGGCCCGAAGTACCAAGGCTTTCCCCTCTTGCTTCCGTAGCTCACATTCAGCCGACGCCAGCATTTAGCCGGCGTCTGTATTCAACCGATCGGTTGAATAAGGAACTCTGCCTTGCCTACCCCCAAAGGGACGGGTTCGCGAGGGCAGGGTAGCCTTATCTATAAAGCAAGCACGCTGCCTGCCCCCTCGTTTGGGAACTAAGTGGCTTGTTTTGAATAGGTTGATTTCGCGGTTCTGGGGCCCGAGTGAGGCGGCGGTTACAAAAAGTTACGTTCTTAGTAGAGAGGAACCGCTCAAATGGCACTCTGCAACCGGCTTTTCAACCTGCCAACCCGGTGCCTCGAATGCCAATACATCTTACTTCGGCTGCAGTGTTACATCGGTGATGTGGACCGTACTGCCTTCTACGGCCTGGAAGGTTCTCCTCACCTGTTGGTAGCCATTAAGTCTGACGGTTACCGTGTGTAGGCCGGACGGCACTTGCACGCGGGCTGGGGTCGTTTGTCCTGTTGTTTGTCCGTCCACAAAGATCTCTGCGCCTTTGGGAGTCGTTTCCACATCAGCCCACGCCACCTTAACGTTGGATTTTTCCTTTAATGGCACGTCAAGCTGTGTCTGAATATTGTCTTTCACTTGCACGCTTCCGGCATAAGCGTCGTAGCCCGGCATACGCAGCACCAGGTTGTACGAGCCCGGCGCAAGTGGCAGCGTCACCGGCGTCTGGCCGGATTGCTTCGCTCCATTGATGAACACATCCGCCCCCGCGGGTTTGCTTGTCAGGAGCAATCCCTTTGCGAGGGATTCGAGCGTCACCTTCTGATCGACGACACTTCCCGCCTTCACTTGAAGCGCGGTCTGCATCGGCTGGTAACCCTCTTTTTGCACTTCCAGGCTATACTGCGCGGGCCCAAGCTCATTGAAGCTGCATGGTGTTTGGCACTGATTCACGACGCGGCCTGCCGGGCCGCGCAGAATTGCGGTGGCTCCAACCAGATCCGTGACCACGTGAATCGCGCCGCGGCCCCCTGTCGGAACAGGGTGCCCTCCATCCGCGTCATGTGTATTATCAGCGACCGGCGCGTCTTCATACTCGATATGATCAACCACCCGGACGCTCGCGGGAGCGTCGCGCAAGAATTTCAGCAGTGCCCCATGTTCCGCGGGACGCAGCTTTCCCGCCAAGATCAGCGTGCTTCCAATCGCCTGCACTTTGGCACGTCCCGTCAAACCCTTTTCCGAGATAGCTTCTTCAATTCGCCCTTTGTACTCCGCGGCCTGCGCGCTCACAACCGGTTCGCTCTTCTTCGGTGCGGGTTTTTCCACAGGATTTTCTGTTGGCTTCTTTTCCGCCGCAGCTACGTCGGGGCTCGCTGCTGGCGGTGTTTCATTTCCCGCAGACACAGACACCGCAGGAGTCGTGTTTGTTCCGCCATCTGTCGGCGCAGCCGCCGCTGTGGAATCCCTGTCGGCGCGTTTTTGTGCGGCGTTAATCTGCCGGGCCTCTTCAATCACGGGTCGTAGCTTCTGCACACCGTAGGCAATCAATCCAATCAGAAGCAAAGCGATGAAGATGCTCCCGATGACGCTCTTCTTTTTTGGTTCTTCCATCGGGGCGAGCGGTGTAATTGGCCCCGTGCGCCGCACGACAGGTGTCTGCGTGGGGCTGGAAGCTCGCTCATTGAGTGACCGCGTCGTTGCCACGGTCATGGGATCTTGCGGAAGAAAGCTTCGGCCGCCTTGCGCTCCCACTCCCGTTCCCGCGAGTGGCAGCGTGGCGTTCGGCGCGCCCAGTCCACCTGGAGCGCCCGATACCATGGTCTTATCCGGGCTTCCCCCGGGCGCGATGTTGCGGTAATTCCGCAAATCCTCGAGCATTTCCCGGCAGCTCTGATAGCGCGTTTCCGGTTCTTTTGCCAGCGCCTTCATCACCACCGCGCTGATCCCCGGATGAATGGACGGGTCAATCTGACGCGGGGGAACCGGCTCTTCATTCACAATCTTGTAGATAACCGTGGTGATGTTCTGCCCGGGAAACGGCTTCTCGCCGGTCACCATTTCGTACAGGAGCACGCCCAGCGAGAAAATATCGCTCCGGCCATCTACTGCGCGGCCCTTCACCTGTTCGGGCGACATGTAGCTTGGGGTGCCCATGACATGAGCTGTCTGCTGCATGGTGCCGAACTGCAAAATTTTGGCTGTGCCGAAGTCGGTGACCTTCACCGTGTCGTCACCCGTGAGCATGATGTTCGCCGGCTTGATGTCGCGGTGGACGACGTTTCGCTCATGCGCAAACTGCAACGCGCTGCAGGTCTGCTCCATGATGCGCAGCACGCGCGGCAGCGCAAAAGCCACCCCGCCATCGAGATGCGCCTGCAGGCTCTTGCCTTCCACCAGTTCCATTGTGATGTAGTACAGGCCGTCTTCCTCGCCTGCGTCAAACACCACTACGATGTTGGGGTGCGTCAGCAAACCTGCGGCGCGCGCCTCGGTCTGGAACCGCGTCAGCAGTTCCGGGCGCGACAATCCCGTGCCTTCTTCGCTCAATTTGATGGTTTTGACCGCGACCGTGCGTCCAATCACCGGGTCCGTCGCCTTATAGACCACACCCATGGCGCCGCGGCCCAGCTCGCCCACAATTTCGTAACGTCCTGCTTTTAAACCTGTTGTCATCGTCTTATGTGGTCACCCGAGCGCGCGACTTGAACCTTGTCCGCCCACATCTCGGGTAGCTGTTCTCGAATATCAAGTTGGCGGTCCGTCGAGGACACGTTTGCTGACACCCGGGCGCCCTATCATTCACAGTACCCACTAAATTTTCAGTTGGTCAACGCTACCGGGGTACTAGTGTTTCGCACTCGACACGTGCTCCACCCAGGCTGGAACGGTACCGGCTCGGGCGTCCATCCTTGAGCCGGTCTTCTGGGAACCTTATATATATGGCAGACGGGCGGTTACGGCCGCGGTAGCCCTTCGCCAGGCGACATACTGCGCTCCGGCATGGGCACGTTGGTCTCCCGGATGGGCCGATCGACTTCGCCGGGCCGCGACGGCGCTTCCAGCCCGTCCGTCAGCAAGTAGCCCTGCAAAGCCAGGCCGTTAGTCCACACGCCTTCCAGCGCCGCGATGTACTCGATCTGCAGTTCGTAGAGTTTGCGCTTCGCGTCCAATACCCGGGGATAAGAGGCCAGCATTTGCCCATACTTATCCACCAAAAGGCCGTAGGCTTTCTTGGCATGCGGCAGAATTTCATCGCGATACTCAACGGCCATTAACTTCGCGTTTGCGTACTCATCCACCACAGTTGCAGCGCGCTCGCGGAGCGTAAGAGCTACGCGGATTTTTTCCTGCTCCGCGCGGTCCATATCCGCGAGAGCCACCACGATGTTTCCTTGATTGCGGTTGAAAATCGGAATCTGCACGCTGGCCTCCGCCAATCCCTCCCAACCTTTGGCCCATGGCACGCTTCCCAATGTTTCGTGGTTATATTCCATTCCGGCGCGGATCGATATGTCGGGAATGGGCTCGCGCTGGGCGCGCGTCAGGACGGCTTGTGCGCGACGCGTCGCGGTTTCTGCGATCTGTACGGCAGGGCTCTGTTTCGCGATGGTCTCGACGGCTTCTTCTTCATTTAGTTCCGGCCAGCCACTTTCCAGATCGCCCATTAGCGTTGCGAGCGGCAAATCTGGCTGTCCTATCACCGCCGCCAGCGAACGCCACTCTTCGCGCAGGGTGTTTTCCTGCATTCGCGCCGCCATGCGCATGCGTTGCGCGTCGACCTCCGCTTCCAGCACTTCGGATTCGTCCGCCTGGCCGGTGTTCATCAATTCTCTTTGCGTCTGCGCAGTATCTTCTGCAATTTTTGCCAAATCGCGCCGTGCCTCCAGCCATTCCTGCGCCGACAATACGCGCAGGAACGCCATCTTCACCGCGGTTGTGACGCGCGTGCGTTGTTCCTGCGCTTCAATCTCCGCCAACTTGGACTCTGAGCCCAAAACCTCGCGGCTCTTGCCAAGTTTTCCGGCTGTCACAATCGTCTGTTGCACGAAAAATCCCTGCTTGCCTCCGCCGACCGAGCCGCCTCGGATCTCATCTCCTGTATAACCGACGGAAGGATTTGGGTAGAGTCCTACCTGCAGCTGCCGCGCCTTCGCTGCGCGGATTTCGGCTTCCGCTTGGCGCAATGTGGGATTCGTTTCGCCAGCCATTTTCTCCATTTGCTCCAGCGTGACAGCGTTCGCTCCCGCGAGTTCCTGCGCACGCCCCAATCGCGGATACTCCGGCTTAACGAGCGGCACATTGCCGTGTTGGTGTTGCATTTGTTGGTTCATCTTCATCGGCGGTGTTTTTTCTTGAGCCCGGGCTGCAATTACCAGTGTGGTGGAACAGAGAAACGATGTGGCGAACGTCAGAGCTTTCTTTCGCATTTGGGATAGCGATGGGGCTAATCGGGATTTCAACACAGAGGTCGCAGAGAACACAGAGAAGAGGCCATCGCATGGAGATTTTTTCTTACGACGCATGAGAGCGCTCCTTCTGTTCTGACGTGCGCGTATTTTTAATTCGCTGCGTCATCTCTTCGTACTCGCGATCGGGCAGAACGCGGATCAATGTCATCATGCCCATCATCCCCGCGCTCCAATTTGGCGGCAGGCCGTGCGTCTCCGGTTTTGCCACGGCATCATCCATCCCCATTTCCATGAACGCATCCTGCGGAAACCCTGGCACGGCGTTAGCATTCGCCGCGATTGGAGAGTGGTGGACGTGTTCGAACGGAACGCTTTTCGCCAACGTCTCCATTTGGCTCAGGGCTTTCGCGTCGTTCGTGTTGGCAGTCTCGATCGCGCGGTCCTTCAGAAGATCCATCATGCTGTTCATCATGTGGTGCGGCAGATGGCAATGGACCATCCACGATCCCGGATACTTCGCTTCGAACTCCACGACGCGCGCTTGCGCCACGCCCACAAGCACGGTATTCATGGGATACCACGTTGATTCCGGTGCGCGCCCGCCTTCTGTTCCCGTCACTACGAACTGATTTCCATGCAAATGAATCGGATGATGGTCCATCCCCATATTTACGATGCGCAACCGCACGCGGCTACCCAGACGCGCGATCATCGGCGTAATCGCGGGAGCCGAAACTCCGTTGAACGTCAGCCAGTTGAATTCCATCGCCGCCGTATTCGGGACGCTGTTGTTCGGCAAGACGGCCCACTCCTGCAAGATCATTCCAAAATCATGATCTGCCCGCGGTTTGTAACTCCTTTCGGGATGCGCCACAAAAAATCCAATCATGCCCATCATTTCCTGCATCGCTCCGTGGGAGTGGTAGAAGAACGTCCCCTCCTGATGCACCGTGAATTCGTAAACGTATTTTTCGCCCGGCGCGATAGGCTTCTGGCTGATCCAAGGCACGCCATCCTGCTCGATGGGCACTTCGAGGCCGTGCCAGTGGATCGAAGTGGCTTCCGGCAGTTTGTTTTCAAACACGATGCGCACGCGGTCGCCCTGTTGCACTTGAATCGTCGGCCCGGGACAGCTTCCGTTGTAGCCCCACGCATCGATGGTCTTGAACGGCGCGATTTTCCGCTTCACCGGCTCTGCGACCAGCTTGAAGACTTTCACGCCGCCATCCATTTCGTGGGGCAAGTCCGCCACGTCCGGTGTGACCATCGGCAGGAACGGGTCGGGCCCTGACGTCGGCGCTTCCTTTTTCTTATGGTTGCCATACGGACTGTGGTGGCGCCCTTGTTCAATGGCGCGCGCCGCCTGCGGATCGCTCACTTGTGTTTCGCCGCGCAGTGCCTCCGACAACCCCAAGAATCCGGCCCCGAAAAACGCCGCATCCCGAAAAAATCTTCTTCTCGTTCCGCTCATTCTTGCCTCCCTGATTGCTATTCACACTGTTTACGATTTGGGTTGGTCCACAATTCCCGACGAATCTGCCCTTCTTCGAGTACAGGCAGGGCTCGCATTCCGAGGCGGGCCGTTATTTCTCAGCGCGCGGCGATAGCGTGACGCTCACGCTCTGGATGAATGGACTACGTTTGGTGGATAGATTCGGAGGAAGAACTTCAGATGCGAAGAATCGTGGTCAAAAGAAGGAAATTCGCTGACTCTATTGGAACTCGATGCACGACCCAACGCTCTGGGCTTGCATGCAGGCTAGCAAGGCTCTGCGCGGACGAGCCATTGATAAGCGCTTGCGCGGGATCGTTCCGTAATTCCGGCGAAAGCAAGGATTGCTCGCCGGCCTTGACGAGCACCGCGGAAAATTCGGAAGCGCCGCAGGGCTTATTCGGCGCAACAAACCGTTCGCTGCCGCCGGCTCCCATACTGGGCATCTCGTGGCACTGCCCTTGTCCGGCACCGGGAGGACAAATCTTTGCAGCGCAAAGCGGTGCGCATACGGGCGCGATCGCCAAAGCAAGCCCTGTCAGGATGGCAAGCACGGTTATGTTTACCGGCCGAGCGCGAATTGGAATCGGTTGGTTCACTCTTTCTTCTTTACGTGTGGCAGTTGCTTTCAAGATTTCAACTCTCTGAACGGTGGCGTGCCAAACTGAAAAGCAATTCTCGCCATCAATTGGAGGCATCTTTGTGTTCGCCAAAAAGCCAGTTTCGCACACCCTTTGGCAATTTTGAAAATCGACCGAGCCCAGCCATGGCAGCTACAGAGGATGCAGCCCAAAGCAATCGATAGGCGACCAAACCCAATACGAAGAGGACCGTGAGCGATGTGGCTATCAGAGTTGACTTGTCCATAGCGCACCTCGCGGA
>Ga0210405_10006825_pt1 | contig 10130 bp, 7 predicted proteins | sample IncBWH11MmetaG_FD_155492 | JGI IMG/M metagenome (GOLD analysis project Ga0210405, IMG submission 155492) | Forest soil microbial communities from Barre Woods Harvard Forest LTER site, Petersham, Massachusetts, United States - Inc-BW-H-11-M | ecosystem: Environmental > Terrestrial > Soil >... | reverse complement strand
ACGCCTCGAAGTACGACCGCGACGAATTCCTCAAGTGCTGGATCGACGTCTTGCCCGGCTCCCAGGGCCGTTCCTACACGCGCCGCCAGCTCACCACGCCCCTCTGGGTTTTGATGGCCACCACCGGCGCCGTTCTGCTCATCGCTTGCGCCAATCTCGCCAACCTCATGCTCGTCCGCGGCTCCAGCCGCGTCAAGGAAATCGCCGTTCGTTTGGCCATGGGTGCCACCCGCCCGCGCATCATCAGCCAGCTTTTGATCGAGAGTCTTTCTCTTTCCGCACTGGGTGGGCTCGCCGGTCTAGCCTTTGCCTTTTGGGCCGACCGCGCCCTTATGAAAATCTACTTGCCTTCCGATTCCGGCGGCATGAACATCTCCAGCGCCCCCGATCTTCGTATTCTTCTCTTCAACCTCGCCGTCACCGTCTTCACCGGAGTCATCTTCGGCCTCGTCCCTGCTCTCCAAACCACCAAGCCCAATATCGCCGGAACCTTGAAAGATCAAGCTGGCGCGGTAGTTGGCGGCGGCGGCCACCATCGCCTCAGAAAGGGCCTCGTCGTCGCCCAAGTCACGCTTTCCCTTCTCCTCCTGGTAGGCGCCGGACTCTTCGTCCGCAGTCTCGCCAACCTCCGCAATCTCGGCCCCGGCTTTTCCCCAGAAAGGCTCGTCGGTTTCCAAATCGATCCCTCCCTCAACGGCTACACTCCCGAACGCTTGAAGGTCTTCTATCCGCAACTCTCCGACGCCCTCAGCTCCATTCCCGGAGTCCAATCCGTAGGCCTCGCCGCCGTGCGCATTCTCGAGGACAACGAATGGGACAGCAGCATGTCCGTCGAAGGCTTCACTCCCGCCAAGCCCGAGGAGCACGCCGAGCCTTACATGAACTCCATCAGCCCCAACTATTTCGCCACACTCGGCGTGCCCATCCTCTCCGGGCGCGACTTCCGCCTCAACGATAACCGCGACGTCAAACACGGTCCCGAAGTGTGGAACTGGTCGCCCACCACCGTCATGATCAACGAAAAGTTTGCCAAGAAATATTTCGCCGGACGCGATCCCATCGGCCTCCACCTCGGCTTCGGCACCGATCCCGGCACTCCCACCGACATGGAAGTCATCGGCGTCGTCAAGGATTTCAAGTACACCAATCTCCGCGACGAAATTCCCGCGCAAGCCTTCGTTCCCTACCTCGCTGACCGCTTCCTCACCGGAATGACCGTCTTCGTCCGTACCACCGCCGATCCCAATCAATTGATGGCTGCCCTCCGTTCGAAAGTCCGCGACATGGATTCCAATCTCCCCATCTACGCCATGCGCACCACCGAAGTCCAGATCGACAACTCCCTCTCCACCGAGCGCATGATCTCCAGCCTCTCCGCCGTCTTCGGTTTCCTCGCCACCTTGCTCGCCGTCATCGGCCTCTACGGCGTCATGGCCTACACCGTCGCCCAGCGCACCCGCGAAGTCGGCATTCGTATGGCCCTCGGTGCCGCCCGCGGCAACGTCATCTGGATGGTCATGCGCGAAGTCCTCTTCCTCGTGGCCATCGGAGTCGTAGCCGGCGTCACCGCCGCCCTCGCCCTAACTCGCGTAGTCAAAAGCCAGCTCTTCGGCCTAACTCCCCACGATCCGCTAACCCTCGGCCTCGCAACCGTCGCACTAGCTCTTGTCGCCTCCGCCGCCGGCTACATCCCCGCCCTCCGCGCCAGCCGCCTCGATCCCATGGCTGCCCTGCGCTACGAGTAGCCCGACTCTTCCAATCCTCGGATCTCAAGCTGCCGCTTATTGCTTGGAGGGTTCCACCTTAACGCCAACGACCGAATACAGGTAGAGAAGGATGCGGCACTCGCCGTTGTTGTAGGGCTCATAGAGCTTGATTTAGAGGCTAGATCGATGGGCCAGAGGGACTCGGCAATCATTTAAGACTTTCAAGATACGCAATCAATGCTTTCAAGTCTTCATCCTTCAGTGTAGAAGGCATCATGCCGCCTTGCGTCATTGCCGTGGACGGCTGTTTCAAGAGAGTCTCTAATTTTTGGCTGTTGAGCTTAGCCCCGACGCCAATCAATTTTGGGGCCGCGGCGCTGCCAATTCCGTTGTCGCCGTGACATGCATTGCAAGATTGCGCCTCAAAGATGCTCTTACCTTTAGCCGCGAGGGGGTCCGCCAACGCCACATTAGCAGCCGCGAGCGAACCGGACGACATCTCTGGTTCGAATGGTTTCCGCATGTACTCCGCTTCCTCGGAATCTTGTTTCGCCAGTTGCTGAGCGATTCCGGGATCATGGGCATCCAGGTATTGGCTCCGCAGGGCTAGCCCCACGAGACCGACAAGGACAAATGTGTAAGAGCCCATGGCGATGGGGCGCTTCCAGGGCCGTCGTTCGATCCCGCGATCCAAAAACGGCAAGGCCAGAACCGCAATCACCAGGATCGAAGGAATGACCAGGATGCCAATGATGGACGCCGCGCCGTGCCAGTACTTCAGCCACTGGAACACGGAGAGGTAATACCATTCGGGGCGCGGCACGAACTGGGTGTCCGCTGGATTCGCCGGCGGGCCGAGTGACACCGGGATCATGAAGGACAAGATCCCAAGCCCGATGATCAGCAAGGTGGTCAGCGACAAATCCATCAAAACCTGCCGGGGATAAAAAAGTTCGGCCTTTTGCACCGGCTGAAACGGATGCTCATCCACGGGTCCCGCCGCACCGGCCTTTCGGAAAAGAAAAATGTGGCCGGCAACGAGGGCAAAGATGCACGCGGGAATCAAGAAAACGTGAGCCACAAAAAACCGCGAGATCGTGAGTGTACCCATGTCGGAGCCGCCGCGCATCATGCGCTTGAGAGTCTCGCCAATCAAGGGAACTTCACTTGCCGCGTTGGTCCCCACAGCAGTAGCGAAATAAGCCCGCTGGTCCCATGGAAGCAAATAGCCAGTGAAGGCCATTCCAAGAACCAGACCAAAAAGCACACAACCCGAAAGCCAAAGAAGTTCGCGCCGGCCTTTGTAAGCGCCGTAGATATAGGTTTGTGAGAGGTGCAGGAGCAAAACCACGACCATGGCGCTCGCGCCATAGGAATGCAGACTCCGCAGGAAGGAACCGGCGGTCACTTGCTTCGTAATATAGGCTACGGTGGTGTGAGCATGATCGGCGGAAGGAACGTAGTACAGTGCCAGAAAGACTCCTGTCACAATTTGGGACACGAAAATAAAGAGGAGCCCGGAACCAAAGATGTAGGCGAAACGCGCACCGCCAGGGATCGGCTCGTCCAAAGCACCCCGCATCAAGTCATCGAGCCCCAGGCGGCGATTCAACCAGCTACGAAAGCCACGCTCGCGTTCATGACCACCGGTATCACCATCGTGTTTCGCCGACATTCACCCGTTCCTTTCCTCAGCCAATCACTTCCTTGGTTGCGACAAGCTGCCTGAAATACTGGAAGCGTACCTGCAGCTGGCCACCCTCGATCTTTGATTCAAGACTATCCATCCCGCGCAGAGTTGGTCCCGAGATGCGTGTGCCATCAGGTGAGAAAATTGCGTTGTGGCAAGGACAGCCAAACTGCTTTTTCTCTGCATTCCATGGAACGGTACAGCCGAGATGCGGGCACACCGAGGAGAGAACTTGAACCTGCCCTTGCGAATCCTTCGTGATATACAGCGCCTTTTCCGTGATGGCGCGGCGCCAGCCGTCCACCCGTTCGATCTGAATGGTTCGCATGGCCGGGGCGGAGAGAGACGAGAAGTCATTCATTGCACCCAGAGTGGCCCACTTTGTGTCCGTCGTCTCACGGATCAGTGGGAAAATCGCGAAGCGGAGCAAAGGGACGGAAAGAAGCGCCCCCACGCACGCGCTACCCATGGCGAGAAGCATACCGAGGAATGACCTCCTACTCGCTGAGGTAGACGGCATCGTTCCTGAGATCTGCGCAGGCTCGCAGCCGCGGAGATTGTTTGGAACTTCGCGTTTTTCGGTCATACGCTTTCCCTCTCGCCCCGGGCACGATGGCGGCCGCAGAGCATCCGCACACCCCATCAGACGACGGCTTTGTCTGCGGCAGTTGCCAGATTACTTCTTGGCCAGTTCGCGAATATAGACCACTAGCTGTTCAATCTGTTCTTTTTTCAACTTGCCATCAAAGGACGGCATCTTGTTTTTGCCCTTGGTGATCACCATTGCCAAATCATCATCGGACATCTTCCCCACTTCCGGAGTAGCAAAGGTACCCGCCTTCATGGCTTTGCCGGCGGGTGTTTCGCCCTTTCCGTCCGGGCCGTGACAGGTGGCGCACTTTGCCTTATAAGTGGTTTCGGCGGCATTGTCGGCTTTCGCCGCCGCACTCAACAAGACTGCTGCTGCGAAAACCGCCGCTACCGCTATCCGGCAACCCCAAGTGATTTTGCTTTGCATCATGTCTCCTCCGTTGAACGAATCGGCCCGCAGCAAGATTTGTCTCCGCTTGGCCGCTAATTTAGAATGCGTATCGCAAAGAAAGTGTGACCAGGTTGCCGCGGAAATTTCGCGGCGCAAAGAGGTCCTGCACGGCCACGCCTCCGGTCCCAGCAGTCGGATCTTCGTGGTAGCCGTAATAATCCCAATACGCTTTGCCGGTCCATTCCTTCGAGAATCTATATTCGAATCCGCCATAGGGATGGAGCCATTTGGAGTTGAGCGGGCCGGTCACGGCGTTGGGGATCAGCGCCTGAGGATCCAAACGGAGTTCACTGCCGGAAGTCCCGGTAAGGTTTGCGCCCAGGCGGACGGTGAAAGGGTGAACCGGAGTGAACGAAAAATCGAAGAAGCCGTAGTTTGATTTGTTGGTGTAGGTGGAAAGCTGCTGCACCAAGCCGGCCACATTGGGACATGCTTGAATCCCGGGACCGGGCTGTCCGGCGACGACGCTGATATAGCAAATAAGCACTTGCGAGAAGACATCGTTGTAGTCGTAGCCGATTTCCATGCCGAACTTTTCGTTGGGCTGGAGGATCGCGGAGAAGCCGTAAGCACGATTGTGCTGCAGATCGCCTTGTTGGAACTCGTTGTTGCGGCTTTCCCATATGAGGACATTGCCATTCAGGTTGAGCCAGCTAGCAACGTTGTATTTCGTGCGGACGCGGTATTCCTGGGAATGCGTAGGGCTGACTCGGGTGAAGGAACCGTCGGCGCTCATCAGCTCCATATCGTAGCGGATGGTCCAGTTTTGCAACGGTTTGGCCCACAAACCGAATAGGCCAGAATATTCGTTCATCGGAGGAACTATGGCGGAAGCCGGAGCGAAGCCAGAGCCGGCGACAAGAGTGATCGAGCCATCCCCGTTCAAAGTGCAGCCCGTGGGCAGGTTCGCCTGAGTGACGGTTGGCGCTGGAGTCAGCAGAGCGCAGGCGCCGCGAGCGGCGAGAGCTGGGGTCGGGCCCGGGTAAAAGACTTCATTCTCGGCATCGAAGAAGTTATCAGCGACAAAGCGATGGCGGTAACGAAATCCGACTCGCGCTCCCAGCTTTTCGGAAAAGCGATAGTCGAGTTGGGAGAGATTTGATTTCTCATCCTGCTTGAGGAAGTTGCTGTTGACCACAATCGCGAGGTCCGGCGCGGAACTGCTGTTGTGAACCACGGATCCAGGGGCGACATTTGCAGGAGGCACGCAGGTGAGTGGTACCGGGGAGCCGGGAGTGAAAGAATTGGCGTTGGTCAGAAGATTGGGGCTGAAAAAAGAGCAGGTGGAGGCGTCAAATTCCATGGGGTTGTGCCAATTGCTGTAATGAAAAGAATTCTGAAAGCTGAGCTTATTGGTAATGTGCCAAGTAGCGCCAAAGTCCGCCGAAGCAGCCACACGGCGACCGAAGACGGGCCCGGTGGTGGACTGGTTGCTGAGATTGGAGCGCGACTCGCGACCGAAGAGCGTCTGATCATACCCAGCGACGGTGGCATCGCCGGAAGAATAGCTGACGCGGGCGGAAAGATCGAAGTTTTGCCAGTAGCTTGACTGGATGTTGAGTTGCTCGGTGGGCGTCTTCGTGCGTGTGCGCGCGTGGTCCAGATAGCTGAAGTAGGCGCTGCAAGCGGGATTGACAAAGCCCGAGGCAAGAAAAGTTCCACTGCACGGCTGGTTGGCGCCGGCATTGAACGAAACTCCGAGGTCCACGTTTTGTGTGGGCGAAACTGGGAAGGGTTGAACAAAATCGGTGGTGCCCGTGTCGCCTTTGTAGTAGTTCCAAATCTGGTCGTAGCTGATGTTGGTGCGCGGCAGAACCTTGATGTCTATTCCGAGGCGGTAGGTATTGACGGTGGTCTTGACGTCTTCCAGAAGGAACTGTTCGGTGCCTTGGTGAATGGTGGTGAAAGCGGGACCTTCGATGGTATTGCGGGAATACCCCATGCGGAAGCGCACAGGGGAATCCGGCCGGAGGGCCAGATTGTAATCTCCCATTTTGCGGCGAGTGTTCATGGCGTGAGGCGAAGTGGCAAGAACGCAGGCGGTGCAAGCCGCTCCGCCGAAGCCCGCCGGGCCGTTAACAAACGGAGTGGTGGGATTGAGGGGATTCGCCTGGAGCGAATAGTCCCAGAAATTCTCGTCCTTGCGAAACAGCGCGTCAAAGTTATACCAGCGGTTCTTGCTAACGCGGAGGCGGGAAACATCGTTGGGATCGCCGCCATAGCCAAAATTGCTGAAATAGAGGCGGTCAAAGAGCGCGGCATGGTGGTCGAGGGAACGCATTTCGGTGGTGAAACCGAGGAGGCGCGGGCCCTGCTGCAAATTGACGAACGTGTCGTAGGCCTGGAAATCCCCGGACACACTGGTCAACCGCCCGCCAAATTCAATGGATTGCTTAATGTTGTAATTCCCCTGATCGATGCCCTTCTGTTCGACGTCTTGTTGCGCGCGGGTGCTGGGCGCTCCCGGAACAAGAAGCCCAGCAAGCATCACCAAGCCAATACAGACCATTCGGTTCTTCATCGCGGTTCTCCGTTCGCTCCTGGTTCGTCGCATGGCGTTGTGCCTCAGGGCGTGAAGAAAAACTTGTTGGAATTGGAGCCGTGGATGGATTGGTGGCACATGGTACAGGCCTGATACTTCTGAGCCTGGTTGTGGAATGTGGGGGTGGCCGCAGGACCGCCCTGATCCGCGGAGAACGCGTGGCACTCCAAGCAAAGCAGATTGACCTGCGCGCGCTTGAGAAGCCGAGGGTTTGAGGAGCCGTGGGGGGTGTGGCAGGCGACGCAGCCCTCGATTTTGATCGTTTCATGTTCGAATACGAAGGGTCCGGCCTTGTCGGTGTGGCATTTGAGGCAAACGGTGTCTTCGGTCGCGGTGGCGCGCAACTGCCGGGTGAGGAAGCCCCCATGCTGATTATGGCAGTCCGTACACTTTACGAGGCCCTCGTTGACGCGATGATGGAAGGGGCGGTTGAACTGCTGCTTCTTATCGAGATGGCAGCTATAGCACAGGGCAGGCTGGCTGGCCTTGAGTAGAAACTGGCTCTCCTTTGCGTGGTGCGGATCATGGCAGTCCGTGCAGCCCACGCCATTCTGGAGATGGACGGAGCGCGCATAGTTACTGTGCTCGGCTCCGTATTCATGGCAACCCAGGCAGCGCGCGCTGATCTCCTGTGCAGAAGCGCCCTTGAAGGTGAAGATTTTGGTTTTGTCGCCGCCGCCGTCGACATGGGCCTTTCCGGGCCCGTGGCATGCTTCACATCCATGCCACTCCGGGCCTTTCTTCGTATCCAGAGTGGTTACGAAATGCGGTGAGTCTTCGTAAGTCTTGTAAAATCCCTTTGTGGGCATATCCTCGTGGCAGGTCTTGCAGGTTTCGAATCCGACGTAAAGCGAAGGATCGGTGGGCCGAGCGTACTTCTTGTCTTGAGCGCCGGGTTTGGATTTGTCCGCGGCCGCGGCCATGACGGTCGCGGCCACCAGACCAAGAAGTGCAAGAATTGTGAGGAACCGGCTTTTGAAAATGCTTGAGACTTGCATGGACAATCTCCCCCTCACCCTAGTCGATCAAAGACGATGACCGGTCCAACGCATGGGTCAAACTTGGCCACATTCTTACAATTGAGCCGTAACTCGGCTGTGTAAAACAGCACACCTGCGCAAGACGGACAACATGGCGGGCGCGAGCGTCAAGACAAGTACCACGAGGACCGTGGGTAGCGAGGTCTCGGGAAATGCCGGAGTTTTGCATGAGCATTTCTCCGTTACCGCAATCGATCGAAGACGTCGTGCGGTCTGCCGGATCGATCGAATTTGTATTGATTGTGATCATTGGGGGAACATAAGGATGTGACACGCGTCACCGATTGGTGTGACGGACATCACAAGCCTAGCTATGAAGGGGAGAGTTTCCGGGAGGGGAAGATAGGGAACTAAGAGCCCAAGACGCTCTCAAGCCCCGCTATATTTGTGATGATTAGTGAAGATCCTTTTACTCGCAAGAGCTGTTTTTTCTTGAAGTCGGCGAACAGCCGCGTCACGGTCTCTCGGGAGGCTCCTATCATCTGGGCGATTTCTTCGTGTGTCAGGGTGAGCGTGAGCCTTATCTCGCCCTTTCCTTCGTCATGATTTGCAGAGAGATCCAGCAGGAAGCGTGCCAACTTCTCGGCCGCGGAGTGAGAGAGCCCAATGGTTCGCATCCCCGCGATGGCGGAATGATAGGTTTCACCGAGCTGCTGTGCCACGCGCAGGGCGGCCTCGCCATGCTCGCGCAGAAAAAGCAGGAAGTCCTGCCTGGAGATGAAATTCGCCTGAGTAGGATCGATTACGTCGGCCGTAAGCTCGTAAGGTTTTCCCGTAACCGTCGCGGGCAAACCCAGAACTTCTCCCGATTCCGAGATTCTAAGAATGAGGCTTCTTCCATCAGCAGACGAGGTGGAGAGTTTCACCCGGCCACTGCATAAAACGAAAACTCCTCGTGGTGACTGCCCTTCAACAAAGAGGGTCGCTCCCTTCGGATAGGCCGCCGCGGAGGTGATGGCTGCCAACTTCTGCACCGCAGGGGGAGGGAGATTGCAGAAAAGACGGTCTTCGCGGTGAGGGCAGGACAAACAGCTCTCAATAATCTCCAGACCGTACGGGGCTCGCATGAAGTCACCGCCCCGGAGTATACCTCCCTCCCTACGCGACACAAAACGAAACCCGCTTGGCATACGCAGCCGTCCGGTGGATGACGAGCAATTCCCATGTTTCTACTGGAATCGACTGTTTCTTCGCTGTGATGGGCGTTACGCCGCCTCGTGACGCGGGTTACAGCGAGCCCTCGCACACCAGCCGCCTCGATCCCATGGCCGCTGTAGGCTACGAAAAACCCCCGGTTCTTCCAGAATCGCAACAAGGATCAACGTCGACTGTGTGGACTTGAAATGCGGCGGGAATCTATCTATTGGACTGAGGCGCGAACGACGGTGAGTGACTTGAGCATTCTTACCCAGCGCGCAGGTCGCTTCTCATGCGGCGCCACCAGTCGGAACGGCCCCAGTTGGCCGGAAAGCGGCGCGCCGTCCATCGTATCTGCGACCATCACTTCCGATTCAAGAATCCCCGAATCAAGTTCCGCCAGGGAGAAAACCACTCGGTAGCCGTCCTCCGCTTCGGCGATAACGTAAGTAGCCATTGCGGGGCCGCGGAGCTGTTCGCCTTGCGGAGCTCCGGCTCGGCGCAGGAGTTCTTCAAGAAGTACGCCCTCGTACGTTTCCTTCTTCTTGTCGTGCGGGTTCACAACCGAAAGTGTTTTCCGCGGCATTTTCTTCAGATCGGAAACGGTTAAGACGAGGGGGGAGGAGACAGCGCCGTTGATTCGCAGTTCCCCCGACGTTGCGGAGGTTTGCGCGCCCGCCTTCGGCGCCTGCGGAAGAAGTTGCGCCAGTACGGAGGCGAGCAGTACGGGAATGCACGCCCGGATCTTGCGATGCACTTTGAGCCTCTTCTATCGATTATTGGAGCCTGGAATGAGCCTCAATCCTTTTCCAACATCACTTCGGTCGATTTAATTATGGCCGAAACTACATCTCCCACTTTCAGTTTCATCTCATCCGCGCTGCGCTTGGTAATGACGCTTTCAATTAGATTCTCACCTACGCGGACGACAACATGGGCCATAACGCCGCCGAGTTGAAGCTCTACGATCTTT
>Ga0210405_10006818_pt1 | contig 10135 bp, 9 predicted proteins | sample IncBWH11MmetaG_FD_155492 | JGI IMG/M metagenome (GOLD analysis project Ga0210405, IMG submission 155492) | Forest soil microbial communities from Barre Woods Harvard Forest LTER site, Petersham, Massachusetts, United States - Inc-BW-H-11-M | ecosystem: Environmental > Terrestrial > Soil >... | reverse complement strand
GGCTGGACTTATCGTAGTCGTGATTGCGATCGGTTTTCTCACGCTGCTGGTCGGCATGGTGGTCGTCGCACCGCTGCTGGGTTACGCGACCTGGCACGCCTACCGCGACCTGATCTCTTAATGCTAAGCCAGGTTAAGCCAGATAATGGGATGCGCCCATCCCATTATTTGGCGGCAGCGACGGAGAGCGGCGTCGCCGCAGCCTGCCGGCGCGAAACGACCGCTGTGTCATGTTCACCCATGGACCTTTACCTCGCGTCGAGCGCCCTAGCGGGTCGCCGGTTCGGTCTCGCTCTGCGCAAAGCGCCCGCTCGCATCGGAGAACACGATCTCGACACGCCGGTCAGGTGATCGACCGTGGCGAGAGGCTTGCCCTGCTGCAGGGCAGTCTCCGCGTCCTGCAAACGGCCCCGGGGCGGCGCGCAGGTCATCCGCCACGGCCTACTGGGCGAGCGGCTCCTGCGAGAGTGCCTGAACCTGCGTCCGGGCCTCATCGAGCTGATCGCTGTGCGGAGGAGTCGGCGCGCAAGCCGTCACTGCGAGCGCGATGACACCAAGTCCAATGACGTTTCTCATAAATGGATTCCTGTCGCGAGTCACTGGGGATTCGTCTGCGGCTCAGGCGGCGATGAATCGGGTGCCGGCGTAGGGCGTGCCGGCGAAGCCGGCGGATACGCCCCTTTGTCCATAAATCGAGGTTCACCGTAACGCGGCGGATCCGTCGAGTGTGTCGGCTGAAACCCACTGATGGCGGAGAGCGCTCTCACGCGCTCGTAGCAGCCGTCCGAAGCGCGCCGAAGAGGGGCTGCGTCGGATGCCCATGGCAGGCACGCTACTGGAGACCGCTTCCGTCTCCGTAAAAATCGCGAATCGCCCTGACGAACTCGCGCCAATGGCGATCTTTCGCGGCAAGCTTCGTCGCTTTCGGGTAGCGCCTTTCGAACCACGCCCACACGCTCTCATCGTCTCCGTGTGCGAGACGCTCGGCGAGATCGTGGGCCTCTTCGTCGAGCCCGGCAAAAAACGCGCGGATTGCCTGTTGGTTGGCGTCGGTCACGTTATGAACGATGGCCCGTGGGGCTTCAACAAGCAAGCTTGGCCGTGCTGATCAAACTCGAGATTGTGGTCAGCTCGACGCGGATCTGTTGCAAGTTTGAACTGCACCGCGTCACCCAGTGCTCTTCAGGCGGAGCTCACGTCGGCGCTGGGGCGGGCGCACCGGCACGCATACATGAGTTGCGCCTCGTCGCAAACCAATGCTCCAACGGCAGGTCTCACCGGCATGGCCACTTTGCTGCAGAAGACACTCAAGCGGGAAGTGCGCATCGGAGATCGCTCCTACATCGTGGCGATCTCCCCGCTCACACTCAAGCTGACGCCGAAGGGAAAGCGCAGGGGTTTGGAGCTCAACTGGGAGTCGCTCGTCAGCGGCGATGCCGCATTGGCGGCGGCACTCAACGCCTCGGTGGGCAGGTTCACCGCGGACGAGGGCCGGCCAAAGCGGTCTAAGCCGGCCGGCGGCCCAACTACCAGTTGACTGTTGCACGAGGCGACTGAGCGCCGTCCGTAAGCAGCCCGGCGAGATGTCTGGCAAGGCGCACTCCACGGTGTCGGAGCGCAACCTGCTGGGCGCTGTCAGCTCCACACTCGCATCACTCCGTCCGGCGACACAGCGGAAGCCATCCCACTCGGGCTCGAATAGCCACGGCCCCTCCGGGGGAAGCTCCGCCACCAGGCGAGCTTACATCGGTGCGAGCGCAGGCGGCAGCGGTGGGGATTTTCTCTGTGGCACGAGTTACCTGACAACGCAGCGCTGACAATCTCGCTCAGCGCTATGTCGCTCCGCTCCCCCCCGCGACGCGCTTGAGAGCTTTCTGCAGCGGTCTCTCGCACTGGCAGTAATCCTTCCAGGCCTCCGATCTCACAAGCAAGGTCGGCGCGCTGCGCAGCGTGTAGCGCAGGGGATCGAGCCCCTTCCTTACCTGAGCCCAGGTAAGCGGCATGGAGACCGGGGCTCCCGCGCGACAGCGCGGCGAGAGCGGCGCCACTGCGGTCGCCATGCGGTCGTTGCGCAGGTAATCGAGGAAGATGCGCCCGGTGCGCTCCTTTTTTGCCATGGTCACCAGGTATTTCCCGGGGCTGTCCGCAGCCATCCGCACACAGATCTCCCGCGCCAGGGCCTTGGCCTCCGGCCACCGTACCTTGTCGCTTCGCGGGAGCGTGAAAGGTGTCACCACGTGCAGTCCTTTGCCGCCGGTCGTCTTACAGAAGGCGACGAGGCCCAACTTCTCGAGGCGCGCACGCAGCTCGATCGCGGCCTCGACGACCCGATCGAACGAAACGTCTGGCGCTGGGTCGAGATCGAACACGAACCGTCCGGGGATTTCCGGACGCCCCGGCGCGCAGTTCCACGGGTGAAGCTCCAAACCTGCGACCTGCGCGATCGCCGCCAGACCTTCGATGCGATCGATCTGTAGATAGGGTCTGCGGTCGCCCGAGACTTTCACCAGCTCAATGAGGTTCGAGGTACCAGGCATCGCATGCCGCTGAAAGAAGCGCTCACCACCAATCCCATCAGGAGCACGGATGATGGAGCATGGCCGGCCCCGGATATGCCCGATCATAAAAGGGCCAACGGTCTCGTAGTATCGCGCGAGCTCCAGCTTCGTGATGGCTTCATTGCCCTTGGTCGCCGGCCAGAGCGGCTTGTCCGGATTCGATATCCCCACTCCCATCACGACCGGTGAGTCGGATTTCTGGACCCTTCCTCGGCGTTTGTCAGTGCCCTTCGATGCGGAGGCAGCCGCAACCGGGGAATCAGTCCCCTCATTGCGATTGGAGTTCCACACCGCGTCTGGTCGGAATTGAGAACCCTTGAGCATGAAAGGCCGGGGTCTGCGCCCCGTGCCGGCGGCGATGCCCGCCATAGTGCGCCCGGAAGCCACTGACCGTTCATCGGCGGCACCGCCATTCCCGTTGCCTGCGCGCTCGAAAGCGTCGTGGTGCTTTATGAGCAGCCAATTCTGCCGGGTGCCGCTGGATCGGTCGTTGCGCATGCGGACCAACACCCATCCACCGTGGAGCCGCTCACCCTCGAGCCTGAACCTCAGACTTCCATTCCTCAGCATCTCTTCGGCAGATCGCGAACCCTCAGGCTCCCAGTAGCCCCGATCCCACAGTTGCACAGTGCCACCACCGTATTCGCCCTTCGGGATCGTGCCTTCGAAATCGCCGTAATCGAGTGGGTGATCCTCGACCTCGACCGCGAGCCGCTTGACCTTCGGATCGAGCGAAGGCCCCCTCGTCACGGCCCAGGACTTGAACACTCCATCGAGCTCAAGCCGGAGGTCGTAGTGCAGACGGCGCGCGGCATGCTTCTGGATCACGAACCGCAGACGCTCGGACGGCGCAACCGCTACCTGGCCGCTCGGCTCGGTGGTCTTGCTGAAATCCCTCTTCGAGCGATAGGTCGCGAGCTTTCGGGTTGCCATGGCTCCTGCCTTCATCGAGATCGCGATTGACACGACCATTTTTATATCAAACCAACTGTCGTCAAGTCGCGAGCTTGGTCACGGTCGCGCCGGTCCGATTTCCGGGCGGGCGACTCAGACTGCGCGTCGGCTTTCACCTACAGGTGGCCGCTATTACAGACGACTGCACGCGCGCCGCGACTACCGCACACTCGGTTTGGTGGTATCGCCGATTCCGGCGTTATAGGCGTGTGCTGTTATTCGGGGTGATTGCAGGCGCCGCGGCAAGCAGTCGGCGTACACCTCACGAATCTGCGGTGCCCAGTCAGCTGCTCGCGCAGACCTCGAGTAGGTCCGACGCTACGATGCGCACCACCCCAGGATGAGCCGCCAAGGCCACACCGGGCGTCGCAACTCGAGCCAGCACTAACGAAAAGAGTATGACAAGAGCCGCGCGACGTGGGGTTCACCGCCTCACCAGATTCCCCCGAGCGCCACCGTGATCGCCTCACCATTCACAGCACCCGCCGCATCGCTGCACAGGAACGTGATGACTTGTGCAACTTCGCGCGGCTCCAGTACGCGGTTTTGCGGATAGATCGCGGCGCGCTCGCGCCACACCTCCTCGACGCTGACACCCCGCCGCTCCGCCTCAGTCGCGGCAGAGCGCTCGGCCATTGCGGTGCGCACCCAGCCGGGTAGCACCGCATTGGAGGTCACTCCAAAAGGGCCGGCGTCCTGTGCGACAGCGCGCGCGAGACCAATGAGTCCATGCTTCGAGGCGGTGTAGGCGCTTCCGGAACGCTCGGCCTTTTCACCTGCGGTTGAGCTCGTGAACACGACTCTGCCGAACCCACGCTGACACATGCCACCCACTGTCAGACGTGTGAGCTCGAAAGGACCGTCGAGATTGATGCGCATCGTCTCGCGCCAGACCTCCGGATCCTGTTGCCACACGAGCCGCTCGTGCGCCGAGCCGATGCCGTGATTCAGGATCAGAAGGTCAATCGGCCCTAGTCGTCGCTCGGTCTCAGCAACGGCCAGGGCGCAGCCCGCGGGTGTGCCGAGGTCGGCGGCGACGTATTCGAGGCCCACGCTCGCCAGCTCAGCCGCCGTACGGGAAACGATCATGACGCGCGCCCCGGCCTCAGCGAGCAGCAATGCCGCCTCGCGGCCGATGCCGCGACCTCCTCCAGTGACCAGTGCAACGCGTCCGTTCATGCTGCTTCTCGAGCGTACACCTGACTATCCTACAGACATAACCCTACGTGAGCTTGGCTGTCAGCTCAGGGGCATCAACCGATGGCATCGGGGAGCCGCAGACTGCTTCAGGCATGCCGGCCGGGGGTTGGATCAGCGCCGGCTTGTTGGGAAGTGTAAGTGGTGGAGCGGAAGGGGATCGAAGTGGTCTGTAACGCACTGAACTTACTGGGATATTTTCGTCGGCTTCTTGAGATACCCCACCCATTACCCCAGCCTGAAAAAAATCCAAAGGTGCGGTTCCGTAGGACTCGAGTCTGCGTGCTATTCACATGCGCTGAGTCGAAACATTCCAACTTGGTTTGACTCCCCCACTTCGCATGTTAGTTCAAACAGTAGACTCGCATAGATGCGCAGGTACCCATTAACCGGCGCGGCGGCTTTTCCAGTTGTAAGCCGCGGTCAGCTTGGCCAGCACGCTCTTGAGTGCTTCAAGGTCCAGGTGCTTCCTGCCTTCTGATATCGCGGACTTAATGGCGTCGGCCGCGACGAGCAATTCGATATCCGAGAACGCGTGGGCGAGGTACTCGCCTGTATCAGCGCCACTGGTCCGAGCCCTCTTCGCAGCTCGTCGTGGGGTTCGCCGACGTTCCACGACGGGATGATACTCCGCCGAGGGGCCGCTGGCTCTGGCACCAAAAACGCAACCGCGGAGCTACACTCCCGCGATGCCGTGACACACCTTTTGGCTCAGTTCCCGCCAGCTCGCCAGCGGCGATGGCACGACGGCGCTCCCCGGATTCGCTCACGACTGCTGCTCGCATTTGGTGGGAAAAACAGCCATCAAGCCATCGTAAGAACCATCCGGAATCGTGCCTTGCCGGACATCATTTTTGCGTAAGCTTCGGCCGCCCGTTCGAGTGGCATTGTTTCGATCATGGCCTCGACCCCGCCGAGGACACTGAATTTGAGCGTCGCATCGCCAGCCGCAGGCGTGCCGGTGAGAACGCCTCGCACATTCCTGCTGCCGAAAATTAGATCAGACGAGGAGATCTCTATAGGGTCCTCCGTTACGCCGAGCACGATAACCTCGCCACCCGGGCGCAACCCCTTCACGGTGTCTGCCGCCGCCTTGCCTGCCGAGGCTGTTGCGAGCACTACGGCCGCGCCACCAAGTGTCTGCAGTGCCTTGGCAGGATTAGTTACAACACTGTCGATGTAGTGATGCGCGCCAAGCTCCTTGGCCAGAGCTGCCTTATCCGCGCCGCGCGCGATCGCAACGACCTCGAATCCCATATGACGCGCATACTGCACGCCGAGATGCCCAAGACCGCCAACGCCGAGCACCGCGACGAGGTCTCCCGCCTTCGCCGGCGAGTTACGCAGTGCGCTGAAGGTTGTCAGGCCGGCGCAAAGCAGGGGCGCAGCGGCGACGGACTTAAGATCATCCGGCACCGATATCAGCCCGCTTCCCTTAGCGATCATCACTTCGGCATAGCCGCCGTCGTGCTGGATGCCTGTGTAGGCCTGATTCTGACAATTCACGAGATCGCCGCTCCGGCAGGGCCAACAATGTCCGCAACTACCGCCGAGAAAGCCGACTCCGACCCGCTGCCCCAGTGTCCATCCTTCGATGCCCTCGCCCAGCGCATCGATCCGACCGACTGCCTCGTGGCCAGGAACCCGCGGCCATTGAATCGGAAATATACCCTCAACTGTCCCCGCATCCGAATGGCAGACTCCGCAGGCCTCCACACGAATGCGAACATGGCCTGGCGGAGGATCAATGAGTGGCTTTTGTGTCAGTTCAAGTTTGCCTGGACCTACTGCCTGAACTGCACGATACGTCGTGGTGCGCTGACTCATGTTCATCTCCATCGTTGCTCGCGAAACAAATAAGTCTTCGAAGCTAGCGACAAGTGGGGCGCCGCGGCCAGAGCCAGATCCGATCAGCAACAAGCATTTCGTGTTCGACTCCGCGGACTTATCAGCCGGGAAACTCCTTGCCGAACATCGGATTGCCGCTTTTGGACTGCGCACGCGTGGCTTCGTCTTGAATGACGTCCCAATGCTCAGCGAGAACTCCGTTCTCCATGCGGACAATATCCACAACGACCCAATTGGGTACCCCTTCGCCCAGTCCTGAGAAGCGGCCGTGCAGCAGGACGAAATCCCCGTCGGCTACGGTCAGTTGGTTCTCGTAGCGCATGGTCGTCGGAACATTTTTGACTAATTCAATCAGACCATCACGACCGGGCGGGATGTGAGCGCTGTGTTGGATGTATTTTGGCGACCAGAAATTTAGTGCGTTCATGTAGTCACGCTTGTTAAACAGCGTTTCGAAAGCTTCCAAAACGATCGACCTATTCTTCTCTTCACGGCTCTTGCTCATGGCGTCTCCTTGCAGATCCGGCGGCGAATAGACACGACTCTAGTTCAAATTGTTGATGGCTTAAATGACGTATAAGCCACGGTTTTCGGCCACATGGCTGACGGGTGACTGAGGCGTTCAATAGTCCAGCCATTGCCTGAGCTCCGCGTTCTTGGCGGCGGTGTAAGGGGGAAACAGATGGCCGATCGCCAAGTCGGGGGGCGATATGAGCATAGATTTCGCGTGCGTGAGCGCGTCGAAGCCATGTTTGCCATAGTAGTGGCCCATGCCAGATTGTCCTGTTCCACCGAAGGGCATGGACTCGATGAAGAGTTGAATGTTCACCTGGTTCACCGCGCCGCCGCCGTACGAAAGTTCGCCAATGAAGCGGTCGATCACTTTCTGGTCCAGGCTAAACACGAAAGCAGCGAGCGGCTTGGGTGTACCAGCCATCCTGCTCAATGCTTCGTCGAGGGTCTTATAGGTGAGGATCGGGAGGATCGGACCAAACACCTCGTCTTCCATGATTGGATCATCCCATGTAACTGGATAGATGATGGTTGGATCGAGATATCGTGCCTCCGCATCGAATCGCCCGCCTGAAACGACCTTAGTTGGATCGATAAGCCCCGCCAGCCGCGAAACCTCCCTGGGGTTGATCACGCGCGAATAATCTGGGTTGTTCTTCGGCTCAGTGCCGTAGAGCGCGACAACAGCTTTCTTGGCCTCGGCAACGAAGGCATCGGCGACGGACTCATGAACATACGCGTAGCCCGGCGATGTACACCATTGGCCGCCCCAAGCCATAGCACCCCAGACGATTTTTTTGGCAGCGTCAGGAATATTTGCGGTCGCGTCCACGAGCGCGGGATTTTGGCCGCCGAGTTCAAGTAGCACCGGCGTTAGATTCTCGGCTGCCGCCTTCATGACGATCTTGCCCACCTTGGTGCTGCCGGTGAAAAAGATGAAGTCGAAGGGCAATTTTAAAAGCTCGGTGACTTCCTCGCGTCGGCCCCTCACTGCGATCAGAGCGCGTGGATCGAAATAGCGGGGCACGAGTTCCATTAGCAGCGCGGCGGTCGCAGCCAGTTGCTCGGAGAGCTTGAGTACGCAGGTATTTCCGGCTGCCAGCGCGGCGATTGCCGGTCGAATGAGCAAGAGCAGAGGACCGTTGAATGGCCCGATGATCAGCGTCACGCCATAAGGCTCACGGTAGACGATCCCCTTGTATCCGGTCTGAGCTAGAAATTTCGGGAGCGGCGCCTCCACCGATTCCATCCAACTCTTCAGTTGGCTCTTTTGGAACTGCGTCTCGCCGATCGAAGCTACAGTCTCGAAGACATATTCTTGGCTGGCGGTCTTGAAATCTGCCGCGATCGCCTTTTGAAGCGCTGCCTCGTTCTCGACAAGCAATCCGGACATCCGATCGAGCTGCTCTATGCGCCAACCGTAGGTTCGTGTAACACCGGTTGCGAAATAGGCTTTCTGCGCATCGAAGATGGTCTGAAACTGATTCATAGGAGCCTCACTCAAAGCGTAGGATTGCCTTCGAACTGAGCCGCGCCGGGGAGCGCGCTGACCCACGCCACCCGGCGGCCGACAAACATCTCGAAAGTCGGACGTAGCCAATCTGTCTCATCGAGCCCCCCCGCCTTCACAAAGAACAGCGTCGGAGTGAGGTCGGCTTCCGTCGTCAGCGGCGAGCCGCAGTGAGGGCAATATCGCCGTAGGACTCTCAAGCCACTCGATCCCACATCATCGAAAACCGCGGTTTCGCCGCTGATCTCGATCGCATCGCGCTGCACGAACATCACCGTCGAGAAGGCGCTCCCCGACTGCGGCCTGCAACGGTTGCAATGACACAGGCCGACGGCCACCGGCGGCGCGGAAGTCCTGTAAGACACCGCCCCGCACATGCAGCGACCAGTCAGACTTGCGGGAGGGGTACGGGAATTTGCAGTCATGACGGTTCCTCAATTTGGTAGTGCTGAAGGCCCCGGTGCCACCCGTGAAGAATTCAGGGCGCTGCGGCATTTCGACCGAGGCCGCCACAAGACGGCCGGTTGGCGATTGTGGGAAGTGGCGGCACGACGTCTCTGCTCACTGCCAGGGTCTTGTTCTTCTCTTCATGGCTCTCACTCATGGTGTTTCCTTGCCGACCCTGGGGCGGATTAGGGCCACCCTACTTCAAGCGGCGAAGGGCTTAAATGACGTATAATCTACGTTTTTCGGACACGCACCATTGAAGGAGAATGACGATGCAACGTATCGGTTTCATAGTCACCGAAGGGTTTCAGATGTTGGGATTGGCCGCGCAGACGGTTTTTGAATATGCCAACATGAGCGCGGAAAAAGCCGTCTATGAGGTGCGGGTGCTCTCCGAGAAAGGCCGCCCTGTTCGCTCATCTATGGGAATGGCCCTTCAAACGGAACGCTTTAGCGGTATGCGTTTTGATACGCTCATATTTGGTGGGACCAACGAAGCAACGCCCCCAATCACTCCCGGACTATTGAACTTTGCACGGCGCGGATTGAAAACTTCGCGACGCGTGGCATCCATATGTACCGGCGCATTTATTCTCGCCGACGCGGGCCTGCTTGACGGTCGGCGAGCAACAACACATTGGGCTTTCTCACGCGAATTGCAAACGCGCTTTCCCAAGGTCACGGTTGAAGGAGACCGGATCTTTATCGTCGATGGCCCTGTGTGGACTTCGGCCGGCGCCACGGCTGGTCTTGATCTAGCCTTGGCAATGGTTGAAAAGGACTTGGGTGCTGATATCGTACGATCCACGGCACAAAAGCTGGTCATGCATCATCGCCGCGCGGGTGGGCAGTCCCAACATTCCGAATTGCTGACCTTGTCACCCAAGTCGGATCGCATTCAAAATGCCATCACTTACGCCGAAAAGCACCTTCACACCGAACTGCCCGTTGCAAAGCTGGCGGAGGTCGCCAATCTCAGTCCGCGTCAGTTCAGCCGCGCCTTTCAAAAAGAAACCGGGCAATCTCCCGCGAAAGCTGTCGAGAAACTCCGCCTGGAGTCGGCCCGGCTTATGATTGAGCAAAGCCGTCATCCCATTGTGGTAGTCGC
>Ga0210405_10006816_pt1 | contig 10135 bp, 10 predicted proteins | sample IncBWH11MmetaG_FD_155492 | JGI IMG/M metagenome (GOLD analysis project Ga0210405, IMG submission 155492) | Forest soil microbial communities from Barre Woods Harvard Forest LTER site, Petersham, Massachusetts, United States - Inc-BW-H-11-M | ecosystem: Environmental > Terrestrial > Soil >... | reverse complement strand
CGCGCGGCAGCGAGTCTTCCTCGGTCTTAACTTCTTCGTCGAGCGAAACCATGCGCTCGGGGCGACGGCGGCGCAACCGCATGAGCGCCTCGTTTACCGCAATGCGCACGAGCCAGGTATAAAACTTCGACTGGCCCTGAAACTGATGAAGATTACTGTAAGCTTTCAGAAACGCGTCTTGCACCACATCTTCCGCGTCCTCGCGGTTCTGTGTGATGTGTTGCGCGATCCGAAATACGTTCCGGTCGTACCGCCGAACCAGTTCCTCGAAGGCACCGACGTCACCGCCCTTGGCAGCCTGTACAAGCGCCAACTCGTCGGAAACTGGCTCATCTACTCTGGGTTGGATGGTACTCATTATTCATCCGATGCAACAATTTTCAGGTGGCGCGGCACAAAGAACTGTTATTTTACTTGGTAACCCGCGCTTCCGCGTAACTCTTTTGACGAAACCCGAGTGGAACAGTTTATCAGGATTCTAGAACTGGTGAAGAAACGTCGAAAGCGGCGGCTGAAGCCGCATTGATTTGACGGCGTTTGTGATATGGCTGAAGAGGGTGCGGAAAAACATATCTTTGCTGCTTTGGGTTAAAAACCGTTATTCATTCCATGGCGGTCATCGCAGCGCTGGAAGCGCTGAGTCACCTAAAATCGAGGTTTTCCGCAAACCTGTGAATCTGGCAGCGCTTCGGGCTGAAAACACGTTACTTCGGTCATCCGTGAAACTGGACGAAGTGGCCGTATAATCAGAACCTTGCCGGGTAAAAGAAGGGCAAGAACCCGCGTCCAGCGGCCAAAGTCGTCAGGGAACAATGGCACAAAAAAGTTCGATTGATCAAATTGTCGAGAAGGCAGTCTCGCAGGTCCTGGAAGAGCATCTTCCGGAATTGCGGAAAGAACTGGTCCGCCGGGTTCTAGAGGGAGTGCAGCCGCATGTGGGAGGGTCGGCCGGTGCGGGCGGAAAAGGCTCGACGGGGAACGGCGCCGCTGATCTGTTGCATGCAGTCTCCGCGATTCATGCGGGGACGACACAGAAGGAAGTTTTGCGCGCCCTGCTGGAAAATACCGCGAGCTACTGCGGGCGAGCTGCGTTGTTTGTCATCAAGTCCGGATCGGCTACCGGATGGCAGGGGCGCGGGTTTGATAACAATGAAGACCTCAAGGATTTCTCGCTGGACGTGAGCAGCCGGGCGCCTGCCCAGGCTTTGCAAACCCGAGCCGCGGTTAGCGCAGGTGCAGCGGAGATGGATCCCCGGTTCATTTCGCAATTCGGCGCTCCCGCGGAAGATCGCATTCTGCTGCTGCCGCTTCATTTGAAAGACAAAGTGGCGGCGCTGGTGTATGCCGACGCGGGGACGGGAGCGGGCGGAAAGTTGGATGCGGCCGCGCTCGAATTGCTGGTGTCGGCGACCGGGGCATGGCTCGAAGTCGCTTCGCTGCGGAAGCAGGCATTGAAGGAAGGGGCGGCCGAGGCTGGGGCTCCCGAAAAGTTCGAAGCGCCTGCGGTGCAAACAGTCTCGTCTTTTTCAGATCCTTTTGCGGCCCATGCGCCGAAGCATGTGGTTGCGGCTCCAGTCGAGGAACCGGCGATGGCGGAAGCCACGGCCGAAGTCGTATCTGTACCTTCGGCAATGGCAGCAGCAGCAGCAGCAGCGGCGCCCGCGACGGATGCGTTTGCGCACATGTCGCCGGAAGACGCTGAGGTTCATCGCAAGGCGCAGCGTTTTGCGCGGCTTCTGATGGACGAGATTAAGCTGTACAACCAGGCCAAGGTTGCGGAAGGCCGCAAGCACAAAGATCTGTACGATCGCCTGAAGGAAGACATCGACAAGAGCCGTTCAACCTACCAGAAGCGCTACGGCAACACTGTGGCGGCGAACGCGGATTATCTGAGCAGCGAACTCGTGCGCAGCCTGGCTGAGGATGATGTTTCGTTGCTGGGTCCGAACTTTCATCGCTAATTCCTAGAAGCATTTTTGGGCGGGGCGGAGGACAACAGGTCCCTCGACTTCACAGAATCGCTCGCCGCGCGAACGATTCTGTTCCGCTCGGGATGACCAACAAAGCGGTCTGTGCGCAAAAGTGCGAGCCGCATTTCTGCCACTCCGCGCCAGATCCTTCGCGGCCTTGGCGGCCGCTCAGAATGACGACGAGTTCCTGTTCAAGGCGGGCCCTTGCTTTTTTGCCGTTTGAATCAGCGGCTTGAAAGGAAATGGGTGGTTAAGGGGCTTGACAAGTTTTCGGCAGGAGGGCTTTTTTGGGTTTTGGGGTCGTACGATCACACTGGTCGAGCTTGCCCAAAGCGCGATGGGACACTCTCAGTCAAAGAACCCGGAAACAGGCATTCTGATGGCAAGGTTCTGGTTTGCGCAATTCTCAGTGAGTGTAACGACTGATTGCAACAGTCCCCCACCGTGCCTTGGCGTAAAATGCTGACGACCTTACGTAGGAGGGGACTCGTGGCGGCTCCGACACTCAAGGCGCGACTTTGCAAATCGTGTGAAGTGGCATCTGCCCCCATTCAGGCCAGTCAATCGTAATAAACCAGTAGGGATGGGTCCACGCTTATGACACGACCGACAACGCAGGCGGTTTCACCGTTCTTCATAGTCAGCAACACCGATCAAACCATCGCATTTTACCGCGACAAACTTGGCTTTGAGACGAAATTTCAGCAGCCGGATCGAAACCCGTTCTTCGCCATCGTTGGCCGCGACGGAGCGCAGATCTTCGTCAAGTCCGATAAAGACACGTCGCCGCTGCCGAACCCCAAGCGTAATCCCTCCATGAGGTGGGATGCCTACGTCTATGCACCAGACCCCGATGCGCTCGCCGTCGAATTTGCCGATCATGGCGCAGCATTCAGCGTACCGCTTAAGGATACTCACGATGGTCTTCGCGGCTTCGAGATTTGCGACCCTGACGGCTACGTCCTCTTCTTCGGCAGACCGAGGAACACAGTCCACACTATGAACGATGTAGTCGCTGAGACTCCGTCCAAACCTACACTTCTTGCCGCCGAACCTCAGCTCTTTGTCACCGACGTGGGAGCCTCGTGTGAGTTCTATACGAAAAAGCTAGGGTTTACAGTTGCCTTCATCTATGGCGAGCCGCCGTTCTACGGACAGGTGTACCGGGATGGAGCCAGGTTGAACATCCGACATGTGGACGAACCCGCAATCAATCCGGAATTTCGGGACAGAGAACACCTGCTCTCAGCATCCATCACAGTCGATGATGCCAAGCCACTCTTCCTCGAGTTTCAAACGGCAGGTGTCTTATTTCATCAGACACTCAAGACAGAACCATGGGGCGCTTGTACATTCGTCGTTCGTGATCCCGACGGCAATTTCATCCTTTTTTCAGGTGGAGGGCGGTAGTCTCATAGAATCGGCTCATCATCTATCGTCCCTCAGATACATCAAACGCGGTTGTTGTCGTAACATGGCCGACATTGTTATGGCGCGAGATGTGGGGCACCCACGCACAAGGTCCCTCGACTTCGCAGAATCGGTCGCTGCGCGAACGATTCAGTTCCGCTCGGATAACAATTTAATTGTTTTCTGATGATAAATCTAAGCGCTCGGGATGATGGTCCGATCTCAGTTTTTGCTTGACAGGATTGGCGGGGAATCGCTATTGTTAAGGCTGTTTATAATGTATGTAAGTCGATTTTATTAGTAGGGTATAAGGGCTCCCGGCCAAACTGCTCTAGGCCGTTTCTCAAAGTCTCGAGGAGAACTTGCATGGATCGAAATGTGAATCGAAATATGAATCGAAATATGAATCGAAATATGAATCGAAATATGAATCGAAATACGAATCGCACGAAGAGTCTGATCGCCGTGGCTGCATTCTTGCTGATGGGGCTGGGGGCGGTTGCGCAACAATCGTCTACGCCGCCTGCGGCGAGCGGGAGTAGCGCGCCAGCGGACAACCTTAGCACGGTTCGTGGCTGCCTTAACGGCCAACGCGGAAACTACATTGTGATCGAGGACAAGACCGGCCTGGTGTACGTGCTGAAAGGCGTCGGCAATAAACTCAACGGTCAAGTGAACCGTCAAGTGGAAGTGAAGGGCAAAATACTTCCTGGCACGGTCAAGACGGGCATAAATCCGGCGAAAGTGGGCAGTAATCCGAGCGATACGGCGCGCGGGGTTGACGGCGTCCCTTTGCAGGTAACAAACCCGGAGACGGACATTCGTACGATTTCGAAGAAGTGCAAAGCGGCGGATCAACAGTAAGGTCACGCCGGTAGTTTTTTGTTGGTCTGAAGGTCATGGGCTAAGAAAGATGAAAAACTCTATCGGCGCCCAGGACAAGGCCGAGAGTCACCGCCGCGATCGCGATTTCCCCCACCGCTCCCACGATGAAGGGACGCAATCCCTGCTTCTGCATTTCGCGCAGATTGGTTCGGAGTCCGACGCCGGCAAATGTCAGCAAGAAAGCCCAGCGGGATAAATTTCCCAGATTGCCGAGTTGTTCCTTATTGAAAACGCCTAGCGTGGCCAGAAGCGAGATCAGCAGGAATCCAAGCACGAACTTGGGAAACTTCTGCCACAGGAACAAAGCCTTGTTATGGACGATTTGAGCCTGTCCTTTACTCGCCCAATAAATCGCATAGCCTAAGACGACGAAACCAATCATCGCGTTTCTGGCGGTCTTAGCCAAGACGGCAATCTTGCCGGCGGCGTCGGAGTAGAGAGCGCCGGCGGCTACCGCTTCTGCCGTGTTATCGACCGCCAATCCACTCCACAAGCCGTAGGCGTGGTTGCTCATACCCAGGAGATGCCCGATGAAGGGAAAGGTGAAGAGCGCGATCGCTCCCAGAGCCAGAATCGCGGCGATGGCCAAGGATGAATCTTCATCGTCGGCGTCGATGGCGCCTTTGGCCGCGATGATGGCAGAGACGCCGCAGATCGAGGATCCGACGGCCAGGAGCGTGGTCAGTTTCGGAGTGAGCTTGAAGGCGCGCCCTAAGGCCGTCATCAGCGCAATGGCAACCGCGAGTTCGATGACTACCAGTGCGAGACTCAGGCCTCCTAACTTGATGACGTCGCCGAGGAGAAAACGAGCGCCGAGCAGCACGATGCCGAGCTTCAGCCAGAATTCGTAGGTGGCGATGCCTGTTTTGAACAGTTCGGGGATGCGAACTGTATTCGATATGGCAAGGCCGATAAGGATGGCCCACAGCACGTACTCAATATTCGGCAAGCTGAGATGGTGGCTCTTACCGTAGCGGGAAATCGATTGTTCGATGAACTTGCCGGCGTATCCGATGGCGGCCAGCAGGATTACACCTGGAACGAAGCTGAAGGCACGCGATGAGAGAGTTGATTTTGGCTGCTCGATGGCGACGGAAGTACTCATACGGTTCCCCTTGCAGATGAAGTCGAACTACCAAGGAATTTTGGGAAAGATATTCAAACGGACGAACAATGCCAGCAGAAGCGCAAGTGCCACTGCCCATCCATCAAGCGATAGGTTGAATTTGCGACTGCTCATGGGGCTTCCTCCATTGAGGTTCGGCCGACCGCAGAAACCGATCAGCCAGCCAAGGCTCGAAAGCCTTGGCTGACCGATGGCCCCAGGGCGGAGCGTCCGACCCTAAGTTCTATCCGTCCAGGCGACGTGCCGCCTAGAAGGTGTAAATCAAGTCGAATTGCAGGCGATTCAGGTATGGCTCCTGCTGTCCGGGCTTGGTGATGGTCGCAACGCTGCTGTAGTTGTTGAACAAGGCGACGTTGTCTTCCAGATTGGTGTTCAGAGCGCGTCCATGCCACCAGGTAAAGCTGGCCAGGGTGTTAGAGCGCAATTTCCAAAGAGCGTAGATGCGGTTCTGCAGAATGTTGGTAGGAGCTCTCTGATCGCTTTCGACGAACGATGCGATCGCGGCGTCCTGTTCTTCGCGGTACCAGGCGTAACCCACTTGAATGTCGTTCTTGTTCTTCACCTGGCCTACGCTGACATCAAAGCCGTATTCCTTGTTCTGGCTGCCCAGGGTCGTGATGACAGCACCCTTGGTGTTCAAAGGATGATTTTCGGCATCGAGGTTGTCCAGGAACTCCAACAAGATGTTGACCGGCAGCCGCGTGAAGCCGGTCTGGATCTGGTTTGGGAGGACGAAATCCGCGTAGTTGTAGCCAGAGTAAAAGTGGGGCACCCCTTTGGAATCCACGAAGGTGGCGTTGGTCATGCCATTGGGCGCGAAGACGCATGGCGGGAAGCTGGGGAAGCTCGTGCCCTTGGCGCAGCCTTGTCCTTCGCCGGGTATTGGGATACCGGTAATGGGAGACGGCGTCGGGCCGCCGGTCGGCGTGGGCGGCTGGTAGCCGGTGGTGGTAGCTCCGGTTGCGAACGCGCTTTCCTGCAGAATCGCATCCGGGCGGTTCCACTTCAGGGACAGGAACGAGGGCGTGACCGTCCAGGGTCCGAATACGAACCGGCCAGCTATCTGCATACCTAAAGCGTAGGAATCCTGGGAGGGAATTCCCGGCTTTCCATTCGCCTGGTTGTAAAGCAGTTCGATACCCTGGATGTTGACATTCTGCAACGGGCCGGAAAAATCGAAAGAAGCTTTTTCGTCGAAGCCTTCCGGGTTCAGATCGGGATCAAAGGTGACGGAGGTGCGCTGCCACGGGTAGGGAAATTTTCCACCGGTGAGTGTGAGCCAGTTATGGGCGACGGGATTGTAGGTGATGAATCCGCGGTCCAACGCGATCGTCTTCCGATCGAAGACATTGGTCAGGGTTTCGTTGGTCGAGGTTGGATTCCCCAGACTGCCCGTGGCCAGGGCAAAACCGGCTACGAAGTCCTGGTTGAGCTGGCCATCCATTCCAAACCGTACACGAACGCGCGCGAGGTTGTCGTCGGGAACTCCACTCTGGAAGTAAGATTCGCCGCGGATGCGGACGTCACCGCTGAAGCGGAAACGTCCGACCAAAGCTTCCAGTGCGCTCAGCTGTCTTCGTTCATCCTGGGTCGTTGTATTCACGACTGCAAGGGCGCTTTTGACGTCGGCGGCGTTGGACGCAGCCTGATCCGCCGCGCTTTTCGCCTGGGTCGCAGACTGCTGAGCTTGCGCAGCGGTAGTCTGGGCCACATCGACGCCACTGGCAGCTTTTTGGGCGGCGGCGTTGGCCTGTTGAGTCGCATCCACCAGTTGCTGGAGCTGAGACCTTAATTGCTCGACCAACTGGTTTTGTTGTCTGATCTGCTGCTGCTGGGCCGCCACAGCCTCTTTCAGATCCTGGACTTCCTTGGCGGTGACGGTTTGCTTGGCGGATGCAGTTCGCTTTTGCGGAGCGGGTGCATCGCTTTGGGCTGCCGCGAGCTCGGTGAATGGGACCATCAAGATAATCATGATGGATATAGTAGAGATATGCCACCAGTTCTTCCCTGCTTTCATCGGTAGACGCTCCTATTGTTTTCGACTCACTGGGAGTCGGGGACTTTACAACACAGAGTTCACAACAGACAGACCGGAAGCCAGCTAAGCCGGCGCCAACCCCCGCTTGTGCTGCTGCCGGCGTTCAATGCCTTGAAGACCAAACCATCCTCACGTCGATTGCCTGGGAACGGACCTCGATTGCAGCTCCAGAACTGGGACGAACTTCTTATTCATCTTTGCCCCGGGCCTGGATTCCCGTGAACCACCATGGGCAGCACGCTCGAGAATTCGCCTTTTTTCTTGCGCGACCTGCCTGATTTCGATCCTCCCGCGCCCTTTCCATTTACGATATCGGCTAACGTTGTGTGTTCCAGGATCTTTGCCGCGGCATCGCGCACCGCGAGGAAGACCTGATAGAGCGCGCGATGTTCGTCATCGCGACTAATCAACGTGCGCAACTGGTCGGCGTCTCCGAAGGGAGCCAGCGGACCATCAATGAGGCGAATAATCTCGCTGAGATGAATCTCCGAAGGTGGCCGCCGCAACTGGTATCCGCCCTTGGCTCCGCGGACGCTTTCCACCATGCGCGCATTCTTGAGCTCCAACAGGATCAGTTCGAGGAACTTTTCCGGGAGCGCCTCCTCATAGGCAATATCGCGGATGCGGATCGCGCCCTGGTTGTAGTGCCGGGACAGCATCATCATGGCCTGCAATGCGTACAAACCTTTTTGGGAGATCTTCATAGCGCTCCAGAGTATGCCATAAAATTCTATTGTTTTAATAGAGTTTATTAGCATCAGGGACATTAGCAACTTCGATGCCAGGTTTGCCTCATGAGCTAACCCAGGTTAAGTGGCTTATTTTCTGATCTTTTACGGGAGACTGGCTAAACCATCGGTAGATCAAGACATGCATAGCATTGCAGCTTGGCAGCAGATTCTCACACATCCCAACCTAATCTGGGCTCGGCTGCGGCACCAAAATGCTGTGCGAATGTGCACGTAATGCCATATGCCATGGTAAAATGCCATTATGGTTACCGCAGTGACAATCGACAAGGCAGGGCGGATCGTGCTGCCCAAACCGGTACGGGACGAACTCCAGTTGAGTCCCGGAGATTCTTTGGAGGTAGACAGTTCCGAGGAACGGGTTATCCTACGCCCGGTGCGCGGAAACGCGCACATTTACAAGAAGCAGGGGGTTTGGGTTATGCACGGGGGCGCTCCGCTCTCCGAGGATGTGATTGAGAGAACCAGGCAACAGATACGGCGTGACCGGGAGCAGAGTTTTCTTGGCAAACAAAAGTGAAGTACTTCTTTGACACCTCAGTTTTAGTTCCTGTCTTCCTTGTGGAGCACCTTCATCATGAAGCCAGTCTCGCCGTGTTCTTGCGATCCGATAAAAAGCACGGCAGTTGCGCTGCGCACAGTCTCGCGGAAGTTTATGCCACACTCACGCGTCTTCCGGGCAAGCATCGAGCAAGTGCATCCGAGGCAATGCTGTTTCTGGAAAACATGGAAGAGCGGCTGGCTTTGATCGCACTCGATGCCGAAGAATATTCGAAGGCCGTCATGCACTCGGCTGAATCAGGAGTCGTGGGTGGAATGATCCACGATGCCCTGCTGGCCCACTGCGCGCTCAAAGCCCGGGCGGAGATTATCTTTACCTGGAACGTTGAACACTTCCGGAGATTGGGGCCGGAGGTGGCGAAGCGGGTGAGGACGCCGTAGGGAGGCTGATCGTTCTTTGTGGGCGATGCGCCCTGCCGCTAGCACTTTTACCTGCACCGGCCAACAATCAGCGTCATGTCATCGGACTGCTCGTGAGGACTGAACTTCCTGACATCCTCCACGATCGAAGCAACCAGGGCAGGCGAAGGTTGCCCACAACGTCGTCGCAGGGAGTCGATCAGGCGGTGCTCTCCGAATTCCTCTCCCGCATCGTTGAACGATTCGGTGATGCCGTCGGTGTAGAGCGCGAACGTGTCTCCAGGGCAGAGCGGGCGTTCCGCGGTTGAGCAATTCCATTCCCTGAAAAGCCCCAGCACGGTCGATGTGGAGTCGAGCCGTTCCAAAGTGCCATCGTGCCGAAACAGAAGCGCGGAGAGGTGCCCGCAGTTCACATAGCGCAGGCGCCGGGCGCCGTCGTCGTACTCGGCGAAGAAGAGAGTGGCGTAGGAACTGTCCGCTGAGTTCTCGTAGAACAATCGATTTACCGATTGCAGGAAGCGTTGCGGTTGATCCAATGCGATGGCACACTGGCTTCGCAAGTTCGCTTGCAGATTGGCCATCAAGAGTGCAGCTGCGATTCCTTTCCCTGAAATGTCGCCCACCACGAACCCTACCCGCTGCCGGCCGAGATCAAGAAAATCGAAGTAATCGCCGCCGACCTGGCGAGCCTGGACGCAAATCCCCGAGTAGTCAAGCGTAGTTAGAGACGGGAGCGTCTGTGGAAAGAGCCTGGTCTGCACCTGCTTGGCGATTTCCAGTTCGTGGGCAGCACGCCGCTCGGATTCCAACCGCGCCACAGCTGCGCGGCGCTGCGCCTCGACGGCTCGGCTCTCCTCGTCGAGGCTGACCAGTGCGAACACATTTCCGTCGAGATCTTTGAAGTGTGTGAACACCCCGCCCCAGATCGGTGGCTGCTCGCCGGGGGCTAGCGCGTGGTCAGCCGCAGCCGCTGTCTGCCGCTCGTACTTGATACGCTTGAGGCGCGGCGTATATTGAAACCGCACTCCGCGCCCTC
>Ga0210405_10006814_pt1 | contig 10136 bp, 10 predicted proteins | sample IncBWH11MmetaG_FD_155492 | JGI IMG/M metagenome (GOLD analysis project Ga0210405, IMG submission 155492) | Forest soil microbial communities from Barre Woods Harvard Forest LTER site, Petersham, Massachusetts, United States - Inc-BW-H-11-M | ecosystem: Environmental > Terrestrial > Soil >... | reverse complement strand
CTCGCACGAGCGATCCATACGGGAAAGCAGCCATGAGTTTCAAACTCACCTACTCGACGATGTTCGATCCGCCGGCGGAGCTGCACGCAAGCTTCGATTCCGCCGTAGCGCGCGCGCTCGCGAAGCTCGGCAGCAGGCACGCCCTGCACGTTGCCGGCGAGGAGCGCGGCGCGGCGCGCTACTTTGTGAAGACCAATCCCGCCGACGGCGGGCAGGTGCTGGGCGAGTTCCCCGCCGCAAGCGCTGCGGACGCCGCTGACGCCGTGCGCGCGGCCGCTAGCGCCTGGCAGGCCTGGAAACGCACCAGCCCCGCGCGGCGCGCGCAGCTGTTGCGGCGCGTGGCCGGCCTGATCGAGGAGCGTGTTTACGACATTGCCGCGGCGCTGACACTGGAGGTCGGCAAGAACCGCATGGAGGCGCTGGGAGAGGCGCAGGAGACCGCAGATTTTTTCACTCTGTATGCCGAGCAGTTCGAGCGCCACGGCGGCTTCGATCGGCCGCTACCGGACGATCCGCTGAGCACGCACGTTTCGCACAATCGCAGCGTGCTGAAACCCTACGGCCCCTGGGTCGTGATCGCGCCGTTCAATTTTCCCCTGGCGCTTGCGGGCGGGCCGGTCGCCGCCGCGCTCGTGACCGGCAATACCGTTATCGTGAAGGGCGCGACGGCCACGCCGTGGGCAGGCAGGCTGCTCGCTGACTGCGTTCGCGATGCCGGAGTGCCGAGCGGAGTGTTCAACTATCTCAGTGGTCAGGGCGAGGTGGTCGGTGCCACGCTGATCGCGGATCCCGCCGTGGCGGGCGTGACCTTCACCGGCTCCCACGAGGTCGGAATGCACATCGCACGCGCGTTACAGGCGCCGCCGTTCCCGCGTCCCTGCATCGCCGAGATGGGCGGCAAGAATGCCTGCATCGTCACTACGGCAGCGGATCTGGATCGCGCATCGACCGGCATCATGCGGTCAGCCTTCGGCATGGGAGGCCAGAAGTGCTCCGCCCTCTCGCGTCTGTACGTCCACGAGCAGGTCGCCGACGCCCTGCTGGCCAAACTGCTGCAGCAGACCGCCGCTATCGGCATCGGTGACCCGGCGCGCCGGGAGCACTGGCTGGGACCGGTCACCACGCAGAGCGCATGCGACAATTACGGGCGTTATGCCGCACTCCTGCGCGGCGGCGGCGCGCGCCTCGTGACCGGAGGCGAGCGGTTGCGCGATGGCGTCCTGGGTCGGGGATTTTTCGTGTCTCCCACCATTGCCGAGGCGCCACCGGAGCACGCGCTGTGGAACGAGGAGATGTTTCTGCCCATTCTGATGATGCATCGCGTCGCCTCAAACGAGGCTGCCATGGCATTGGCCAACCGCTCCCCGCTCGGACTTACGGCCGGCTTCTACGGCGGCGCGCACGAGGTCAGTTGGTTCCATGAGCACATCGAGGCAGGCGTAACTTACGCGAACCGCCCGCAGGGCGCGACCACCGGCGCCTGGCCGGGTTACCAGGCGTTTGGCGGCTGGAAGGGCTCGGGCAGTACCGGCAAGGCGATCGCCTCCTTCTATTATCTGCCGCAGTACATGCGCGAGCAGTCACAGACCGTGGTCGAGTAACACCCGAATGGCGCTGATGACGCTTGCCGATGCCATCGCGCAGCACGTGCGCGACGGTCAGAGCGTGGCGCTCGAGGGCTTCACGCATCTGATCCCGTTTGCCGCCGGTCACGAGATCATTCGCCAGCGCCGCTGCCGGCTGCATCTGATCCGCATGACCCCCGATCTGATCTGCGACCAGATGATCGGCATGGGGTGTGCCGAGCGCCTGACCTTCTCCTGGGGCGGCAATCCCGGGGTCGGTTCCCTGCATCGCCTGCGCGATGCGATCGAACGGGATTGGCCGCAGCCGCTGACCATCATCGAGCGCACGCATGCCGAAATGGGCGTGGCGTATCAGGCGGGGGCGAGCGGCCTGCCTTGCGGACTCATGCGCCACTACGCCGAGACCAGCCTCGATCGGGTTGGCGGCGCGCACACCAGGATCCTCACCTGCCCCATCAGCGGCGACTCACTGCTGGCCGTGGCCGCGATCAATCCGGATGTCACCATCCTGCACGCTCAGCAGGCAGACCAGGAGGGCAATGTCCTGATCCGTGGCATCATCGGCGCCGCGCGCGAGGCGGCGCTGGCGGCGCGTTGCCTGCTGGTGACGGTCGAAGCCCGGGTCGAACGGCTCGATGCGCCGATGAATGCGATCGTGCTGCCTCACTGGCTGATCAGCGCGGTCAGCATCGTGCCGGGTGGTGCTCATCCGTCGTACGCCGCCGGCTGCTACCCGCGTGACAATCGCTTCTACGGCGAGTGGGATGCGATTGCGCGCGAGCGCGAGCGCTTCCAGCAATGGATGCAGCAGTACGTGCTCGCAAGCCCTGACCACGCTGAACTCCTGCGGCGTCTGCGGGTCGCGGCGTGAGCGCACCCCGCTACACCGCCGACGAGATGATGACCGTGACCGCGGCCCGGCAACTGCGCAACGGCGCGGTATGCTTCGTCGGCATCGGACTGCCCAGTGCCGCGTGCAATCTGGCGCGGCGCACGCACGCACCTGAGCTGGTCCTGATCTACGAGTCCGGCACGGTGGGCGCCCGCCCGCAGGTCCTGCCGCTGTCGATCGGGGACGGTGAGCTCGCCGAGACCGCCGCCTGCGTCGTTACCCTCCCGGAGGTGTTCGCGCACTATCTGCAGCGCGGCAGAGTGGACGTGGGTTTCCTGAGCGCCGCGCAGATCGACCGCCATGGCAATCTCAACACCACCGTGATCGGCAGCTACGCCCGCCCCGCCGTGCGGCTGCCGGGCTCCGGCGGCGCACCCGAAATCGCAGCGCACGCCCGGGAAGTGCTGGTGATAATGAAACAATCGCCGCGCAGCTTTGTCCCGCGTCTTGACTTCCTGACAAGCTGCGGGTACCTCGCCGGCGCTGGCGAGCGCGGCCGCGCCGGCTTTCCGGGAGGCGGCCCGCGGGCCGTGATCACCGACTTCGGTATCCTGCGCCCGCACCCTGAGACCGAGGAGCTGCAGCTGTGCGCAATCTATCCCGACGTTTCGCTGGACGCCGCGCGCGCCGCTACCGGCTGGCCGCTGCGCGTGGTGGACGATCTGCCCGTGTTGCCGGCGCCGCAGCCGGCTGATCTCGCCACGCTGCGCGACCTGCACGCAGCTACCCGCCAGGCGCACGCCGCTGCCGTGCGTATCAACCTGAGGACTCCCGATGCGTCTGCCTCACATCCGCACTGAACTGCCCGGACCCAATGCCCGGGCATTGATGGCACGCGATCGTGCCGTGAGTTCTCCCTCCTACCCGCGCGACTATCCGTTCGTCATGGCCAGGGGACGCGGAGTCGAGGTCTGGGACGTCGACGGCAATCGATTTCTGGATTTCGCCGCCGGCATCGCCGTGTGCAGCACCGGCCATGCTCACCCGGCGGTAGTGCAGGCGATCAAGAGTGCCGCGGATGATTTTCTGCATATCTCGAGTGACTACTGGCACGAGCGCATGACACGGCTGGCGGAACGCATCAATGAGCTGGATCCGATGCGCGAACCGGTGCAGGTATTCATGTGCCAGAGCGGGACCGAGTCGGTCGAGGGCGCCCTGAAGCTGGCGCGCTACGCGACCGGCCGGCCGCGCTTCATTGCTTTTCTGGGCGGCTTTCACGGTCGTTCCATGGGATCGCTGGCGTTTACTGCCAGCAAGTACACGCAGCAGGCCGGCTTCTTTCCGACCATGCCGGGCGTGACTCACGTACCGTACCCGAATCTGTATCGCCCGCTGTTCGCGGGACCCGATCAGGGTCGCGCGACACTTGACTACATCGAGACCGTCCTGTTCCAGAGCAACCTGCCCGCCGCCGAAGTCGCGGCGATCGTGGTCGAGCCCATCCAGGGTGAAGGCGGCTACCTCGTGCCACCGGACGGGTTCCTGCAGGGCCTGCGCGCGTTATGCGATCGCTACGGGATCCTGCTGGTCTTCGACGAAGTGCAGAGCGGGGTCGGACGCACCGGCAAGATGTTCGCCTGCGAGCATTGGGGCGTGTCGCCCGACATCATGACGCTCGCCAAGGGCCTGGGCTCGGGGTTGCCGATCGGACTGGTGATCGCGAGGAAGGCGCACATGGAAAAATGGAAGCGCGGTGCGCACGGCAACACCTTCGGCGGTAACCCCATCTGTTGCGCCGCGGCGCTGGCCACGCTCGATCTGGTGCAGGCTGAATATGCGGCCAATGCCGCCCAGGTCGGCGATTACTTCCTCGCTCGCCTGCGCGAGCTGCAGCAACACTTCGACTGCATCGGCGACGTGCGCGGCAAGGGACTCATGATCGGCGCGGAACTGGTCGCCGAGCGCACCAGCCGCAAACCCGCCGCCGCTCTGTGTCAGAAGGTCCTGACGCGCGCCTTCCACAACGGTCTGCTGCTGCTGTCCTGCGGGGTCAGTACTCTGCGCTTCATTCCTCCACTCATGGTGAGCCGCGCGCAGGTCGATGAGGCGCTGGCGCTGTTCCAGGTAGCGCTCAAGGAAGCCCTGGCGACACCTTGAGCGTCGTGGCCGACAAGGCTGGCGGCACCGGGAGCACGCGCATCCTCGGCTTCTGGATGTGCACCGCTCTGGTGGTGGGCAACATCATCGGCATCGGCATTTTCAACATGCCGGCGAACCTGGCGCCCTACGGCCTGAATGCCATCACGGGCTGGCTGGTCAACGTAGTCGGCTGTGCCTTCCTGGCGCTCTCCTTCGCCGGCCTCGCCCGCGGCCTGCCACGCGATGACGGGCCCACCGCGTACATCACGCGCGCGTTCGGCAAGGGAGTCGCATTCCTGGTGATGTGGTGTTACTGGGTGTCGATCTGGGTGGCGAACGCGGCGATCGCGATCGGCGTGGTGGGCTACATGGCGAGCTTCATGCCCGCCCTCACGCGCAACCCGGGTCTGCCGGCGATCACCGCGCAGGCGATGATCTGGGCATTCGTGTTCGTCAGCCTCAGGGGCGCGCGCACTGCCGCTTGGGTGCAGATGCTCACCACGGCGCTGAAGCTCGTGCCCCAATTCGCGGTCATCGTGGTGGGCCTGTGGCTGCTGCTGACGAATCCTGCGATTTACACCGCCCACGTGCCGCCCAACCCCGCCTCATGGCACGAGGTCAGCAGCGTCTCGGCGCTGGCAATGTTCGCGATGCTGGGTATCGAATGCGCCATGATCCCGGCGGCCCGCGTGCGCGACCCGGAACGCACCATCCCGCGGGCGACGCTCGTCGGCACCCTGCTCACGGCTGCGATCTACATCGCCATCTCCGCGGTGCCGTTGTTTCTCATCCCGCAAAAGGAGCTGGCTGCCTCCAACGCGCCGTTCGCCGATCTGTTCGCACGCGTGCTGGGCGGTTACTACGGCGCGATCCTGGCGATGTTCGTGACGGTGAGCGGACTGGGGGTGCTCAACGGCTGGACCCTGCTCGCGGGCGAGGTGGCGCAGAGCATGAGCCGACACGGTGGCTTTCCCCCTGCCCTCTGCCGTGAGAACGCCCACGGCGCCCCGGCGCGGGCTCTGCTGATCACCGGGCTGGTGACCAGCGCCATGCTGCTCATTAACTACACCGATTCGATCGCCAAGGTCTTCGCGCTGCTGATCGAGATCGCCACCGCCGCGACGCTGCCGCTCTACTTCGGCTGCACCCTCGCGCTCATCGTCCTGCGGCGGCGCGGGCAGCTGCCATCCGGGAGCCCGCGGGCCAGGCTGCCGGTTGCCGCGGCGTTCGCGGCCGTCGTTTACTGCGCCTGGGTGTCGCTGGGACTCGGCGCGGAGCCGTTGCTGTGGACCATCGTGCTGGGCGGCTCGGGCGTGCCGGTTTATCTGTGGTCGGTACACGTTCACCGGCGCGCCGCGCGCCCCGCAGTCGAAGCGGCCTGAAGACTACGGCCTCTGGTAGCGGGTCGGATCCGGCAGCCCGGCCGCGGCGAACCCTGCGCGCCGCAGCCGGCACGAGTCGCAGCGGCCACAGGCCCGTCCTTCCCCGTCGGCCTGATAGCACGACACCGTCTGCCCGTAATCGACACCCAGTCGGGTACCTTCGCGTACGATTTCGGCTTTGGTGAGGGTGATCAGCGGGGTATGCACGCGGCAGGGGCTGCCTTCGACGCCGGCCCTGGTGGCGAGCGCGGCGAGCGCGCCGAAGGCGGCGATGAATTCGGGCCGGCAGTCCGGATAGCCGCTTGAATCCAGCACGTTGACGCCGATGAACACATCCCGCGCCCCGAGCACCTCGGCCCAGGCGAGCGCCAGCGACAGCATGATGGTGTTGCGCGCCGGAACATAAGTGATCGGTATGCCGGTGGTGGGTGTTTCGGGAACCGCGAGCCTTGAGTCGGTGAGCGCCGAGCCGCCTATGCCGGCGAAATCGACGCACATGACCCGGTGCTCGCGGGCACCGCCGGCGCGCGCCACACGCCGCGCCGCATCCAGCTCAGCGACATGGCGCTGCCCGTAGTCGACCGACAGCGCGTGACAGATGAATCCCTGTTGGCGCGCAATCGCCAGCACCGTGGCCGAGTCGAGGCCCCCGGACAACAACACCACCGCGACAGATGTGTCCACGCTACTTCCCCGGCACATTGCCCCAGAGGTATTTGTGCAGCTGGATCTGCAAGCGCACCGGCAGCCGGTCCTCGAGTATCCACTCGGCGAGCTTGCGCGCCGCGAGCTGCTCATGACTCGGCGAAAACAACACCGTGCAATCGGCAGGAAGGGGGAGCTCGCGCAGCTTGCCGCGACTCCATTCGTAGTCGCTGCGGCCGCAGATCACGAACTTGACCAGGTCGCGCGAGCACAGCCGTGCCAGCTCCTCATAGCGGTTGCGGCGTTCCTCGCCGGAACCCGGCGTCTTGACGTCGACGACTTTCGACACACGCGCATCGACGCTCGCGAGCGGCATCGCGCCGCTGGTTTCCAGCGAGACCCGCAGGCCGGCATCGCACAGCATGGTCAGGAGCTGCGTGCAGCCCTTCTGCGCGAGGGGTTCGCCTCCGGTCACACACACGAACGGCGTGCCGAACTCGCGCACCCGCGCCACGATCGCCCCCGGCTCCCACCACTCCCCGCCGTGGAAGGCATAGGCGGTGTCGCAATACTGGCAGCGCAGCGGGCAGCCCGTGAGGCGCACGAACACCGTGGGCCAGCCTGCGGTGTCCGCCTCGCCCTGCAGGGAGTGGAAGATCTCGGTGATCCGGAGGCGCGTCACGCGCTTCTGTCCGCGCGGGCTGACCTTACTGCGAGGGCGTCGCGGCAACGCGTCGCAGCCGGTCGGCCGCGAGCTTGGCGGAGTCGCTCCCCGGGTACTTGCGCGTGACTTCGGTCAGCGTCGCCCGGGCGGCGGCATACTGCTTCTGCGCATATTGCGTGTAACCCAGCTTCAGCAGCGCATCGGGCGCCTTGCGCGAGTCCGGCCATTTCTTGAGCACCGCGCGGAATGCTCCGGCGGCCGCCTCGTAATCGTGGTTCACGTAATAGGCTTCCCCCAGCCAGTACTGGGCGTTCTCCGCCAGCGCACTGGCGGGATAGGTGCCCAGAAAGTCCTTGAAACCCGTGATCGCGACCGAGTAGCTGCCGGCCTTCAGGGCATCAAACGCCTGGGTATACACCGCCTGCTCGACCGAGGACGGCGCGTTGCCTGCGGCTGCACCGGCCGCGGCGCCCGGGGTCGCCGCGCCGCCCACCGCAGCAGTCTCACCGGAGGCGCTGCCGGCCGCCGCCCCGCCCGCCGCCGCCCCGCCGGCTGCGGCCAGGCGCTTGTCCAGATCGGCGTACAGATCGCGCTGCTGCTTCGCCAACGCCTCGTTGCTGTGTTCGAGCTCCTCGAGACGGCCGCGTAGCTGGCGCACGTTGCTCTGCACTTCATCCAGGTGCTGGGCGGCCTCGACCTGGTTCGCAACGATGCGCTCGATGCGCGTGATGCGCGCATCGAGATCGTTCAATTTCAGCTGCACCGGGTCCGCCTCCGGCGGAGTGCTGGCGCAGCCGGCAGCGAGCGTCGCCACCGACAGGGCAAGCAGCGTCGGGCGCATGGATTTCCTTCCGGTGCTCACTGTTTGGGCGCGAGCGGCTGCGTCAGATACACGATCTCGACGCGCCGGTTTTTTGCCCAGGCCGCCTCATCGTGTCCGGGTACCGCGGGGCGTTCCTCGCCGTAACTCACCGTGGAGATCTGCGCATCCGCGGCGCCCTGCAGCAACAGCGCGCGGCGCACCGACTGTGCGCGCCGCTCGCCGAGCCCGATGTTGTACTCGCGCGAACCGCGCTCGTCGGTGTGTCCCTCGAGCCGCACGCGCGTGTCCGAATGGGCGGTGAGATACTTCGCGTGTGCCGCCACCACGTCGGTCCCCGTGCCCTTGATCTCGCTGCTGTCGAAGTCGAAGTACACCACCCGCGTCGCGAGCAGCCCCGCCTGGGGTCCCGCCCCCTCCTCGTCCGCACCCGCGGCGGCGTTGCCGGTGTTGGCGCCGGAGCCCTGCGCACCGGCGTTGGCGTCGGGCGTCGCGGGAGGAGCGGGTTTGGGCCGCTTGGCAGCGCAGGCGCCGAACGCCAGGGATGCGGCCACCAGCAGCACTACGATCACTCGACGCATAGATACTTTCTCCGTCATTCCTCTTCTCCTCAGGGATTGAACGGTCCCCACGCGGGTTCACGCACCTCGCCCTGAGGAGCCTTCAGGCGCAAGCCCGTGAGGCCGTCGGTCGACACCGTCGCCAGCACCCCGCGGTCGCCGTCGCGTTCCGCATAGATAAGTGTAGCCCCATTGGGCGCGAAACTCGGCGATTCGTCCAGCCGCCCGTGCGACAGCACGCGCACCGTGCCGCTGGCCAGATCCTGCACGGCAACCCGGTAGGCGCCGTTGTCGAGCGTTACCATCGCCAGCTGCAAGCCATCCGGCGACACCCGCGGGCGGGCGTTGTAACTGCCGCCGAAGGTGATGCGCTTCGGGCGCGCTCCGGGCTGCGCGCCGATCTGGTAGATCTGCGCCGACCCGGCGCGGTCGGAGGTGAAGTACAGTGAGTGGCCGTCCGGTGCCCACACCGGCTCGGTGTCGATTGCCGGATCGTCGGTGATACGTGTCAGGTCCTGGGAGGCGAGATCGAGGATGTAGATGTCGGGATTGCCGCTGCTGCCGCCCAGGGTGAGCGCCAGCTTGCGGCCGTCCGGTGACCACTCGGGGGCGCCGTTGACACCGGCGCGCGCCGACACCTGGCGCCGTTCGCCGCTGCGCACCAGTTGCACGTACACCCCGGAGTGCTTGGTCTCGAATGAGACATACGCGAGCCATTGTCCGTCCGGCGACCACGAGGGCGACATGAGGGGAAAGCGCGACTCGAGAACCAGGTGCGGGTTCGCGCCGTCGGCATCGGCGACGATGAGCTGGAAGTGCTGCGCCGGCGGGCTGCCGTCGACCGCCACGTAGGCGATGCGGGTCGCGAACGCCCCGCGCACGCCGAGGATCTTCTGGTAGATGACGTCGCTCACCCGGTGGGCAGCGTTGCGCAGCGCACTCGGCGCCCCTACGAAGCGCTGCGTGACGAGCCGTGCTCCGGTCAGCGTATTCACCAGGTCAAAGTCGACCGCCACCTGACCGCTCTCCATGGCGCTCACGCGCCCGACCACGACGTAGTCGCTGCCCGCGCCCTTCCAGAGGGGCGCCGCGATCTCATCGGCGCGCGTCGGCGTGGCCGGCATACGCTCACGCGGCAGCGCCCGAAAGCGCCCGCTGCCTTCCAGGTCGTGCTGCACCACCTCGGCCACGTCCAGGCCGCCGTCGGCGGGTACCGCACGCGCGAACGGCACGATTGCGATCGGTACCGGATCGCGCACCCCGGAGGTGATCTCGATCTGGAGCGCGGCGTGAGCGCCGCGCGTCGCGCACAGGGCGACGACGACCAGCGCGAGCGCCCCGGCGATGGCACGCGGCCCCAACATGAGTTGCCTGGCAGGTATTGGCCGCATGCGCATCAGTCCGGCTTGAAGTTGATCTTGAGGTTGCGGTCGAACAACGCCGGATCCGGCGGTGGGGGCAAGGGCGATGCGCGGTATACCGCTGCCTCGATCGATTCACGCACC
>Ga0210405_10006813_pt1 | contig 10136 bp, 3 predicted proteins | sample IncBWH11MmetaG_FD_155492 | JGI IMG/M metagenome (GOLD analysis project Ga0210405, IMG submission 155492) | Forest soil microbial communities from Barre Woods Harvard Forest LTER site, Petersham, Massachusetts, United States - Inc-BW-H-11-M | ecosystem: Environmental > Terrestrial > Soil >... | reverse complement strand
AATGCCGCTCCAGCTCACGCTGGTGATCGACGAACCCGACTTGCGGCCCGAAATGCAAACGCTGCTTCAGTCCTCAGCTCATCGAGGCACGCAGATAATCAGTAGTCACGGGATTCTGGAATTCTCCGGGCCGAAGATTATCTGTTCACGCGTACTTCCGCAGGGGACGGCGCTTGAGACCGACGCTCTCCGGATTGCCTTGATCCCGGTCGCGGGGCAGCAACCGCCTCTGGACAAAAGAGCGGAAGCGGAAATCGCCGAAGAGTTCCAGTCGCGATTCCTGAGTTATTTTCTCCGAAATTCCAGCGGCGTGCAAATCCCGAGTTTCGATGTGAGCCAATTCTCGCTACCGGTGCAGGATCTTGCACGCGCGTTCGGTGCGGCGATAGTCGGCGACGGTGAACTTCAGCAGGAAATTCTGCCGCTCCTGAGCGTTCAAGATGAAGAAATTCGCGCGGATCGCGCGTCCGCTTTCGATTCGGTTGTGCTCGAGGCGGTTCTCTCGTTCATCCACCAGGACGGATGGACAAAGCTTCGCATCGATAGACTCGCGGAGGAAGTAAGCGCGATTTACAAGGGTCGGGGATTCGATGAGGAAAGTTCGGCCGAAAGCGTCGGGTGGGCTGTGAAGCGATTGAGCATCCCCAGCGGACGGATCAACCGGTCCGGAAACGGGATCGCGCTGAACGTCTCGACCTGCCGGTTGGTTCACAAACTCGCTTTGTCGCACGGCGTACGCGCAATGCAAGGCGGATTCTTCAGCGCCTGTCGCTACTGTCGCGAGCTCGAGACGATGATTGCGCAGGGCAAGACTCGAGCGGAGGTTGCGGAGGATGCGGAGGTTTTTCAGAAAAGTGGGAGGGCTAGACATGTCAATTCGTGATTTCGCAACACTTGTGCAGCAATGGCGCGACTTGGAGGCTACCGGAATTCCACTTGCGCCGCTTGAAAATCGGGTTGGTATCGACGCTCGAAGCTCAGGCCGCGTCCTGACGATCAGGACTGGGATTAACCATCCCGGGAGGAGTGAGATTCGCGAGCTCAAGGACGGCCGCTTTGGATATATTCTCTCGGTTTTCGTCCGACGCGACCGTCCCGGGGAAACCCGCATCCGTGACAGCTGGGTCTCGCCGCCGTGGGACGATCCCATCGAATGGCTCGAGGATCCGAGGGACGTGGGACAACATCCCGGGTGGTACACCCTCCCCGCAGACACAGAACAGTTCGGGCGCGTCGAGGTGATTAATCATCGCATTAATTGTGTCTTGTCATACGGGAACTTTCGCGAGGGCCTGCTTTTGGGTGTTGGGTGTGTTCGCCCTCCTGACACTTACAAAAATTACGACAAGGTCCCAGTCACCTTCTCCCTCTTGGACCAATGGGATCGCAAACATTCAGGGAAATTGCAAATGTATATGAGTCGGTACCCTGCTCGTGCCACGGTTTACAAACGCACGACCCCCCGTCTGTTCTCTCGCCCCCCCGATATCATCGCTCCAAGGAGCTCGTTAATTGCACCTCCTAGAACCACGGAAGAGATTAGCAAGAAAGATGCGGAGGCTGTCCGCCGCGCTTTCGAGGAGATGATTCGTGTCAGGTCCAAACGTGAGCGCACAAAAGTGCTGATTGGATCCGAGACCGGTTAGCACTCGCGTCCAGACTTCGGGAATTCGATGGGGCTCAGGGACTCGCAGCCGACACTATCAATAATAATGTATGTAGCTGGACGCTACGAATTCGAGGGCGGTCCAAGCGAATCTTCGTTAACGCGGAAAGAACTACTTCGCGGTCGCGTGCGTGCGGTACCCGCGGAGACACTTTTTCCGCCAAGCCCACGCCGATTGAATGATCGTGTTCAAATCGGACATCGTTGGCTGCCATCCCAGGAAGGCCTTCGCGCGGGACGGATCAGCGACGAGCCGGGCGGGGTCACCGGGTCGCGGCCCTTCGATTCGAGTCCGAATCGGTAATCCTGTGATGCGACGGGCGGTCTCAATCACTTCGAGAACGGAGTGGCCACGTCCGGTGCCGAGATTCAGTGCGTCGGACCCGCCGCCCCTCCGAAGGTAATCGAGGGAGCGGATATGCGCGTCGGCAAGATCAGCCACGTGAATGTAATCGCGAATTGCAGTGCCGTCCGGCGTCGGATATTGATCGCCGAATATTGTCACTTCTCTCTGCGGATCCGCCGCGGCTGCGAGAATGTTAGGAATCAGATGAGTTTCAGGATCGTGATCCTCGCCGCAGCGCTCGGTGGCGCCGGCCGCATTGAAATATCGCAAGCAGATCGACTTCAGACCGTAGGCCCTGTCGTAGCTTTCGAGAAGGCACCGGACGGTTTGGAACCTCATGTGCCGTTTCGACCAAGCAGCGCAAGTATCGGCGCGGGTACAGAAACTGTCAAGAATTCGAATTTTGCTTTGTGGAGTGCGAGAGGTTCCTCATCGCAATGCCGACGAAGTTCTTCTGTTTTTGTGCGCCTCGAAAATCGTTTTCAGTTTGAGGCAGGAGCGATTTGGGAAGCGTCAACTTCGGAGAGCGAGCGAGTAATTTCCCTGGTTAAACGGCTGAGGCCCGCAATCGAGGCTTACTGTTTGGTCATCGCAGCAATCGGACTGAGGTCAATTCGCTTGAGGATCCGATCAGTTCCCGCTTCCTTTTGGATCTCATCTAGGACTTTGTAGGCCGCGCTAAAATGGCTAGGTGCCTCACTGGCATTGCCGGCACGTTGAAGGTTTCGTCCGAGCAGGTACTGGCTTTGAGCGACCAGCGTCCGCAAGCCCAGCGTGTCGCTTCGGCTCAAAGCACGTTGAAGTTCCTGCTGTGCTTCACCATAATTCTTGGCATTCGTGAGCGCCTCGCCAAGATACAGGGATGATTCAACCGAAAGGTACTTTAACCCCATCCTATCCGCTTGTTCCGACAGCTTGCGCAATTCAGTCACAGCCGATGGGCTCCCCTTCTGCTTGACGGCGAGCTTCGCGAGGTTCACCTTTGAGAGCAAGATTAGCTGCTGGTCACTGGTGTGCGACGATGCTCGAAGCGCCTGCGCGTACAGCGAGGCGGCAGACTTGAAATCTCCTTGGTAAAACGAATTGTCTCCTTGAGCATTCAGCGTTTGCGCGACTTGCGCTTGGCCCTTCAAGTCCCGCGCGATATTCAGAGCATCTTCAAGGACTTTTTGAGCGTCATCACTCCTTCCGATCTCGGCCAGGGCTTTGCCATATTCTCGTTGAATCTCCGCCAGCCAGAAGCCGCGCTCCCGAATCTCTTGGAGGGTCTTCAGTGCATCCTCCTCCGAACTCAGCGCCGCACCGTAACGTCCTTGAAAGCCGAACAGGATACCAAGGCTCGATGACTCGATAGCAGCGCCGCGCTTGTCACCAATGCTTCGCCGAAGATCGAGGGCGCGCAGGTATTGGGTCAGCGCCTCCTCGTACTGGGCCGTCTTCATAGAAATATCGGCCAGGTTGTGAAGCGTGTCTGCAATGTCGCTCGGCACTTTCAGTTTTTCCCGGAGTTGCAGCGCTTGCGCGAAATAAGTTCGGGCGTCCTCGTAATCTCCTTTTAACCGGTACGTGTCGCCAATGTTATTCAGAACTAGCGCCTGATTTTTTTCGTTGCCCACGTCCATCTGGATTTGCAACGATTCCTTGAACATTTTCAACGCTTGGTCGTATTGGCTATGATCGTCGTAATATTGCGCGAGATCGTTCAACACGTCCCCGCTGCCAGCCTTGTCACCAATTTCGCGTCGTAAATGAAGGGCCTCGTTGTAACCCTTCAAAGCGGCATCGGGCTTACCAAGCGCGTCTTCCGTCTGGGCGATCGCCTGCAGACTGTCCGCGATCCCTTTTTTCAACCCCAGGCGTCGCTTGATTTCCAGTGATTGCTGATAACTGCGAAGTGCGTCTTCTTGTTTATTCAGCACGGAGTAAGCCACGCCCATGGCCTGCAGAATCTGAGCCATTTCTTCTTCATTGCCGAGTTCAATCGCCATGCTTTGAGCGCGAGTCAAATATTCGAGTCCGGATTGGGCATTGCCGCTCTCGATTTCCACGCGGCCCATCGCCAGCAGCCCATCCACTCGCTTCGGATCGAGAGTCAGAACACGAGAGAAGTTTTGCCGGGCCTCATCGAATGCCCCCGTGTTTTCTCGCAACCGGCCCAGCTCGAAAAGCACATCCTCGTTGTCTGGCGAAACCTTAGCCACGCTATCGTAGGACGCAATGGCCTTCGGATAGTTTTTCAAAATCTCATCGTGCCGGGCGAGGATGAGGTATTTCTCTTGTTCTGGAAGTCTTTCGCTCAGTTCGACAGCCTTGCGTGACAATTGCTCCGCCTCATTATCCTCACCTAGGTCAGCATACGTCTGTGCTAAACGGGAATAGGCCAGTGCGAATTCCGGGTCTTCTTTGGTTGAGGCCTCAAACCGTTTCGCAGCGTTCAGGTTGTCGCCCTGCCGTGCAAACTGCAGGCCGTCGTTGTAGTCGCGAAGGGCCGGTATCGAAATGGATGACAGCTTGAAAGACTGCGCCTTGAGTTCCTTGACAGCGCTGCGCGAGAGGTCAAGATTCTGGCGAATATCTCCTGCTAGACGATCAATCGCCGCCAGAATCTCCTTTTCGCCCGACGCCTCCGTTTTGAGTGCGGCGGTGTGGCCGCGCTTCAAATCCTGCACGGTCGTATCGATACGGATCTGATCTCCAAATTTCGCATATTGTCCCCAGACCACAGTATCCGCATTGCTGAATTCCGCCAAGCGGCGTACGGTCGGCGGATCGAGCGTCGTCGCTGGAGAAATTCGGAGATCGCGCAAAATTTGACCAACGCGCTCGGGTGACACCGTTCGCAGCTGAGCGGATTGCCCGACGTCTGTATTTAGCATTTCGGCAATGCTCGAGCCGAGCCAATCGAGAGACGGATCGCCGGAAGCGTTACGGAAAGGAAGAATCGCGAGAGACGTCGCCGTAAATGGAACTGAAGTGCCGGAGGATCTCGAGAAAAGCCGCTCGCGAAACAAGAAGCCCACCATCCCGATCGCAAGCACCAACACGGCTACGCCCACCGCAATCCATTTTTTTTGTGTTTCCCAAATCGAACCGCGCGAACTCGAAATCTTGACGAGTCCTGTTGCCCCGTCTCGCCAAGCATGCAAATCCTGCAGAAGCTCACGCGCAGATTGATAACGAAGCGCTGGATCCATCTCGAGACACTTCGCAGTGATATCGCTCAACACTTTCGGGAGCGCGGGATCCACGGAGATCACTGACTGAGGCCGCTCTCGCGTTCGCTTGAACATCGCTGCCTGTGCCGTGTCGGCCTTGTACGGCATGCTCGCGGTGAGCAGCTGATACATGATCACGCCCATGGTGAATATGTCCGATCGCTGGTCCACGTGCTCGCCCATCACCTGCTCGGGTGACATGTATTCGGGCGTACCAAGAACGATTCCAGTTTGCGTCATCCCGGCTATTTCCGTTGAGCGCGCAATACCGAAGTCCATCACATACACCCGGTCCTGACTGTCGACCATGATGTTCTGCGGCTTCAGGTCGCGGTGCACAACACCTTCGCCATGAGCAACCTCGAGAGCGAGACACACCTGCTCGATGATCCGAACCACCTCGTCAATACTCAACCTGCCTTTCGCTTTGATGATGCTCGTGAGGTCGTGGCCTTCGACGAACTGCATCGTTATGAACTTGATCCCATCGGCCTCTCCCAGGTCGAAGATGCGGATCACGTTCTTGTGCGTCACCTGACGCGCCAGGATTAGTTCTTGTTTGAATCGCTGCAGAATTTCCGGATGGACGGCCAGTTCGGGCCGAATCACTTTCACAGCAACGAGGCGATCGAGTTCGAGGTCTTTGGCCTTATATACCGCGCCCATTCCGCCCTGTCCAAGGAGCTGCAGAATCTCATATCGGGTCCCGAGAATTGTTCCCGGTGCAAGAGCGGTGGGTACAAAGCCTCCCGCGCCAGGGGGCGCCGCGGCTGACCAACCGGCTCCGGATTGTGAAGTTCCTGCTGGGGTAACTGCGACTGCTACCGTCGCACCGCCGAGATCAAACAGTGTATTGCACGTTGTGCACCGGTCAGCAGTCGGGGCGTTAGCGGAGTGGCACTGCGGACATTCCATCATGTTTGACGCCAGAAGCAGAGCTGATGACCGTCACACTACGGTTTTCCTTTCGGAAAATCAAGTGTCTCAAATTTCAGGGTACTGATGCTCATCGTACTGATAAAACTCTCTGTCAGCCTACTTGAATTTAAATTTTTGACTTGATTGCCTTGTTTCGCGGCGTAAGATGAGCCCACGGCATTAGCACTGGCAGGTCGCAATCCAAAGGAAAAGCTATTCCGTAGAGGAAAGCATGGCTTCAATCCGGGGCCATCTAGCAGGGGTGGTGCAAGACCACGATCGAAGTGGTCCACGCTGCCGAATTCTCCCAATTCACAATACCTCCCGAACTAGATCCGTGCGCAAGGGACTTTGGCTCCCACTGGCCGTGGCGGCTGCATTATCCGTCACGACTGCGCAAAAAAAAGACGAAACCAAAGCAAGCAGCGGTCCGTCGGCAGCGGAGCCGCTCAGAAACAACGAAACAGGTGCCGTGAAAGCTCCCAGCAGTCGCGTCGCCGGAGCGTTCGGACATCCATCCAATCCACAGCAATCAGTCAAGCCGTCTCCACCCGGTGCGTCAGGAGCATCGCCAGTTAACCGTGAAAGTGCAGTCGCATTCGGCCGGCTGTCGCCGGCCTTCGAGGCCAATCGCGGGCAAGTTGATCCACAAGTGAAATTTTTGGCACGAGGCCATGGCTATGGGCTTTTCTTAACCTCAGACGCAGCCGTTCTTACGTTACGCAGGGCTTTCGGTACGGGCGACGTGGCATCAGCACCGACTACGAAATTCGAGACGGCACAGCTTCAGATAAAATTCGAAGGCGGTAACTCAGACGCTCGAGCTGACGGTTTGCACGAACTACCCGGCAAGGCAAACTACCTTGTCGGCAACGATCCGAAAAAATGGCGCACAGATGTCCCGACGTATGCAGATGTAATGTATAAGAACGTCTATCCGGGCATTGATCTTCTGTACCACGGGAACCAGCAGCAGCTGGAATATGACTTTGTCGTCTCACCTGGCACTGATCCCGGGGCCATTCGAATCAAGATAGCTGGTGCCCAGACATTAAAACAGGACGGCCGTGGTGACTTAATGATAAGCACTCCTGCCGGGCAAGTACGCTTCCGCAAGCCTGTGATTTACCAGCGGTCTCACGGGTCTTCCGCCGCGAAGTCATTCATCATTGGGCGCTATGTATTGACATCAAGAGACGAGGTCGGTTTTGAGCTTGGGCCCTACGACCGAACAAAGACCCTTATCATTGATCCTATCCTAGTCTATTCGACCTTCCTCGGCGGCAGCCAGCACGACGAGGCTCGCGGCATCGTGGTCGATTCTAGCGGGAACGCGTACGTCACCGGATGGACTTCATCAAGCGATTTCCCACTTTCTGCAGGTGCTGAGGATAAGACGTTTGCCGGCGGCGGGATCAGCAACTCCGATATTTTCATAACCAAACTGAATGCTACTGGTTCCGCGATCGTTTATTCGACCTATGTAGGTGGAAGTGAGGATGATATCGCCGACGCGATCGCCGTCGATTCTTCCGGCAATGTTTATATTACTGGAGAGACGTATTCGCCCAATTTCCCCACGGTGAGCGCCTATCAGGAGAATTGCAGCTCTACGTGCTCGATTGGCCTTTCCGATGCGTTTATGTTTGAGCTCAATACTGACGGTTCTGCACTGCTTTATTCCACGTACTTCGGCGGAAATGGTATTGATCGAGGATTTGGTATCGCGCTGGACTCTTCGAGCTACGTATACATTTACGGGCAAACGATTGCAGACAACCAAACTGAGAATTTCCCAACCACCACCGGCGTGTACCAAACAACCTACGGCGGCGGCAACAGCGATGCTTTCGTTGCCAAATTTAATCCCGCGACTTCCGGAGCAGCCTCGCTCATTTATTCCACTTACCTCGGCGGCAGCGGCGATGAGGATTATAACGGCACTAGCGACTCAAGTCGGAAAGGCGGCATCGCAGTGGACAGTTCGGGCGACGCCTACGTTGTCGGCTTCACCACCGGCAATTTCCCGACAACGATCGGTGCTTACCAAACGACGTTTCAGGGTGCTGGCAGTAAAACAGGCTCGGACGCGTTTGTAACAGAACTGAACCCCACCGGCTCAGCCTTGGTCTATTCGACATATCTGGGTGGCACCGGCGACGACCTCGCGTACGGAATCACCCTTGGACCGTCGGGAGATGCGTACGTAACTGGAAGCACTTCTTCGCTCCACTTCCCTGTGACGGCGGACGCATTCCAGATGACTTGCCCTTCCACCTGCACAACTAATTTCAACGGATTCGTCACTCACCTGAATGCCACTGGCGCAGGCCTTCTCTATTCGACCTACTTGACCGGGACTAATAACGGCACTGCAATTCAAAACGGCGGGCAAGCCATCGCTCTGGATTCCTCGCAGAATGCTTATGTGACCGGAGCCACCTCGGCAGCCGATTTTCCCACGCAGAATCCGCTCCAAGCTTCGAATGCTGGCGGGAACGACGTATTCGTGACCGAGTTGAACACCGTCGGGACCGGACTCATTTTCTCCACCTACCTCGGCGGTAACTCCGACGAATTCGGCGAAGGCATCGCCGTGGATACTTCTGCCAACATGTACGTCACCGGATACACAAGCTCGACCTCGACACAGCCTTATTTTCCAACCACCCCTGGAGCGTATCAGACCGGTTGTGGCGATTTGGGTACTTGCAACGGAAACGCGGACGCTTTCGTGGCAAAGATCAATACTTCCGACTTCACACTCAATGTTACCGAGGCAGGCAATGGCAGCGGCACGGTGATAAGCAGTCCTGCAGCGATCGCATGTCCGACTACCTCCTGTTCGGCCAATTTCACAGTCAGCACCGTAGTGACGTTAACCGCAGCTCCAAGCTCCGGCTCGACATTTATGGGCTGGAGCGGCGCATGTTCGGGAACCGGACCATGCATCGTCACCATGAATTCCAATCAATCCGTGACCTCTACGTTCGGCGTCGCTTTTCAACTCACCGTCGGCGAAGTAGGCTCCGGCACCGGCACCGTGGTGGATAACACCACACCTACACCCGCGATTAGTTGCCAGCCTACTTGTTCGGCCAGCTACGCCGGCGGAAAGACGGTCACGTTGACGGCGACTCCATCCGCGAACTCAGCATTCACAGGCTGGACCGGCGCCTGCACAGGAACTGGGCCGTGCGTCGTGACCATGAATTCCAATCAAGCCGTCGCGGCTACCTTTGCATTAACGACTACCTCGGCTTGTCCCTCAACGGGAACCACGAACTGGATTGGCGGCGCGTCGCTCAATTGGAGCAACGGGTCGAACTGGAGTACGGGCGTCGTCCCCAATAGCTCGAGCGTAAACGTGTGCATCAACGCCGGCCATAGCCCTGCTTCTCAGGTCACTCTCGACATCAGCGTCGCCGTCGGCAACCTCGTCATCGATTCTGGAAGTAGTTTGATCATCGATAACGGCCTCGATCTGGACGTAACGGGGGGGATTTCCAATGCCGGACAGATCTCTGTCAACGCGGGCCCGAACTTTACGGCCCTGAGTATGACCGGTGGCGTAACGCTCACCGGCGGCGGAACGGTCACGTTGTCCAACGTCAATGCCCTTATTCGCCAGGACGGTGCCGGATCCCTCAGCAACGTGAACAATACCATCCTCGGAGCGGGGCAGGTCGGAAACAACGGGCTAACGTTTAACAATCAGGCCGGCGGTGTCGTCAACGCGAATAGTACCGGCGCATTGCTCGTCAATGCGGCTGGAGCCATGAACCAGGGCCTGCTCGAGGCGACCGGTGGAGGCATCCTGCAAGTGGATGTGACTGTGAACAATGCGGGAGGAATCATCACGGCAGGCGGTGGCTCGGCTGTGCAGTTCTTAAACGGAGCGCGTATCGAAGGCGGGACGCTGAGCAATAGCTCCGGAGCGACATTCGGAACCACGGCGAGCACGGTCGTTCTGGACGGGACCACCCAGGGT
>Ga0210405_10006812_pt1 | contig 10138 bp, 6 predicted proteins | sample IncBWH11MmetaG_FD_155492 | JGI IMG/M metagenome (GOLD analysis project Ga0210405, IMG submission 155492) | Forest soil microbial communities from Barre Woods Harvard Forest LTER site, Petersham, Massachusetts, United States - Inc-BW-H-11-M | ecosystem: Environmental > Terrestrial > Soil >... | reverse complement strand
GCTTTCGATCCGCACCGCAAACTCGGCGATCGTTGGTGCTTCAAACAGGGTTCGTAGAGGTATTTCTACGCCCAGTGTTTGACGGACGCGGGCAATCACCTGCGCTCCGAGCAACGAGTTCCCACCGAGATCAAAAAAATTATCGTTGATACCGGGATCGCTGACCGGCAGGCGGCCGGCCCAGATGGCCGCTAGAATTTCTTCAGTACCAGTGCGAGGGGTAACGTGGCCGTCTCGCTTTGCTAAATGCGAAGACTTCTGGGACTCTATTTCACAAACGATCGCTTCAACGCTTGCGAGCTCTGAAGCGATTTGGGCAAGCAGATTTGAATCCTGAGATAGAGCTGTGGACACACGATCTTCAGCAATTGCGTTCCATTGATCAAACGCCCAGCAGTGGCGGAGAAACTCTGAAGTCTTCTCAACCCTTGCAGGTAGCTCAACGACCTTAACTTCAGTGCAAGTCGCCCGCACCTCGGAGCACTCTACTGCATCGCCGGTGACGAAGATAAAGCTGTCCAGTCCAAGTTGCAAATCCCGAGCGAGCTCCTGGAGGTTCTCCGATTGCGGTCTCCGACTGATGCGGACGGCGGAAAAATAATCCCGCGTCAATAGCATTCCGGGATTACCCTCGAACACCTTGTCGACATTTTCTTCCGCGTTCTTGCCGCAGAGGCACAGGAGCATGCCTGCCTCGAACTGAGCGATCATGAATTGCTGCAGGGCCCAGTGCGGCGCATCCACTTTCACCCCGAGCGATCTGTCTTCTTTGCGTTCTCCCTTCCCAAGAAGTTCATCGCAGGCCAGTGCGATCACCTTGGCGGGCTGGGCGTGCAGACAGTAAATCCGCCGGGCGAGCATCGTTGCAAGCGCTGTATAAAACGCGGGCGTATAGGGAATGCTTCCCAACTCGAAGGCGTAAGCGTCTTCCGGATTCTCGACTGGATACAGGTTCAGCACCTGCGCGGAAGAGATTATGTCAACACCGCCTGTATCGCTCAACTCCGAAGCCAGAAGGGCTTCCATCTCCCTAAAGAACTCCACATGCGCAGTCGCGTTGCTTAGAGGTGGTAAGGTGAAGAGTAAATAACGCGTCTCGGAGCGTAGCGCAGCCCGTTTCAAAGCGGCAATGAATTCACGCACTGTGTTCTCAGCGTCGCGGGACTGCCGCTGCCAATCTTCGAGGCGCACCAGCACCACGTTGAAGCCGTCGGCATTGCCAGCCAGCAGGCTGGCCGGGTCGAGCAACTGTTGAAAAACTTGATTGAAAGGGGCGAACTCGATTCGCGACGGCATCCGGAGTTTTTCCATCCAGAATGCAAGGGGCTCCCGCAACGGGCCAGCCGTGAAGGTGGCTGCGATCGCTATCGTTTGATGGTTCCGGCCTCGTCGATTTTGCTCACCGCGTCTGGGCAGATCTTCCGAAATGCCAATGTGCTCCACTCGCGTTTCAGGCGCCGCCACCATCTGCGTCAGCACGCTCTGGTAACTTTCCAGGAGACTTTGTATCGTGCCATCGCGGAAAAGATCGAGGCGATACTCGCAATCGAGCTGAATGCCGCGTGGCGAATCCGTTGCGACGAATCGCAAATCGAGTAGTGCAACCTGAGCGTCGAAGGTGACGTGCTCAGCCTCAAAGGAGCGACCGCTCAGCGCGATGACAGGAAAGTTCTGCAGCAGCAGAGCTACATTAAACAGCGGGTTGTCGTTGCCAGTCCGTTCCGGGTTGACGGCCTCCACGATTTTGGTGAACGGGCAATCCTGATGCGCGAAGGCCTCCATTACTCCGTTCTTTTCGCTCTCCAGCAGATCGAGTGCTCTCTGGGCATTGCTGACCGGATTACGCAACGGCAAAGGGTTCACGAAGCAGCCAATCATACGTTCCGTGCCGCTGCGGCTGCGATTGCTTGCCATCGTGCCAAGGAGGAAGTCGGCCTGGCCAGACCAGCGATAGAGTAGGATGCGTAACGCCGCCGCCAAGACAGTGAACAGGGTTGTCCCGTACGATTGTGCCAATGCCTGTAGTTGCCGGAGCAATTCGTCTGGAATCGTCACCGATTGCAGGCGCCCGCGATGATCGGAACTGGAGGTGCGCGCAAAATCCACCGGCAGGTCTACCGATGAAGGTGCTCCTTGAAGAACCGAGCGCCAATACTCCACATCCCGCTCGATGCGCGAACCGTCTAGGCAGGTCTGCTCCCAGGCGGCATAATCTGTAAAGTGCAAATCCGGTTCAGGCAACGGGCTCGGCTCACTCGCCGCAAACGCTTCGTAGATCGTGCCCAGCTCGTCTAACAAAATGCTGCCAGTGAATCCATCGCTGACCACATGGTGCATCACCATAGCGAGCAGAGAATCTTCGGCGGCAAGCCGGACCAGCAATGCACGCATCAGGGGACCGCTATTTAGGCTGAATGGTTCGGAAACTATTTCCAGTGCTAGCTTCAGGGCAGCTTGCTCGCCCGCACCAGGTTCCAGCTCGCACAAATCAGCGACCGCAAGTTGCAGGGGCACGCAGGGTTCAACGATCTGAACGGGGCCGTTCACTCCTTCCCTAAAGCACACCTGCAAAATCTTGTGCCTGCGCCGCAGTTCATTCAGGCTGCGTTCGAGCGCCGCCGAATCCATTTTGCCGCGAATGCGGAATATACGCGCCGTGTTGTAAAGTCCGGTGCCAGGATTCTGCTGCTCCAGCAACCAGAACACTTGCTGTGAGGACGACAGCGGGAACTCGCGCCGGTCCGGAACGGGCACGATCGGCGTTGTCGTCCCGGCTACTTTAAGCTCATCGACGACAGCAGCCAGGTGGGTCACGGTCGGATCTTCAAAGAAAGTGACCAGCGGCAAGTCAACATGCCAGACTTCGCTGACGCGCGTGATTACTTCCATTGCTTTCAAGGAATCGCCGCCGATGTCGAAGAAATTTGCGCCTGCTTCTAGATGCGGCAGCCGAAGCACCTCAGCCCAGATTTCCGCGATCGTCTCCTCTGAAACACTCCTGCCGCCGCATGACGCCATCTGGCCTCGCAGTTCCATACCGTCTGCTGTTGTTGGCATCTTCCTTCCTATCAGCGTGTTGTGGCCAGTGTGAGCGCCCGCTCTCCATCCGCTAGGCGTTGGCAGTCCACTTTGCCATTGGCCGTGCGCGGCAGTTCTCTCACTGCGACGACCTTGACCGCCGTGCGCGGCAGGTCAAACATCTCGCAAACCATCCCGCGGACCGCGTCCGGATTCGCGCAGTCCTCCATGGCCGCCATCAGCAGATCATCCCGGCCAAAGCAAGCCACTGTTGACTGGAATCGGCGGGATAGAATGCTCTCCACGTCATCAAGGTTGAAGCGCTTGCCGAACAGTTTCAGGAAACGCTTCAGCCGTCCTGTGATGTAGAAGTAACCATCGCCATCTTGCTCGGCCAGGTCACCGGTCCGCAGCACGCCACAACAATCGTCACCCCTGGCCAAGTCCTCGCGACACTGCGCATACCCTAGCATCACGTTGGGGCCAGAATATATCAGCTCCCCCGTGTGCTCGTCGGCGGTGAGCGAGCCTTTGGGCACAGCAATTCCAACCGAGCCCATTTTGCGGCCCAGTTGTTCAAATGGCAGGTACGAGATCCGCGCAGTCGCCTCCGTTTGGCCGTACATCACAAAGAACTTCCACCCACGCCGAAGCGCCAGTCCGTGCATCTTTTGGATGCAGCTCTTCTCGAGCTTGCCGCCTGCCTGCGTCAACACCTTTAACGACGATCCCTTCTTGTTCAGAAGCCCCGTTTGCAGCAGCATCTGGTACGTATACGGAACACCCGCAAAGGATGTGCAGCCGTACTGGTCAACTGCATCCCAGAATTCCCGCCGCAATGCGCCATCTCCGGTGAAAACGATAGTCGCGCCCGCATGCAGATGGCTGTTTACGATCGAGAGTCCGTACGAATACGACATTGGCAGCGACGTGATCGGCCGCTCGTCGCACGTCAATTCCAGATACTGCGCTATAGAATCCGCGTTTGCCTCTAGGTTCTTCAACGTCAGACGAACCAGTTTCGGACTTCCCGTGGATCCCGAGGTGTTCAGCAACAACGCGAGATCGGGATGAATTTCGATCTCTTCCGGCTTCTCGCTCTCAAGCAGCCCGGGTTCTCCTGAGGCGCTCTTCCGATATCCGTCCAAGTCAGGTTCCGGCTGGGCCGCAAAGACCCAGTCCGGCCGATACGCTACGAGAAAATCGCGCAGCAGCGCGGGGTTGAGCGTGGCATCCACAACCATCAGAGCGCTGTCGGCATTCAATGCGGCAAGGTATACCACAAGGCATTCATACCGGTTCTGTGCAATTAGCAGGCCCAGCGATTTCCGGCCCAAGCGTGGTAGCGCTGCCTGGACTCGGGCTGTGTCTTCGCGCAGCTCGGCATAACTCCACTTCGTTCCGCTGCGGACGTCAATAGCGGCCGGCACTACGTCGGATTGCTTGATTTTCCAGAACTCCATGCTAAGGTTGCAATACGCCGCAAGGCGCACAAACATTCGCCACGGCGGCTTATATTACGTGATTACTCAATGCGAACAGGCGCGGCTCGAAGGCACACGCAATCGGCATGCCGGGGATTACACTTACGGAATGTTAACGGCGCGAGCGGCATCCATTAAGCCTCCGACTGCTACTGCGCCGATTACCGGCAGGCTCACACGCCTTTGGTCTATTGAAGGTCCCTTGAACATGCCAAGCCGGGCCGAATAGAGGTCTTTGGGTAGACCTTTCACGTTGAGAGCGACCTCGCGGATGACATGGTTTTCTTGTTGGAACTCCAGCGTGATCCCAGGAGGCAAACCTGAAATGTTGAACGTTTGGTCAGATATGCGCTCCAGCCGGAATGCCGGCTCATTGTTAATCAGCACCATCAGCTTTCCTTCTATCAGTCGCACGGAGGCAACAGCCCCTTTTGCCAGCGTGGAAAGAGGTTTTCCGATCACAAACATCGGCATGAACTCGCCGGGAATGCGGAAGTCGCAAGTAAATCGGCGCAGCTCCGCTTCGGAAGCGGGCATGGGTTCACGCGTCATCGAAATCCCTTCCGCGCGCCGCCGTGCGATGAAATCCTCGGGAAAGAGGCTCAGCACGAAATCGTTGATCTGAACGTCAATCACCATGTGCACGCGAACAATCTGGCTGTTGTTTTTGACTGAATGCACTCGTGAAAAGTCACCGTACCAAAGCTCTCCGGCCTTCCAGTTCATCCGCTGGCCATCAATTGTGAAGACCACATCGGGATGCGTGACAATCGGAATGTGCAGGCGCAGCAGACCGAACTGGAAGCTGGTGTGGAAGTCGAAATGATCTTTTATATGTCCGCCCGGCGGAAGAAAGAGGAGCCGCACGACTTCTTTCGGGCATTCCAGTTCATCGAGGATCCTTTTGAAATATGGCGCGTGCCGGAGATGCTCCGTTTCATGGTAGCGGTCCATGCCCGGAGCACTTGGAAAAACCGAGTCCTTACCGCCCATTGAATGCAACGCTATGCCCGTCCATTCCCCCTTATGATACGGGCCCGGTTGAGGGGCCGTGGGAGCTTCGTGCAAGAGCTGGAAATCTCGCATAAGCAAATCAACGTTATATGTTCTAGGCAGTCGAACCGTTACATCTGTGTTGCCGGCGGTCATTTATGACTCCACTTCGGACGCGCTACGTCGTAACGTCCGAATGCTGTAGGGCGGAATTATTGGCATTTTGCAAGCCAGAGTAGCCCAACACTGACCGCGATCACTACCGCGGCTTCTGAACGGCGAGCGGGGCGTACCCGGAAATAGCGGCAGCTTTGACGATGCGGCCATTGGGGGTAACATCGGCGTCACTCTGGACGATTCGCCTGCTGGGATCCCCTCTTCACTTCTGCCACCTTCTGGACCACGGCGCGAGCCATATCCCGCGGCTTCTTGTTTGAATTGAATATCAGACCTCCCAATACAATGCCGTAAGGTACACCGTTCAACTGACGCCGCGCAATGATTGTCCCCAGGTTATCCATTCGCCCCCCTCCAGTAAGTAGTGGCAGCGTCTTGGCTATCGGTAATTCGGAAGTGCAGGCGCTCACCATTTCACTCTCATCCTCTTTCGATGCCCGGTAATAGTGAGTGTCCCCTATGGGCGTAATCAACGCGTCACTCCCAAATAGCCGGTGGAGCAACGAGTAGACGCGGTGGCTGAAGCAACTCGCATAGATTCCCTGCATCGAGAGATGCGACAGGATGGGAACCCGCGTGGCCTTTCTGAGTTCGTGAAGCAGGGGAAACCCCAGGATTGTTGCATTAACCATCACCATCCCAAGCTCATGACGTGCGAAGACCTCCCGCAACACGTTCGGGTCGTCGACATTGACTGCGGGAATGTAGCGACGATTTCGGGCACCTAATTCAAGTCGAGTGTTGAGCGGCAGATTCGGGAAGTCCCCTTGCGTCTCATCGTCCTTTGCTGCGTGGAACCCTCCCCCCACCGGCTCTTCGATGCGATTCTCAAGCTCCTCTAACGTTGAACTGAAGTCCAGGGACGGCTTTAGAATGGCCACGAGTAAGGGCGGTTCCGATGCATCAAATCTCTCGAGCACAGAGGCGGCTCCAAACGCTGGTCCCCGAAACCATTCGTATACTTGCAAAGGCAGGGTCAGGTCCTCAAATCGCGCTCGCCCGAAAGCGCGCATGAATGGGATCTCGCCGAACAGCAGGGCCATAAACTGCCCTACACTGCGATCGAATAGCGCCAGGGGGTAACGAATTTTCAACTCAAGAGCCGAAGCGGATAGACGGATTACATCTATCCTGCCCGATGGCAGGTCGCTAAGCCGCTGAAGTTCCTCGACGAACTTGTGAAGCGGTCGCTCGTCCGTGTTCTCCGCAATAATCCTGAGCTCGACATGATCCATGCGTCACTTTAGCCGGCCCCTTGCGAACCGAGCACCCACTTCAATGCTTCTGGATCTTCGCTGTTCCCGAGGCGCCGTTCGTAATAGTCGCGCAGAACGCGGTAGAGAATTTTCTTGGTGGGCCCTTTTGGGAGTTCAGCGAGATCCTCGATCTGGTTGACGATTACGATTCGTTTCGGCTGCTTGAATCTCGCCAGGAACCGGGAGCAGTAATTGAGTAAGTCTGCTTCGGCGCTGGCGCCAGGGTCCTTCAAACTGACAAAAGCGCAAATCTCCTGGCCCAAAATGACATCATCAACCCCTATGATCGCGCATTCAGTGACATTCGGGTGCGTCGACAGAACGTTTTCAATCTCCGCGGGATAGATCTTTTCCCCTCCCTTAACGATCAAGTCGTCTTTGCGGCTGCGGAAGAAGTAGTCACCATCCTTATCGCGCACTCCGTAGTCGCCGGAGTGGTACCAGCTACCACGAAATCTTGCGTTTTGAAGCTCCGGAAGATTGTGATATCCGATAGCAACGTTGGCGCCCCGAATACAGATTTCCCCCTCCGTTCCATCCGGAACTTCCGCATCTGTATCATCTACGATCATCATTTCGCTGATTGGCATGGCCCTTCCCACGGAGCCTGGTTTCCGCCGCTCCGCAGGGTAGGCCTGAAAACACGAGTAAGATGTCGCCTCGGTGGATCCGAACCCCTCAAAGATAGGTACTCCAAATCTGCTTTCGAATTTTTGCGCTAGTTTGCGAGGCAACAGCTGGCCGCCTGAGATGATGCCCCTGAGGGTACCGGGACCACCGTCGAAGCCAAGCGCGAGAATGGCTGCGAGAATCGAGGGCATGACGCTTGTGAACGTTGCGTGGTAACGCTCGACTAGCGCCCAAAAGGAACGCAAGCTCGCCTTGGGATCGATCATGATGATGGATCCACCAGCGTACATCGTGGATGTGAGCGACACGACGAGGCCGTTGTTATGGAAAAGCGGTAGGATACATAAGCTCCTCGTCCTCGAGTCGAATTGGAACCACTCGGCGATTGCTTTGCCATCAACCAGAAAGTTCATGTGACTCAGGATCACGCCTTTCGGGTAGCCCGTCGTTCCCGAGGTATAGATGATCGCAGCGGCCGTTGTCGATTCAACGTAGGGAAGGCGCGCTTCGACGGCTGCAACATCAACTTTCGGCAATTCGGCGACGTCGGATAGTGAATAAAATACTACGTGTCGCATCTCTGCCTTGAGAGGGGCTAGTTTTTCCTGAAGCTCCGGGTCGTAGAAAACGCTCGCGCCACCGCTGTTTTCGATGATAAAGCGAATCTCCGCAGCCGCTAGGTCCGGATTAATCGGTACAATCGTCATTCCGAGTGCTACCGCGCCGAAAAAGACTGCGAGGAACTCCGGCGTGTTTCGAAAGAGAATGCAACTGGTTCCCCTTTCCCGGGTCCGCGCGTTTATCCACTCGGAGGCTGCGACCGAGAGGGCATGGAATTCTCCGTATGTGAATGTGCGGTCGCTCTCCGGAAAAATCAGAAATTCTCGGTCGGGGTCCTTCTCCGTCTTCTTTTTTAAAAGGTCCCGAAAATTTATGTAGGGGAGATTCACCCGAGGCGACTGCTGATACGGCAACAACGTCATTTCTGGCTCCCCCGTTCAAGCCTAGCGTGCAGATAGCTCACGAGCTTATGGGCGGACGTGAGTTTGAATGCATCCTCCCCGCCGATCTCGATCCCGAACTTCCGCTCGATGGCGCCTAATAGCTGGACATGCCTGAGCGAATCCCACGAGGGCGTGGACATCATCGTTAGAGTGCTATCGAATCGTGGAATTTGGAGCACTTGTTTAGCCACGGGAGAAACCGCGGCGTATAATTCTATAAGCGTTTTTGGCATCTTTCGTTTTTTTCTCAACTTCTGGCAAGTATTCTGGAAACAGCCCGAAAGAACTCCTCTTGTCCATCTGTGAATTCGACGGCCACGCCCGAGGGCTCCCGTTTAACGACGCGTGCACTTACGTTGTAGAGTCCCAGCTCTGACAGCGTAAGTGAGATAGGTCCCTCAGGGAGCAGGTTCGGGTCGCACGCCAGAAATGCGCTAGTCGGACTGAGGTACTGGGTCAAGACGGCAGTGTTTCCGCCCACGCCTCGCCATATGAGCGCAATCTCGACGGGAGCCCGAGTAGGGCGAAAGTTCTGGCTCTCAACTTGAGCTAAGCGCCGGACACGGTCCATTCTGCGATCTATGGCTTCAAATCGTGCCGAGAAAAATGCGGAAATGATCTCGATATTCTTATGGACATCAGTTTTTGCAGAGAGACACAACACATTCGCGTTGTTGATGACCTTGCAGTCGTTCGCGTCATTGGGGGTTACGCACCGGGCGGCGTAAATACCGCGATGCTTGTTGGCGACAATAGAAACTCCGATACCGGTTCCGCAAATGATGACACCGACTGCATCGTGGATCAGCGTAAGGTTACATACCCGTGTGCTGATGTCGACATAATTGTCGGGTTTCGGCTCCGATTCGGCTGCATCTATGAGGTCTCCAAGCGGTGCCAACGCGGTCTTAAGTTGATCGCTTTGCCACGTGGCGTTATGATCTGCACCGTATATGATGATCGCGCTCAAAAGGCTCCTCTTGTGGCGGACGACGAATTTTTCCACTTAGGGGCTGGTGTGACTATGTCCGTTTCACCGTCCATGCTTCGGCGCACACCGCCGCGCCTCTGATTCTGGTTTCGGCCAAGCTGACGGGAAGAACGCAGCGCATGCCTGGCTGCTCATCTGTGACAGATTGCAGAAAACTGAGCATCATCTGATTTCGTCCGCTTGGGCGGTACTCGAAGACGAGCGTGGCGAGATGGCGCTCGATTGCGATCTGAGCCAGGGCAGAGAGAACCGCATACTCGACCTGTTCGCCCAGCACGGTGCAGCTCAGCGCCATCAACTCGACAACCAGCGAGTCGTCATCCTGACGAAAACCAAGAAGCCCGGAGACGCCATGATCGGAAAGCCGGTCTGAGACGGAAATAAGCATACAGCCTTCCGATTCCAAGAGCGTATCGATTTGTGCTTCAGATAAATCCGGATCTTCACCCGTGAGCGAGAATGCGGCGGCCGCCCGAAGGATGCGGTCGAGGTGAACGCGGTCGCCAGGGCCCGGCGGCGCGAGTTGAACCTGAACGTGCAAGCCCGCCAGATAAGCAGCCAGGTCAGACGATCCACCGAATGACG
>Ga0210405_10006811_pt1 | contig 10139 bp, 12 predicted proteins | sample IncBWH11MmetaG_FD_155492 | JGI IMG/M metagenome (GOLD analysis project Ga0210405, IMG submission 155492) | Forest soil microbial communities from Barre Woods Harvard Forest LTER site, Petersham, Massachusetts, United States - Inc-BW-H-11-M | ecosystem: Environmental > Terrestrial > Soil >... | reverse complement strand
TCGATTCTGTGTTGGACCGCTTTTTGGAGTCGTTTAAACAGATGGTCTGCCAACAAGTTTCCGCTTGCCACCAGCACCACTGCACCCAGCACGATTAAGGCGATGATCGCCAAAGCCCCCAATGGTTCGCTAAGTTTTGCAGCCTCCGCTGCGAGTGTAGTGAAGAGTTTGGTTGCATGTGCCGGGAGTAGCCGGGCTGAGCTTGAGGATCGCCCCAGCGATCGCCGCCCCGAGTCAGGGTGCCGATATGATCCCCATGGATGTGGGGTTGCGGCAGCCTGTTTGATCTGCCAGTCAGGGATGTAGATCCTTTCAGGGTGCGGGGCGTGAGGTCCTGCCACTAGAAGGGCACAAAATCGGCTTTATGGCTTACGAAAAGGACACGGGCAGAACCGCCCGCTCTGGCGACGGATTCAACTACGAGCGTCAAGCGGTAGACGCAGCTGCGAGTTTCATTCAGCACAGTGAGTGAGTTGAACGTCACTCAATTTTCCGTGGCACCTCCGCACAATGCGCTTGCGATAATTCGCGATCAGCTCCGGAATCTTCGCCTCCTGCATGCTCTCCCGAGCTGCAAGCTGAATCTGAAAAAGGACCTCTGGGTTATGGGTATCGAGCGTCTCGCTGATGTTGCGCACCAGCGTGTCCACTGTCGAGGTCCCGCTCAAAGGTTTCCACTCTTTAGAAGCGTATTCTTTGCTCTGCGCGTATTGCTTTTCCCGAGCCTCAATGAGCTCCGGAATGGCCTTGGCAAATTCCTGCCGGGCGGCTTCGTTAGCGCTTCGGAATACCTCACAGAGGACATGGGCGACAGCCAGCGGAACAAGAGTGTTGTACATTTTGTCTACCTCTTTATAGGAGGCAACTTTCGATGCCAGTCGATTGGTGACATGAACGAAGAAGCACAGGTATTCGAGATACATCTTGATCAGGAGGTCCGATTTCTTCTCTCCCTCCGGTACGAAGTCGGCAGTTCTTTTGTTAATTTTTCTTGCGCCTAAATCTATTGCTTCGATCAAATCACGCTCAGTCTGCAGCCGATCAGCTTCGGGTTGCTTCTCAGTCGCTGTATCGGTTCCGACATCCTCCACCGGATTCGGGCTCTTGCCGTGGCGCATCCAAGCCACAGCCGCATCCATCGCTTGTTTCTCCGTATCGTAGCTCGCAACCACAATTGTTATAACCGCCAGGACCAGCGCGTTCGTTGTAGCTTGCACTATCGCAAGGCCTACGAGCATGGGGTCAATCCCGAGCATTGGCCACGGCTCTGCTCCCATAGTGCCCAGTCCACCAATAAAAAGTATTGCGAAAAAGATCAAAAATAGGTGAATCCACTCGACGTCAAAAAAGGCTTCCGAGGCTGTCCAAAACAGTGTTGCCCATACGGCGGCCTCGAACGCGTTGCGGATCGTTATCCAGAGGACGAGTAATAATCTCATCGTCAGGGGAAACCATTAAAGCAAAAATCGGCCTCGTTGGCGAGATCTCCGAGCCGGAATAAATTCTGACGCCATGGATCTCGAAGAATCCCTTCAGCTACTTCAAGAGCTCACACGCCGGGCAACAGGAACAGGTTCACACGTTGCTTGACCACTACAGCACCGATTCGGTCCTCTGGAATTGGGATTCAGTTCCCTCCGGACCGTCGCTAGTAGACGTGTACACTTGAAGCGTTCTTGGTTGATCCTAATCGATGTAGCACTTTGCGGAGTAGGAAACCGGACAGACGCAAGGGCGCGCCGATTCCGAAAGTTCAGGATTTCATGGTGACTTGTCGCAGGTAGTTACGTTTTCAAATCGTCTGCGATCGTTGCAAACTGCTGCAGGGAAGCTTCGAGTTGTAAGCGTCAGAGCAACGCACCTAGTAGTCGCCGTGCTTTAATGCTGTGATGTTGTGATGACCTGATGACTGAAAGCCACGGAGTTTCTGGATGTAAGCGGTCGGATCTCTCGTCAGCCCTGGTTCGTCGAGTCCTGCCCGGCGACTAAAGGTCCACAGTCCGCGACTATCTTGGCTCAGTACTGCCGGGCTTGGCTGACGTCCCGATCAATCGAATCACCGAACTCACGCCCGGCGCGCAGCTGACATGAACTAACAGCGCAAATGTGGCGAAGACCCCCGGCTATGCCGTCAGCCGTGGGGTTGCCAAGACGGATGCGATTGAATGATTTGCACTTTAGCGAGTATCACGGGACGATGGGCGGCATCTATAAGCGTAAAAGTTGATGTTACTCGTGATGCGTCTGCTCTTACCTAGTCTTGAAGAACCGAAGAACCTACCGCAACCGATGTCAGAAAAGTTCACGCTCTAGTGGCCGGGGCATCGGTCTCGATCAAGGACACGTCAAATCTAGCGTTAATGCTTTTGACTTTCCTCGGGCATTGATTCGTCTCGGTAGAAATAAGTATATGGCTCGACCGCTGGCACGAAGTCGAGGCAACCAGGTTCTTTCTGCATCGGCGGAGCAGAGAACTCATGATTGAGCGGCACCGCATAACGGCGCAGATTGGCATACGAGGTGTACCAGGCTTGGCCGGGTATCTCCCGCCGACAACGCAACATTCCCCCCGCTCTTCCAACCGGGCGGCCTCCGCGAACGCCGCGAAAAAATTGATAAGTCCCGGTGTCTGCGACAGGTCGGGGTCGGGCAGAAACGGACGAAAGAATTATCGCCAAAAATCGCCAAGAAAGCTGTTGACGGCCTTTCAAGATCCCTCCAATCTCGCTCCAAGCTGGTCGAGAGTCTTTTTCCACCGCGAAACCAAACCTGGAAGCAGACGTTCTGGACCGGGACCCGAAAACCAAATTCCTATCCCTTGAAGGTCAAGGATCGTATTTCCTGAATGGCGGGAGGATTTGCCATGCCCATTGTCGTCACTGATACACCATCGGATTTCGTCGACTACCTCACCGACCCGGGTCTGCCCGTGTACGACATGAACATTCCGCTCACGCAGTACGTCTGTTCCAACCCGAACTTTGGCGGAAACGCCGAAGCGGCGCAGGTAATTGGCTATGCCAATCAGAAAATCTTTGTCGATGAGATTTCCAAGACTAGGATCAACTCGCGGACCCGCAACATCGGGCGCTTGACGACCGGCCAGGGTTACCCAGATGACTTCATCCTGCTGATGGAGCACATGACGGACAATATTGACAAAATGCGATCAGCGCCCGAACTCAAGAACAAGGAATATTTCCGCGATCCGAATCTCGGCGTCGAGGCAATCCTCAATAAGATGGTCGAGAAGAAGGTGTTCGGCATGGATTGCATAGGTTTTGTATCACAATATCTTGTCTATGCGGGTGTCTGGCAGGAATACAAGACTTACTATCCGGCAGATTATCGCCGCGAATTCAAACCCGTTAAATCGCTAAGCGAAGTGCAGCGGCTCTGCCTCGTAATCTGGAACAATTATCACATCGGCATCATCGACAATGTCGATTCCTATGATTCAGACACGGACGAGATCTTGGTCGACATCTGTCAAAGCTCATCCGGAGAGGCCAAAGGACCGCAGACCAATGATGGCGTGACATTGCGCAAATCGCCCGGCGACGCTTATGAAGGCGCGCAGAAATTCAAGATCTTCCGAGCAGGATCGCCCGCAATGCCTGTCAAGGCTCCGGTCTATATCTGCAAGATGCCGGGTCTCGTGTGGCAAGGCGATCTGGCCTACGACTGATCGACAGTCGCATGCTGCTGCCATCCTGGCGTCTCGTGAAAAGACGCTCCTCTCCCGGTGCGACCGGCTCCATCATTGCCGTCAACGACCGCCGCCCAGGGACCCACCAAACCGCTGCCAATTATCGGCGAGCCCGGCGCCTCGCTGCCATCCGGGCGCAGGATGGTTTGCTGCTGCGCCAAGGAAACCTGCGGCCCTTTCATTGGCGAAGGAACATCGAGATCCCTTCGTAAAGGAGGCAGGAGATGTACAGCCTTCTGCTTTTACAGAGTAAGGAAGAAAGGTAGAGAAGAAGAGAGGCATATCAGGAAAAGAGGACTTTTCCTTTGATGCATCAATATATTGTAGCCTCATATCGCGCGCGCGTGGGGGCCTGCCGAACCGAAGGACTCGGCCATGCTGCGCTATTCAGCTATGCAAAGCGGAGCTGCTGGGGACCCTGCGCTCTGGATCTTACCTCTGAGCAAAGATTCCCCGGTCATTGGCAAGCGCCTCCGAAAAAGCATGCCACGCCTGATGGTAACACTTCAGTGTGCAAAACTTGCCAGCACGCTTGGCGGTGACTCGGGCCTTTTCGATGCGGAAGGTCGCCCGCACATCCGGCAACGCTGGTAAAGGTGTCCCACTTGCGGCCATCTATACGGGTTCGACATACAGAAGAATTAGCCCAGCGGTCTGCACTGTCAATGTTGCCTGTTCAGCTCAAAAGACTCACGACGCACGCTTTCAGTGGGCCCCGCCCCCGACAAACTCCGAATGGGCCGGCCAATAGGCATCGGAGTTTACCGCCGATGCAATGGATTCATTTGTAACGGAGCTGTGTCTTTATAAAAGAACCCCTACCCCTCTTTTCCCCAGGCTTGCTCACCAGACAGGACGCAGAATAGAAAAACAGTGTGTGACCACCTCTCGCTTAGGGAAGTAAAACGCCGGGTACCCTGGGGCCTGTTTTTTCTCACGAATGGGTGCAACCTACCCGCAACCTTTGCCGTGACAGGGAGGCGATTCTACGAGGGAGAGTGTCCAGGTCAGCAACGTTGGCGAAACCCGTGTATCGGCCTTGAGAGGGCGAGCGTTCTACGAAAGAGAGTGCGCCTCTGATATCAGGAATGACATCAATTTTCCCGGCCACCCCCAACTGGTCGATGTTCGGACCGCGCTCCCCATGATGACCCTATTGAGGCATCATCGATCAATTGGCATAGGCCATGCTGATCTTCCAGGTATCAGCGTCACGAACATAGATTGTTACTACGTAGCCGTTATGTCCCATGCTGCTGGTACTATATTCTTCGATCGTGCATATGTCATTGCCGATTGCACGCACCTGAACGAGCTTGCTGACACTGGTGGGACTCGATGCTAACTCGATCGCCCACCTTTTCTCGATAGCTTGCTGACCGGAAGCCGCAGCACCTCCTGAATACCCCTCCCACACCTCAACCGCGTCCTGCGTGAATAGGGCTGCGAGAGCAGCCGCGTCGTGCTTTTTAAATGCCTCGTCAAACTTTATACGTACCGCTTCAATTTGCTGACGCACTTCTGGATCGACTGTATCTTTCTCTTGGGCGAAGGCTGGCATAGCAAAGCCGATTGCGAACCCTGCTAGGCCAAGCAGTAAGCGTATTTTCATTGTTTCCTCCCGGAGGTTTAGGACGATTTGTCGTCTAACGACCTGCTGTGGGATTTCTCTGAGTCGCCGGTAACAGCCGTATCGCCGGGGCAGAGGGAACGCCTTTGGTCAAAGGTCCTGAGCGACACGCCAATTCGACTCTTCGCCGATTCCGGTGTCAATGAGAATCGGGATCACAGAAGCCGACTCCTCACGCCCGTTAGCGCATTCTCCTTTTACAGCACTTCTTTCAGGAACCTATTCGCCGCGAAGAAACCCGGCACGCTGAAGCAAATACAGAAGCGCCCCGCCGACTCCGATGGCATTCTCTTTGACGCGGGGACAATCACCTGACTCTCGCGACAGCCGATCACCTCGCCGTCATAGAAGACCTCTTTTGGGGCTCGGGCACCCGAATCGTACCACGTTACGGTGATGGCCAGGGGATGGCCGATCTCAAGTTTTTGTCGTTTCATACCCTCCTGGGTACCTGATGCGCAACGTTGCGGTTTGGGATAATATCCCAAGCGCAACGTTGCGCACTTACCTACGTTTTTTTGATGTAAATTTCCCATGTTGACTTATTTAGGTCGAATTCCGAACCCGGTATTCGCCGCCGCGAGGGTCACCAACAGACGCAGTGCCTCGATGGCTTGTCCTCCGTTATCAAGGTGTGGACTTGCAGACCATCGCTTTGTTGATCGACCACCTTCCGTTGACGACGTAATACGCGAGGTTATTGACCATTTGGTCGTCCTTCCCGCTGATGGCAGTACCACCGTTTTCGATCACTTTACGGATACCGTTTTAGCAGAGCCGCCAGACTGCGATTCGGGCCGGCAGTTAGCGCCGTCTTCCTGGCACGAGTCGAGTCCAATTGCCCGCAGAGCGGGTCGCACATCTCTCGGAAAAGAGTCTCCAACGCTCTGCGCTAGTGCATGTGGCAAAGAGGGCCACGCCCCACTGGGGTGCAAATTACTCGCAAGTTCAGACACCAGAAATACTTCTGGGCAAGAGCACTAAACTCGGCGTGTCTTTGAAACGGTTAACTGTTTGCTCAAAATTGAGCGGATGATTAACCTCTTCAAGGTTGCTGGCTGCTCAGAAACGGTTAACTGTTTGGTAAAAATTTACCAGATGATTAACCGTTTCATTCCGCAACGTTCAAGTATTTCGAAGCTTTCTAAGCTGCAAAAACGCATCCTGGAGGAAGCCTTGAAAGCGCATTGGCGTGAGCCGATTCATCGTGCCTGCGGAAGTGATACGCCGGGTCGTTTCTTTATCAGTAAGATCCTGGAGGAATTCTTTGGGGCCAATAAAGAGGGCATGAAGAGACCTTTTGGATACCGACGCCGGGCACACGCACACAACCGGCTGGCACGCGAACGGCTAGCCGCGCCCCGTGCTGCGTTAGCCGCGCAATGAACCGGCTCTTTAAACGCGGATTGTTGGAGAGGATCACACCGACTCGTCCCTACGGCTGGCGCCTGAGCGCGTCCGGCGTAGAAGCTGCGTCACACGTTTGTCCCACTCTCCAGAAACCGGCCAGAGTTCAAATGATCCAGCGGATAAAAGAGATCTTTGCCGAACGCAAAACCGGCCGCTTCTGGCAACCCTTAAGTGCGGAAATTACTTTAAAGGACTTTATCGCCAGTGTCCTGCCTGAACGCAAATCCTCTTTGCACAGACCCCCGAAGAACAAAGCCAGAAAAGGGGTGCAGGTAAAATTCGTCGGTCTTGATTAAAGCGCGCTCTCCGGGCCTTCGGTCAAAGCAGCCCCGCAGTTCGATGGCCTCCCGTCCGTAAATCGGTCCTGCGTCCTACAGAAGAACCGTATCGCCCGCCCCGGGTTTCCCCAGGAAACACGATCCCTGTAGACCACCCTTCTCGCTCCAGGAGGTAAAGCCTCGCCCACCGGGGTCTGTATTTTTGAAAAAAACGGGAACCAGCGTTTGTTTGGTTGGGCCCCATGCTGGGCGACCACCTTTAAAGCGGCAATACCGGGGCCTAAAATGTTCGCGTAATGCTTGGCCCTCCACGGGGCTAGGAATAGCCCCCTGGCCCTAGCTGGATGTCAGAGGATTTCAGTGGAAGTGTTATTACTTTCCCAGATTGACTTTTATAAGTCGTTCACAATCAACATCATGCACGGTGAGGGGATCGAACCCCCGACCTACTGGGTGTAAACCAGTCGCTCTACCGCTAAGCTAACCGTGCTCCGAACCGAGATTCTAACGGAAGCTACCTTATTAGATCGATTTCGATTTCTGGTCAATCGGAGGATGCTTAGAGAAACTCGTGCTGGTCAAAGTTGAAAGAATCGGTTATCTGTGCGCAAAATTTAGCAGCGTGTCGTATTTTGCTCAATCTAAAGACCGTTTGATGACTCCAACTGGAACACCGCAACCAAGCGGCGAAAAGGTTCGGCTCACCAAGTGGCACAAGCGATGCTTACCACGCCTGCGAACCCCTACAGTCAGACCCTTTCCGGTGGCTGGTTTGGCTTTTTGAACGGAATCGGAGAGCCAATGCCATCGGGCCTAACCAAAATACTTAAGATCGAATCAGGCTTCAGACTATGCTGAACTGTGCCACAAATATGCGATTGCTCACCCTCCTTGGTGCTGTCGTCATCCTGGTCTGCGCAAGTCAGGCGGACTCCAGAGCGCAAGACGCGAATACCTCCCCTCCTCCGGCTTCGGCCACTTCTCCTGCTCCAAGTGCGTCTCCGACACCGTCGACCACTCAAAGCGCATCCGTTGAAGATCGCTTAGCGAGCCTTGAAGCCTACATTAACAACACCGACGGGACCAAGACGCTGCCGGGGGTACCTGGTCCGGGCCATAACGCCTGGATGATGACGTCATCCGCGTTGGTGCTTTTCATGACCCTCCCGGGCCTGGCACTGTTTTACGGTGGATTGGTCCGTAGAAAAAACGCTCTATCGGTTCTCGCTCAGTGCTTTGGAATCGCCGGTTTAGTCGCCATCCTTTGGTGGGCGTTTGGCTACAGCCTGGTCTTCGGCAAAAGCTTTAACAGTCCTTTTCTCGGAGGTTCGGAGTATTTTTTCTTTTCGGGCGTCACCTCTGCACCGAATACGGACTACGCTTTCTGGGTATCTCAGAATGTGTATGCCATGTTCCAGCTGATGTTCGCTATCATTACCCCAGCGTTGATCATTGGTGCCATCGCCGAGCGCATGAAGTACATGTCGGTATTAATCTTCGTGGCTTGCTGGATGTTCCTGGTTTACTTCCCGCAGGCGCACATGATCTGGGGAATTACCGGCCTGATGAACGGCATCTGGAACGCGAGCTCGCAGATTAAGGCCATCGACTTTGCCGGCGGGACAGTCGTGCATATGACTTCCGGTTGGAGCGCACTTATTCTCTGTCTCATCCTGGGTCCGCGACTGGGTTTCAGGAAAGAGCCGATGCCGCCACACAGCATGGTACTCTGTATGGTCGGAACCAGCATGCTGTGGGTCGGATGGTACGGATTCAATGCGGGAAGTGCAGTTGGATCGGATGTGATTGCCGCAAATGCATTTACGACTACAACATTATGTACCGCGGTCGCAGCTTTTACCTGGGGAATGCTAGATAAGATCATGCGCGGTAAGGCAAGCGTCCTCGGTTTCTGCAGTGGAGCAGTTGCCGGATTGGTCGTCATCACGCCGGCTTGCGGTTTCGTGAATGCCACAGGCGCAATGATTTGCGGTGTGCTCGCGGGCGTCGTCCCTTACATTGCCGTCTCCTTCTTGAAACCGGCCCTCCATTATGACGATGCGCTCGACACATTCGGAGTGCATGCGGTCGGTGGGACTTTGGGCGCAATTCTGACCGGTATTTTGGCGACGAAAGAAGTTAACCCGAATCTGAAGGACGAGCTGCTGGCGTCGCTGTTTGTGTCGCAGTTGAAAGCGGTGTTGGTGACGTTAGCGGTGGCTATCGTGGCTACCACAGTGATAGCGTTCGTTATTAGGCTGGTGATTGGGCTGCGCGCCACGCCCGAGATCGAAACTGCAGGTCTGGATATTTCCGAACACGGCGAGGAGGCGTATATCTCGTTGTGAGCGCTTCGACTGATAACACAGCAACAAGCCTGACACTTTTAGATCGTAATCAACAAATGCCACAAGCCCGGATGCCAGCGCATTTAGCAACAACGACGAAATGAAAAAAATCGAAGCGATTATAAAACCCTTCAAGCTCGAAGAGGTGAAGGAGGCGTTATCCGACCTCGGGATCGAGGGAATGACGGTTACAGAAGTAAAAGGGTTTGGTCGTCAAAAAGGCCATACAGAAATTTATCGTGGGAGTGAATACACCGTCGACTTTTTGCCAAAGATCAAGATCGAGGTTGTCCTTGCGGACAGCATGGTGGAAAACGCCACCACAGCAGTCGTAAAGGCGGCGAAGACCGGCAAGATCGGCGATGGTAAGGTCTTCGTGTATGCCGTCGAAGAAGCGATTCGTATCCGGACCGACGAAACAGGCGAGAAGGCCATATAGTAAGGCGTCCGTCGGAGTGATGGAGCAGTCGAGCGCCTGGATATTCTGTGTTAGCTTTGTCTTTGATGATTGAGACCGAGCACACCGACGCCGTTAATTCTAAGATCCTCGCCGTCTCGGAGGACCGGATCCAGGGATTTGTGCGCGAACCTTTTAGCGAGATTGCCAGATTGTCTGGCGTCGAGGAAAGGGAGGTCTTGGGACGGATTAAGGCGATGTTGAACGCGGGGACGATCAGGCGGGTCCGCCAAACGCTTCTGGCAACGAATCTTGCGGACGGGGCTCTTGTGGCATGGAAAGTACCCGACGATAAGCTCGACCGAGC
>Ga0210405_10006810_pt1 | contig 10139 bp, 5 predicted proteins | sample IncBWH11MmetaG_FD_155492 | JGI IMG/M metagenome (GOLD analysis project Ga0210405, IMG submission 155492) | Forest soil microbial communities from Barre Woods Harvard Forest LTER site, Petersham, Massachusetts, United States - Inc-BW-H-11-M | ecosystem: Environmental > Terrestrial > Soil >... | reverse complement strand
CGATGTGAAGCTATATCCCTTCATCGTGTCGTCTACCTGTACTTCCCAGAGGGGGAGTCCGGTCCTCGAATCGAGCGCGATCAGTGCGGCGTCCAGCGTGCCGAAGAAGACGCGATTCCCAAGCACCGCCACGCCTCGATTGAACGGGTTGATTTCGTAAGGATTGACGACTTTCTGCTGGCGCTGATATCTCCAAATCTGTTGTCCTGTACGGGCATCGAGCGCGACCACGGCGCCCGGAGAGCCGGTGGTGTACATGATGCCATCGACCACGACGGGCGTCGCCTCAAGACTCGACTGGCCTGGCAATTGTGCAGCCCATTTGGCCTGCAATTGACCGACGTTGGATGTGTTGATCTGTTTCAGGGATGAGTAGTGCCGCCCTTGGTAGTCGCCCCAGTAGGTGAGCCAGTTTTGAGGCTCGGCGGCGGAGTTTCGAATCCGCTCATAGGTCAGACCGCCCGGGATATCCACTCGGATGGTCTTGGCAAGATCCCGTCCGTTGAGGGTCTTCAGATAAGCCACGATATTTTGAATTTCAGGCTGCGAGAGGCGCTTGCCAAAATCATCCGGCATGAGCGAATTGAATTCGTAGCGCTCGTCGAGGATGTGCGCCTTATCGAGGAGCAGAAGCTTTCCGGCGGTATCCGTCATTTGTAGCGAGTAAGTGTCTTCCAACCGGCGAGCGCCGCGGATCTCACGGCCGTCATCGGTTCTGACTACCACCACGCTCGGTCCGCGGCGGCCGCGCGCCCTCGGGTTCATATCCGTATTCGGATTCAGGATCTTCGCGCGCAGCAGTTGCACCGCCGTCTTGCCCGCCGCTGAGAGATCCGGCCCCAGCAGTCCACCTTTGGCGTTCACTGCGTGGCAGGATCCGCATGTCGCTTTACCGTAGAACAGCTTCTCGCCCTCCGCGGCGTCGCCCGACACTACCTCGTTGCTTCTAGCCGCACTCCCGTTCAAGCTGCGGATGTAGCTGATTAATTGCCAGACTTGATCGTCGCTCAGTTTTTGGAAAGCAGGCATCTCTGAACCGGCGATGCCTGTGCGGATATTTCGGAAAAGATCGACATCCTCACTTCCATGAGGAAAATTGCTGGTTGTGAGCGCCGGACCTCGATCGCCGCGTCCTTCACCTCCGTGGCAGGCCTGGCAAGCCTGCTCGTAAAGTCTCTGTCCGGCAGCTACCGCGACGGAACTTCCGGCCAGCGGGTTGGTCGCATGGGTAGCTGTATGGTCCTGAGCAACGATGCATCCTGTGCTGAAGACAAGCGAGACTACCAGGAACCTTCCGGCCGCAAGCGACATCCTCATCATCCCAATGAACACCGGTGCACCTGGCTCAGACAATTCTACGGGATCGAGAATGAATCGAAGAGGTATAAGAAATGATACACTTGCCGGCTGGAGATGGTCAATCTCGAAAGCCCCCGTATTGCTGATGGTTTTGAGCATTTTGTCACGATCTCAACCGCTTTGGACCGGCATTAGCTGGCGTTCTGTACATCGCTAGCCAGGATCGGGTCGACCTCGGCGGTCCCGAACGTCTGCTCCATCCAGCGGTTCTCGAATTTGAATTATCGAGGCTGGACCCAATCGACACGCAACTTTCGTTCTTTTAAGAAATCAGGACCGAAGCGTTGACACGCTTGACGGTGTATTGTAGGCTCTCGCTAAGTGAACGGGAGCAATCAGCTTAGTGTGTGGCAGCGCTGGGCTCGGCAGCCGCAGAAGATCTGGTTACGACGGGCGCTCTTTCAGGTGCACTTATGGAGCGGCATATTAGTCGGGCTTTACGTTCTTATGATCAGCCTCACCGGCAGCGTGCTTGTCTATCGAAACGAGCTTTACAGAGTAGCGACGCCCGAACCGATCATGTCGAAAGGTTCAGGCCCACGACTGACCGACGACCAGCTAACGGCGGCCGCCACGCGCCTGTACCCAGGCTACCGGGCTGTGAAGCTAGGCCGGGCTCAAGATCTCGATCAAGCGGTGGAGGTCCAGCTTCGGCGCGGCAATGTGATCAGGAAGCGATTGTTCGATCCTCGGAGTGGCACGGATGTTGGCAAATCGATCCCAACTGGCATTCAGCTCGTGTCAACACTACTTGATCTGCACGACAATCTGCTCACTGGAGAAACCGGCAGGAGGGTGAACGGCATGGGCGCAATCGCCGTACTGGCGCTTGCTACGACGGGTCTCGTAATCTGGTGGCCCGGCATCAAGACATGGCGTCGGAGTTTGTCCCTGCATCGTGACGCGGGATGGAAGCGCCTGACTTGGGACTTGCACAGTATGATCGGCATCTGGAGCCTCGGGTACACCCTACTGTTTGCGGTAAGTGGGGTCTATTTGTCTAATCCCGAGCTGTTTCAGGACCTTGCCGACCGACTCGATCCTCTCACGACCGCAAATGCCGGGACCCGCATCAGCGACCGGGTTTTTTATTGGGTGGCCATCTTGCACTTCGGCCGCATTAACGGCATTGGGATTCCTTGTAGCGGCCCCGGGTTCTGCGACCAGACGACGAAGGCGATTTGGGCGATATTCGGGCTCGCGCCCGCGGCCATGTTTGTGACCGGGGCGATCATGTGGTCGAACCGTTTGCTGCGCCCCGTCTGGCAAGCATATCGTCGGTCGGCTCGCCGTCCCGCTGTGACCTGAATCCGGTCGTCAAATGCCTAATTGAGCCACTTTTATCTGATAAGATACTCGCAATCAAGAACAGTATATGGCCAGCGCATTCAAACATTTCTTAGCGGTTACCGCCGGCGTGGTCGCGTTCGGAGCGACGGCCGCTATCCACACCGCGGCAGTGCGAGCGGCGGAAAGTCATTATCAACTGGTGGACAATTGGGCCAAATTCCCGCCTGGCGTCACAAAGTGGGGTGCGGCTACCGGCGTTGACGTTGACTCGCAAGACAACGTGTACGTGTTGCATCGCAACGAATCGATGCCGATTATGGTCTTTGACCGCCACGGAAAATTCCTCCGGGCGTGGGGCCAGGGCATGTTTAAGACGACGCACTTTTTGCGTGTCGATCCTTCCGGGTATGTCTGGGTTACCGATCGGGGAGACATGCAGGCGTTCAAATTCACCCTGGAAGGGAAGCTGCTAATGACGCTCGGGAAGAAAGCCGTCACCGGCGACAACACCTCCGAGGACACCTTCAATGGCATGGCCGACCTTGCAGTGGCGAAGAACTGCGACATCTTCATCGCCGACGGCGAGGGTCCCAATACGCGTGTGGTGAAATTTTCAAAGTATGGCAAGTTCATCAAATGGTGGGGCGGCAAAGGAACCGATCCGGGCCAGTTCAATATGCCTCACAGCATCGCGATCGATTCAAAGGGACGGGTCTACGTCGCCGATCGCTCAAATAACCGCATCCAAATTTTCGACGAGGACGGCGATTTTCTGAATCAGTGGACCAACTTCGGCACGCCGTGGGGTTTGTTCATCAAGGGTGACCTGATTTACGTCGTGGATGGAACCGAGAACAACTGCCTGCTGATTGCCAGCATAAAAGATGGCAACGTACTGGAGAAGATTGAAGGCCTCGCCAATCCGACGGCCGTAGCCGTTGATTCCAGCGACGCAATTTACGTCGGTGAAGTGAACGGGACTAACGTGAAGAAGTTTGTCAAGAAGTAGGGGTCTTGGCGCGTCGGACCAAGCCCGCCGCAAAGTTCACGGGCTCGCCGGGGTTACCAAAACCAGACCTATTGCGTGGTGTAAAGCTTAGCGCCGGCGAAGTTCACCTCGATTGCGATTGGTTTGGTTCTTCCCGACACTGGGACAGTAGCTGGCACCTGTACGTTCACCTGCGTGATTCCGGCGATCATTCCCGCGGCAGCGCCCAAGAACTGGGGAGTAACCGCGGAAGGCTTAGCCGGGAAATACACCGTAACCGCCGCCAGCGGCACCGGCAGCGGATTCGCATTCAGCAGACCATCGGCACCCGGCGGACTGGTCTGGCCGAGTCCCGAAACATAGATTGTGATCACCGAGCCCGCCTTGGCCGGATGGTCCGGCGAGTTCAGAGTGCCATCCTGGTTTACGATGCTCAGCACTTGTGGCGCGGAAGGGACAATTCCCATCTTCACCGCATTGGACAATTGTCCGTTGGAAGCCACTGTGATCTCCGCGCCCGAGAGCGCCTCGAAGGGCACGAAGCACATGATTGACGAAGCTTCCACGGAAAGCAGCGGCGCCGGAACGTTGTCAAAGAAAACCACCGTGTTGGCGACGACAAAGGGGAGCCGCCCGGAAGCGTCCATCTGCGCCGACACTTTGTTGGCGGGGCCCAGGTTGCGTCCGCTGATCTGTATCAGTTGCCCGGGTGCGACACCGCTATAGACCGGCCCTATGGACTGCGGTGGGAATGCGACCACTGGAAGTATGGAATCGATGCTGACCCCAGGCGCCTTCGCCGGATCGATCTTCGCCAACGACGCAGAAGAGCCGGAAGCCCCCGCCACATACACTGCCCCCGGGCCCAGAGCCATGGCCGAACCCTGGCTGAAGCTCGAAAACAAGAGCTGCGATCCATCTCCATTCAGCTCACTGACGAATCCTGGAGCCGGTGAGGATGGAATTCCGCTGCCCTGGAAAGGGCTCTTCAGCGGAAAGTCCGGTGATGTAGTGGTCCCGCTGATCCAGACATTTCCAGACGGATCCAGTGCAATGTGGCTTCCCGAATCGTTACAGCCGCCTCCCAGATAAGTGAGAAATCCAGCCGCGGAAAACGCCGCATCCAACTTCAGGGCGAAGGCATCGCCAGTACCGGTGTATGGCTCGCTCGGACCAATCGGAAGAGGAATCGAGCATGTGTCAGAGAACTTGGTTTGATAAGCGCCGGGAGTTGCCCCGGTCGCGAAGCCTTGAGTGAATCCGGTGACATACGCATTGCCGGACGCGTCCAGCACAGCCGATGTTGCCTGGGTGGAATACCCGCCGCCCAGAAACGTGCTTGCCAGGAGTTGGTCGCCCGCGGGACTGATCTTCGATACGAAACCTGCGTTCAAAATGCCTCCCGGCCCGGTCTTGTCCACGGGTCCCGGGAATGTCGATTGGTAGCTATTCGCCGTGACCGGAAAATCGGGTGACGGCGTGAAGCCCGTCACAATCGCGTCGCCAGCCGGATCCGTGGTAATGCCGGAGCTATAGCTTCCGCACGAACCAGTAAGAAGAGTCGTGTAGACGGGCGATTTTCCGTCAGCGCCGATCTTGCTCACGAACACGTCCCCGAGCTGAATCGGCGGACCAAAAATGCTAGGGGACGGGCGCGTGCATGGCGTGGAAGGAACGGCCGATTGAAACGCGTTAGGAGTAGTCGGAAAGTCGGCGCCCAAGCTCTGCCCAGTGACGAACACCGCCCCCGAGGTATCGACCGTCACGGCTTGTAGCGTTACAGACTTGGAACCAGCCTCGGCAATCGAGTAGATCAGACCAGCTCCATCCGGGCTCAACTTTGTAAGGAAGCCGTCGATCTTGCCTGGCCCGGGAGGACTGGAGGCCGGCGTGGTCAGCGGGAAATCAGGTGAACTCATGGTCCCGGCCAGGACCGCGCTGCCTTGCGCATCGACAGCCAGGCCATTGATAAAGTCGCCGCTGCTTCCTCCAATGAATGTAGAGTACAGAATGTTTTGTCCCGAAGGATCCAGCTTGATCACGAACGGAATGGGCGGGCTGTAGGTGCCCACGTACACTTTGTTCCCCGAGACGCTCAGCGTCGCGGTGGACCAACCGGGCAATCCAGGAACCGGCGAAAAGGTTTGCGCCCCGTCGGCGCTCGCGTAAATCTGAGGAGATGGACCGCCCACGTAAACGGCCCCAGATGAATCTACGGCAAGGGCTCGGCCGGAGATCGGAATTGTCACGTCCGCGAACGATTGTCCTCCATCGGTGCTCTTGTGTAGCCCCCGGTAATCGAGCACGTAGAGCGCGGCGGTGTTGCTGGGATCCACCTGGACTGACAAAGGCGCAAAGAACCCCGCCGTCAGCTTGATCCAAGTGTTGCCGCCATCCAGGCTCTTGCCCAATGTCCCATTCCCGTTGATGGCGTACAGAGTGCCGCCATCCGGAGTGATGGTTGCAGCCAGGTTCGGAGAAAAGGAGAATGTCGGTGCGGGCGGTTCGTCAGGGTAAGCCGGTTCAAGGCGCCGCCAGGTATTCCCGGCATCCGAGCTCGCAAAAAGATACGAGGGGCCGCTGGTGACTGCGTAAGCGATAAGCGGGTTAACCGGGCTGTAAAAAGCCGACGCCACCGATACGAAGCCGCTCGCGCTCACGTTTAACCCGGTATTCCGCCCACCCCATAATTGTCCGGCGCTGTCGGTACTATACAGGCCGACATTCGTCGCCACCAGAATCGTCGCCGGGTCTAACGAATCGATAGAAAAGGCATTGACGGTGACCGTTGGGGAGTAATTTGTCGTCCCGCCCTGGATGGGCAGCGGGGCCGTCGGCTTCCAGGTGGAACCGCTGTCAACACTGAGCAGGATTCCCTGCGACGTCTGCGCATACAGGATTCCTCCGTCCGGAGTCGCGCCTACCGCGCCCACACTGAACCCTGGTGTGATCGGCAGCGGGTCGATCGTTTGTCCCGCGTTCGAAAGAACTCTCAAGATGGGAACGGAGTTGGGTTCAAAACTGCTCGGAGTGGTGGGGAAATTCCCCCCGTAGCTCTGACCCGCTGCGTAGATGTTGCCTTGCGCGTCCGTGGCCATCAGGTTCGCGATATTGGACCCGCCCTGCCCAAAGGTCTTTACGTACGACAAAACAGGATCGATGGTGAGCCGCCCTCGGCGGTCATGCTTTCCGAGCCTGAGCCCGACTTTGTTCCCGCCCAGCAGCACGTAGCTGGCGTCGATCTCTTGGCCCGCCTGATACGCGCGAGGTCGTATCTGCCGCACGACGCCCGAAGCCGTGCGGATTCTCAGATTGCCATTGTCATCGATTGCAATGTCACGACTTCCCTCCACCGAAATCTGAATGCGATTGGCGGAGACTCCGCGGGAAAGTTGCAGATCGTATTCCAGGTCCGCTCCGTTCCCATACAAGACCGCGTCGACCCCCTGATAGAGGCCCTGTATCCGAAGTCGGGGAAATTGCGGAAAGGTCCGGACTAAGTCGGCACGAACATAGGTGCTTGGCGCCGCCGAGCCGAGCCCTTCGAACCGTGCGGAAGAGGCCGCACCCAAAAAACGCAGCGTGACACCGCGCAGAGTGAGCCGATCCAGACCAAGTTCCGCCGTGCCATCGGGCAATCGGGCCAGAAAGTGCCTGGCGTCTCGTTCCTCAAAAGAAAGAGGAAATCCGAAGCATGGCGTTGCCATCAGGGCGGTGCAAAGAAAAAGGCAGCCGGAAATGCGCATAGAACTCCTGCGGAAAAGGACGCGAGTGTTTCCAGTATGTCATGGAACCCAAGAGTAGGACGTTCTAACGCGGTTTATCCACCTTGTTTGTATTGAACAACGGACGGCTTGTTAAACCTGAGGGTTTCTCGTCGTCATGGATGTTCCGGCTAAACAAAGGTTGTCCATCGCCAAAAGATCTTGCCTAAGGCGCTGCTAGCCGAGATTCGCAAACTGACGCACTTGCCGGAACTATTCGTGGTCAAAACACATTATCACTTGGATTGAGTCGATGGCAATGACGCCGCCGCTACTAGTGCGCCTTTTAGGAATTGGCGTGCATGGATGCGTCTCGAAAACATCTAGATGCTTGATGCTCCGGTAACGCTGGGCAAAAGGGCCCGCGAGCAATCGCTTGCGTTGTCAACCGTGATCCGTTGATAAGTGAGTCAAGTAATTTGTTGCCAAAATAGGGTCTTCGGCCTGCTAAATGGAGGCAATAGCTTCCGATATAGACGCTATGAAAGCGCTGGACCGGGGTTTTGCGTAAACTGCTAGCGAAACCCATTTGAATGGAGGCGCCGCAGCAATATGGAACAGCTTATCGGATGTGACGCCCACAAAAAGTTTTCCGTCGTCGCGGTGAATGAAAAAGGACACGCCGGCGAAGCAATCCGCGCGGCCCACGATCGCGAAGTTTACCGGGAGTTTCTGGCGAGACTGCCTCCGCGTTCGGTGATCGCTGTAGAGGATAGTGGGCCCTACAGCTGGTTGGTGGAGGAAATGGAATGTTGGGCCACTGCCCCAAGTTGTGCAATCCACTGGAGGCCAAGCAATCGGATGGGTCTGACCGAGAAGAAAGACAAGTTGGACGCCAAGGGCGTAGCCATTCTGTTGTGCAATGTGACTATTCCGGAAGTGTGGATTCCTAGACCCTCGATAACTTCCGTGATGGTGGACATTTCACTCTGCATTGTCGGATCAAGTCAGGCTTGCTGACTTGTGCTGGCTCACCACGTCATGTGCTGCGAGCTCGCGCTTCTCCTCAATCTGCGCTTCCAAGCCCTTCACACCGCGAAAGCCGCGGCATGAGCGGGAACTGGAAATTCTCATCGGCTACGGGTAGGCGTCTGCGGTCGGCAGGCATTAAGGTCAGACTCAGCACGCTCGTTCGTGATTGCCTTGGCATAATGAAATCATCTGCGACACTCCGGTGGGCCAGATCTTTCTAGGGTTGCGACTGCATAGCTTATCGAAGGAGCTTCTTAAACCCTTTTGCTATCTTGATTCCGGCGCTCTCCGCATTGATGAGCACACCCATATTGATCGAGAAACCGCCGCCGGTCTCGGCCGCAAAGTTGGAGCCGAAATTTTTTCCGGGCCGGATAGCAATGCGAACTCCCTTTGCAATTTTGAAATCGAGCTCGGGCCCGACCGTAACCAGTGGATCGCGGTCGCTTGTGCGATATTCCACGTTGACTGCGAAACCGGGGTCGTAGTAGGTTGCGTGTACATGGCTACCATAATAGGCAGCTTGTCCGAAAATACCGATGGCAAACCGCTTGTTGATGTTCGCAATTCGGTATTGGATGCCGAATCCCAGCGTGCGATCACGGAGACTTGCTTTAACTCCGTCGCCTGTTGAATAACCGCTTATACGCGATGTGCCGGCGAAGCCATAGAGGCCCAATCTTCGCAAGTTACCTTGCAAAAGAATTCCAGGGCCAAAAGCGACGCCATCTCGTCCGACTAGTGCGCCGACTTCCACCGGCGGTGGTTCCGGTTCAACAGATTTCATCGCGGCATCATTCATGCAAGCAGCCGCCCAAAGTGCATAAAGGGCTATTGCCACGTTTCCTCCTATTCACAATACCGCGGAAGCAACCGTCCCGAGGAAACGCTAAGCGAACGAACGATACCTCGCGTACTTTCCGTGCCAACAAAGCTCAGCGACAGGCATCAGGCATCATGTGCCTGGAAAGAAACCATCGGTGGCGTCCCCGCATCCACTCGCCGGCATGATTTGTTCGTAGCCCGATCCGTCCGGGGAGGCGTCCTAAACACTCATCGGGTAGGTCGGGCATTTGGGTTCCACCAGCTCCGCTCAGGAAAAGATCGGTCAACTAAGACTAATGAAGCTGTCAGGCGGCTCAAGCGAAAGCTACGCGAGACGCGAATGTTCGTGCGCGCCATGCAGTCGCCCTCGCACCCGATTCTGGCACAGATCGTGCCCATCAGGCGATGCAATCTGGATTGCGCTTATTGCAACGAATACGACAAGACTTCCACGCCCGTGCCCCTCGAAACTATGCTCCGGCGGATCGATCGCTTGACCGATCTTGACACAGCCATCATTACACTAAGCGGCGGCGAGCCCAGGCTGCATCCTGATCTCGATGCCATCACCCGCCGAATTCGCGACCGCGGCGCGATCGCGACTCTGATCTCCAACGGCATGCTCCTGACCCCGGATCGGATCAGGGCCCTCAATCGCGCCGGACTGGATTATTTGCAGATCAGCATCGACAACGTTGCACCCGACGACGTTTCGAAAAAGAGCCTGCGCGTGCTTCCGGAGCCAACAAGCGCAGCAGCGAGCACACCACTGGTAATACACTTCGCTGCGTGTGACCGGAAGCTCGAATGGCTCGCTCGATACGCTGAGTTCGGAGTCACTATCAAATCCGTGTTGGGCGGGGGCATTCGCAGTCCTAACGACGCGATCGTGGCCGGACGACGTGCCCAGGAACTCAGGTTCACCAGCACCGTCGGTATTT
>Ga0210405_10006809_pt1 | contig 10140 bp, 10 predicted proteins | sample IncBWH11MmetaG_FD_155492 | JGI IMG/M metagenome (GOLD analysis project Ga0210405, IMG submission 155492) | Forest soil microbial communities from Barre Woods Harvard Forest LTER site, Petersham, Massachusetts, United States - Inc-BW-H-11-M | ecosystem: Environmental > Terrestrial > Soil >... | reverse complement strand
CCTGGCGACCGGCCTGGCGTGATTCTTCTCGGCACGCACTACGACACCAAGCGCCTCGAAAATTTCGTCGGCGCCGACGATGCCGGCTCTTCAACCGGCGTGATGCTCGAACTGGCCCGCCTGCTTTGTTCCCAGCACAGCCGCTACAACGTCTGGATCGCCTTCTTCGACGGCGAAGAAGCCGTCCGGCCAGAATGGGAAGATCCCGACAATTGCTACGGAAGCCGCCAAATGGCCGCGCGCTTCGCCAATAGCGGCGACCTCACTAAAATCAAAGCGTTTCTACTGGCCGATCTTGTCGGCACGCGCAACCCTCATTTCAAGCGCGAATCCTACTCCACCAAAGCGCTCGTCGATCTCGTCTGGGGCGTCGCCAAAAAACTCGGCTACGGAGCCATCTTCATCGATGAAGAGACGCCAATAGAAGATGACCACCAATCCTTCCTGAAACGCCACGTCCCATCGGTCGATGTGATCGACCTCGACAACGGAGCGAACGGCGACGTCTACTACTGGCATACTCCCCAAGACTCGCTCGACAAAATTAGCCCCAAAACGCTAGCCATCGTCGGCCACGTTTTCCTCGAAAGCGTCAAACAACTCCAGTCCAGGTAGGTAGGGTGTTCGCCCACGACGCGACCGAGAATTCCGCGTGGCACCGGCGCCCCCGCTAGCGTTGCTTCCTGACGTTGCGGAGAGAGGCACTTTCTCCGGCGAAAATCGCCTTGAAACTCTCTTCGTTCTATACAATTACGTCATGTATACACGTCGAGCCATCTACCTCGTTGCCGGTCTCTTGCTGACTTGCATTGCCGCGTTGCCCGTCCGATCCGCGCAGACCAGCGACACAGCAACGAAGGAAGCTCCGCCGGCCGTGTATGTCGATAAAGGAGTCTGTCCCTTCGAGTGCTGCACCTATCGCGAATGGACCGTGCAGAAGCCCACTACGGTCTTGGACCGACCTAACGGGCACTTAATTGCCCACTTGTCCGAGAACGAACGCGTCACCGCCTTAACCGGCGAAGTCATCTCCAAACCCATCGCGGCCAAAGCCAACGACAACATTCCCGACACTCCGATCAAAAAGGGCGACACCTTTTATATCCTCGATTATTATGGCGAAGGAGCCTGGGGAGTTTGGTTTCATGGAAATAAGCTGACGATTGACGAGATCTATTTGACCGAAAATCCTCGATCACGATTTCAGTTCCACTGGTGGGCGAAGATTAGGGACTCTCACGGGAAAATCGGTTGGGTCCTTGCAGGCAACAACAACTTTGGGAACCAAGACGCCTGCGGATAATCCTTTACTTCATCGTCTAAGTAAGCCAGACGAATCTGACTGGTGCCACCGGGCATAGCTCTGCACTGTGTGCTAAATTCAGTTGTTCACGAACGCTTCCTGTCGAATGAAACATAAGCGCATCCCAGTCAAATCCTCCGCGGGCGAATACTCAATTGTCTGCGGCACGGGCGTGCTTCGATACGCGATTGACGAAATCGATCGCCTCGGCAAATTCTCGCGCATTCACGTAGTCTCCTCGCCAAATGTCTGGCGCGCAGTAGGGAAGAACGTTCTCCGAGGTCTCGGTCTAAGTAACGTGCACGCGAGGCATCTGATGAATGATGGCGAGTCAGCAAAAAATCTTCTCACCCTCGAAAAGCTCTCACGCTCGCTCGTTCGCGCGGGTATCGATCGCCACGCCCTGATCATCGCCGTTGGCGGTGGTGTTGTCGGCGACGTAGTCGGTTTTGCGGCCTCGGCCTGCCTGCGCGGCGTTGCTCTGGTACAAATTCCGACCACGCTGATCTCACAAGTGGACAGCGCCGTAGGCGGCAAAACCGGCGTAAATCTTCCGGAAGGGAAGAACCTGGTCGGCACTTTCTACCCCGCGCGCCTCGTGCTAGTGGACTCGACCTTGCTGAAACCGCTGCCCGAGCGCCAATATCGCGGCGGCTTGGCAGAAGTCATTAAATATGGCGTCATCGCCGACGCGAAACTTTTCGCTTTTCTCGAAAAAAACTTCGACGCCGTCCTCCGCCGCGCCCCCGCCGCTCTCGCGTACATCATCTCCCGGTCGCTCGAAATCAAAGCCCATGTCGTAAGCCGCGACGAGCGCGAATCCGGTCTCCGCGAAATCCTAAACTTCGGCCACACCTTCGGCCACGCCCTCGAGACCGTCACAAATTACCGCGTCTATCAACATGGCGAAGCCGTAGCCTGGGGCATGATGGCCGCCGCCCTCCTCGGCCACGAAATCGGCCTCACTCCAGCCGACGAAGTCTCGCGCATAGTTTCGCTAGTTCGTCGCATGGGCCCACTCCCACCCTGGCCACGCGTTCCGCCAAAAAAACTGATCGCCGCGATGCACTCCGACAAAAAAGCCCGCGCCGGCAAACTCCGCTTCGTCCTCGCTCGCAAAATCGGCAAAGCCGAATCCCATGAAAACGTGCCCCTGAAAACTCTAGAACGCGTCCTCCATTTCGCTCCCCACTTCATAACGCCATCCCTAGGCAAACGCCGTGGCTAACGTCGTCGCACCCGCGCCTGTAAAAGGCACCCAGCCCGAAGGCGCCCACACCGAAGCCGACGCCTCGCGCAATGTCCGAGAAATGTTCACGCAAATCGCGCCCAGCTACGACGCGTTGAATCATCTCCTCTCGCTCCAACTCGATCGCCTCTGGCGCGCGCGCGTTGCCCGTCGCCTTCGCCCCATCCTCGCCAATCCAAACGCCCTCGTCCTCGATCTCTGCTGCGGTACCGGCGATCTCGCTCTCGCACTCCGAAGGTCCGGCAAAGCCCGCATCATCGGCGCCGACTTTGCCCACACCATGCTCGTCCGCGCCCGCGCCAAAAGCATCCTGGGCAGCAGCCACTCCGGAATGCCCGCGCCGCCGCCATTACCGCTCGCCGAAGCCGACGCGCTCCGCCTCCCTTTCGCCGATTCCTCTTTTGACCTGGTAACGGCCGCCTTCGGCTTCCGCAACCTAGCCAACTACGAAGCCGGCCTCCGCGAAATCCACCGCGTCCTCAAGCCCGGCGCCACAATCGCCATTCTCGAATTCACCGAGCCGCCCGACGGTTTGCTAGGAGATCTTTACCGCTGGTATTTCTGCAAGGTACTGCCGCGCATCGGCGGCTGGCTCTCCGGTGATCCCGCGGCCTACACCTACCTGCCCAAATCCGTCGCCCGCTTCTTCCGCCCGCCCGAACTCGCCTCCCTGATGTCCGCCGTAGGCTACCAGTCCGTCGCCTACAAAGTCTGGACCTTCGGCACAGTCGCTCTCCATACCGCTGTCCGTCCGCGTGAGTAGCCGAGCTATCCCTTTTCGGCAGCTAGCTCCTTAAAGAAGTGCAAGACGCGAAATCCTACATAGTCGTCTCTCTTTCGAGTTCTGTAGAAGCAATCCCAATAACTGATGACACGCTGTTCTGTGAGGGCGAGGAACTCCGGATTTGCGAGGAAAAAAGTCCTATACACGCTCGGCTCCAAATCCTTGAGTCGAGCTTCGATCAGCTGCTGTATTTCAACGACATACTCACCCAGAAGTTGAATGACGTATGCCGGCACCCATGGATGGGTGCAACTGATGATCTGCTCCAGGTGGTTCTGGCGAACATAGCCGTCGTGGTGCCGCGTCAGAATGCAGCTAAGCAAGTGACGCTGGGTACCGCTCAGTTTGCGCATACCAATCGAAGCGGTGTTGTGGTAAACGCGAGTGGGGATCTCAATGGTCTCCCTGTTTACGCAAACCTTGAAGGAGCGGCCACCATGCGGGTTTACCGGAAGGACCGAGACTACCGCCAGCACGTCCTCGCGGACATTCGAGGGGAAGGCGCGCAATAGATCCTTGTTGTCTTGAGGTTTCATGGTCCCACGTTGCGCAGCGGAAGTTCCCTCCAAATCCTCTTGACAAAAAGTGTGTCCCAGCGTATAGTATCGCCTAGGTAATCTTATAGGCCTTCCCGAGTAGCGCCGGCATCCTGCCGGCGTTTTTGCGTAGCTGGCGCCACCAGATCGCCCAAGTCCTTGGTATTCAAACTTGCGACGCCAACCCCGGAATATACAGCGTTGGTGCGACGAATAGTGGCCAAGTTATTTAGAATGAATATTTGCATAAGTGTATCAAAACAGGAAGCTTTAACTTCTTTGGAATGTGCGTTTACAGAAAAAGTAGGGGAGGGGTCGATATGGTTAACTAGCCGTGCCGCTCGTATATTCCGAATCTCGATGGGCCACTACTCTTCCAACCCCGCGCTCCGCAATTTCGCAAGCAGAGTCTTCGGCGATACTCCCAGTTTCTCCGACGCCCGTGTCTTGTTCCACTTGCACTCGCGCAAGGTGCTCTCCAGCAGCACGCGCTCAATGTGGCCGATGGCTCGCCCGGTCACTTCTTCAAGGCTGCCTTCCCAACTGAATTGCTCCGGCAACATCCCCCCCGGCAAGCTATCTGTATCCGGCTTGGTCGCAGGCAGCTGAAGGCCATCAGCGGTAATGCTGAGACCATCCGTGAGGATCACCGCGCGCTCCATCGTATTCTGCAGTTCGCGCACATTTCCCGGCCAGCGATACTGCAGTAGTCGCTCTCTCGCTTCTTCGGAAAGCTCCAGCCCTGGCTTCTTGAACTCGCGGCTGAATTTTTCCAAAAAGTGTCCGGCCAGCAACAGCACATCATTTCCTCGCTCGCGCAAAGGAGGAATCGTCATAGGCACTGCCGAGATCCGGAAGTACAAATCCTCACGGAAGAGCTTCTCCTCAGCCAGTTTTTGCAAATTTCGATTTGTCGCCACCACGATGCGGACATCCACTTCCACTGTCTGCGTCCCGCCAACGCGATCGAACTTCCGTTCTTCCAATACGCGCAAGAGTTTCGCCTGAATGGCCAGCGGCAACTCGCCGATTTCATCGAGGAACAGCGTTCCACGATGTGCTAAATCGAGCTTGCCGACTTTGCGCGCGCCCGCTCCCGTAAACGCGCCGCGCTCATGTCCAAAAAGCTCGTTCTCCACCAGTCCTTCTGGAATCGCCGCGCAATTCAGCGCCACAAACGGCTGCTCGCGCCTCTGCGATAAATGATGCACCGCGCGCGCAAACAATTCTTTTCCAGTGCCGCTTTCGCCCAAAAGCAAAACGGTAGAATCGGTCGCCGCCACTTTCTGAATTTGCTGGCTGATTTCCCGAATCGCGCTGTGCTCGCCCACGATGCGGGGAAATCCGTAGCGCGCGGTGTACTCCTCGCGTAGCAGCAGGTTTTCCCGCTGCATTTCTTGCTGACGCGTCGCCCGCTGCACCAGTAATTTCAAGTGGTCGAGGTCCACCGGCTTCTGAAGAAAGTCGAACGCCCCTTCCTTCATCGCTGAGACCGCTTCTTCAACTGACCCGAACGCCGTCAGTAGCAGAACAGGTATCGTCGCGTCCGCTTGCTTGGATTCGCGCAATACATCGAGCCCGGACGCTCCCGGCATCTTTAGATCTGTAATCACCATCAGGTAACGCCGCGCGCGCACCTTTTGAATGGCCGTGGTTCCATCGGGTGCTTCATCCACGGTATAGCCCGCACGCTCCAACGCTTTCTTCAGCATGGCGCGCAGTTCGTTCTTATCTTCAACAAGGAGCAGAGGTTCCATCTCTCTTGTTTCTACCACGAATCAAGGGGCACCTCGGCGGGAACGCACGGTGGGTGTGTGGAGAAGGGAAGTAACCAAATGGGAGGAGACCCGAAATACGAAGTTCGCTTTTCGCATTTCGAGTTTGCACTTAGACTTCAGAAGTATCGGACCGCGATTTGACTAGCGCGCCCAGCCGGGATCGCCACCGGACTTCCGCAGCTCATCTTCCATATCGGAAAGCTGCTGCTTCAGGTCCGCGATCTGCTGCTTCTTCTGATCGATTTTGGCGTTCTTGTCGTTGATATCTTTGCGGGTGTATTGCTCGTTCATCGCTTTTGTGGGGTCTTTGTAATACTGCAATTGAGCTTTGTCATCTTCCCGTTGCAGGATGTCCAGTTCTTTTTCTGCCGCGGCAATTTTGTCGCGCTGGTCTTGGAAACGCTTCCGCCACGCTTTTTCCGCGTCGTCGCCTTTACTCCCGCCATTCGCCGCCGGGTCTGGTCCGTTGCCCGGCGTCGCTTGCGCGCCTGCCGCTGGTGCCGGTCCCGCGTCGCTTGCAGGAGTTGCAGGCTTTATGTCGTCTTCCGTGTAAACCTTTTTCGGCTTCGGAGTAGCTTTCTGCTGCTCGCGCGCTTTGCGCGCAGCGTCGGCAACCGGATCGCCGGACTGCGGTGCCGGACTCGCCTGCGATTGTTGTTGCTGTGCCAACGCAGGCAGCGTTGCCAGGTATAGACCTGACAAGACTATCGAAGCCGCAAACCAATTTTTCACACTCATGGAATACCGCCTCTCCCGGGGTGAGCGGGAATCCCCCAGCTTTTTACTTAGATACTATCCTTCTTCAATTCTACCGCTTCCGGGACGCTCCGGCACGCCGGTAGCGTAACTATAAAGGCCGCCCCGCCCTCCGATCGGTTCCGCGCCTCCACTCGGCCGCCGTGCTGCACAATAATCTTCTGGACGACGGCCAGCCCCAGTCCGGTACCTTTTGCCTTGGTCGTGAAAAATGGACGAAAAAGCTTGGGTAAATTGGCGGGAGCAATTCCGGCGCCGTTATCGAAAATCGTGATGCGCTGCGTGTATGTTTCTTCGTGCCTCACTAATTCTCCGCGCAGAAGTACGCGTCCGCCGTTTGCTGCGCCAACGGAAGCCTCTGCCGCATTCCGCGCAAGATTCAGGAGCGCTTGCCGCAGCAGTCCTTCGTCTCCCGCGACGCTTCCCATGGGTCCTTCAAATCGAATCCGCACTTGCGGCATGGCCTCGGCGACTTCCGAAACCACTCGCTCCACGACTCCATCGAGCGCCACCGGCTCGCTGGAAATTTCCAAAGGCCGCGCGTACTTCAAGAATTCCGTCACCACATGCGTGATATTCCGTGTCTGCTCCAGAATTCTTTCCGCGGAGTCGGCCACTTCACCAACGCCCGCTTCCGCGTTGATCATCTGCGCATAACCGGAAATCGTGGCCAGCGCATTCTTGAATTCATGCGCGATACCGGCCGATAACTCTCCCACCGCCGCCAGGCTTTCCTTCAACTGAATCTGCTGCTGCAGGGCCGCCAACTCCGTCAAATCCGTCAGCAAACAGATCGCCCCGCTAATCTTTTCCGTCCCGCGGCGAATTGGCGAAATCGTCACGCCCAGCAGCCTGGATGCGCCTCCCGGTGCTTCGTGCTCCACCTGCTCGCGCCGGAAGATGCTTCCTTTGGCCAAGCATTCTCCAACCAACCGGGTGAGTTCCGACTTCTCCCCCAGCACCTCGCTGTACCGGCGGAATCCCAGTGCTTGAATGCCCAGAACCTGCTCGGCCGCAGGGTTCGCGCTCGAAATGATCCCGGTCGCGTTCACAACCACAAGTCCGGCTGGCATGTTACGCGTGACTTCTTCGCTCAACCGTTCCGTGTGTTCGGCGCGTTCTCTTTCGATTTTGTGGAGCCTTTCGAGTTCCTTCTCCTGGTCGCGGAGCTGGCGGATCACACCTTGCATCGAGGCCGCCATAAACGCGGATGGGTTTTCCGTTCGCGGAGGCGTCATCATAACGTCGGCCTGATGAGACTCTTGTGTGCTCTGGTAAAAACGGCGAAGCAAAAGGAATACAATTCCGACCACGGCCAGGATTCCCACGGCCATGCCGGCGGCGATTTCCCAAAGGCGCTGTGTGGTCTCGGCTTGGAATGCTGCGAATGTCATAGGCTGAATAGGCCCGGCATCGAAATGAACCTCAGCGCAAACGCGGCGCAAGATCAATCGAGAAGGAAGAAAATGCAAAAACAACAATCAGCGCTGCAATGCCCAAAAAAGTTCCGAGTGGAAGTTGATACTGGCTCGCAATCAGCCAGCGAATCTGCTTGACCGTACCGAGCCCTCGCTTGCTGGCCCGCTCAGCGAGCCGTTGTCCTGCTCCACGTACATACATCGTGGCGATCACCGCTATTCCTAAAATGCTTCCAAGAAGTGTGCCCAGCAAAATCATTAGAAAGGCATTCCTGATTCCCAGAAACGCTCCCGCCATGGCCATCATCTTGACGTCGCCCATCCCCATGCCCTCACGGCCTCGCACCAGCTTGTAGAGCGCCGCCGCTCCCCACAACATCAGGCTGCCAAACCCCGCGCCCAAGAACGCCTCGATCACTCCCAGAACTCTTTCTGGCGGTACCCAGTGGAAAAGCCGCAAGCAGAGCAGAAAAGCCGCGCCGTCATTCGGCGGCACAAACGCCGAGAAAAGCACTCCCGCCGCAAATCCTGGCCAAGTGATCGCGTCCGGAAGCAGGCGCACGCGCAGATCGGTCACCGTCAAAATGATGATCAAACAAATAAAGAACAGCCACTTTACGGTGGCCTGCGTAATTCCGAATTCCAGGTAACAGCCCACGAACAAAAGTCCCGTTGCGAGCTCCACCAGCGGGTACATCGGCGAAATGGGCAGCCCACAAGTCCGGCATTTTCCACGCAACCAGAGCCATGCAACCACCGGCACATTGTCATAAGGCTTGATCGGAGTCATGCACCGTGGACATCGCGATCCTGGCGCGACAATAGATTGCCCTTCTGGAATGCGCGTAATGCACACATTCAAGAAGCTGCCAATCACAATTCCAAGTAGAAAAAAGTAGGCGATGACCACAGTTTAGTGGGCCGCTTTTCGGCCGCACTTAACACTGTCCCACAGCTATCAACATGCCTCAACAAACCAGAGCCAACTCCGTGCCCCATTCCTAACACCTTGTGAGCCTCGGCGGATATAGAGTCCCTCGAGTCGCTGAGAAAAGCGGCAGCAGGGCTGCCGCACTCCACGCCAGTTCTCCCGTTCTTTGTTTCTCCGATGGGCAACTGTAAACTGTTAGCTGTTGGCTCATTCATGCACTGGTTTGAACGAAAAATCCGCCGTTACGAGCATCGCCGCTGGACCACCGACGACAACCGGCGCGTGCAACCTTTCGACTGGGGCTTGGAACACATTGGCGGCGACCCTGGCGACCCGGACCCCGGAGCGTTTGTCCATAACTACGCCAAGCGGGCGATTGAGCAGAGCGTCGAATGGTTCGCCACTAACCCCGCTGAAGACTATGCACTCGACCACGAAAACGTGCTGACTTTCACGAGTTCCATCGAATCCGCGTGGCCGGAAAATAACACGGTCTACGCTCAGCTTTTTCCTGCCAAATCGTCCGCAAACGGCCATCGCCGATCATCCCCTGCCGTTCTGGTGCTTCCCAACTGGAACGCCAAGTGGCACGGCCAGCGTGGCCTCTGCGAATGGCTTCAGCGCATCGGGATCACCGCTCTGAAAATGAGCATGCCCTATCACGACCGTCGCATGGCCAAAGGACACGAACGCGCCGACCAGGTTTGCGGCCCCAATATTGGCCTTACCCTCCAAGCCAACCGGCAAGCGGTCCTCGACGCACGTCGCTGCCTCCGCTGGCTCGAGCAGCAGGGTCATACGCGCCTCGGCATACTCGGCACCAGTCTGGGCTCGTCTGTGGGTTACATCACCCTCATGCACGATCCCGCTATCAAAGCTGGCGGGTTCTTCCACTTCTCTACTTACTACGCCGACGTCGTCAGCCAGGGCATGACGACCAATCACGTCTGGGAAGGGCTTCGCGACCACGTCGCAGTCGACGAACTACGCGACTACTGGGCTCCCATCAGCCCCATCCCCTATGTCGAGCGCGGCATGGGCGCCGCCACGAAATCCTTCCTCGTCTACGGGAAATACGATCCCACCATGCTCCCTGAGCTAAGCCGACAAATGTTGGACGCCCTGCGACGCCATGGTGCTCACCCACGCAGCCTCGAACTCTCCTGCGGGCACTACTCCCTCGAACTCCCTCCCTTCAGCTACATTGCCGGCTACAGCGTCCTGAGCTTTCTCCGCTCCGCCCTCGCATGACCTTGCCCCGTCCGTTGTTGTAACAGGTCTTTAGAACGATTTTTTCTTCAAGTTCCGATTGAATGCCGGTGACTGATAAGCGGCTGTTTGTCCGACTTCTGAAGAATACGAGTCCAGGTGAACGCTACAATTAA
>Ga0210405_10006808_pt1 | contig 10141 bp, 6 predicted proteins | sample IncBWH11MmetaG_FD_155492 | JGI IMG/M metagenome (GOLD analysis project Ga0210405, IMG submission 155492) | Forest soil microbial communities from Barre Woods Harvard Forest LTER site, Petersham, Massachusetts, United States - Inc-BW-H-11-M | ecosystem: Environmental > Terrestrial > Soil >... | reverse complement strand
GAAGCGCCGTTGCCTTGTCTGACGATTAAATCCTCATACTGGCTGGCTTCGCTGAGTTGCCCTTCAGGCTGAAGCAAGAAGGTGTGATGCGCGCCGTCAAATTGGCCTGCTCCCGTATAGCTGGTGCCGTTCTTCAGCGCCGCCGTCAAATCATCAATGGTTAGACTGCGCGCGGCCATCGCGGAAGGGTCCGCCTTGATGCGCACCGCGGACTGAGCGCCGTACACGGCCACCTGGCTCACGCCAGGTAGAATGCTGATGCGCTCGCCGACTTGCGTATTGGCGTAGTCGAACAGCTGGCCCTGCGTGGCGCTGTCGCTGGTGATCCCCACGTACATGATGGGCTGGTCGTTAGGATTGGTCTTGGTGAAGGTGGGCGGGCTCGGCAAATCCACGGGGAGCTGCGCCGTCGCGCGCGTAATGGCTGCCTGAACGTCGGTTGCCGCGGCGTCCACATTCTTGGAGAGATCAAACTGCAGGACAAAACTCGAGTGCCCCTGTCCGCTGTTGGAGGTCACCAACTCTAGGCCGGGAATCTGCATGAACTGACGCTCGAGCGGCGTGGCCACATTGTTCGCCATGGTCTCTGGCGTTGCGCCGGGATAGCCTACGCCGACTTGAATGACGGGATAGTCGACGGCGGGCAAGTCATTGACCGGCAAGGCAAAATAAGCGAGTACACCAAAAACGATGGCCGAGATCGTGAGCACCGCGGTCATCACCGGGCGGCGAATAAATGGTTCAGACAGATTCATGGATCTTCGTTCCCATTACTTTGCGCTCGCCGGCGCACCCGCCGGCGTGCCACCTGCAGGCCCAGCGGCGGCGGTATCCACACGCACCTTGCCGTTCGGAGCTACGGTCATCTGGCCGGCCACGATAACGTTCTCTCCCGCGGCGACACCTTGGGTGATCACCACGTTATCGCCTTGCCGCTGGCCTAAGGTCACGAGTCGAAGGTCCGCGGTGTTATCGGGTTTCACCACGTAGACGAAGGGACCCTTTTGGCTGATCTGTGTGGCTTGGTTGGGGATGAGCACCGCCCCCTTTTGCGTTGCCAGGACTAGCCTGACGTTGACAAATTGACCAGGCCAGAAATGATGATCGGGGTTGGAGATGGTGGCGCGCAAATTGACCGTGCCGGTGCCGTTCTGGACGGTGTTGTCGAGAAATGTGAGCTTGCCGCCGTGGGCGCGGTCTTCCGGATCGGAGGGCAGCCTCACGAAGGTCTTCAGTGTTCCGCGAGTCATCTCCTTCTGCACGTTGGGGAGATCGCGTTCGGTTATGGTGAAGTCCGCATAAATCGGATCCAGGCGCTGGATCAGCAACAACCCGGTCGTGTTGGCCTGCACGACGTTTCCGACGTCAACCAGTCGCGCGCCGGCGCGGCCCTGGATGGGCGAGTGGATATAGCAATATTCCAGGTTGAGCTGGGCGGTTTCGAGAGCCGCTTCCGCAGATTCCACTTGCGCCTGATCGACGTCGACGGTGCTCTTTTTGGCGTCGTAATCCTGCTTTGCGATGACCTTCGCGTTCAATAGCTCCGAGCTGCGTGCGTACTCTACCTTCGCGAGCTCAAGCGCCGCTTTTGCCTGGGCCAGCGCGCCCTTTGCCGAATCGACCTGGGCATGATACGGACGAGGATCAATCTCAAAAAGCAACTGCCCTTTGGCCAGATCAGCGCCGTCCTGGAATTCCCTTTGCGTAATGCGGCCGCCGACTTGCGGGGTTACCGTAACCGACTCGAAAGCGAAGCTCTTGCCGATCTCGTCGAGGTAAACGGGCACGTCTTGGCCCTGCGCCTTGACTACACTCACCAGGGGTGGAGGCGGGAGTTGAGGACCAGAAGCTTGGGGATTCGCCCGGTTACAGCCCGGCGCCGCGATTTGCAAGGCAAACAGCGGTAGGACATACAGAAATCCGAGCTTCAACTTCATTCTTAGCCTCCCCTCGTCTGTCTATACGCTACCAGCCAAGGGTATATTGCGGGCCAAGCCCAGCAGCCCATGGTCGACACCACGCCCTGCTCGTATCCCTCAAGTTTGTGAGGCCCGGTCATAAAGCAAGGCACACCCAAGACTAGATTAGACGCCAACGAGGGAAATGCGTTACTTTTTGCGAGTTCCATTGTGGGCCTGCGGCAATCTGCGCCTCAGAAGCCGCGGTGTCGATTATACCCCGCCGCCAGATGGCTCGCCGGGCCCATTCTTCTGGAGTCGACGCTCAATAGAAATCGCGGGAATCGATTCTCTTTGAGGAAAGCCCAAGCTGCAGGACGTCCATCTGTTCCGGTCGGTCAAAAAACTTGCCGGGGAATAAACTCTTTGCCACCACTCGAACGCCGCCAAACGCCGCGCCCAGCGCGATAGCCAGCACCATAAATATCCCGGTGAAGAAGAAAATCTTGGCGAGAATATAGGCCCACGGCGGATCGGTGGCGGTGCTGCTCGGCTCGTGCCACGTCACGTTCGTTTCGTAATTCACCGTGCTCCGCAGCGATTTGCCGTACGCCACCGAAGTTGGCTTCAATACTACCGAGAGCAGGGAAGCGTTGCGTTCGATGCTCGTTCCCGCCTGTTTCGCCGTGGATGAAATCGCCTGTTCCAGGTGACGCAAGTGCTGCTCCGCCAGTTGCGGCGTGGGGTATTCGATCAGCAGCAGCACCGCCTCGTCTTTTCCCGCGCGGTAATGCGCGAAGATCGCCTCCGCGCCCAATGCGAAGCCCGCCTCATTGACCAGCCCCGCGAATTCCTCTTGCTTCAGCGCCGTCAACGCGTTGCGGAACGCCACCGGTCCCAGCGCATATTTCTGCGTCCCGTCCGTGAAGCCGCGTGGCAAATACGTCCGAATCGGCGGCAGCGGTGTCTGGTCGGCATGCGCGCTCGCCGCCTGCACCAGGGCCGCCAAGTCTTCCGTGGAAATCGCCGTTGTAGGGCGCACCTCGAGGATGGTACTCCCGAGCAGCGCGAACAATCTGTCGCCATCCACCGCCGAAGTCCGGTCCAGCGTCGACGGATGCATCTCCGGGCTGATCAGCGCCGTATACACCTCGTACGCGTTGCTGGGATCACGGTATTTCTCCAATCGCACGTTGATCTTTGCGTCGCCGGAAGCGTACTGGCAGTATTCCCCCGCGGTCCGCCCGGTTTCTTTCCAAAGATTCGCATAGTTCGCCGGTGCTTCTGTTTCAACCCACTCCGGGCTCGGCTGGCCGGACCATTTGCTGAAGTGGGAAGGAAGCGCCATTTGCTGAGCGGACGCCCACGGCGCAGCAGCCGCCGCCGCCATCAGCGTAGCAACAATAATGAGGCAAGGCTTTCGCATCCCAGCCTCTATTAGACACCAACTGCCTAGTTTTGGTTGCGAGATTGTTCCACGGGTGCCGCGGGGGGATGCCCGGCGCCGGGCTTCGCAGGCTGGTTCATCGTCACGCTGTTCATGCTCTCAAGGTAACTGACCATGCCCTGATACAACCCCTCGGCCACTTTTTGTCGCTGCTCGGGCTGCTTCAGCAGTTTTTCGTCCGCCGGATTGCTCAGAAACGAAATCTCCGTCAGGATCGACGGCATGTCCGCGCCGATCAGCACCACGAACGGCGCTTTCCGCACTCCGCGGTTTTTCACCGGCTTGCTGCTCTTTTGCATCCGCTTGGCCAGCGAATCCTGAATGTCCTCGGCAAGTTCCTTGGACTCGTCAATTTTTTCCGTCCGCGCGATTTTCATTACCAGGTCTTGCAGTTCGTGAACGCCTCCCTGCGCCGTGGCGTTTTCCCGCGCCGCCACCTCCATGGCTTCCGCCGAGCCCTTCAGGTTCAGGTAGTACGTCTCGATCCCGCGCGCCGCGTGGTCTCTGCTCGAATTCGCATGAATGGAAATGAACAGGTCCGCCTTCGCCTGGTTGGCGATATTCGTCCGCTCTTCCAGCGGAACAAACGTGTCGTCCGAACGCGTGTAGATCACGTCCGCTCCGGGTAGCCGCTGCTCGACGATTTTTCCCAGCCGCAGCGCCACGTCCAGGCACAGGTCTTTCTCCATCAATCCGGTCGGCCCAATCGTTCCCGTGTCGTGTCCGCCGTGCCCCGCGTCGATCACGATCCTTCCAATTTTCAGCCCCAGCGCCCGCGTCAGAGTGGACTGCCCATCGCGCGTCGGTTGCGGCGCGCTGGCAGGCCGCACCAAATCCGGCCTCGCGTTCATTGCCGTGGCCCTGGCAGGCTTTGATTTAGCATTCTTCGCGGCAGGCGGCGAATTACGTGCCACCGCGGATGAATTGCTCCCCGCGCCCGAACCGTCAACTGCGCCAGCGCTAGTCGCGCCGCTGTTGATCGTGCTGCTGATGACGCTTTTCGAATTTACCGCCGGCCGCTCTGAACCCGCGGCGGGGTCCTCCATTGAAGCCTTCGCCGCCCCGTTCTGAACCGTTCGCCCTTCGCCGTTCGCCGCTGTAGCGCTCTCATTTGAATCTTCCGCCGCCGGCTGCGGCTTTTTCCCCTTGGCCGTGCGCACCGGCGCCGCCGGGGCATTCCCGTACAAATCGATCAAAAGCTGCGTGGGATTGTTTGTCAGCGAAGCGCTGTAATCCTTCACTCCGTTCACGTCCAGCACCACGCGCACCACGCCGTTATGATTCTGCGCCACACGCACGGCCGTCAGCATGCCGCCGTCATAGTGAATATTCCCGCGAGTGACTTCCGGCGTCAGCCGCGCCGCGTGCAAATCAAAAAAAATCCGGTCAGGATTCGCGATCCTCCCGGAAACAAATTGCACGCTGTCATCCAGATCGATGGTTACTCGCGTGGCATTGCCGTTCACCGCCGCGCGAATCCGCCGCACTTGCGGAATCTCCCGTGCTCCCGTCCGGCCCGCGGACTTGCCCCCGGAGTGTACCGGCGCATTCGCCCGCGTTTCCTCGGGGCTAGGCATAGCCGCCGCGTTCGAATTGACAGCCACACTGTTCGTCGTTGCCGGCGCGTCGTCGTTCTGCAGCAGCGCCAATTCCGCCAGCGCTTCTTGCGCTTCCCGTTTCCTCGGCGAACGAGGATACCGTTTCAGAAAATCCTCATAACTCTTTTTCGCCTGCGCCGAATCCCCAAGCTGCTCACGCTGCAGCTTCGCCACTCGCAGGATCGCATCCTGGCAATACTTGCTCGTCGGATATTCGCGCACCAGGAATTGGTAGGAATCGACCGCCGACTGGTAATAGCTTCGCCCAAACCGGTCGCCCATCTCGGTGTAAAGTTCCGCAATCGTCAGAAGGGAATCGGGCACTTCCGTGGCGCGCGGCGTAATCATAGCCACGCGGCGATATCCGCTAACCACTTGTTTGTAATCCGCCAGCGTGCGCTTTTCGCTAGGCTTGCTGTTTAGCGCTGCGCGCTGCTCTTCGGCCCGTGCAAATTGCGCTGCGGCCGACTGGCGCCGCACTGCCGCTGTGGCCGTGGGCTCCGCGCCTGTTTTAGCCGGCGCCGTGGAGGCCAGCATCAGCGCTCCGCCCAACGCCGCAAAAACCGGCGAAAGACGGGCGAAGCCAATTCGCAAAATTTTTTTCCTCCCCAACATCAACTCACATCCCCCAACGCCACTCCATCCTATCCGCAAACCTGAACTCAATTCACCAATACATGCAAAACGTTCGAGGCCCGAGAATAGGGCTTCTCGAAAACTGCTCGCTACCCACTACACACTCTCTTCTATTCGTTAGTGAATATGATGCGCCCATCCGCGGTAACATCTCGATGGATCGCGTGAGCATTGACGTAAGCGTCAGCAAGCCGTCCTGAGCCCGGCCGGAAGTAAGCGTTCTGTACCTTCTGCACATAGTCGCGCGTCTCTCGATATGCGGGCACGCCGTGAGCGCGGTCCACCGCGCCCTCTCCCGCATTGTACGCCGCTAAGGCCAGGTCGAGATTGCCGTTGTATCGTTCCAGCAACCTCTTTAAATGTTGAACCCCCGCGTCGATGTTTTGTTGCGGGTTGAACACGTCGTACGCCCCATAGCGTTGCGCCGTCGTGGGAATCAACTGCATCAATCCGCCCGCGCCTTTGTGCGACCACGCTTTGGGATTCCAGTTCGATTCCGTCTCGATCACCGCGCGCACCAACGCCGGGTCCACGCGATGGCGGTCCGACGCCTCTCGAACAATTTTCTCGACGCCGTCGCGCCCCATGTCCACGGCCGGCCGGCTGCGTCCCATCAACGAAGCTTCAGCGGGAAGGTAGATGTTGCTGTGCGCCCTCGCAGCAGTGAGCTTGGGAGTTCTCAGCGGTTCGGCGTTCACGAAAAAACGCCGCCCGTCATCTTCAATAACCTTAGCGATCTGCGCGTTCGTAGTCTTCGCGAAAAAAGCCGCAGCAAGGATCGCGCAAAAAACCAGCGCCCCTCGCAGAAGCCATGCCGTATTTGTCGCGCGTCTATTCATCATGCCCTTGCGGTTAGGCATACAAGATATTCGAGTCCCAGCCACACCGCCACCATTCTTCCCGAGCCCCTCGTTCCGGTCAATGCGACTTCCGTACTATGCGCACTGGACCGGCCGGTTGGCGGCATGGCGCTGAGCCGCTTAGGGTTACCAACGGCTCGCCACAGGCCTCCTACCCCCAATTATAACAAGCCTTCCAGCAGGGAGGGGATACTCAATAGAGCACTTTTCAGCGCAGCCGTGTCTTTGCCGCCAGCCTCCGCTAGATCCGGCCTGCCGCCGCCCGAACCGCCCACCTGCTTCGCCAGCGCCTGTATCAGCTTGCCAGCATGGACTTTACCCGTCAGGTCCTTGGTTACCCCGGCGATCAGCGCCACCTTGCCGTCCTCCGGCATTCCCAGCGCTACCACTCCGGACCCCAGTTTTTGCCGCAAACTGTCGACCAGCTGTCTAAGTCCTTCGCGGTCAACATTCTGTACTTCCGCAGCGATAACCTTAATCCCTTTAACAAGTTGCACGCGCCCTGCCAGCTCATCGATCTGGCTAAGCGCCCCCTTGCGCTTCTGTGCCTCCAGCTCCTTCTCCAGTTGCTTGGCTGTCTGGGAGAGTTTCTCCACTTGCGCCAATATGTCGTCCTCCGCCACATTGAGCTTGCCGGCCACTTGCCGAAGGATCGTCGCCTGCTGCTGGTAGTGTTCCAGCGCGCCGATGCCGGTCATGGCTTCGATGCGGCGGACGCCGGCGGCCACGGATTCCTCGCTCACAATCTTGAGCACGCCGATGTCGCCGACGCGCTGCACGTGCGTCCCGCCGCAAAGCTCTTTCGAATAGAATCCCCGAGCCGCCCGCGGATCGGGAATCGTCACCACGCGCACGTTGTGCTCCGGATACTTGTCCCCGAAAAACGCCAGCGCGCCGGAAGCCAGCGCCTCTTCGAGCGAAGTGACGTTCGTCTCAATCTCCGTGTTTAAGCGAATCTCGTCGTTCACCTGCTGCTCGATGTCGCGCAGCTCTTCTGCATCCACGTGCGCAAAGTGTGAAAAATCAAACCGCAACCGCTCCGGCGCATTCAGCGAACCGGACTGCTTCACATGTGTCCCCAGAATATTCCGCAGCGCCGCATTCACCAGATGCGTCCCCGTGTGGTTGCGAATAATCCGCGCCCGCCGCTCCGCATCCGCCACCACCGCCACGCGATCACCGACGCGCAAAGTCTCCTTCGCCACAACTTTGTGCGCCACCAGCCCCGCCACCGGATAAAACGCGCCCTTCACTTCTGCAAGCAGTTGCGACTCCGCGTTGTCATAGAACGCCCCGGTATCCGCCACCTGCCCGCCCGACTCCGCATAAACCGCCGTCCGGTCCAGAACGATCTCGCCGCTTTCACCGGACTTCAGTTCGCTGACAATTTCGTAGCGCCGGCTTCCAGCCGGCTCTTTTTCACCGGAAACGGCTGCCGGCAAGATGCCAGCGCTACGAAATATCGCTTCGATGCGGCAGTCTTTCGCGCTGGTTCCGTGATAAAAGCACGGCTCCGTCTTGTACGTCTCCGCCAACTTCGCATACGCCGGATTCACCGCCTCCTTCGCCCCGCCCTTCCACGACGCCCGCGCGCGGGTCTGCTCAGCCTCAAAGGAGCTGTCGAACCCTTCATCGTCGAAAAAGACGCCTTGATCGCGAGCAGCATCCGCGATGAAATCGCGCGGGAGCCCATAGGTTTCATAGAGACGAAATGCTGTTGCCCCCAACAACATCGGTGGGCGGTCCTTCGCGACACTCTTAGCTTCCTGAATCAGCAGGTCGAGCTTGCCCGCTGCGGCTTCAATAGTTCGGCCGAACTGACGTTCCTCAGCGAGTACCGCGGCCTTAAGCATCTTCTCGGATTCCTGCAATTCGGGATACGCGCCTTTCATTAATTCTGCGACGCTTGAGACCATCTCAAAAAGGAAGGGTCTTGTTGTGCCTAACATTCTGCCGTGATGAATAGCGCGGCGCATAATCTTGCGCAGAACATATCCGCGACCTTCATTCGACGGCAACACGCCGTCGGTGATGAGAAAAGTTGTGGCGCGGGCGTGGTCAGCAATAACGCGCAAAGAAGCGGCGCCGCCTTTACCTTCTTCGAGCTTCTCCTCGCGAGCAAAATCGACGCCGCAGAGTTCTGCCGCGCGTTTCATTAGTGGCACAAAAAGGTCGGTGTCGTAATTGGAGATGACGCCTTGGAGGAGGGCGGCGACGCGTTCGAGGCCCATGCCCGTGTCGACGCAGGGATTGGGCAGGGGAGTGAGCTTGCCCGAGGCGTCGCGGTTGAACTGCATGAAGACGAGGTTCCAGATTTCGACGTAGCGACCGCAATCGCAGGGGAATTTGCAATCCGTGTGGCCAAGATCAGACGCGGCGGGGCCCATGTCGTAATGTATTTCGCTGCAGGGACCGCAAGGGCCGGTATCGCCCATGGCCCAGAAATTGTCCTTAGCACCCGCCGCTACGATTCGTTCCCTGGGTACGCTTTGGTGCAACCACGAACTCAGTGCTTCTTCATCGGGTTGCATGCCGCCTTCACCATTAAAAATCGTCACGTACAGCTTGCTCTTGTCGATGCCAAACCATCCGGGCAAAGTGACCAGCTCCCAGGCGTAGGCGACGGCTTCTTTCTTGAAATAGTCGCCGAAGGAGAAATTACCGAGCATCTCGAAGAACGTGTGGTGGCGCTTGGTGAAGCCGACATTTTCCAGATCGTTATGCTTCCCGCCCGCGCGGACGCATTTCTGCGCCGAAGTCGCCCGCGTGTAATCCCGCTTTTCGAGGCCAAGGAAAACGTCCTTGAACTGGTTCATCCCCGCATTCGTAAACAGCAACGTGGGATCCCCATGCGGCACGAGTGACGAACTCCGCACGCGCCGGTGTCCTTTGCCTTCAAAGAAGCGCAAGAACGCCTCGCGGATTTCGTTGCCGCTCCAGAACTTTTCTCTTGTGCTCGCGCCCGCCATTTTTGTTGCGTGCCCTTCCCGGGCACGTCCGCCCCAGTTTTGCAGGATTCAATCCCCAGATTATCGCAGACGCAGCAAACCCCCGCAATGAACACACAGTCGGGATGTGGGCCAAATTTCCGATTACGCTATTGGTACTGCTGTCCTCATTCCGTCCCAGTGACCAGTAGCGCGGTCATTCCGGGACAAGCTAATGTGTCTTCAGCCGCGACTCTGTCCCTCACTCTCCACGGTTTCCGAATCGGTGCAATACGCGAGCAGGGCGCTGTTTTCTCGGCCCGATCTGAAGCCGAAAATGAAGGGAATATGAGCTTTACTCTTCGAACCAAGAAAAACGTTCTGAGCGCAGCGATGATTGCCGTGTCGTCATTCGTGGGAGGCAGTTCGGCACGCGCCACTGAACAGCCGCGCGCCGTGAGCGTAAACCCACCAAGTGGGACAACTACGGTCGGAATGATCGAGATTCCCGCCGTTGGTCTCGCGACAAGGGTGCTCGAAGGTTCCAATGCACGTACACTCCGGCTGGCCGTTGGGCACATCCCGGGCACCGCTCTTCCCGGTCCCTCCGGCAACGTCGGCCTTGCGGGCCATCGGGATACTTTCTTTCGTCCCTTGCGAAGGATCAAGGTGGGAGACGAGATTCGGTTTACCACCGTGGCCGGCACGTTCAAATATCGAGTTATTTCTCTCCGCATTGTTCTTCCCAATGCCATCGAGGTGTTAAATGATACGC
>Ga0210405_10006807_pt1 | contig 10142 bp, 10 predicted proteins | sample IncBWH11MmetaG_FD_155492 | JGI IMG/M metagenome (GOLD analysis project Ga0210405, IMG submission 155492) | Forest soil microbial communities from Barre Woods Harvard Forest LTER site, Petersham, Massachusetts, United States - Inc-BW-H-11-M | ecosystem: Environmental > Terrestrial > Soil >... | reverse complement strand
ACTCCAGCTTTTCTTCGAGTTCGGGTTCCAGACGAATCCCTAGCATTGTTTAACAAGTTTAACACATTCACGCCACCAGCTTCTTCAGCGCCTCTACATTCCTGCGATCATCTCCTGGCTTTTCAATCGGTGTCTCGGCAATAAAAGCCGCATGCGCTAGCCGGAGGTCGTTCAGCAAGATTCGAAACGGCTCCTTCCCGATCGTTCCCTTCCCGATCTGCTGGTGACGGTCGAGCCTAGATCCGCGCGCCGCTTTCGCGTCGTTGCAGTGCACCACCCGCACGTTATTCAGCCCGATGGTCGCGCCGAGTTGCCGCAGCGTCTCGTAGATGCCTTCCTCACTCACAATGTCGTATCCGGCAACGTGGGTGTGACAGGTATCGATGCATGCCCCTACCGGCACGACGCCACGCAGGCAATCCAAAATTTCGGCCACTTGCTCGAAACTTCCGCCCAATGAAAATTCCGACCCCGCTGTATTTTCAATCAGGATGGTCAAACCACCTTTCGCCAGGTCCAGCCCTTGTGTCGCCGCGGCGATCGCAGCCGCTGTGCGTAACAATCCTTGCTCTCGGTCGGCCCCGCGAAACGACCCCGGATGCAGAACCAGATATTCGGCGCACAGCGCCAGCGCGCGTTCGATCTCTCCGCGAAACGCCTCAACCGATTTCTGCAGAAACTGTTCGGTCGAGCTTGCCAGGTTCACCAAGTAGTTTGTATGAATCACCAGCGGCTTCAGATCGTATCGGCCGCGCAGGCGACCCATCTCCTCGCACTGCAGTTCGCCCAACTCGTATGGAGCCCACTGCCGCGGACTCGAGGAAAAAATCTGCAGCGTGTTGCAGCCCAGCCGGTAAGCGCGCTCGGCCGCATTGTGCACCCCGCCGGCAGTCGAAGTATGAATTCCGATTCGGCGGGAAGTCAGGCGCGGAGGGCGTTTCGGAGCCGGACGACCGAGAATGTCCTGCTCGCGAGCCATCGACGGTGCACGAGAACGAGCCATGGGGAAAGTATAAAGGTCAGCAGCAGGTGGAGCCGCATGCGACCTCAGGCTAAATAGCCGAAGCAGAAGCAGAAGAGTGCCACACCTTGAGACGACTTGAGCTGACGACGTGGCTATTTGCGAACGACATCGCCCTGAATTGCCGCGAGAATTCTGCGGTTTGTTCATCCGCTTGCGGCGCTTGTCGATTCACAGCGACGCTGCCTTTCACCGCGATATAAACCCCGCCGTACGCAGTTTCCCCAAGATTTTCCACCGTGTGATGAAACGAAGGAAACCATCTTGCTTCTCCGGGTTTGGAATACACGTCCTGCGTCTTTCCATTCTCGTCGGTAAACCGAAGATGTGCCTCAGTGATATTGACCACCACCCCCTGCGGATGCGAGTGCAATCGCGATTTTTCGTGCGGTCCGTACTGGATGTAAACCACTTGCACTTTGTCGTTTTCGAACGCCAGCTTATAGTGCCTCGGTTCAACTTTTGTCGCATCCTGAGCCAGGGTTAAGCTGAGAGCCAGAACTGGAAAGACAATCGACGAGATAAGCTTGCGCACAGGCACCTCTACCACTCGATGGTAGAAGCAAACAAGCAGAAGACCGACAGCATCACGACCGAAAGTGCAACAGGTTGCGCTCAACCCTTTCCCGAATTGAACTCAACGGCCAGAACTCAATTCATCGTAATCACAGCTCTGAACCGCACCTTGCCTTCGGCTACCCGGTCATACGCTTTGGCAATGTCGTCGAGCTTGTAGATTTCTTCCACGACCTTCACTTTGCCCTTGGCTGCGATGTCGAGCGCCTCATAGAGATACTCCGGGCCATTCTGCGACGATCCGATCAGTCGCACTTTCTTGAACATCAACTCCGGCGTGTAGTTCAGCGGCTCGCTACCCACTCCCATCAAAATGATTCGACCGTTGGGACGCATGCCCCGGGCTGCGTCGGCAGTGGCCGACCACGAGTTGGAGGTGGCCAACAGAACGTCAGCTCCGCCAGCGGCAAGCAGCTTTTCACCGTCCTCGGCCACTTCATCGGCGCCCATATCGCGAATCATTTTCTCTTTGTCTTTGGATTTCGTCACAGCGATGGTTTCGAACCCAGACGCCCTGGAATACTGAAGCGCAAGATGCCCGAGTCCGCCAATGCCCACCACCGCGATGCGCTCGTGCGGCTTGGGATCGGCCAGCCGCAAACCGCTCCACACGGTATAGCCCGCACAGAAAATCGGCGCTGCCTGTTCGTAGCTCAGCGCGTCTGGAATCGGCATGGTGGCATCGGCATACGCCAGCATGTACTCGGCGTGGCTGCCCTGCAGAGTAATGCCCGTTGACGTCGGATTAATGCACAGCTCTTTCTTGCCGCGCAGGCACCACTCGCAGGTTCCATCTCCCTTTTGCACCCAGCCTACGCCCACACGCTGGCCAACTTTGCGCGAGGTGACGCCAGGGCCGACCTCGACGATCTCGCCTACAGGCTCGTGACCCAGCACCCGCGGAAAAGGTAAGCCAAACAGGCCGTGGGTAAGATGCACATCGGTATAGCAAAGCCCGCTGGCGTGAATCTTCATCACCACTTGATTCGGCCCAGCCTTGGGAGTTTCCCACTGTTTCACTTCCCACTTGCCATTTACGGAGGGAACAACTGCTGCTTTCATGAGAACCTCGAAGCGAATTTTTGAAAACCTCCTGCTTGGATGCCAACCGCCGTTTCTAGATTCAAAGGCGCAAAACTGGCGCGCAAGCAGCTTGAGACGACTTTGCCCCCAGAGTCTCCGAACGATACACTTAGAAGCTGCGAGGTACAGCCATGTTAGTAGTCATGAAGGCGCAGGCTACAGACGAGCAGATCCGCTCCGTCTGCCAGAAAATTGAGGCGCTCGGTTATCGTCCGCATGCCATGCCGGGCGCCCAGCGCACCGCCATCGGCATCACCGGAAACAAAGGCGAAGTCGAGCAAGGCACGCTGGAAGAAATGCCCGGTGTGCAGGAAGTCATTAAGGTCTCGAAACCTTACAAACTGGTGAGCCGCGACGTTAAGGACGAGAGCACGGTAATCCGTTTCACCGGAACGGCGGCCACGATCGGCGGACCCGGCCTCGCCATAGTCGCCGGACCCTGCGCCATCGAGAGCCGCGAACAGGCATTTGCCGTGGCCGAGCGCGTCCATCGCGCCGGAGCCCAGTTCTTCCGCGGCGGTGCCTACAAGCCCCGCACCTCGCCCTACTCGTTTCAAGGACTCGGCGAAGAAGGCCTGCGCATCATGGCCGAGATTCGCCACCAGTATGGGATGAAGATTATTACGGAAGCCATTGATAACGAATCCCTTGATCTAGTCGAGGAATATGCCGACATGATTCAGATCGGCGCCCGCAACATGCAGAATTTCTCCCTGCTAAAACGTGCCGGACGGGCCAGTAAACCCGTGCTCCTGAAGCGCGGCATGTCGGCCACCCTGGAAGAATTCCTCATGGCCGCCGAATATATTTTGAGCGAAGGAAACTATAATGTCGCCCTCTGCGAACGCGGCGTCCGCACCTTCGCCGACCACACCCGCAACACTCTAGATCTAAGCCTGATTCCCGCCGTTCAGCGCCTCAGCCATCTTCCAATCTTCGTCGATCCCAGCCACGGCACCGGCAAACGCAACAAAGTCACCCCGCTTTCCCGCGCCGCAGTCGCCGTCGGCGCCGACGGCTTAATGGTGGAAGTCCACAATAAGCCGGACGAAGCCATGTCAGACGGTCCGCAGTCGCTGTTCCCCGATCAGTTCGACGAACTGATGAAGCAAGTGCGGCAGATCGCCGCAGTAGTTGGGAGAACCGTGCCGGAGATTGGAGTGCGGGAACCGGTAGCGGTTAGCAAGTAGTTAAGCCAGACCGAACCGAGGGAAATTCGGCGATGCTCGAGCAGAATTCGTGGGCTGAGGTATTTTAGTAGATCCCGTATAATCTGATAATATGATTCTATGAAAACGATGTCTATCTCCGTGACAGAGGCCGCGCGCAACTTTGCCGACTGTGTGAACCGCGCCCATTACCAGAACGTTACGTTCGTTTTGCTGAAGAACGGTTCGCCAGTCGCCCGTCTTGTACCCGATGGCGAAAAGGCCTTCCTCGCGGGCGATTTGGCTGATGCGCTAAGCAAAGTTGAATTGTCTGCGGACGAGGCTAAAACTTGGAGCCGCGACTTGCGGAAGGCCCGCAAAGCTTTGAAACCCCAAGTCGACAAATGGCGATAATCGTCGATGCCGATGTAATTATCCGCGGCGAGCGAGGCACATTCGACCTGAACAGATGGTTGATCACTCGTTCCAGCGAACCGGTCGAGATTGCCGCTATCACCGTCGCGGAATTATGGCACGGCGTTGAAAGAGCAAACGCAGCCCACAAGGCGAAACGGGAAAAGTACGTGCGCTCTGCCATGAACAGCATGTTGATCATTCCTTATACCGAGGCTACCGCGCTCGAACATGCGCGCATCTGGGCCGCTCTCGAAGATACTGGCCGGATGATTGGTGCCTATGACCTGATTGTGGCCGCAAGCGCCTTGGAACGCGGCAGTTACCTCGCGACCTTCAATCGGCGTCATTTCTCTCATGTACCGGGATTGAAAGTGATTGAACCCGTATAGACGCTCCGGCCCACTGCAAAGCTTGTAAAATGTGATGGCCTTTTCCCTCGCCCGTTACAAGCTCGAGACCATCTCTCCCGGACCCCCGCCGTTTGGAGGCTGGGGTGGACTCGGCGGCGGCTGAGGCGGCATTGGCGAAGCTCCCGTTGCCGGGCGCGGAACATCTTGCGAATCCTCGCCGGGACGCCGCAAACTCGGCGCGTTCGCTGGATGTTCCTCCGGAGCCTCTTTTTTTGCCTCTTTATCTTTGTCTCCTTGATCCAGCACTACTTCTTTTTCGGTGCGAACGATCTTCACGCCGCCCACCTTCATCGTTTCGACGCGCACCACTTCATCTCCGACGATGCGCACAAAATCAACATCGTCCGGAGGTTCGCCGTAAACCCACTCCTCGTAATCCGTTTCCCCGTCGCGCTCACGAATCTTCTTTGGAGGCTTTCCCTTGGCGTGCAGCACCATCTCCTGATTCATCCCGACCAGCACGTGGTGCGCGAGGATCGCCTCTTTCGCCTTCGGAGGCACGGTATCGAGATAGGCTTGCTCCTTGTTCCGGGCGTTGAAGTCCAGCACCGGGTAGAGCAACGCGCGCAATTGCGGAGCTGTCATCTCGGGAACGTATTTGCTGAAGTAAAGATCGACGCATGATCCATGCGGGTTGGGCTGCGCCTCGTTCGAACCCGTCACCGGTGTTCCCTGCGCACCCGAGACCTGAATGCGTTGATACCATTTTTTCCGGTGCACCGGTCCGCCATTGACTTCGAAATGAATGTGGTCTTCTTTAATCTGCACAAATGAAATCTGCGCTGGGTCTCCGGGCCTTACCGCTGGACCAAATAAGGCCAGATCCTGCCGCAGTTCTTCGCCGTTCGGCGTAACGATTCCCTCTCTCAGTTGGAGCCCTTTCAATCCCATTGGAAATGCTGTGCGCGCATAGACGACCTGCATTTCGAAATCGCGGATGACTTCCAGGCGAGTCTGCCTCGTGATGTGCGGCGCATTCGACGGAATTGGAGGCGGTGGAGGCGGGACATTTGGATCTGCCGCCGCTGCAGATGGTGAACCTGATGGCGAGGACAAAGACCGCCGCAATCCCGAATCGCTAGTCTGGCCGCACACCAACACTGCAGCGAATACGGGAAGGAAGAAAACGAGAAGGGCCGTGCTCAGGAAACGCGACATGCAACACCCCAGGGCCTGCCGCCTATTATATGCGATGGAGTGTAGCGAAGTTGTCGCCAATTTTAAAAGGAATTCACACGCTTTCGGGACCGCGCTTCTTATGCTGCTGGCATTTCGTCATAATGGCCGCGCGTAAACGAGAACGAAGGTCGTCGGGCAGTTCGTAGAGCTGGGCGTCGCGATAGATCTCGATGGTTTTCTTGGTGGTGTCGCAAACCACATAGCAGTTATGACACCAGGAAAGATGGTTCTCCAATTCGACTTTTGTGGTTTCGTCGAGGACGCCGTCCAAATAGCTGGTCAGCTCATTCAAAAACTCAGAACATTTCACTGGTCGCCATCTCCACTCTCACGTTTCTGAAAGAAGCGTCCCAACCGTTCGCGCAGCTGCAGGCGGGCCCGCAGCAACCTCGACTTCACCGCCGGCACGCTCAACTCCAGCGCCGCCGCCGTTTCCTCGGTGGAAAGTCCTTCCACATCCCTCAGTACGAACACGGTCCGGAACCCTGGGGGAAGTCCCTGGATCGTCTTACTCAAAATCTCTCGCAGCTCCGCCTGGTTATACTGCTGCTCCGGATTCGGACTCCAATCCGCGATCTCTCGCGGCAGCGAATCGTCTTCCGTCTTAATGTCTTCGTCCAGCGAGACCGTGCGCTCAGGCTTCCTGCGGCGCAACTTCATCAACGCTTCGTTGACGGCGATTCGCACCAGCCAGGTATAAAACTTCGACTGCTCCTGGAATTTCGCCAGGTTGCCGTACGCCTTCAGGAACGCTTCCTGCACCACGTCTTCCGCGTCCTCGCGGTTTTGCGTGATGTGTTGCGCGATCCGGAAAACGTTGCGGTCATAGCGGCGAACCAACTCTTCAAACGCGGAGTCGTCGCCTTGCTTGGCTGCCCGAACCAATGTCAGCTCATCACTGACAGGCCCCTCTAGTTTGTTTTGGATGGCTTCCATTCTCTCGGCGATGCAGTATTTTGCGGAACAACCGCGGCACTGAAGTGCAAGCTGTTATTCTACTTGGTAACCATCAAGTTTGCCCAACCGCTTTCCATTTCGCGCGCAGCATGATTTGAGATAGAGTCGAGGCTGAGGATGGTAACGCGGTCGAACACGTCCTGAAGTACTCTGGGACGCTCCCACAAGTGCCGTATAATCAGCAGTTAGGGGCGTTGTTTGTACGGGTGGTAACTGACAAGGATTCGCTCCTGTAAAGTTTCGAGCAATCTTTCAAAGGGATCGACACTCTTCCAATCATGGCGGAACAGAACGCAGAACGCAATCACGGGCAGCCGGATGAAATTCGTCCGATGATTGAACGTGCCGTCGCGGAAGCCTTACAGCAGCAGATTCCACAACTGCAGGCGCAGATTGTGCAGCGCGTGCTCGAAGCGTTGCCGATGCAAGCGAGCGAAGCTGCTGCTCCTCGGGGAACTTCGAGCGATCTGGTTCAAGCAGTTTCAAACATTCATGCGGGTTCAACTCAAAAAGAAATCCTGCGCGCACTGCTACAGGCGGGCAGCGCGCATTGCTCGCGCATTGCCCTATTTGTCGTGAAGGCGGGAATCGCTTCAGGCTGGCAGTCCCGCGGATTTGGCGACGACGAAAGCACTACCAATTTCACTCTCGACCTGAACTCCGGTCCTGCCGCGCACGCCTACCAGAACAGAGTCGCAACTCCCGGCAACGCCGCGGAGATGGACGCTCGATTCGTCGAGCAGTTCGGCTGTCCAGCCAACGAACAAGTTTTGATTTTGCCGCTCACTTTGAAAGATAAAGTTGCAGCGCTCATCTATGCCGACGGCGGCGACGGCAACAAGCTGGACTCCGCTGCCTTGGAGTTGCTGGTCATTGCAACCAGCGCGTGGTTGGAAGTAACTTCGCTGCGCAAGCAGGCAGCAGTCAAGCCGGATCGAGAAGCGGCGCCTATCGTGGAGCGCCCTGCTCCTCTTTCATCGGTTCAGACGGTATCGTCTTTTTCAGATCCATTCGCCTCGCACGCGCCCAAGCACGTACCAGCAAGCCCCGCAGCGGAGCCGCAGCCAGCCGAGGTTGTAGGGGTGGAAGCTCCGGTACACGCGGCCGCTGCCGCTGCGCCCGCTACGGCTACCGATCCATGGGCGGGAGTCTCAGCGGAAGATGCCGACGTACATCGCAAGGCGCAACGGTTCGCGCGTCTGCTGGTGGATGAAATCAAGCTCTACAATCAGGCCAAAGTTGCCGAAGGGCGGCGTAACAAAGACTTGTATGACCGTTTGAAGGAAGACATCGACAAGAGTCGCGGCACGTTTCAGAAGCGCTACGGAAGCACCGTAGCCGCCAGCGCGGATTATTTTCAGCACGAACTGTTGCGCAGTCTGGCCGAAGATGACGTTGCCGTCATGGGCACAAATTTCCGCCACTAAAATTTCCGCCACTAAAACGTGGCGAGTTTTCTGCAGTAGCGTCTGCCATAAAACGCGAAAAGTACAAAGTGGTTCGATCAGTTTCCAGGCGGTGGGTACTCGCAGCTGCAATTCTCTGCGGAGTCTTTGGCGCTACTCTGCCGTGGGCAGAGGCCGCGTCCAGTTCCTCGTCCCGCTCCGCTGAAGATCAAGCCGCATCTCCGGTCAACCCCGACCAAAGTTCCGCAAGCCCGACAAAAGCCGGCGCTTCACAACGCAAAACCGGCGGCAAAGCAACTTCCCCGAAGAAGCCCGCTGCAACCACCACCAAGCCTCGCGGTACCGCTCGCAAATCGCACACCATTTCTCCGCGAGTGCGGCGCATGCGGCAGGCTTTTGTGGCGTCGGCAAGCCTTCGTCCCATGGCGCAACAGCTTCTGCAGGATCGCTCGCTGCCGGCCTACGCGGGAGTTCAGGCGTACGCGCGAGCGCACTCGAAAGAAGATGCGGGAGCGCTCGCATGGCTGGTGCTGGGCTACGCCCATGAGCTTGATCGAGATTACGCAAAGGCAATCGATCCCTTGAACCGCGCCAAGGTTCACGCTGGCGATCTAGGCGACTACACCGACTACTACCTCGGCATTTCGTACCTGCAGACCGGACACAATGCCGAAGCCATCGCAACCCTGGCCGACTTCGCAAAAGCGCATCCAGATTCTCTCTTGGTGCGCGACGCGCGCGTAAGCTATGCCGACGCGCTCCTGCTCGAAGGGCAAGCCGCGGAAGCCGTCACGTTATTGGAACAAATTCGCGTTCCCGTGCGATCTGATGTCGAATTTGCGCTGGGACGCGCTTACGCCGCGGCGGGCCAGAACGCGAAAGCCGCCGAAACTTTCTCGAATATTTATTTCACGATGCCCACCGCCACCGAAGCGGACGCGGCATACACCGAGTTGAAAAAACTGCCATCCGCGCCTCAGCCAACCCTCACGCAGCACAAGACCCGGGCTGACGCTTTGATGAACCATCACCGCTATGCTGAAGCGGCCGACGAGTATCGCAGCCTCGTTAGCCAAGCCGGCTCAAACGGGAGCGATTTGCCTGCCCTGCAACTCGCTTTGGCAGACGCACTCCATCGCGGCGGAAAAAACCGTGACGCAAAACTTGTCCTCACCGTGTTGGGCAATTCCACCGGCGAAGTCAACGCGCAGCGCCTCTATCTGGTCGGCCAGATTGCCTTCGCCTCCAGCGACAACGACACCTTCTACCGCTCGGTCGATGAGCTACGGCACGCCGCGCCCACCAGTCCATGGCTCGAGCAGGCACTGCTCTCCGCTGCAAACCTACATCTGGTGCATCACGAATATGATCAGGCGCTCGACGCATTCCGCGAAGCTCAACAACGTTTTCCGACCGGACCGCGCGCTTCTTACGTCCATTGGAAAGCATCCTGGCTCACCCTGCGGTCAGGTCGCAACGACGATGCCAAGAAGGCATTCGAAGAGCAGATCACCCTCTATCCTTCTGGCGCAGAAACGCCGGCGGCTTTGTATTGGCGCGCCCGTCTGGCTGAGGAAGACAATCAACTCATCATGGCGCGGGCGTTTTATCAAAAGCTTTCCGACCGTTACCGCAACTTTTATTACGCGGAGTTGGCACGGCGAAGGCTGAAAAGTCTGCCCGCAACCGCGGATACAACTACACAATATGCTTTGCTCGATCGCGTGCCGCCGCTCGACAGCAACGTCAAAATCACTGACTCGGAACCGCCTGCGGATGAGTTGCACGTGCAAAAGGCCGAACTGCTAGGCAACGGAGGCTTGGTCGATTTTGCGGTGCGCGAGCTGCAAGCCGCCACTGCAGCCGATGGCGGCAGCTGGGGTCCGGCAGAAACTGCGCAGCTCTATCTAGAAACCGGCCACTACACCAAGGCAATCGAATTCAT
>Ga0210405_10006805_pt1 | contig 10143 bp, 8 predicted proteins | sample IncBWH11MmetaG_FD_155492 | JGI IMG/M metagenome (GOLD analysis project Ga0210405, IMG submission 155492) | Forest soil microbial communities from Barre Woods Harvard Forest LTER site, Petersham, Massachusetts, United States - Inc-BW-H-11-M | ecosystem: Environmental > Terrestrial > Soil >... | reverse complement strand
GCGGCGAATGTGGCCTCCAAATCCGATACCTCGTTTTCGGCGGAGAGAATGTTTGCTTCCATCGATTCCCATTCGCGCTCTTCTTTCCATTTGAGTTTCCTCGGTTTTTCTTTGCCCCGCCTAGGCGGGGCGGCGACTCCGGCAGGCGCGGGGTTTGAATCGCGCGCGGGCCCGGGCAGGACTCGTTTTTCCAGGTAGTAATCGTAGTTCCCGACGGAATAGGCGACACGGCCTTCGCCTTCGAAGGCGAGAATCGAGGTGCAAACGCGATTCAGGAAATAGCGATCATGACTGACCACGATGACGCAGCCGCCAAAGGCGACGAGCGCTTCCTCGAGCAGGCGCAACGTTCCGAGATCGAGATCGTTCGTCGGTTCGTCGAGCATCAAAACGTTGCCGCCGCGCTTCAGGATTTTCGCCAGGAGCACCCGGCTGCGTTCGCCGCCGCTGAGTTGCGAGATCTTTGTGTTGATGCGGTCTTCGCTGAAGAGAAATCTTCTTAGATACGCGCGCAAGGTAATGCTTTGCTCGCCGAGCGTGACATGTTCACCGCCGGTCCCGACTTCTTCCCAAACCGTTTTCGCATCGTCGAGATTTAGTCGATTTTGATCGACGTAATTAATCTCGGTTCGCGCGCCGACCTCCACCACACCGCCGGCGGCGGGCAGTTCCTGCAGAATGACTTTGAGGAGCGAAGATTTGCCGAGCCCGTTGCGGCCGACCACACCGAGGCGTTCGCCGGCCGTGAGATTGAGATTCGCGTGCTGAAAAAGGGTACGGCCGCCCAGCTCCACGCTCACGTCGCGCAACTCGATGATGCGATTGGCGAGCTCCGGCGGCGTGGGGATAATTAACTCGACGTCGAGCTCCGCTTCCGGCGCTTCCTGCGCAGCCATCTCGAAATAACGTTCCACGCGGTCGATCGATTTCGTCCGACGCGCACGCGGCGCTTTTCTCACCCATTGCAATTCGCGTTTCAAAAACTTCTGCCGTTTATGTTCCTGCATTTCCTCCACCGCTTTCCGTTGCACGCGCGCGAGCAAGTAATCGGTGTAGTTGCCGTCGTAACTGACGAATTCTCCCCGCGATAGTTCGACGATTCGCGTTGCCACCCGATCGAGAAAATAACGATCGTGCGTGACGAACAGACAGGTCCCGGAATAACGAGCGAGAAAATCCTCCAGCCATTCGATCGAGCCGGTATCGAGATGGTTGGTCGGTTCGTCGAGAATCAGAAAATCGGGACGCGCCAGAAGCGCCCGGCAAAGCGCGACGCGGCGTCTTTCCCCGCCGGAAAGCGTGCCGACGACACGATCGGATTCCGGGGCGTGCAGATTCGTAATGAGCGACTTGATGCGGTGTTCCAAATTCCAACCGTCGGCGTGGATAATTTGGTCGAGGAGCGTGGCACTGAGCGGGCTATCGCCCGGAACGCGTTCGTATTCGGCGATGAGGTCGAGAATCCGCTGCGCGCCGCTAAGAATGTTGGCATGGACCGTTGCCGCATCGTCCAAACCGGAAACTTGCGGCATGTAGCCAGTAACGAGATCGCGCCGGCATGAGAATTCACCGGAATCGGGTTGGGCCACGCCGGCCGCGATCTGAAGAAATGTCGATTTGCCCGAACCGTTGCGGCCGACGAGCCCAATGTGTTCGCCTTCAGTGAAGGCAATCGTCGCGCCGTTGAGGACGACCTGATGGCCGTATTTCACGGAAAGGTTGTTCGCGCTCGCAATGACTGTGCCGGCTGAAGTGTCTGCCATGGAACCCCGAACGTCGAATGCGCAACCCGCCTCCGCAAGGCTACGCGTAGCGTTGCAGGCGGGAGCAGCCGCCTACGCACGAGGCTACATCGAGCCAAGGAAGTCGGAGGTCAGTTATCTGGAACAAACGAGCACAGCGGCTAGATTCCAAAGATGAGCGAGGAAACGGACGAAGCAACCTCAGTAGTGACAAGTGACCTGTGACGAGTGACGAGTTAAGGATGGTTGAAGAGCCGGGAGACGAGCCAAGCAATTTCATCCTGGGCGAAATCCAGGTGTTGCTCTCGGAGAAACGAACGTCGCTGGCTTCGCTGCGCACCGGTATCGCGATTTTCGCACTGCCGCTGTCCGTGCTGAGCGTTCTCATTGCGACCTCAAAGTATTACAGCTTCACAAAAGTAATGCCGTTGCTCGCGCCGCTGTTGATTCTGAACTTTGGTCTGGTCGTACTCGGTTCCTGGCTGATCTACCGTTCGATCAAACATTTTCGCCACTACGAGCACCGGATCCGCGAGCTCACTCAAAAATACCAGTCGCTCGCCGACTTTGTCGATTAACGGGAACAGAAGTCGGAAGTCGGAAGTCGGAAGGTCAGCGGTTCGCAAGGCGCGAATGGAGCGATTGGGAATTGCGACATGGCCGGCTCAGCCGTGAGGGTAACGGTCGAGAGTCGCGGGCGGCGACCGAGATACAACTTTACGGCGGGAGGCCGTGAGCTCTTTGCGAATCGGCCTGGGGAAATCACGCCGCTCTGCGGCAAACCAAAAAGCAGGGACCAAAATAGACGAACTAGCGGGAGCGTAAGCCGGCGGCTCGGTTTTGGTGAAAACCGAGGGTCGAAGATCAGCTCCGAGCAAGAGCCTTGGCCTGAAGTTTTTTGGCCCACTCATTGCGCAAGACTTTCATCTCCGCCTTGAGCGTGATCATGCGCGGGGGGACGCCTTTGTATTTTTTCGTGATCCCGTTGACGGTCCGATCGACCGCGCCCTGGCTGACCAGGCCCTGAAGTTTTTCGTAAACGCGCAACCGGAGCATCTCTTCTCCGCCGCTGGCTGCGTTTCGTTCCCGGAGTTTAAGCAAGACCATGTCGAACAAGGGTTTGAACTCGAACGCCGCCTTGGACGAAAGAATGGCCACTAGTTCCTCGGTTAGATTATCGGGCATCCGACGCCTGAAAGAAGCGGTGATAGCTTTAGACATTAACGACTATACCCCAGATCCGGCATTTAGCCACGGATTTAACAGGTTGAGGAGTTGAGTTGTTGAGGGGTTGAGACGAGGAAAACGCAGGCATGACGCCACCACAAGGGAAGTGAGAATCAGAAGTCAGCGGTCGGAAGTCGGAGGTCGGACAACAGAAAATGCAGGCGACACGCCTGCCGCTACAGAAGAAGATGCGTTGATCTTATCTGCGATATCCGCGTCATCCGCGGTTAATGATTTCACCAGAAAATGACTTTCCCGTCCCTCTAAAACTTTCCGGTTTGATTCTGCGGCGTGTTGTATCTCGGCTGCTTCCCGCAGCGCTCGACCGCTACCCGCGCGGCGTAACCGGCCATGTCGCTCACCCCAGTCGCTCCATTCGGCGGCGAGGCAAATCTAAACACTCTTGTCTGTCGGTTCGGATCGCGTCCTTTTGAAACAACGCTCAGCCAAGCGTTCCACCGGTCGACCGAATAATAGCGCGAGCGCAGTCAGACCAAGCGCTATCGCCATGATCAACCAGTAGCCGAGCCCGCAAACAATTCCGAGCACGGCACAAATCCAAATCGTCGCGGCTGTGGTTAGCCCGGTGACGTGACCTGCGGGATCGCGCAGAATCACTCCCGCGCCGAGAAATCCAATGCCAGTAAGAATGCCTTGGACGACTCGTCCGATTGCGTTCGGGTCAGCGGCTTGAGAGCGATCCTGATAATTGAGCGCAACCATCGTGGCAGCGGCCGCTCCAAGACAAACGAGCGCGTGTGTTCGAAGGCCGGCAGGTTTTCCGTGTAATTCGCGATTTAGGCCAAGGGCGCTGCCGAGAATCAGCGCTGCCCCGAGGCGCACGGCGATGTCTTCATTTCCGCTTAGCACAATACAATCATTGATCACTGACTCGCTAATGAAGGCAAGCCGTTAGTCACCTGACTTCGGCCAACCACGAATTACCCGGACGGAGCGGATCTTATAAAAAAGTGACCTGTGACCAGCTTCGCCAGGGCTACGGCTTGGCAAGCCAGTGACGAGCCAGACCTTTAACCACCAATGGACACGAAGAGACACTAATATTCTCGTCTTCGTGTAGATTCGTGATGATTCGTGGTTAAGAATTGCAGGCGAGACGCCTGCCACCACAAGGGAAGTGAGAATCAGAAGTCAGAAATCGGACGTCCGAGGTCAGACACAAAACGCGTCGACAGAGCGATGCTACAACTACCAGGGGATCACTTTGCGGTCTCGGAAAAACTTACCTGTTTCTTTTTGAGGTGCTTCACAGGCTAACCAAACCACGCCGCTTGCTCCCTCCGCAACCGAGCGGGTGGCGTTCGAGCCGCCCATCTCGGTCTTGACCCAGCCCGGACAGACGGAGTTGACGGCGAAATTCGGCAGCGCGGCGGCTAGCTGGACGGTGACGCCGTTCAACGCGGTCTTCGAAATGCAATAAGCGGGCGCCCAGCCGTCGGCACCGTCGGCCAATTGTCCGCCGCCACTAGAAACGTTTACGATCCGTGGGGCGTCGCTCTTTTTCAGAAACGGGACGAACGCCTGCGACACTGACAACGCGCCGAGGGTGTTGGTACGCAAAGTGGTCTCGAAGATCTCCGGCGTGGTGGTGAGAATGTCTTTGTCGTCGTCGAGCAGAATGCCGGCGTTGTTGACCAAGGCGTCGAGGCGATCGCTCTGTTTTCCAAATTCTTCCGCTGCGGCGCGAATGCTCTCCGGGTCGGAGATATCGATCCTTAAAAAAGTGACAAGTGACCTGTGACCAGTGACCAGATCGGAATTGTCTTTCTCACCTTCTTTGTTGAGCTTGTCTGCTGCAGCCCGCCCGGCTTTTTCATCACGCGCGCCCAGGAAGACACGTAACCCCTCGCGACGGAGTTGTCGCGCAACATCAAACCCGATTCCCTTGTTCGCGCCGGTGACGAGCGCGATGCGTCCTCTTGTGTTCATGAGGAAACCTACCGCGGATCCGCCTTCGCGCGAGGCTACGGCGCGACAAGTTACACGGATGAAAACGGATCAGAATTATGAATCAGGAAATCAGGAATCGAGGAAATGGGAATGACGAGATGGACGGAAAAGCCGCGCGGGTAGCGGAGAGTGAATACGGGAGTATCGCGAATTCAATCGAGGAAAGGGATTTCTGATCTTCAAATGCAGGCGAGACGCTGCCACCACAGAAGATGATTGCTCCTAGCGCGCTTCACGCAGAAGAGCGTCGAGATCGAGTGGTTTTGTATCCATCGCGATCGAACCGTCGGGATTGTGCGGCCATTCTTCTTGCGCGCGATCGCGATACAGCTCGAGTCCGTTCTCGTCCGGGTCTCGGAGGTAAAGTGCTTCGCTGACTCCGTGATCGCTCGCGCCTTCGAGCGGAGTCTTGGCCGTAAGCAGTCGCCGGAGCGCGTCGCCAAGCGCCGCGCGATCGGGATAAAGAATGGCGACGTGAAACAAACCGGTGCTGCCCGGCGGCGGTGGCGAACCGCCGAGGCTTTCCCAGGTGTTGAGTCCGATGTGATGATGATAGTCGCCGGCAGAAATAAACGCCGCCTTTTTACCCCAACGTTGCATCAACTCAAACCCGAGCACGCCGCAATAAAATGCGAGCGAGCGTTCCAGATCGGAGACTTTGAGATGCACGTGACCGATCCGAACTCGCGAGTCGATCGCGCGGAGATTTTTGTCTAGCGTGAACATTAAACTCGGATTCTACCACGAATTACACGGATCTGAACGGATCTGAAGAAGTTGAGTTGTTTAAACGTTTAGATGTTGAGGTGAGACGAACGACATGGCGGGTACAGCCGCGAGGTAGCGGTCGAGCGCAGCGGGAGCTGCCGAGATACAACGCAGGTCAACTCCTCAACGTCTCAACTTCTCAACGTCAATCGTATCGTTAGCCTTGTCCGAAGGGGCCTAACTAATTTGTCCGCGAACGGATTGACATTGCGTCGCGGTTCTGACCACACTGCGCCAAACGAAACATTCTGGTCAGTTAACAGAAAGGTAACCCCATGCCTAAAAGAAAAAAACGATCTGCGAAGAGAAAACTAACTGAAAAGCAACTGCTGGCCGAAGCGAAAAAGGCACTCCGGCAAGCCGCGCGCACTTTGGAAGCGGAGCTGAAAGAAGTTAAGCGCTATGAAAAAGCCTTAGGCGGATACAGTTCGTTTAACGTACCGTTTAACGTACCTTTCAGCGGTAAGCGCTAGGCGATAACGTCGTGGTTAGGCGCCGCCGGTTGGAGTTGCGACGGGCTCGCAGCTTATTGGTCTATTGGCACGATGGCGCCCTGCGGATTTCCAATTTTGCCGCCGGCCACACCGTGACGGGACGACCGATCACGTGCGAATTGCTCGATTTCTTCGACGACTGGAAAACCGCCAAGCAAGCCAGTAATCATTTTTCGGGCTACTCCCGGCAAAGTGTAAACTTCACCCTGTCACAGCTGTTAAAACACGGCCTGTTGGTGCGAAAGAATTCGGCCGATGCCGAGTCTGATGAACGGCTTGCCAGGCAATGGTCCGGTTGGCTGCCAGATGGGAGCTTTCATTTTCTAACGAAAGACGCGCGCTACGTGAAGCGGGAACGGAGCATTGCCGAATGGAAAGCCCTGCTGCCAAAACGGCCCGCGCCGAGTAATTTCAAATCTCTCACCGGCGCGAAGAAAATCCCGTTGCCGAAAATCGCGTCGCCGAATTCGGAGTTCCTTAAAGTCCTCATGAGTCGGAAGACACATCGAGAGTTCTCGAAACGAGACCTGCCATTGTCGGACGTTTCCCAGATTCTTTCCCTGGTTTGGGGTGTTACTGGCTACCTCCACTCACAGGTCTTTGGTCGATTAATCCATAAAACGAGCCCATCGGGTGGAGCGAGACATCCCGGAGAAGTCTATCTGATGGCGTTGCGGGTGAGCGGTCTCAGGCCAGGCCTCTACCACTATCACCCCGGGCGAAATGAACTCGAGATGATCAGCGCGAACGCGACTCCGCAAAAAGCAAAACTGTATTGCGCATATCAGAGTTATGTAAAAGACGCAGCAGCGTTGTTCTTAATGACGGCAATCTTCGCTCGAACAATGTGGAAGTATCCGGGGTCCCGCGCTTATCGGGTGGTCCTGCTGGAAACAGGGCATTTGTGCCAAACGTTTTGTCTGGTGGCAACGTGGTTAGGCCTGGCCCCGTTTTGCACAGCCGCGTTGAGCGATTCGTTGATCGAAAAAGATCTTAAGATCGACGGAATCAGCGAATCGGTGCTTTACGTGGCGGGAGTTGGGATGCGCCGGCGAAACGACAACTGACGCCGCTATGATTTTGGCGCGAGGCCAGCAACGATTTTCTCAAATCGCGGGTCGCCCCGCAAAGAATCCCAGAAGGGCTGAAGCTTGAGGAGACCATAACTCAAACCGTTTGGCACACGTTCGATCGTCGCTATCTGTTGAATCGCCAGATCCTTTTCGCCCGTCCAGGCATAAATTTGCGCGAGATTAACCGCGAAGGCGGCGCCATCGATCGCGTCCCGAGAAATCGGGAGAAGTTCGCACGCGCGACGTCCTTCCCTTAGAGCATCATCCTTTCGACCAAGCGCGGCATCGATTAGGCCTAACAAACTGAGACCGCCGGCAAAGTCGGGCTGCTTCGCGACAGTATTCGCGATTTCGGTGCGAGCTGCGGCAAACGCGGATTGAGCTTTCGCTTCGTCACCGTTCAGACGAGCGATCACGCCTTCCCAATAGCTGTGTGGGATGAGCACGCCGTTACTCACTTCGCCACCGATGGGAAGGCTTTTCAGCGAGCGCTCTGCTGAAGCAGGATTGCGTTGACAGACGGTAACGGAAGGCCAGTCGATCTCCGAGGTAATTACCGCGTGTTCCGCAGACAAAGCCTCCAACGTTGTCAGGTACGGGTTGAGATCTGCTTTGGAATTAAATGCGACAAGAGCGCGTGAAATGCGAGTCAATGGATCTCCAGGAACGATTGCCAGAACGCGGTCCCAGATCTGCGCTTCTTCGCGGTAGTACCGTTGTGGCTGATAGGTTAATGCCAACTGCTGTAGCAGAAACAGATTGCGGGGATCCAAATCCAAAGCCTGTTCAAGATCGCGTGTCGCCTGTTCCCAGTGGCCTTCACGGCGATTCATGAAGCCGGCATATTGAAACACTTCGGGATTGTTGGGTAACGCGTCCCGGGCGATGAGAAGCTCTCGCCGGGCATTCTCGAAGTCACGAAGGCCGAAGTAATAATATGTAGCCAAGGCGAGATGAGCTTCTCCGGATTGCGGCTGAAGATGAATTGCCCTTTCCACAGCAGCACGGGCCAGATCGAGACGCGTCGTGCTGCGATCATAGCCTTGCCTAAAAATCGCGCCGTGTGTCTTTCCCAACAGGCACCAGGCGAGCAGAAAGTCTGGATCGCGTGTAACAGCTTCGTTTAACACCCGCGCCGCTTCCGGAAGCTTGTCCTTGCCATGAACTGGGTCCGATGAGTCCGCCCAGAGCGCCTGGGCCTGAACATATAAATTGAAGGCTGCTAGATCGTTGGTCGGCGCTTTTAAGATTTCGGTTTTCTCGCCGGGTGAAATCTTGGCTCGAAGTTGGTCGGCTATTTTTTGAGCAATCTCACTCTGAATGGTAAAGACATCAGCCACATCGCCGTCGTATCGATCGGCCCAAAGATGAGTGTCGGTCTTGGCGTCGATTAACTGCGCGCGGACGCGAACCCGGTTGCCGGTGCGCTCGGCACTGCCTTCCAACACGTTCCTGACGCCCAAAGCAGCGGCGATTTCACGCAGGTTGCGAACGGAACCAGTCTTGTACTGCATGACTGACGTTCGGCTTATGACTTTTAGGGCAGCGATCTTTGCCAGATCAGTCAAAATTTCGTCCTGCACACCATCGGCGAAGAACGCGTTTTGCGGATCCGTGCTGAGATTTTCAAACGGCAACACCGCGATGCTTTTGGCCGAAATCGCGAGCGATTTGTCTGACGAGCGAGAAACCCAGGAAGAAAGTTTCCAAAGGCCAAGGCCGATCGCCAGCACCAAAAGAGCAATCGCAAGCTGGCCTCTTCTGGAGCGGGCAAAAACATTAATCGCGTCGAGCGCCGTCCACGGCCGGTTCTTTTTTCCCAACGCTTTGATTTTTTCAGGTCGCTGAGGATTGCCTACCTCTTCGGTATAGAGATTTGCGATCCCGACTTTTACGCCGTGCTTGAGTTCAACTTCACCGAGATCGTGGAGATGCTCGTGCCAATACGCATCTTCCGACAGATCAGCTGCAATGCGGTGGGTTAACAAGATGTGTCCGCCATCTCCCAAATCCATTACCCGCTGGGCGATGTTCATCCCAACACCAGCAATGTTAATCCGATCGTTCACGTCTTTGACCCGGTCCACCGGACCGCTGTGGATTCCCATCCGCAGACCAATGTTCGGTCGCATCTTCAAAGCCTCGGCAATCTCCATGGCGCAATGGACCGGCTCCTCCGGGGATTGAAAGAAAACGAGGGCCATCCCATCGCCCGTTGGTATGCGAATTAGTTGTCCGGCCGCCTCGCTATTGCGAAACTGCGGAGTTTTTCGGACGATCTGATTGAGTTCCACCACCACCTCGCGCTGTTCGTTAACGAGTAACCTGGAATAGCCGACAACATCGATAAACAGAACGTGCGCTGTTTGGAGATGGAGCGTAGACGTTAGCTTGGTCGCCATGCTGGCGGGCTCCCAGTTGGCCAGCCAGTCTACCGTTAGCCCGTCCTGCGCGTCGAGGCGAAACGCTTTGAACCGCAGGTGTGCCTTCTATCTAGGCAGCCGAGGCTACGGCGGATCAGGATTCTTAATCAGGAATCCCGGAAAACAGGAAATTAGGACAGGAGTAAAAGAATAGGTAGGGCGATTGACCGCAATCGCCCTGTTCTGACCCGTTTTATACGTGCAATCAGTGGTTTCAGTTCAACTTCCTGCTTTGAAACTCAGTCGCTGCCCTCGCTCCTTCGCTACTACCCTCGCAGCTTTACCTTCTATCTCGGAAATCCCTTTCCTCGATTCCTCCATTCCTGATTAGTCCTTCCCGGTTTTCCTACTCCCAAATGCCGAGCGCGCGTAATTGTGTGGTGACTTTGCCGGCCCAGTTGTCGTTCGATGCCGGAGAAGCAGGACTCGGGTGCAGGATCTGGCC
>Ga0210405_10006804_pt1 | contig 10144 bp, 10 predicted proteins | sample IncBWH11MmetaG_FD_155492 | JGI IMG/M metagenome (GOLD analysis project Ga0210405, IMG submission 155492) | Forest soil microbial communities from Barre Woods Harvard Forest LTER site, Petersham, Massachusetts, United States - Inc-BW-H-11-M | ecosystem: Environmental > Terrestrial > Soil >... | reverse complement strand
GTCGCATCTCCCCTTGGAGAAATCGAATACGCTCCCGTCGCCATAGTCTCGCTCGGATACCAAGAGCAAGATGTAGGACACTCGCTGGACGGCTTCGGATTTCTCATCCCACGCTCCGAAGGTCTGCGCACGCTTGGCACAGTCTGGAATTCCTCCCTCTTTCCCGCCCGCGCGCCGCAGGGTTCTGTTCTACTGACAAGTTTCATTGGCGGCGCGACAGATCCCCAAGCTGTGACGCTTTCCGCCGAAGAGATTAGCGCCATTGTTCATCGAGAAATTTACCCGATTCTCTCCATCCGCAACCAACCCTCCTTCTCAAATGTCCACGTCTACGAGCGAGCGCTCCCTCAATACAACATCGCCCACGCCTCGCGTATCGCCACTCTCGAACGCGAATCTTCTTCTCTTCTAAACCTCAAGCTTGTGGGAAACTATCTTCGCGGACCAGCCATCGGCGCCTGCATCGAACAAGCCCTCGCCGTGGCGGACGAAATTCGAGCTGCTGTTTCACACACAAGTTCGGGCTGACCGCAGTAGTCATCCGAATTGGGCTTTTCGCCGTAATATTCTTTTGGGAGAGGAAGAAGCCGACACTCGTGTTCCTGGCGGCTTTCACATCCAGTAGCCCCAGCGAAGTGTCGCCAGACGCGACGCTGCTGTCGCGCCTTCTTCAAAAAGACGTGAGCGCCTTTGAACAGCTCTACGATCGCCACTCGCGCCTCGTCTACGGTTTGGTCCTGCGCATTCTTCAACAGGCCTCGACCTCCGAAGAAGTCGTCCAAGACGTATTTTTGCAACTCTGGCGCAACGCCGACCAATACGATTCTTCGCGCGGCCCTTTCGTCCCCTGGCTGTGTACCATGGCGCGGAATCGCGCCCTGGATCACCTTCGCCTCAAGAGCGAACGCCAGCGCCGTCGCGAAGATATTCCGGTCGAGCTACCATCCGCCGTGGTCGCGCCCGAGTACGAAAAGGCACTCGACGAAAAGCGCCGTGCCGAACGCGTTCGCGCTTTAATGGCTTCGCTTACGCCGCAGCAGAAAAAAGCCATCGAGCTTGCCTATTTTGAAGGCCTGAGCCATTCGGAAATCGCCGCAACTCTGAAAGAGCCGCTTGGCACGGTAAAAAGCTGGATAAGAAACGGTTTGCTTCGCCTGAAAGAAGGATTGCAGGCAACAACGTGAAAAACTGCGACCAATTCCGTGAGCTGATCGAACCCTACGCTCTCGGTGCGCTCGATCCCGAGGATCGCGCCGCGCTCCAAGCGCATCTGGCGACCGGCTGCGCCGACTGCGCCAAGGCCGTCGAGGAGGCACGCTGGCTCGTCAGCCAACTCGCTTACGCGGCGCCCGAAGCTGCTCCATCAGACATGCTCAAAGGCCGCCTGATGCAAACTGTCCGCGCCGAAGCGCAATCGCAAGCGAAGCCGCACGTGCTCCCCGGCAAGAGCGCCATTCCCTTCTGGCTCTGGGCAGGTGTAGCCGCGCTACTCGTCTTCTCGATCTACTCCGCGTGGAACGCGCGCCGCCTCAACAACGAAATCCGCCAAGCCAACGAACGCGCCGCGGCGCTTATCCATGAACGTGAAAAAACCGAACAGGAACTCGCTCTTGCCAAGCGCGAAGCCATGATTCTGATGGACCCGAACTCCGTGAAAATTGCTCTGAAAAGCGGCGACGCCCAAGGACCGCAACTGGAAGCCAAATGGCATTCTCAATTGGGCGTTGTCGTCATGGGTGAAAACATTCCCATGCCATCCCCCCATCATGTCCTGCAATTGTGGTTCATTCCCAAAAAGGCAGGGCAAATGCCCATGCCCTCGATGATGATTCGTCCGGACGCCAGCGGGAAATTTGTCCTGCTGGTTTCCAATCCACCGGAATCCATGGACGCCACCAAAGCTCTTGCCATCAGCGAGGAACCAGAAGGCGGCAGCGCCTGGCCCAGCAACCCGCCGCGCTATTCCGGCGGCGTCAGTTAATTTTCAACCAAATAGATGTCTCTTACCGTAACGCAACGCCAGCCGAACCTCGCGCCGTTTCGCCGCCTCTCGAAATCGCCGTCTCTCTTCTGCGGTTTTCACGATCAATGGAGCCACAACCTTCGGCAACCTGGTGTGCTCATCAATCGCAACAAAGGTCACATATGCCGTAGTCGTATGCTTCCGCTCTTCCGTCATCGCGTTCTCGGAATAAACCTCGACGCCCACTTCCATCGAAGTCCGAAACACGCGGTTCACTTGCGATTTCAAATTGACGATCTCACCTAAATTTATCGGGTTGCGAAAATCAATAGAGTCCACCGACGCTGTTACCACATAACTGTTCGAGTGCCGGTGCGCCGCCATCGCAGCCACCATATCCACCAAATGCATCACCTGCCCCCCAAGCAATTTCCCCAGAGGATTGGTCTGCGCTGGCAAAACAATCTCTGTCATCTCCGACCGCGACGCGCTCACCGGCTTCCCCTTTAACTCCAATTCCCCGCCCATCTCACTCTTCACAGGCTTCTTACGTTTCATTCGCTCCCCGTTCCTCGGCTGCTTTCAGACGCAGTCTCATTCCCGTATAATACGGGAGCCAACCATGCCCGACCAAAAGAAAACCCGCCGCCAAATGCTCGAAGAGTTCGTCGCCAAAAAACCCGACGACGCTTTCTCCCGCTATGGCCTGGCAATGGAGTGCATGAACAGCGGCGACCCGAGCGCCGCCGACGGCCATTTCCGCACCCTGATCGAACGCAACACCGACTACATCCCCGCTTACCTGATGTATGGCCAGCTTTTAGCCCGCGAATCCAGAAACGATGAAGCCAAGCAAGTGCTAACGAACGGAATCGCCGCCGCTTCCAAGAAGAACGACGACCACGCCCGCTCCGAAATGGAAGCGCTCCTCGGCGAGCTCTCCTGAAGGCGCCATTGAGCCACGCCAAATATAGGGTCGTGCGAGCCGCTGAGAAAAGCGGCAGCAAGGCTGCCGCACTCCAAATCGCTCTTTTGTAATATCGGGCGGGACTCGGTAAGTTTTTATTTTGTTTTGCGGGCCGAGACATTGGGCAGGCTGGTGCTTCAGTGCGTCGGCTTCTTCAACGCCTCCGCGATGCCGGCCTCAGCAAGCGGCGCCATGATCTCGTATCCTGCTTTGTTGGGATGCACGCCATCGGGACTCAGCTCGGCCTTCAGCCCTCCTTCGCTGTTCGCCATCGGTGAATAGTAGTCCACATAAACGAAATCATTTTTCGCGGCATACTCTTTGATCCACGCGTTCAGCGCTTTAATCTTGGGGGCAGGCGCGAGTCCCTTGTGCCAATGAAAATCGCTAGCCGGCAACACCGAGCACAATACGGGACGAATCCCATTCGCCCGCGCAAGTTCGCTCATGGACTCGATATTATTTTCGATCTCTCCTTGCGTCATCTTCCCCGTGTTTTCGGCAATATCATTTGTGCCCGCAAGAAGCACGACTACTTTCGGTTTCAACTCGACGACGTCCTGCCGAAAACGCACGAGCATTTGCGGCGTTGTCTGCCCGGAGATACCGCGATTGATGTACGGCTTGCCTGGAAAAAACTCGCCTCGACCCGGTGACGTTGCGGTAGCCTTCATGCCCCAGCCTTCCGTGATGGAGTCGCCCAAGAACACCACGCGCACCTCGCCGCCGGCGGGAGCTGGCAACGCCTTATTCGCTTCGCGGAATTTCGCAAGGAAGGCCCAATCGTTGTACATCCGCTCGATCTGCGATTTTTGGTAAGGATTCAGCTTTTCCCAATAGGCTTCCGCCGGATCCGCCGGCTTCGCGTCCTGGACTGGCACTGCGGCCGCTGTAGCCTGTGCGAAAGCCGGTCTACCCCATACAAGCATCGCAACGATCAGGCAACCGTACAGCGCGCACGAAAACTTCTTTTTTCTATCCACGAATTAATCTCCTTCTCACCTTTGTCCGCCAAAACCCCGTCAGCTTACCACCCTCGCCTGTTTGGCCAACTTTTAAAAAGGGCTATCTATTGAGCCTCGCCAAAATATAGAGTCGTGCGAGTCGCCGAGAAAAGCGGCAGCAAGGCTGCCGCACTCCAAATCGCTGTTTTGTAATGCTATGCATGCCTCAGTGGGCTTGGCTGGCCCATTTATGGGAGGCCTCCACAGTCTATTTGCTGCTCGGCACTCACAAGCTACTTCGGTCTGGTATCATTTGAACAGGCACTATGCGGCCCGATCGCATTCCGCTCTTTCCACTGAACGTCGTTCTTCTCCCCGGCGCGGACCTTCCCCTGCACATCTTCGAGCCTCGTTATCTCGAAATGGTCAGTCGTTGCCTGAAGGAAAAGTCCGAGTTCGGCGTTCTCCTGGCGCTTCCCAAGGGCGTCGCCCGGGTGGGCTGCACTGCGGAGATCATCGAAGTCGTCAAGCGCAACAGCGACCAAACAATGGACATATTGACGGTCGGCCGCGAACCCTTCCGTGTCATCGAGTTATTTGAAGAAAATCCGCTCGCCGAGGGCCACGTCGACTACCTCGAAGACCGGGACGCGCCGGCAAACCCGTCGTTGCGACGCGAACTTGTCGAGCTCTACGAAACATGCCACACCCTCGTCTTCGAGGACTATCCCAAAAACACCGACGCCGAGCAATCCGCTCAAATTTCGTTCATTGTTGCAGGCAGCCTGCCCATGGATTTGCTCTGGAAACAGCAGATCCTGGAGTTACGCTCGGAATTGGATCGTCAGGAGCGCCTCGTCGGGTATCTTCGCGCGTGGGCCCCGCATCTACAGAAGGCAGGCGTCATGCGCCAGCGCGCCGGTGGCAATGGACACGGATTGAACTAACATTAGCAGTAGTTTGCGTCCCAATTTGTTGGGACGCGGAACGGGAACCAATGACGGCAACTACATCCATGCATTCCTCAGGACATCCGAGAGCGCGCACCCTCGGCGAACTCAAACGCATTCCGGACTTTGACGCGCGCACGGTCTCGCGCTCCGTCAAGAGCGAAATGCGGCAGAACCTTCTGCGTATGATCGAAAAGAACGAGCCGCTCTTCCCCGGTGTGCATGGCTACGAAGACACTGTGATCCCCCAGATCATTAATGCGCTGCTCTCTCGCCACAATTTCATTCTTCTCGGCCTGCGTGGCCAAGCCAAGAGCCGCATCCTACGCGGCCTCGTCCAGTTTCTCGACCCGGAGATCCCCGTCGTCGTCGGCTGCGAAATCAATGACGACCCGCTCCATCCCATCTGCCGCGCCTGCCGCGAAAAAGTTGCGGCCGAAGGCGATGACACACCTATCGCATGGATGCCCCGCGATCACCGCTACGTGGAAAAGCTCGCTACTCCCGACGTGACCATGGCCGATATCATTGGCGACGTCGATCCCATCCGCGCGGCTCGCGGTGGCCGCGATCTTTCCGATGAGCTGACCATCCACTACGGCCTGCTCCCGCGCGCCAATCGCGGCATCTTCGCTATCAATGAACTTCCGGACCTCGCTGGTAAAATCCAGGTCGGCTTGTTCAACATCATGCAGGAAGGCGATATTCAAATTAAGGGTTACCCGCTGCGCCTTCCGCTCGACGTGCTTATCGTGTTCACGGCGAATCCCGAGGACTACACGGCGCGCGGCAAAATCATCACTCCTCTCAAAGACCGCATCGGCGCGGAAATTCGCACGCACTATCCATCCACTCTTGAGGAAGGCATGGCCATCACTTCTCAAGAAGCCTGGGTCGCGCGCGATCTCGGACGTAAGGTCGAAGTTCCTGTTTATCTTCGTAACGTTGTCGAAGAAATAGCGTTTCAGGCTCGCGAGGACAAGCGCGTCGACCGGCGCTCCGGTGTCAGCCAGCGGCTTCCCATCACTACCCTGGAAAGCCTTGTCAGCAGCGCCGAGCAACGCGCCGCTCGTACCGGCGAAAAGTCGGTCGTCGCGCGAATCGCCGATGTCTACTCTTCCCTTCCCGCCATCACCGGCAAGCTCGAACTCGAGTACGAAGGCGAGCTGAAGGGAGCCGACACTGTCGCGCGCGAATTGATCCGCACGGCCGTCGGCCGCGTCTTCAGCAAGCACTTTGCCGAAGTAAGCTTCCAGCCTGTCATTCAATGGTTTGAAATCGGGGGCGAGCTAAAACTCCCAGAGCTTGCTACAACTTCGGACCGCTACCATCAGCTCTCGAAAATTCAGGGCTTGATGGAACATATCGGCCGCCTCGGCGTGCAAGACCGCAAAGACACGGGTGCCGCAGCATCCGCGGCGGAAATGATCCTGGAGGGTTTGTGGGCACATCGCCGAATCGGTCGCAGCGAAGAGCGCGGCTTCTACGCGGACAAGCCCAAGCAGCAGCCGGAGCAGCGCGAGCCTTCCAACCGGCCGCCGCGCCGTCAATTCAACTAATGACCACGACACCCAAACTCGATTGTGAGGCCCGACTTTTTACCATGAGTGACCTCGAACACCCGAGTCCGGCTGCCCCCGGCACTTGCCTTGCGCGGCTCGCGACCGCCGCCTATCCAATTTCAGCCTTCGACTTTCAACTTTCGACTTTCAACTCCCCGAGGCTCCACGCATGAAATTCGTCCGCTACGGAAAATACACCGGCGAACCCGCCGACGCCATCGATCTCGAAGAACTCGTCAAACGCATGGGTGATTTTTTCCTGCAAAGCGGCTTCGAGTCGCAATTCTACGGCGTTTCCCAAATGGACCCTGAACGCTCCATGGAAGCCCTTCGCGAAGCCATCCTCCGCGCGCTCCAGGAAGGCGATCTTCTTCCCGAAGACGCCATGAGCGAAGAACTCCGCAAGATGCTGCAAAATTCCGATGCGCAAAACAATCAAGCGGTGAAAGATCTCATCGACAAACTAATGGAACGCCTGGCCCAGGAGGGCTTCATCAATCCGCAGCAACCTCCTCAAGTCACGCCTCCGCCGCAGACTTCCGCGCGCGGCCAACTTGGCCAGCCTTATGAAAGGCAGCAGGAGGCACGCTTCGAGATCACCGATAAAACCATTGACTTTCTCGGCTTCAAAACCCTCCAGGATCTGCTCGGCTCGCTGGGCCGCAGCAGTTTCGGACGCCACGACACGCGCGACCTCTCGACAGGGATCGAATCCGGCGGCGTCTCCCGTCCCTACGAATTCGGCGACACCATGAATCTTGATGTGAGCGAAACTCTTTTCAACGCCGTTCGGCGCCAAGGCGCCAAAGTTCCCATCGACATGACGTATTCCGACCTGATGGTCCATCAGTGCGAGTATCACAGCTCCTGCGCCACCGTCGTTCTTCTCGATTGCAGCCACAGCATGATTCTTTACGGCGAGGACCGCTTCACTCCCGCTAAGCGTGTCGCCATGGCGCTTTCTCATCTCATTCGCACGCAGTATCCCGGCGACACACTCAGCCTCGTCCTGTTTCACGATAGCGCCGAGGAAGTTCCGCTTGGCGAACTCGCCCGCGTCCAGGTTGGCCCTTATTACACCAACACGCGCGAAGGCCTTCGTCTAGCGCAGCGCATTTTGCTCCGCCAGAAAAAAGACATGCGGCAAATCATCATGATCACGGACGGAAAACCCTCCGCCCTGACGCTCGAAGATGGCCGTATCTATAAAAACGCTTTCGGGCTGGATCCCTTTGTCGTCGGCCAGACACTCGAAGAAGTGAACAAGTGCAAGCGCGCCGGCATCATGATCAACACCTTCATGCTTGCCAGCGATTACAGCCTCGTCCACTTCGTCCAGAAGATCACGGAGATGTGCCGCGGCAAGGCTTATTTCACCACGCCCTACACGCTCGGCCAGTATTTGTTGATGGATTACATGCAGCGAAAAACCAAGCAAATCCATTGATCATGCCGACATCGGTTTTCTCAATTTTCAGACTGTTGTATTCTCACGCGGCGCAGCAGCACAATACTGCCTTCGTTTCGGGGCCAGGCTAAGCCTGATTATGGGAATCTTGCGGCGGCTCTCACGCTGGATGGGCACGGAAGGAAAAATGACAAACATCGTTGCAGGAAACACTGCTCCTGGTTTTTCGCTAAAGGCACTCGATGGGAAGGAATTCTCCCTCGACAAATTGCTTGAGCGCGGCCCAGTGATCGCCGCGTTTTTTAAAATTTCTTGCCCTGTCTGCCAGTTCACATTCCCGTTCCTGGAACGCATCTACAAGCGTTACGGAGACGACAGCGTTACGTTTTTAGGCATCTCGCAGGATGACGCCAAAGCAACGAAGGATTTTGCCAAGGAATTCGGTACCACATTTACGATGCTGCTCGATGAAAAGCAAAAGGGCTACCCCGCTTCAAACGCCTACGGCCTCACCAGCGTTCCGACGGTTTTTCTGATCGAGACCGACGGGAGCGTGAAAATCAGCAGTATGGGTTTCGACAAGAAGGATTTGGAATCGATTGCGGCGGAACTCGCCGAACGCAAAAAAATTGCGGCGGCCGCGCTTTTCCGAGCGAACGAATCGGTTCCAGACTACAAACCTGGATGAGGCTCAAAAAACTAGGTCCGGTCCGGACCTAATCAGAAGAAAACGAATCCCGGCACTTCCCCGATTTTTCTGCGGGGCTTCCCGACTTTACTCCACTTCTTTTTCCAGCCATTTTTTCTTGTGCTTGGCCGGACGGGCGCGCTTATCCGCGATCACCCGCGTGGCGGAAGGCGCGATACCGGAGTTACGAGCCGCGCGCCTTGCCTCCACACCCACATCCAGAATTTTCTTTTTTCGCCGCTTCATTGCTTCGTCCAGGCGGGCTTGGCATTGAGTTACTCGAGCCGCTGGGAATTGTAGGCTATTAAAACGTGAACTGCACCTGCAAGTCGATCCTCCGGTTTGACGTGGAAGACGAGTACGGCAGAGGTGCGGGTCCGTTGGCAAGACCAAAGAGCGGCGAACTCAAATTCCCAATCGGTGTACTCACATTCACGTTATTGAAAATGTTTCGCGCGTTCACGCTGAACGTCAAATTGTAGCGGTTGTTCGAAGGACCTCCACCGAACATTCCTCCCATGCCGCGATCCCCGCCTCCGCCGCCTCGCGGGCCGCCGGGGCCACCAGGACCACGGCCAAACGTGCCGCCGGCTCCGGGTCCGCCCGGTCCGCCGGCCGCCACTTCTTTTTTCTGTCCAAAGCCAAAGGTCTTGCTAAGGCGAACGTTCAGCGTAAACCGCCCGGGCCCAATCAGATCATTGATTGGGACGATGGTCTCTCCGGGCTGCGGAACGAGATCGAACGAGCCATATTTATTCGTAACCACATTTAAAGGATTCGATTTACTGCTCGCGAATCCCGGCCGGTCGTTGAAAATAGAATCGCCGTTCAAGTCTTGCCCGGTCGTGACGTTAAACGGTATTCCGGAGCTCGCGATTAAATATGGACTAATCCGGAAGCCATACCGCAAGCCGACGGTGCCGCCAAAAAAGACGCGGTGACGAATGTCAAAGCCCGCCCGGCCGTAATCCAGGCCGATATTATTCAATTGCGACGGAAATGTCCCTGCACCGGAAGTATCGCTATTTGCGTAGCTCAGAGTGTAGTAGCCGAAAAGCGAAAGGTTTGTACCCACTCGAACGCTGCTGTTCACAATCAGCTGGTTCTGCCTGAAAATCCCTTCCGATTGGTATTGATAGATATTGTCTGTGTTCCCAAAGGGATGCGGACTAGTCGCGGGGTCGCAGGGAAAAGAAGTGCAGATCGGCGCGTTGATGTTTTCGGTGAAAAACTGGTGAACGCCTCGCGAATTCAGATACGTGACCGCCAAATTCGCATTCTTCGTCAGTTGCCGCTCGAGGCTCAACCCCGTTTGCATGGTGTAGGGCGTACGCAGGTTGGGATTGGGCTGGTAGAGTGTCGGCGCACTTGTGCTCGTCTGCTGCAGAGCGGAAGGCGGGGGCGTGTTGCTGAGGTAGAATTGCGGATTGGCAACCACAAATTGCTGTTGAATGATGCCGTTCAGTCGCTCTTGCTGCAAAACGAGATCATACGTGAAGCGGTCATAAAATATTCCGAAGCCTGCTCTCACCACGGTTTTGGGTGACTTATTTTTGCCGTTGCCATCCACTCCCCAGGCCAGTCCTACGCGCGGTGCAACATCGGCGTGATCGCCCAAGTTATTCTGGGTTTCGTAGCGAAGGCCGTAACTTAGTGTCACGT
>Ga0210405_10006803_pt1 | contig 10144 bp, 20 predicted proteins | sample IncBWH11MmetaG_FD_155492 | JGI IMG/M metagenome (GOLD analysis project Ga0210405, IMG submission 155492) | Forest soil microbial communities from Barre Woods Harvard Forest LTER site, Petersham, Massachusetts, United States - Inc-BW-H-11-M | ecosystem: Environmental > Terrestrial > Soil >... | reverse complement strand
TGAATATATCAAAATTATAGGCGATGCCCGCACCACAACAAGCAGGAAATTGAATCAGCTGTATACAATAACGATCATCAACACGCCCTGTGTAAGCTCGCGCTCTCTTTACTTTCTCTGGGTCCAACAATTAGTTTCCTCCTTATGGATGTAAAACAAGCGTCCACATTGACATCATGTGATCCGAATTGGCGTTGAAGAAATTAAGTTCTTTGAAACCGCATTCTCGAAGAAGCTTGTTAACCCCAACATAGTTATCATTGGTGTGAGCCAGAACAACTCCCGCTCTTAAACCCAGCCCCTGTCCCTGTTTTTGTCGGTGTAAAAAATCAATGAAAAGCTTGAAGTTGCGTTCTTGAGAAGGAGTAACGTTATGGGTTCCCCAGTTTCCAACATCAATAATTCCGCAACATGTGGGTGTTTTTCTGACAAAAGAACATCCAAAATCTAATCTAAATTCTGGGTACATCGGCAAAAGAGGGTGCTCCTTTGTACCATACCGGGACTTATTAAGACATTCTTCTATATCCTCTATAGGCACAAAATACCCACCGTTTTCGGTAGAGATTGCGTTAACATAACCCCAACGCAGGTCAAATCCCGGAAATCTGGGATGTTCCTTAAGAACCTCATCAAGCATTTGTTTACGTTGTTCGGATGTAAGAAGCATACTACTCCTTGTAAGGGTCGGGTTCGGGTTGGTGTTGAGAGGGGTTTGGCCTGGTTTTTATGTGCTCAAGAGCGCGGGTGTAAAGAGCGATGCGATTTCGAAGATGTTGTTCACTGAAGACAGCCGATGGGCCTTCTCCTGCCGCATTAACAAAGCAGCAACGAAAATATCCACTCTCTAGTTCCTGTATACGCAGACTTGTGGAGTTTGCTGCAACCACACTCTCTGGTATAGTCTCATCGAACAAAACATACGGCTTACACAGAGTCCACGACCTCATCCCGCAAATATCCTTAAGCGAATGATAGATAGTTGTAGTTGAAGCCGCGTTGTTGGGTTGTAACACCAAACCTGATTGGTCTTTAAAAATCACAGTTAGGGTGCGAGTTGGGAAACCTGCGGTTTTGGCGTAAACCTTATCTCCGACTTTCAACTGTTGTGCTTCGTCGCGTGTCATATTTTGTTCCCTTCTTAACTAACTGATTCAGCGCAACTTCACCCCGGTATCCCGACACCACCCCGTCAAGTGCTCTGACAAATTCTTCCCGCAAGTCCCTCGCAGCTCGCCATGTGTACCGATCAAGCATTGTCTCCACCGCTCGCATGATATCATCGCGATAGATACGAATGTTGGGACGTGTTAAGTCGTCTTCGGGCTCCGACATGTCAATTATTTCTCCCTGCTGAGCAAATAGCTCCGCTATTGCACGGTCGGTCGGATTGTTTCTATCGAATTTCAACTTGCTTCGTTTGCTCTTACCTTTACCCATGTCATCCTCGGGTGTTATTGGAACTTGCTCGTGGAAACGACCGTTGAAAATCCATCGGAATTTTCGATTACGACTCATTACTGTCCCGTTCAGACAAAAGAAAAGGCCAATAGATCACTCTATTGACCCCTTCTTACCTCACAGAATTTAGGTTTGCCGATTATTTATACGTTTTAGCGTTTGACATTCATAGGCGGTAGTGCCTCCTTATGCACTGTGGGTAAATTCGGATGTTGAACCGCATACACAATTTCTTTATAGGTCATTCTGGTGGCAGCGGCAGCGCCATACAACATATGACCCTTGCTGAGACATTTAACCCCTTCTCGCTTTCTAGGGGTTCCTTTGACCGTACACCACACATCCTGGCAAAATGGACATGGGGATTTCAGTAGTGCTTGAAAGGTGAATCGCATACAGCCTCCTTGCGGTTAAACTTCGTTTTGAAACTATAATGCGCGGGTCGGATGTTTGGGTGTCAGAAAGGCTGTCTCTCACAACTCACACAAGGCGACGACCTATTGTTGGATTGGCCGGATAGCGTGCAGCAGTTGCAACCGACGCGCATGAATTGTCACCAACCAGAGTGGTCATCATCCTCGTCGTATTCACCGGATATGTAGCAAGCGCCCAGCACCAGAACCAAAAATATCACTGTTAGGAACACGATATCCATAGTTTCACTCCCATGTTTCGTCGGTTGAGTATGTTGCAGGTTGTGTTCCGGACATCGGAACGTTTGAAACAAGATGCCCAGGCCCAAACCCCTCTGTGCTAGGGCCATAAAAACGCGCCCAATTTAGTTCGCGCGTTGGAAGCTGACGTGGACGTTGCGGGGATGGTTTAGAGTTCATGTGAAAGAAAATTGTCTCCAATTCTTCGTCTACACGTTGAGCTACGAGTTGGAATACGTCGAGCATTTCCAGTTCAAGACCGCTTTCATATAATTTCGTTCGGCTTGCTCTCGTTGTTGGCGTGATAGAGGAAGAGTATAGAGTATGTGTTGGAACCTAAACCCACACATAAACTCAACTTCCTCTAATACGATTAGAGAATCGTGGAGTGAGTCATCCTCAACATTCTTAAGGAGATAGTTCTTGACATGTTCCAACAACTCCATGCGGTTTATGCTTCGTTTTTCTATTACATGACGGGGTAAAGGCATGAGGGGTTTGGCCTGGCTATTGGAAAAGGTTTAGAAGAAGCTGCACCGGACGCCAATACGCTCGCGTGCTGCGTTTGAGATGGTTGAGACTTTTGTTGGTTAGTGTGCCTGTGACAATCGCGGACGCAACGACACGGCCTTGTTGCTGGGCCGTAACGAAATGCTGTCCAGTGCGTAGAGTTGTGACGTGATAGGTCATGGATACCTTTCAAATCGTATTCTAAGGCGTTTGGTCATCTCGCATACCTCACATTCAACTCATAACACATCTCCGCTGCTTGGATGTGCGTAAGACCGTGGTTTTGATAAAGTGTGTTGTCGACGCGAAAAATGGACCAATCCCGCCAACGCCAAAAGTTATACCACTGTGGGTGGCGTTTGTATGTAGCGTAAAGTTGAGTGTAGTTCATACAGACCCAGACCCAGACCCAGACCAAGACCAAGACCCAGACCAAGACCAAGACCTAGACCCAGACCCAGACCCAGACCCAGACCCGGACCCAGACCAAGACCTAGACCCAGACCAAGACCCAGACCCAGACCAAGACCTAGATCCAGACCAAGACCCAGACCCAGACCAAGACCAGCGTTGTTTCCGTGCTCGCAACATGGAAGTCCTACTTTCCCGCGCCAAAAGATTCAATAGCGGAACGCTGCACGTACCAAACATTACCTGGGACGGATTGTGCGTCGGCATAGCCTTTCGAAGTAAAGGACCCTGTTTGATAAACGACCTTTGCATCATCAAGCTTGACGAAAGTGTCGTTCACGCCCACAAGTTTACCCGCGTAGATGTAGTTGAGACAAAACAACAACACCTGTTTCTCAAGAAAGCAAATAAGACCCTCTTCTTCCACTTCCTTGACTTCAACTTTTGCTGCTTTGACAATCATTTGGTTCTCCTTTGGTGAGTTATGTCAGTTCTGGGGAGGGCTGCGTGGGGGTTATGGGACAAAGACGAGTTCGATGTTGCCACCTTCACGGAATAGCTCAGATAGGAGATTTTTGCGTTCGCTCTCTGTGATGTTTCTGTCGTCATTCACCTCTGCAATACGGCTTTGGTAGGAACCCATGTCGCGAGCGCTGGGATTGCAGATATACAACCACTTCTGCTTTTCCAATGTTGGGACGAGATTCGACGGAAATGTGACGCCAAGGATTTGTTGCTCCGTAGCTCCACACGCCAACGAATCAAATCCCAAACAGCACATGCGACCGTCTAGCGGGACCAACAACCGCGAGCCAGAACCTAACCCGCGATACCACTTCGATTCTTTAATAATGAGCTTACGCATTTTTTGGTCCCCTTTTCAACAATAACCGTTCTTCGTTGCTCGTTGTATGGTACCCACTTCCACCAGGCCCAACCCCTCTTTATAAGTATCTACGTAGGATTTTTTCTTCTTCCAACGCTCGTTTAATAGAAACTTCAGGATTTTCTCCTGTTTGAATATCGTGGAGTGCGTGAGATATTTTGTGCATCAACACCGAGAACTGCCGTTCAATGGGGCGTTTGGACGATTCAAGAGCGCACGCAACATGATAGGTGCGCCGATATACGTTATGAAGAGGTCCGCGAGCCACTTATTTGCTCCTGTTCAACTTGATATTGTTGATAACCAATCGTCCATCATATCCCACATCTTCAAGCGGAATTAATCGCTCTAGCTTATGATGACCTGTGCGGTGAGCAACATAAGACAAGCCAACAACAACCCCAGCAATGCCCAGCGAATAACCATACGTGCCAACACGGGTACCAGTGGCGAAAGGAATGTTTTGCTCGTGGAAGCATCCACAGGGATTGTGTAGGAAGTCTTCCGTGGTTTTTGCGTCAAGTGTGCGGGTGAGGAAATCCGCCGAGAACAACGAGAGGTTGGTTTTGTCGAAGAATTTATGGTCATGTGGTGGGGATAGAGGGGTTTGGGCCTGGAGGGTTGCCACGCATAGGCCGAAAGTTCCGAGTTGAAGGATTCGTTTCATCGGAGTGTTCCTTTAAGAGTCTGTCGCTATCTGAGGGTCCGCCTTGGGCAATAATCTTTGTAGTCTATCGATCTCAGCGCGGATGTATTTATGCGTATCATCGCGAGGCGGATCTGGACCACGAAAGTAAGTATCTCCGCCCATCATGCGGTTTCGCCAACCGATAAAGTAATAGCGATAATTACGGCGAAGTTCCTCAAGAACATATTTCTGGTTGACGACAGGACCGTTACCATACGCCAACTTGCTGTCGGACTCGATCTTCTCCATCAACGCATAGAAGTCTTCAAAGTCGCGGTCTGTAATGTGATACATTCTCATTTTTCCTGTCCAGTCTGAGGGTTAGGTGGGGTGTAGGGTAATGTCTCTAAATAAATCCCAAACTCTGGATTATCCTCGTAGAGACGAAGTGTTGAGAGAATTGCTTTGATTGCCCTATTCCACGCACTCTCTGGCGTCTCAGCGTTCCTGAGTGCGGTGAGTTCGGCCAAGGTTTTTTCATACTTACTTTTGTAGTACTCCATCGGCCCCAAGAATTGCCGCCGTCCACATTCGTACGCCTGACCGACGGTGATGTTTGCAATCACTATCTCGGGCGCTCTCCCCTCCCCTTGGACCACTTCTTTTTCAGGAGATGCGTCCTCATCGGCTTGGACGGGGCAACGCGAAATATACTTCGTAGCCGTCCAAGCGGTTCCACAGTCACATAGACCCTGATACAAATCATTGATTTTTGAAACTTGCGTTAAATGCTGTCTCATCATTGGTCATCCTCTCGGGATTGAGTCTTCATTGCCGGACTCCGGTTGTGACTAAGCATAAAACGACACACAGGCATCTTCCAATGAGAGTTTATGTTCCCCCCACTCTATACTGTCCCTGCCTGTGGAGCTGGACGCAGGATATGGAGAATGTTCTAGCCTAAGCGTAGGCTGTGTGTCGCTGGAAGGCTTCCACTATCACAATAGGTGTGGCCTTTTCCAAGGTTGCACTATGGTGGCAGTTACGTGGAAGGACTTCAAACATAATATGTAACCATTTGAAGGTAGGTTTTGCACCAATGCGGAGTTGTGATACGTTAGTCAGCCTGACTGTAGTCCGTTGGTGTTCCTACCCTCAAATGGGCACATACTGTCGCCCATTGGCAAACTGAACGCTCATAAGCCTAAGCGTCCCACTCGCCATCTACATTCCGTATTCTTCAACAATTTTATCCAGAGTCAAACGTTGAGAGGGGTTAGCCTGGGGGTTGATATCCGCTAACATAAGCCGTTGCGGAATGTGTATGAGTAGGTCCGGGGTGTAGTCAATTGAGGTGATCTCACTGGTTTCGATGATACGCACGCTACAACGTTTGTCAATGGGCGGCGCAGCAATCACAAGGCATTGGTTGATGCGTATGGGCGATATTTGTGTAAATGTGCCTTGTTCCGTGCGTAGGCCAGTTGAGTGTGGGGAGTGGTGGACACGCGCCCACCTACGATTGGTTGTGTCGATGTGGTAAATGCTTCCACTCGCTGTTGTTAGTCGTAGCATGTTCCTCCTCGCTTAGCGTGTAGGATTGTCCATTTGACAATGCGTTAGGAATCTTGATGGGTTGATTGGCTGGTTGATTTACACAGGCCCGTAGATCAAAGGTGTGGCACAGTTGTGCGCCGATGTGGAAGAACAACTTGTCCACTAGGTTATGGTGGTGCTGGTCTAACGGGGCATCTGTCTGGAATACAAATACATGTTTGTAGATCATGGCAAACTCCTTACGAGGAGGTCTAAGGTGTGAGCCAAGGAAGTTGAGTGATACAATACCGCTGCGCGCTTCACGTAACACCTGCATGTGTGCTATATGCGTGTGCGCATGACAGGGTGCGGGCCTACGTAATGGCGCGCACGAGGTAGTACGCGCGTATGTGTACGTCGCGCGTCATGTACGCTCGCCCATACCATACAACCCAAGATGACTCCGAAGCTGACTGCGAGTGTGATATGCGCATACATGATGAAGCCTCCAATTTGGCTCAAAATCGAGCTAAGTGCGATTTTCTCGATTTTCCGGTGGGGTAGTGGCTTGATTGCCGTTTCGGTGGATTCTAGGCCCGTTTCCGCTCGATTGCGGGGCATCTGGCTGACGGGTTCGAGTGCGATTTTCAGCCGTTCGGGATGCCTTTGCTTTTCTTTCGCTTTTTTCGCCAGAGCAAAAAAAAAAACCCACCTTCGGTGTTCTGAAGGTGGGGCGAGTGCAAGGTGAACCTAACAGACTAAGCGGGAGATGCAACTTTCTGAGTCTTGGTTGCCGCATAAGCTTTCGCTTGTGCGATGCGTTCCTTGAGCGTACCAGCGTCGATGCTGGCAGCTTCGGACTTGGCAGCGGTGGGTGTGACAGCAAACTCGGACTCGGAGAGTTTGAAGAAATCGACCTTTACGGCCAGATTCTTCGTGTAGAACTTGTCTCCATCGAAGGTTGCGGCGTGGACACCCGGAAGACGGAATTGCGATGTGAGATACATACCAAGAATCTCACCCGTCTTTGCACCAGCTTCGGTGCGTTCCTCGTGAGGCTTCACGACGCCAATGTTAGTCCAATCAACATGATCGGACGACAAAAGTTCGCTCAAAGCTTGATTCATTTGCTCACGAGTCTTGATTGGTTGCGATACGGTAACGATAGGAGTAGGCATAACACACTTACTTTCTCTCACCGTGATTGGGTGAGTGCAAGATGTTGCGTTGGATTACGGTAGAGTCTACGTTGCTTGGGGCAAACTACGGGCAGCCTTGAATCGTGCAATTACCTCACGACTCGATTCTGCCGCTCTCCCTTGCGTAGTAGGTCCGTTGCTTCGCCTATCACGCATTTTTTGCATGGTAGCGAATAATCGGCCATCAGCCATACGTTCAAGCCTAAGGTCGTCTTTGTCAAGACGCATACGCTCAAATCCTTCAAGATTCCGCCCATGAGATTGAATGTAATCCTCAAGGTACATAGCCTTGGATGACTTGAGAAGTTCGAGTGCAGTCTTGTGCTTTTCCTTGCCAAAGAACATCTCTTCACGGATGTACTCGTGAGCAATGGCAAAGGCTGGATGAAAGTCGTCAATCTGTTTGCCCCCACGTCGCCCTGCGATACACTCGCAATCACGACGTAGTTTGAAACAGAGTCTGCAAGTGGCGTCAACGGGTTGAGCCATACAACACCTCCGGAGATTCCCAGATATATGGCCAATGCGCAGTGATTGTTAGTTTACCTGCAAGTAACAAACGCTGCGTTTCAACTACCAACGTGACATACTCGTCCGTGGTAATGTCGCCCATCAAACGCCAACCGAATAACTTAGCCAGTGTAGAGGAATAATCGTTCATGTTGCCCCCTATCGCTTAGTCTGTTAGGTTGTCAATCACAGTACGAACGATGCGTATGCATCCTGTGTAGAGTGCGGGGGAAGGATTTTCACCTTCCCCGCTGTCCACTCGGAACGTTGTCGGACTCGTAGGTCCGTTACTCAACCGACAAACATCAACCGGGCCAGTCACGGCAGCAGTCGAGAGCCGATTGCACTTTCCGGGTCGATTCGCTCCGGCAATTTTCGCTTTTTCTTCGCCTTTTTGGCGCTTTGTCATGACCTAGTTTGCATCCGTTCGCTCTGTCAGGCATAAAGCCTTTAGAATCAACGACTTACAGACACCTCGTATGTATAACAAAACAAAGCCACTTGCAAAGAATAAACTATTCTCTACGTGCGTCGCCACACGCGAAAAGGTACTGATAACAAAGGGTTTAGGCTTATCGCTCGCCTTATGTTTCATTAAAATGGGTCCCCTCTCCCAGAACTGTGATTTGGAATTTTGGATTTTCGATTTTACTTTAACCCTATGAAAACAAAAGACTTATAGTGAGGCCGTAGGCCGAGTTATAAGTCGCATAACCTACACATTCTACAACACTTGCACGTAATCCAGGCTAACCCCTCATACCTTTTAGAGGGGTTTTGGCCTGGCGTAGGTGCAACAAATCGACAACTCTGTAAAAGACGGACGGCGTATAAGCAACAACACATAATCTTATAACACGGTCAAAATATATAGTTATTATATAATACTCTTGTTTATTCGCCACCCATCTTTTGAAATGTTGTCGATTTGTTGCACCGAAAATGACAGGTTGTACTGGACGGCTTTGTGGATACTAATAAGCCTATGGTAATACAAAACGGTAGAAAAACCTCCTTCGAGAACGAACTTATCCACCTGATAAAAGTTTTAAAGGGTGGTGTTTGTTCTACTTGCGACGAAAAAGACTTTTGGAAGCTGTATGTCGAGGTGAGTGCGGAATACGAGGCTAGCCAACTCCAGTGGTTTAAGTCTGCTCGTAAGGACCTTATTTATCAGAACTTTACTCAAGGACTGATTCCTGCCGAACAACTAACCCTACACTGTAAACACTGCCTAAGTCAAAGATATGAAAGGACTACTCGTGCCCAAAGACTGGAAAAACGCTACGGTGGAAGAGCTGGAAGAGAGAAACAGGAAGCAGAGAGAGCGTTACGCATCCTTGGCTTCGGAGGACAAAGCCCAACTTCTGGAGAAGCAAAAGCTCCTGAATGCCCAGCGGAGCGACTCCCAGAAATCCCAGAAACGACTGAAAGAACGCAAACCTCCAAAAACAATCTGGATACAACTTACTGACGGGACATGGAAAGAACTGACTCACCCAGATTGGGTAGGGTGGTATGCTCGGAAGAAAAAGAAGATGGATGCCCACAAGAAAGCCTTTCTTCTTAAGTTAGACCGTATCCAGGCTTGGCACAAAGCCGGAGGACTGTTTCCGTGGCCCGCTCTTGAAGACAAGATGGAGGTCACGCGACTATGGATTCGGATAGCCCATCTTTTGGGTCGTAGATGTTGCCAGTGCGGGGATTGGAAGATGTTTGACTTCTCTTGGCGTCTCACACGTAAAGACGATTTTTTAGCTTTTGTACCGTTCAAAAAGGAAGCCTATGAGCAAGTTCTCCGGAATATTGAGCATTACCAGCTTTTTTGTATTCGTTGCTGCTTTGATCTTCGCATCTACACATTCGCTTGGATATTCGACCCGCGTTCCCCACGAAATACTGGAACTACTCGTCCTTGGGGGTATGGCGATAGGTACCCTGAGTGGCCTGCACTTCATCGCGTCATGTATCCACCCGGACGAGAACTCTTCAACAAGATCCGACGAGGGGATATCAAATCCCTCACCTGTGGAATTATTGGTCCGAACGGCCAATTTCTCGAAACCTTTATACGAAAAAACCAATATTATGGTTGGGTTGGACTACAACCCCGTGATCTATCGTGGCACACTATGGACCAAGCCCGACACTTCTACCGAACAATCCGCCCTGACGTGGATACTTGTTTCTGGGGAGGCGGCGACGAGGGAGGACGTAACCTTAGCATTGAAAAGACTAAACATGACGCCCTTGGAGACGACGCACGCCGTTTCCTTATGGAGACCCCCGCTAAATGGGAAAAACTAAAATCAAACCCTTCGACGGACTTGAGTCCGGCTACAAACACCTC
>Ga0210405_10006802_pt1 | contig 10145 bp, 13 predicted proteins | sample IncBWH11MmetaG_FD_155492 | JGI IMG/M metagenome (GOLD analysis project Ga0210405, IMG submission 155492) | Forest soil microbial communities from Barre Woods Harvard Forest LTER site, Petersham, Massachusetts, United States - Inc-BW-H-11-M | ecosystem: Environmental > Terrestrial > Soil >... | reverse complement strand
AGGCGGTCCGACAACGTTCACTCCAATGAGCGCAATAATCGCAGCCAATGAATCCGCGGCGGTTGGCGGGCTCCGCACGCTCAATACAGCTGAGATAACCTATGCCGCCAGTTTTCCGGCGCATGGTTTCACGTGCGCCTTGTCCGATTTGGGCGGCATGGGAGGCGGCAGCGGGGTCACGGAGCACCAGGCAATGTTGATTGATCCGCGGCTTGCCGGCGGCAAGAAGAACGGCTACCTCTTCGCGCTCAGCGAGTGCGATGGAACCCCGGCGTCGAGGTACAGCGTCACCGCCGTGCCTGCGGATCCGACTTCCGGAACGCGCGCCTTTTGCAGCGATGAATCGGCGGTAATTCGTTCCTCTGCGGACGGCAAAGTTGACTCGTGTCTGGCCATGGGCAAACCGTTGCAATGAGAACGGCCGGCGAGCAAGCTCAGGTTTCCTACCGGACAAATTTACTCGGCCTCGATGTTCACCACACGAATGATTTCGGTCTTTGGATCCAGAAAGCCGCGGACCTTCACCTTTTCGCCGACAAAGCCTCGTGGCAGATCCTGGTTGTCAAGGTGATAGACGTGCTCCTTGGATGCCAGCACGAATTTTCCGCCCATGTGCACGATGCAAAATTGCGAGCATGAGGCCGGAGTGTTTCCCGCGTCCCCTGACTTCGACTTCAGCATTTCCTGATGCGACTGCGTCAAGGAATGAACATTGAGTGCACACTGGCTGTCAGAAATCTCCCCACGAAACGTTCTTGGCTCTTCCTCACCGGCGAATGCCACGAACGATAGCGCCAGTAACCACACCGAACTCACAACCGAGATTCGCTTCATATATTCCTCTCAAGTTAGGACGTCACTACAAACTTCATGAACATTCCCTCGTGCTCTTCACTGCAAATTACGGTACACACCACGACGTATTCGCCAGGTTCGTCTGGTGCGGTCATCGAAAACTCCTGCGTACCCGGCTTCAGCAACAGGTCCCAGCCCGGTACTTTGGACCGATCCTTGGCTCGGAGCAGCGAGAATCCGTGTATCGATCCGTCCCGGTTCCACGATTATACCGGCTGTCTTTGTCCGCCAACACTTCGATCACGTGAACTGCGCGGCTCGAGGGTGCTTGAGCCAAGGCGATCACCCAATTCACCAAGACCACTCCACACAAATTCCAGGCTCTTCTCCTCACTGTGTCCTCATCAGCCGCTACTGGGTCAAGTAATACAGAACGAGGCGCATGTCCTCGTCTGTGATGGTGGACCGCACCCGCATATGGCGAACAATCGTTGCCATCATGCGGGGCGGAAATTTCTGTGGTGCGGCATGACAGCGGCCGCAATTCGCGTGGAACCTCTTCTCTCCCTCCAGCCTCATCGCGTCTGCCTGCGCGCTGTTTTGTACGGCTGGGGTCGTCGCGCTGTTGCTGCGCGGCGAATCTCCGGCGACACACAGCACTGACATCAACGCCAAAGAAATGCTCGCGACTATGATTTTCAATCTCATTATTGTTCTGCTCGTCCTAACGGAACCATAAAGCGATAAGCGATCCCGAACGTCCAAAGATTGAAATTCCCATTCGAACTGAATTGTCGGCCGTAACTCGACACAGCCTTCAGTCCATCGTGCAAGTAGTAGTTGAGTCCGAATTCCCCTTCGCGCGTATTCGCGCCAGGCAGCCCCAGTGCCTCGGCCTCGTCTGACCCAATCTGGCCTCTGAAGAATTGCTCCGTTCTTCCCGCAAATTCGATGCGGCGAACTGCCTTCTGCCGGAACTGGCTCAACCGGTAGGCGCCATCGACCCAGTACCCGCTGCCTTGGTTCGACCGGGCGTACTCACCGTGCATGTTGAGCGGCAGCCGCTGAGGTTGCCACGCGGAATAAAATCCAAAAGCATTGGTGCGCCCATCTTGCAGCAGCTTCTGCCAGGAGGCTCCTACTTCAAAGCGCGAGCTTGGCAGGAATAAACCCACTCGTCCGCCAACATTGCGCTCCGATTGGAGATTGTTATGCACCGTGCTTATTGCGGAAACGTAGACTGCATAGGTCAAGTTCGCCTTGCCGTTGACTGGAAATCCACCGCGCAGCATCATGCCGTCGCTCGATTCGGCGGAGAGCGGCAAAATCAAAGGATCCTGCTGCAAGCTGCGGATCCAGATGGGATACAAGCGCTCATTGAAGATGCCAAAGGGCGTAAGAAATCGCCCCACGGTGACCGTCAAGTACGGGTTGGCGATGTAATCCACTTGCGCATAGTCAAGATTCTTGCTTACCGGACCGCCGTAAGGGCCGCCATCCGGAGGGCGCTGGAACGCTCCCTGAAACTCTGCCCTGGATTCCACGAGCCAACGATCTCCCAAAGGAAGAAGGAGAACGGGGTTGATCTGAGCGTTCAGCTGATTTTGTCCCGCGGTTACAAAATTGAAATAGCCTGCACTACCGCTAAGGATGGGAATCGGAGTGTCAGAAGAAGATGTCTGGGCCAGCAAGAATGTTGGGGATAAGCAGAAGATGAGCAATACGTGGGCAGCCCGCAGCGAAGCGGAAATCCGCGACCACCGGCGCGCCAGCTTTGTTACAGAAAGCTTCACAAACCATCCCACTTCCCCGCTGCTTCGGTTGGAGCCATTGTGCGTGATAACGCGCAAGCCGAGAAAGGTAACGGAAGTAATGGCCTCAGCAGATTTGCAGTCCTAGCCGATCATCCAGGCCTCACCTAACCGTTTGGCGGATGCGCTATTTTCACATTCCCCGCATGATGAGCTCACATGGACAAAGCATTTGTCCGTGTCACATTAGTCTGGGAGGATTAAATGGCTTCCGTACTCGCCAGCTTTTCGCAAGAGCTCTCCGCCGCCGCGGAAAAAACAGGACCATCGGTCGTCACCGTACATGCGAGGCATCGCGTGCCTTCGAGCGGCATTCATTGGCGCCGGGGAACCGTAGTCACCGCGAACCACACGGTGCGCCGCGAAGATGACATTACCTTGCTCATTCATGGGGGAAAACGTGTATCCGCAAAACTCGCGGGGCGTGATCCCGGCACCGATCTCGCAGTTTTGAAATTCGATCAGGAGACTGACCTTTCCATCCCACAATTCACTGACAGCGCAAACTTGAAGCTTGCCAACTTCGTACTCGCGCTGGGCCGCACGCGTTTCGGAAACCTGGTAGCCAGTGCCGGGATCATCGGAGGCCTGGGCGGCGAATTGCGCACCTGGCGTGGCGGGCGGATCGACCAGAACATTCGCCTCGATCTTGCCCTCTACCCTGGCTTTTCTGGAGGCCCGCTGGTCAACGTCGAGGGCAGCGTTCTCGGCCTCAACACCAACGGCTTCGGCCGCGGACGCGCCGTCACCATTCCCGTTTCAACGGTCAATCGTGTCGTCGACGAACTGCTCGCCAAGGGTTACATCGCCCGGCCTTATCTCGGAATCGCTATGCAGCCGGTTGCCGTTCCCGAAGCGCTGCGCGCCAAGCTGAAGTCGTCCGCGGCCGGTGGCCTTATGGTTCTCCACGTCGAAGCCGGAGGTCCCGCCGACAAAGCCGGAATCGTTCTCGGCGATGTGATCGTCGAATTACAAGGCAAGCCAGCCTTGGACACGGAACATATTCAGGATTTGCTGGCGGCCGCGAAAGTCAACGAGAAGATCGCGACCACCGTAATCCGCGGAGGCGCACCGCTCGAGCTGTCGATTACTTTGGGAGAGCGTCCCGCGAAGTAGAGTTGATTTTGCAATGACAAAAAGAAATGGAGGCAGGGTCATTCGCGTACTGTTGGCTGCTGCCTCCACAGTCCGACGTGCGGGCCTCGAAGCATTAGTCAAAAAGGCTCCTTTACTGCAACTCGTGGGAAGCCTCCATAACGCGCTTGCAGTTGCGCAATACGCCGCTCAGCTTCAGCCGGATGTAGTCTTGCTCGACCTCGAGAACGAAACTCCCGCACGCGAATCCGCTATGTTTCCCGTCGTCGCGCTCATCGACGAACCTTCCGCAGATTGGACGGCGCACGCCCTGCGCTCCGGCGTAAAGGCAATTTTGCCCCGGGACTCTGGCATGGAAGAAATTCTAGCGGCTATCCAAGCGGCTTATGCCGGCTTGATATTGCTCGATGCCGACGTGACGCAGAATCTGGCTTCGCGGATTCCCGCACCATCGGCTCAACCAGCACCAGCTTTGGACGACCTCACTCCCCGTGAAATCGAAGTCTTGCGCATGCTGGCCGAGGGCCTCGGCAATCGGGAAATGGCGGCTCGCCTTGGCATCTCCGACCACACCGTCAAGTTCCACATCAGCTCCATCCTGGACAAGCTGGGAGCCGGCACCCGTACCGAAGCCGTAACCATGGGCATCCGGATGGGAATTATTCTGCTCTAAAACTCACGAATTTCTGTCTGCTGCGTCTAATCCGTGTCAAAACGGAGGAACCATGAACCACCATCCTCGTCTGGCTACCTGGGTCGGTACCATTCTCGGAACTCTTTGCGCCCTGTTACTCGCCGTGTCTCAAGGACACGCCTCGGATAAAGGGCGATACACGGAAGAGTTCCATAAAACCTATCCTCTCGCTGCCGGCGGCCGCATCGATCTCGACAACATCAACGGCGCAGTGCACATCACCGCGTGGGAGCAGAACGTGGTCAAGGTCGATGCCGTCAAGTATGCCCGCACGAAGGAACGGCTGGACGAGGCCCGGATCGAAGTTGAGGCCAGCAGCGACCTCGTCTCCATTCGCACCAAATACCCGGATCACGACCATACGTTCGACGGTGGATGGAACGATCCCGCCGGGGTTGAGTACACGTTGACCGTCCCTCGCGGCGCCCGGCTCGACGAGATCAAACTGATCAATGGACCATTGGATATCCACGGCGTCGCTGCCGAAGTGCGCGCCTCCTGCATCAACGGAAAATTGACCGCTGAAGGTCTGCAAGGCAGAGTGAAACTCGAAACCGTCAATGGCAGAATGGAAGCGGGTTTCGAGCGGCTGTCCAATTCCCCGGTTGAACTGTCTTCCGTGAACGGCAGCCTTGCGTTGATTCTGCCTTCGGACGCCAAGGCTGAAGTCGAGGCTTCAACCGTGTCGGGCGGAATCAACGATGATTTTGGCCTGCACGTGCGACATCATCAGTTCGTCGGTCACGACTTGCGCGGCGAACTCGGCGGGGGCGGAACCCATATCCGGGTCGAGAACGTAAATGGACAAATCGAAATTCGTCACGCGAATGACGGAAAATCCCTCAGCTCCGCCAAGGATCTGAGCCACGATGACCGCGACGAGGATGACGACGAGATCTAAGAACGCGTCGTCCTGGAACCTCATGGCCTGAGAACCGCTCTTTCGGCCCGCCGGGGCTTGCCTGTTTCGTGCCTCTTCCCATGGCTCACGCCATGGGCTGCATTCTTGCGCCGCTTCGCGGCTGACAGGGTCGCTTCATGGTGACACCATGCTTCGAGTGCACACATTCTGGTGCAGAATTTCCCTCAAAAAAACGCTCTGTTCGGCGCAAAAAACAAAGGGTCGGAATTTTTCTTGTCTCCTAGATCTATGGTTCTTAAGGTAGTTAGAGGCAAAATATTCAAAACATGGCAGTTATCGGCGTGCCGGACCTAGTGCCGTTCCATTTAGGGACTGCTAAGGGGATTGGCTAGCGTCGGACGTTTTTGCCGAGTAGCCGCGCCCTGGTCAGGTTTTCAAAGATCGAGATTATCTTGTAGATAATCTATATATGTCTATGTTATCGGAAATGAAGGCATGGGTCAACAAGAAAGCAGGCGGGCTGCGCCGGCAGTTCCAAATTGGGAATCTTGCTATGGTCTTCCGCATTTGGCGTATATCCGGTTGCCCGCCCTCGCGATGTCAGCGAAAAGCCCCGCCCTCTCGCACAGAACGCGAGAAGGGCAGGGCACCCGCTTTTGGGTGTGGTGAAAGCATGTTTGTTTTTGTATTCACCTTGCATTCATCGCCAGCAGTGATAGCATTGACAGCATGGCGACATTAACCATTCGACAACTTGACGAGAAAACCAAGACCCGGTTGAGGGTTCGCGCGGCGCATCACGGACGTTCGATGGAGGAAGAAGCCAGAGAAATTTTGCGTTCAGCTCTGATCGCTGCATCGCCGGTGAAGGGGAACCTGGCGGAAGCCATTCACCGGCGCTTTGCCGCTTTGGGCGGGCACGAACTTGAGTTGCTGCGACGCGACCCGATGCGCCGGGCCCCGGAATTTGGTGAATGATCATTCTCGACACGAATGTGCTCTCAGAGCTCATGAGGCCCACGCCCTCTCCTCGGGTTGTGTCCTGGGTTGCCAAACAACCGGCTGCGGAACTTTTTACGACCTCAATCACCGAAGCGGAAATCTTCTTTGGACTTGAGCTGCTCACCAAAGGCAAGCGCCGCGAGGGATTGCTGGCCGCGGCGGAGGCTATGTTTGCCGAGGATTTGGCGGGCCGCGTCTTCGAGTTCGACAGCGACGCAGCGCGAGCCTTTTCCAAAATTGCCGCTCACCGCCGTGCCCTGGGCAGACCTATCAGCCATGCTGACGCGCAGATCGCAGCCATCACCCAGGTGCGAGGGGCCAGGCTCGTGACCCGTAATGTTGCAGACTTCGAGGACTGTGGCGTTCATGCTACTGATCCCTGGAACGGTTCGTAAACCCGTGGCACGAGCGCCAGGTTGTGCATGGCAACGAGGTTTGGGGTGGTCCACCCGGCCGTAATCCGCCGACTGCGATGTCAGCTGAAAAGCACGGTCCCCCGAGTTTCGCGTCCATTCTCAAACAGAGCTCTTCTGTTCTTGTTCCCCAATCTGTTGCTGTCAATGCTGAATCGATTTCGACGAACGTTAAATTCACGTAGGACACAGTGACGATGCTGCTTCGTCACCGCAGAAATGCAGAGATCCTTCGTTGGGAGTTGCTCGCGAGCGAGCGACTCCACTGCCTCAGGATGACACGTGATAAGTTTGTCGGCAGTAGCAGCGGGCATACGAAGACCCTGTACCCAATCTATTTGGACGCGAACCTGGGGCACCGGTCGCTTGGCTTGTATACGGTGGTACGACTACGATGTCAGCTGAAAAGCCCCGCCGTCTCGCAAAGAACGCGAGAAGGGTGGGGCACCCGCTTTTGTGGCGAAGGCGTGGGCCACCCTCCCCCGACTAATTCACCGTCAGGCTAACCTTCTTGGACGGAATTCCGTTCGCCACCACTTCAAGCGTGCTGGCTCCGGTCTCCATGCCCGATGGGACATCGAACTTGGTGGACACGATCGTGTTTCCGGTCGCGACCCCCATGGTACTGTGGTCATGCGTCTTGGCGTAGACAACGTGTCCCGAGGTTTTGTTGGTGATGCGTACCAGCGGGTAGTTGGTGACCGAGGTGAGTTCATCGCCAAATGCCTGGGCTTGCGACAAGCCATTGAACTGTTTGCCGGAGATCTTGTAGGTGGAACCGCGCGTCACGGTGTGGGGGTACTGAGTGACACTCGGAGCCCACGCCGGGTTGGGCTTGCCGACTGGAATGAGGACCTCACCGCCCCCAACAATCACTTCGCCGTTTGGCAGATCCAACAGGTGGCTGAAGTAACCGAGGTAGAGACTGGGAGTCAGATTCTTGCCGTCAAACTCGTATGACGTCCCGGAGGCACCTACCACCAGCGGGTGACCACTGGGCAGGAGTACAGCGTAGGAGTCGCCAGCGTTGTCATTATTTGGAAAGTCGGGGCCTACGGTCCACTTCCCCGTGGTGGGATGGTAGATGGCAGTGTGTCCTGGACCGCTGCCGCCGTTTGATGCTGATCCGGTGGCGAACATCGTGCCATCCGGTTGAAGCATACCTGGGCCGACTTCTCCTGGCGGATAATAGCAAAGGTTTTTCCCGTAGGGGATGCAGCCGCTGCCGTAGGGCGAGTGCAAGTCAACGATGGTGCTGCCTAAACTGATCCATTTTTGTTGTGTAGAGTCGTACTTCTCCGAGTGCGGAGCTTTCGTCACATCGTAAGTCAAGACCGAGCCGTCCGGCATGAGCGTCCAGCCCTCTTCGGCGTTTCGGTCGCGCTTGCCGGTCGAACTGACTTCGGTCCAGGTGAGAGTGGCCGGATCCAGTTCCGCATCGCGCCTATCGAACTTGCTTCCTATCAGGAAATGGCCGTTGGGCAGGACGGTCGAGGGCGAGTCTCCGATAAAGCCCCACCCTTTGGGAGGTTTCTGCATGGTCCATGTATCTTTCGCGGGATCGTAAACCGCTCCCATGTTGGTGAACGCAAAAGCGCCGAAATTGTATTCTCCGCCTTCGACAATCAGGCGGCCGTCGGCAAGGACGGAGGCGGCGAAATAAAGGGGCGCGTACCCGGATGGCAGACTGGCTAGTTGTTTCCAGGTTCCGTTCACGTAGCTTCCGAATTTGTCAGGTGTGAGCCTCCACCAATCGGAGTACGCGTTACCCTGGTACATAACGGTACCGTCGGTCATGAGGAATCCGACGATGGCGCCGTCGGGCGGTTGGTTCACCAGGTTCTTCAGCGTCTGGGCAGAAGAAATTCCAAGGGCCACGAGCACAAGAATGACTACGTGGAATGTCAGCTTCTTTGACACGATGGGTCACCTCTCTGAAAGTTGCGCTGAACCCCGGTTCAGCGCATGTTCTGTTCCTCGGGGAGAGCGAAGCGCAGGGACACAATCGTATCAGGTTTTGGGAAGTCGGGAGGAGAAAAAAAAAATCAGCTGGGCTTTGTTATGCTATGACGTTTCCGCGGTTCATTTGCCCGGGTGGAAAAGTTGGATTCCCTGTACTGCAACTCAGTGTAACGCGGGCGAGCGGCTTGGTTTGTATCCGGTAGTGCGCCGCCGGGTTGTCGGTTAAAAGCCCCGCCCTCTCGCGAAGAACGCGAGAAGGGCAGGGCACCCGCTTTTTTGGCTCCTGAAAAGATGGGCCAGTCCCCATACTCTACTGCGTGACCGTGAATACTCCGGGGCTTGTGGCAGTGCCGCCTGGAGTAGTGATGACGATCTTGCCCGTCTTTGCGCCCGTGGGTACTGTTGCCTTCACTTGCAGGTCGGAAGTGATGCTGAAGCTGGTGGCGGCTACTCCGCCAAACGTAACCTTCTTCGTCTGAATCAGGCTGACTCCTGTGATCGTAACCACCGTTCCCACTGCCCCACTGGTGGGCTTGAAGCTTGTGATCTGCGGGGTTACGCGAAATATCCTGTTGCTTGCCAGCTTCACACCCGACGTGGTCACACTCACCGAGCCGGTTGTCGCGCCGTTAGGGATCGCAGCCGTTAAATATGTACTCGATACTACCGTCGGCTTAGCGGCAGTCCCGTTGAAAGACACCGTGGTCTTCCCCGAAACGAATCCCTGGCCCAGAAATTCGACGACCTTGCCAACTTTGCCAGAGTACGGCAATAGGCTGACGAATGCTGGCAGACTGGTGCTCTTCCAGCTATAGAACACGCCGCAGTTACCCGTTGAGCAGGGGTTCACGTTCCCGGACCCTCCTACCTGGCTGTCGCCGTAGACCAGTCCACTGGTGTGCTCGAAAGGCGTAACGTAGGGCGTCGCTCCGGTGGTGTAATCAAATTTGTAGAGCACCGAATAAGCTCCCTTGGGGGTAATCTTGAAAACCGTGCCACAGCCATTCGAACAGTTAGAATTGACAGTTCCTCCGTTGGAGTTTGCGCCATAGAAGTTGCCGTCGCTTGCTAGCACCAGACCGCCGTAAGGTCTGGCCCCGTCCGTGGTTCCGTTTATGTTGTGCAGGACGGTCAGTTTGCCGGACGGGGTAATTTTGAACACGACTCCGCCGCCCGTGCTGCCACCGTAGATCGTGGTCCCGTAGAAATTCCCGTCGGCGCCCTGAACCAGGCCGGCGAAAGGGGTTTCGCCGTGAGTGCTGTCAAAACTGAAAAGCAATGTAAACTTCCCGGCGGGGCTAATCTTGAAGACAACACCGGCATTGGCGGTAGTCCCGGCCGGAGTCGTTCCGTAGAAATTGCCGTCCGTGCCCAGGACCAGCGGCCCGTACGGCTCATAGCCGTGGGTGATGTCGAATTGATAGAGGGTAGTGAGTACTCCTGCAGGCGTAATCTTATAAATGGTCCCGCAGCCGCCACCGCACACTGTGGTATTCCCTCCGGCGGTGGTT
>Ga0210405_10006801_pt1 | contig 10145 bp, 8 predicted proteins | sample IncBWH11MmetaG_FD_155492 | JGI IMG/M metagenome (GOLD analysis project Ga0210405, IMG submission 155492) | Forest soil microbial communities from Barre Woods Harvard Forest LTER site, Petersham, Massachusetts, United States - Inc-BW-H-11-M | ecosystem: Environmental > Terrestrial > Soil >... | reverse complement strand
ATGGAGACGTGCTCCGCTGCCCTGAATGTTCCGCTGAAATCGATGTGGACGAAGACGAAGTGGAAGAGGGAGAAATCCTGAGCTGCCCGGAGTGCGAGTGCGAACTGGAAGTTTCGCAGACGCATCCCGTGGCGCTGAACCCCATTTCCGATGACATAGACGAAGAGGATGACGAAGAAGAGGACGACAAGGAAGACGCCGAGGACGACGACGATTTTGATGAAAACGGCGACCTTCTCGAAGACGAGGACGACGAGGATGAAGCGGAAGACGAAGGCGAGTAGTGGGATTTCCTCCATCTCCCCGGGCATCCCCGTATTTCCGGAAATCCATCTAACCTGACGTGACCCCTTCTCCACACAACCTGTCGCGCATGCGCTTCCCGATCACGACTTTCTTTCTCGCCGCTTTTGTTTTGCCATGCCTTTCCGTGGCCCAACAGCCTGTCCCGCCGCCCGCGCCACCTGCGGAAACTCCTGCTGCAGCGCCTCCGGCAAAACCCGCGCAGGAGAGTTCCAGCACCAGCAAGCGCCACAGCAAGATTCCACCGTTTCTGATTCTCGGGACCGTATTCAACGAACACGCCCTCGCATACCCCGGCGTCGAGGTCAAAATCCGGCGCAAAGGGGAAAAGAAGTTTCGCTACGACACCTATACGAACTCGCGGGGTGAATTTGCCATTCGCGTTCCCGATGGCATCGAATATGAAGTGGTTGTCCGCCAGAAAAGCTATAAGGAACAATCGCAGATTGTTGGGGCGAATATGGCCGATGTACAGAAACGCCTGACGTTTAAGCTGGAAAGCAGCAAGCCGGCAAAGGCGGGAGATTCGAAATGAACTATGCCCGGAGCATTGCCACGGTACTCAGCCTTCTATTTCTTTTTGTGTTCACCTGTGTGGCCCAGGATTCCAAGAAGGAATCCCAGTTGCGCACAGTCCGCGGCGTCGTCAGCGACAAATCCGAAAACCCTTTGCCGAACAGCGTGGTCTTCCTGAAAAACCTCAGGACCAACGCGGTTCGCAGCAATTTTGCCGACACCGACGGGAACTATCGTTTCAGCGGCCTCGATCCGAACGCCGACTACGAAGTTCACGCCGAATTCGAGGGAGCAAAATCACCCGCGAAAAACGTGTCCTCCCTGGATAACCGTAAGGAAATGGTGATCAATCTTAAAATCGACCGGAAGAAAAGCTGAAAAGGGAATCCACGGGCAAAGCATTCTAAGCGGTAAGTGCTTTTATTTGAGCGACATTTGCCTTCACGAAACACACCGCGACTCTCTCTAGCAATTGCCAGAGTGCCTTCTGTTACCATTAATAGGACCGTGTTTCGCGATCCACGCGACGTAAAGTTGTAACGACAGTCTTTGACAATTCTCTGTCCGGCCTTGGGGGGCTCGGATGAGGGATTGCAGGTCCGAGGGTTTCGCCGCCGTGAACTCTGCGTTTCTCGCACAGCGGCCGTGGAAATGGGGAAGGCAATAAATCGGAATTGAGTCGTCGGGGATTGCGAGGAGAAGGTTCTCCGCCACCTGAAGCTGCTCCCCCGAATAAACTGAAAGAAAGGTTTTCCAAGTCTTTGCATGAGCCGCAATAATAATCCAGTCCCATCCTTGTTTTTCCAGCCCGGAAACAGCCCTCTTACCAGCACTTCCGGCTCGCGCAATGCCTGGGCCTGGTTTTCGCGAACGGTCGTCGCCGTCGCCCTCTTGTTCGCAGCTACCTACGCATTCGCGCAGGACGCTGTGCCCCAAAAAGCAAACGCTCAGGCCGGCTCCATCCACGGCACCGTCACCACGATCCAGGACAATACCCGGTCTGGCGTTGCCGGAATTTCCGTCAAGCTCTCCGGCGACCCGCTTCACGGCACTCCCTTGAGCGCCGACACGGATGAACACGGCGGCTACGAATTTCATAATCTCGAACCCGGCACTTACTCCATCTCCATCACCTTGCAAGGGTTTAAAGCCATTTCGAAATCCGTTGTACTGGCCCCGAAACAACAACTTGTCCAGGACTTCACTCTCGAACTCGATGTCGTCGCCGAAAAGGTGGAAGTGAAAGAAACCGCCGCGAACATCGCCACGGAAACCGCCGCTCCTCCCCCGGCCACCGTTACGAACGTCGAAATCACAACTATTCCCACGCCGCAGGAAAAAGTAAAAGACATCCTTCCGTTTACCCCCGGCGTTATTAAGACGCTCGACAGCAAGCTGACTTTCAAGGGCGCGGATGAAAATCAGAGCTTGTTGCTCGTCAACTCCGCGCGCACCACCGATCCGGTCACGGGCAGCTTTGGCGTCCCCATCCCCACCGATGCCGTCGAATCTTTTGCCGTCTACAAAACGCCCTACGATTCCAGCCTGGGTAGTTTCTCGGGTGGATTGACAACCATCGAAACCCGGCCGCCGGATGACCAGTACAGCTTCAAACTGAGAGGAATCGTTCCCTCCGTCCTCGGGAAAAATGGCAGCATGGTGGGCATCGCGGAAGCCATTCCCGGCGTCTCGTTCGATGCGCCGCTCATCCCGCACAAACTCCTGCTGTCGGAATCCTTCCAGTACGAAATGAAAAAGACCACCGTTGAGGGTCTCCCGTGGCCGTTCGACATCAGCAAGCGCCAAGGTTTCAATTCGTTCACGACTCTCGAAGCGATTCTCGCGCCCAACCACGTCCTCACGCTGACCGTGAACGCGTTCCCGCTGCGCCAGCAGCACGTGGACATCAGCGCGCTCGTCCCACTCGGCGCTTCAAACGATCTCGACCAAAGCGGCATCGCCGTCGGCCTCAACGACAAATACCAACTCAGCTCCGGCGCCATTCTCGCCGTTGTCGCGCAGTATATGCGCTTCGACAGCAACGCGCATGGCCAGGGTCCCGAAGACATGCTCATCACACCGCAGGGATACGGCGGCAACTACTTCAATCAGTGGTCGCGCCGCGGCAAGGAATTTCAGGCCGTTCCTTCCTTCCAATTCCCCAAAGTCCACTGGCACGGCGAACACGAAATCCGCGTTGGCGCCGACATCGACTACCGTTCTTTCTTCGGCACCACGTTGTCTCACCCGATTCAGCTGCTTAACCCGGATAATTCCCTGGCGCAGCAAATTACCTTTGGAGCAGCGCCTTCCCAGTCTCCTTCCGACAGTTCCGTCGCTGAGTTTCTCCAGGATCACTGGGTTCTCGATTCCCATTGGAGCGTGGACCTCGGCGCGCGAATCTCCACCGAGACTACCGGCTGGCCCTTCGCGATCGCGCCTCGCGCGGGCGTTGCCTACTCACCGGGGAAAAGCGGCAAGACCGTGATTCGCGCCGGCTCCGGCATTTTTTACGGAGTGCTGCCTCTCCTGGCTGCCAATTTCGCCGCCAACCCAAACCGCACCATCACCACGTTTGACGCCGCCGGCCTGCCAATCGGCGTACCCATCACCTACACCAACGCCTTCGTCGCAAATTTAAATCCGCTCACCGCGCCCGCTTTGCCCGGCAAGCCCAGCACAACGCCGCGAAACGTCACCTGGAACGGCCAGATCGAGCACGAGCTCCACAAGAATCTGCAGCTGCGCGTCGGCTACCTCGACAGCCATGCCACGTACCTTTTCACGGTGAATCCGTTTACCTCCACCGTGGGCGGCCAGTCTTTCGAGGGCCTTACGAACACCGGCTCGTCCCACTATCGGGAAATGGAAGCCACGGCGCACTACACCTTGCGGGAACGCGATCAGATCAACGTCTCCTACATCTGGAGCCGCGCCCGCGGCGATCTGAACAGCCTTTCGAATGTCTACATCCCGTTCGCCGCGCCCGTGATTCGTCCGGACGTATACGGTATTCTCTCGTCGGACATTCCGAATCGCGTCGTTGGTTGGGGAATCTTCGCTCTGCCCTGGAAGCTGACCTTTAGTCCTCTCGTGGACGTCCACTCCGGTTTCCCCTACTCTCCGATTGATGTTGAGCAGCAGTATGTCGGCACGCCGAACGGAAAGCGGTTCCCCGAATATTTTTCGCTCGACATGAAACTCTATCGCCAGTTTCGCGTGCCATTCCTCGGAAACCGGGGCGGCAAAGTCCACCACGTACGGCTGGGTGTTTATACACTCAACGTGACCAACCACGGCAATTTCAACGCCGTCTTTAACAACGTCGCTTCACCGAATTTCGGCCAGTTTGTCGGTTTCCTCTACCGCCACGAAGGAGCCGTAATCGACTTCGTCGATTAATCCCTCGTCGTGGGACGCGGACGCCAGACTCGCATCGCCCGCGGCACAACTGCAATCTCCACCGGCGTCATCCCGATGATCTCTCCATCCGCGTGAAAGGCGTACGGCCGCTCCGTTTCAATTCGCGCTCTCGTCACACAATACCTCTGAATCCGACGCGTGCGAATCTCGCCGCTCACCGCCACGCGCGGCAGCATCCTGGCAATTTCGAACCCGCTCAAATTTTCAAGCAACACCAAATCAAGCCGACCGTCTTCCAGGCTTGCCTCGGGGGCCAGCCGCAATCCTCCTCCGTAACTCGGTGTGTTGAGAATTCCCAGCACCAACGCCGTTCCTTGCAGGGAAGTTTGCCCCGCACCTTCCAGGGAGACGCGTACATCGATCCCCCGAAATTTTCCCAGCGCGCGAATCGCGGAAAGCAGATAGCGGCTTCTTCCCCGCATGTCGCGGTAAGCCCCGCTCGCAAACCGCGCTGCTTCCGCATCCAGCCCCACTCCTCCTCCCCCCATGTACAAGCGTTCCACGCCGGCGGCGGTGCGCACGCGCGCCGCATCCAGGGCAACGGCTTCTCCCCGCGTCAGTATCAGCTGCGCGGATCGAATCGGATCGAGGGGCAATCCCAAAGCCGAGGCCAGATCATTTCCTCCCCCGGCCGGCAGAACCCCGATGGAAACATTTGTGTTCCCGGCCACGGCGTTCAACAGCGCCTGAAACGTGCCATCGCCTCCTAGCGCGAAGATTCGCTCCCGCCCCGCCTCAGCCTCTTCTCGCGCAATCTGCGCAAATTCCGCCGAACTCCCCGCGCTGCGAAATTCCGCGCTCCAATGTTTTTCCGAAGCAAACGCCTTCAACCGAGGCAGAGCTTCGCGCCCAAGCCCGCCGCCCGCAGTCGGGTTCGCTAGAATTAAGTCTGGAATCTGCGAGGTGAAAGAGGAAAAAGTAGACACTGGTCCGCTATGCTGCCGGAGCAAGCAGAAACTGTCAATCGAGTTACCAGAGCAGTTTGAGCGCGAACTGCACCTGCCGCGCCGTCGTGGACGTGCTGGTGATCGCTCCCGCCGTCCCGGACAATCCGGACGGATTTGCCGCCGTTGGCGGCGTGAACACGATGAGATTCGGCGTGTTGAAATTCGCGCGATTCAGCAGATTGAAAATTTCCGCGCGAAATTGCAGATTCAGGCTTTCGCGAATCCGGGTGTTCTTCAGTACCGAGAAATCCCACGTTGCAAGTCCCGGCCCGATGTATGTGTCCCTGCCGAGATTCCCGTAAAACCCGCTCACCGAAGGAGGGGCGATGAACGCATTCGGGTTGAACCACTGATTCGGATTGCCGAGCACCACGGACCCAGTGAAATTGGGATTCAAAAAGGGCCGCACGGGATTGCGCGTGTCTCCATTGTTGGACGGGTTATAGCTGAGTTGCGGCGTGAACGGAAATCCAGATTGCGCCGTGACGATGCTCGATACCGTCCAGCCGCTCACCAGCTTGTCCCGCCATCCTTCCACATCGCGCGCAAACGCCTGTCCCCGGCCAAATGGCAAGTCATATAGGACGTTGACCACGCCAATGTTTCTCGCGTCATAGGTCGCCAGTCCCTTGTCCGCGGCCAGATTGAACGGATTCGATACCAGGCCGGGTGCGTTGCCCGCCGTCGTCTGGTTCAACGAATCGCCGTCATCCAGCGCTTTCGAAAGGGTGTACACCCCGCGCACCGAAAGTCCGTGGCTGAATCGCCTCCGCAGGTCCACCTGCAACGCGTGATACGAGCTGTTGCCCACGGAAAACCAAGTCCACGTGTTGGCAAGCGCCGGATTCGCCTTCGGCGCTCCCGCAGGAATGAAGAAGCTCCCCGCCGGAACAGGTGCGCCGGCGAGCGGCGAGTTTGGAACTCCGTTCGGCAAATTAATCGGAAAGCCGAGCGTGGGTCCGTTCGTCGCGGTTACCGGCTGACTGGCATCGTAGGTGGGATAAACGGCTGGGCACGGTGAAGCGGGACAAATCACCGGCACCGGTTCGTTGGCATCGATCCCGATCAACTCGTGATACCCATGTGAACCGACATATCCAATCGTGAGGACTGTGTTCGGCGAAAGTTCCCGATCGACACGAAGCGACCAGGAAATCAGCGTCGGCGTCTTCATGTCCGGCTGAACTCCCCCGGGCACAAGCTTTGCAGTTGCCGGCACTGGGGCTGCAGGATCCACCGGGAAGGAAGAGACCTTAAGGTTCGCAATGCTATAGGTCGGGTTGAACGGCGCGTTCTGATCCGCGCGATACCCCAATGCGTCTTGCAGGTCGTTGTACATGCCGAATCCGGCGCGAAGCACCGTTTTGCGGCCCAACGGGCTCCACGCCAAGCCGATGCGCGGCTGTGGCAGGAACGTCGCGTTGTTCGTGGTGAACAGCGAACCGCCGATCCGCGGATTGGTGGAAATCACTCCATCCGCGAACGTGTAATTCGCAGCGTGATCGTGGGCTTCATTCCATCCCGTCGAAAATTCGTCGCGGAATCCCAGCGACACGGTCAGTCGGGAGTTGACGCGGAAAACGTCCTCGGCGTAGAACGCCCCGAACAACGACCGCCAGTACATGTTCGTCGGCGCTGGATCAAACAAGAAAGAAGACGTGGTCCCTTGCAGGAAGGTCGTCAGGCTGGCAAACGTCGCCTGCCCATACTGGCTGAGCGCGATGATTTCGTTCGACTGGAACCGCTGAAACCATGCGCCGAAACTCAGCTGGTGCCGCCCTTTCGTCATCGTTACACGATCTTCATACGTAAACAGATTGCGCGCGATGTGCAGGTTGCTTCCGTTGTTGCTGCCCGCCAGCCCAATCGAAGCCTGTGGATTCGACGCCGCGCTCCCGCCCACGACTACTGCACCTACTGGAAGTCCGGCAAGAAAGCCCGGAACGCCGGCTGCGGGAGTGCCCGGCGTGGGCTCTCCCGTAAAGAAATAGCCCGCGCGCGAAAATCCAAATCTCGCTGTATTCAGAAGTGATGGCGAAAAAATGTGAGTTTCCTCAAGACTCAATACCTGCTCGCGCAAATTGAGGATGTCCGAGCTAAATGGGTTGGCGGGCGTAGCCGTCACATCGCCGCCATCGTCGATGGTATAAACTCCAGCCAGCGAATCTTTTTGCGAAAAGATGTGATCCGCCCGCAATGTCCCAAAATCCTCCCGTATCGTCTGCAGCGGATTGCTGAAGTACTCCGCAATACCACAAGCTGGAGTGCAGGCCTCGGTGGACGACTGCGGCCACAGATTCAGCAGCGGTTGCACACTCGCCACCGCTGCCGCGCGCGACGCCGCATCCGGCACGAACGCCACCGATGTCTGATGTAGGTTCTGGCGGAATCCCTCGTAATTGCCGAACAGAAACGTCTTGTTCTTCTGAATCGCCCCGCCCGAAGAGACCCCAAACTGGTTCCGTTGAAACGGCGGCGCGGATCCCTGATCGAAGAAATTCGCCGAGTCCAGCGCGTTATTCCGCAGGAACTCATACACCGCCCCGTGCCACTGGTTGCCGCCCGATTGCGTCACAATCACCACCTGCCCGCCCGGCCGCTTCCCAAATTCCGCGCTATAGGAATCCCGCTGCACATTGAATTCCCGCACCGCCTCCACGCCCAGCAGCATCCCGCTCGGCCCGCCTGGCGTCATGTTGTTTTCCGCCGCGCCGGTATACTCCACGCCGTTCAGCAGGAAAAGATTCTGCTGCGGACGATTGCCGGTGACGCTGAAATTGTTCGCGGTGGTGGAATTCGAAATCCCGGTGCCGCCGGTTTTTTGCGAAGTGAAATTCACAATCCCCGGATTCAGCGGGAGAAGCAAATCGTAGCTCCGGCCATTCAGGGGAAGATCCTTAACCGCCTGTTCGCCAACCAGGCCGCTGATGTCCCGCGTCGTCACACTCACAATCGGCGCATCGTTGGTGACGATTACTTCCGATTTGACCGTGCTCACCTGCAAACGCAGATCGACGCTGGCTTCTTCGCCGACCACCAGCGAGATGCCGGTCTGTACAGCGTTCTGAAAACCGCTCTTCGAAATCCGCACTTCATACCCGCCAACAGGCAAGGCGAGCACCAGGTACCGGCCCGCATCGTCCGTAGCGGTCGTCCGGACCGCCCCGGTTTCCAAGTTCTTCGCCCTTACGGTCACCTGCGTTACCGGCGCTCCCGACGCATCCGTAACAACCCCGCGAATACTCGCCGAGACTTGCGCTTTCGCGGCAGGCAAGTGCACGGCCAGCGAAAGAAGCGCCAGCAGCACACATCGTGCGATCAGCGATTTCCTGCGGGCCAGAGAAACGCGGCCAGTCACAGAGGAGCCGGGCGTAACGCCGGGCAGCGAGTACGTAAACATTGCGCAATCCCCCATATCCAGGTGGGCCCTGGCCAGTCCGACCGGTCCGGGCAGGCCCATAATTCAATACGGTCTATATCGTTATGTCAAACCGACTCAATACGGATAGCGCGTAAGCGAATTTAGGCGGTTCCGGCGAGCTAAATCGCTCTGCCGGGCCGCAGGGAACAGGGGAAGACTGCAGAAATCAAGCTCCTGCGGGAGTCCTCAACTCAAAAGAAGAGGTGAGTTGGATCGTTTTGTACAGCGTCCGGTACAAGGGGCAGCGCATGGCGTAAAAACCGTGCGCCCGCTCGACCGTTTCCCTTGCTGTTTCAGGGGCCACCAGATGCATGCTGACGTGAATGCGGCGAATGACAAGCACACCATCTTCGGTTTCCACCTCTCCGGTAACATCTGCGGTCAGTTTTCCATTGTTGGCATCGATTTGGCGCGCTTCCAGCGCGCCTCCAAAAGTGCCCACCATTCAACTAGCGGTCGCCGAAATGACATAGTCAATTGTGGAAGAATGCGATTCTTTCAATTTGGCTGGGTCTATTTTGTAGTGCTCGGCGATGGCCCCATGGACACTGTAGATCACCGGTTGGGACTCGCCCGGCAGATGTGCGACCCGAAGGGGCCCCTGCCGCCGCTCGATACGCGATTTTGAAACATAAACGACATCACCCATGAATCTCTCCTTTTTGAAGAATCGACTCGATCGAACTCTGAGTACCTATCGGTGCTGAATAGCCTTCTGCGATCGTTTGAGGTCGAGGAGGGGTCTCTGCCTTTGGCATCTTACCAGCACGGGCGTAAGCGGCGTAGACGGCGCCGAGTCCGGCAGGACCCCATGTTGGAGGCGAAACCGGGACCTCCACGTAGGGGTGTGAAGCCGAGCCACCCGCCCCGCGAGATAAATTGAAACCTTTGGGCGCCCCGAAGACTCCCATTCAGCGGACCGAGTACCTTTGTCGAAACGCTCAAAACCGCCACGAAATTGCAACAAAATCCAGTCTGGGTAGGCCGCGCAGCCGATTACCCGATGCCCGCGGCGGAGCAAGCGTACGGACGGTGCTTGGCCCGTCATTCTAATCGACAGGAGACTACCGATATGACCAAAACTACCAAGGCTCTGCTGGCTGGGGCGGCGTTCGCGGGGTTGTTCGCCGGCACCGCTCCGGCAACCAAGGCCTCAACTCTGCTCCCCTCGCTGAAGACCTCTTTCAGCGCACTGGGTCAGGACCAGGACAAGAAAGACGACAAGCAGGTCAAGGAAAAGCACGCTTGTAAAGGCCAAAACTCCTGCAAGGGCAAGGGTGGCTGCAAAACCGGCGACAACGGTTGCAAAGGCAAAAACTCTTGCAAGGGCAAGGGCGGTTGCGCAACCGATGGCTCCAAGCCCCCCGCGGCGTAGGCCGGGACCAGCCACGAGCGATAGGAGGGTTGGGTGACGTCTCCTGGCCCTCTATCCCTCAAAAAAGGAGCGGAATCGATATGCCGGGAAATCGCTTTAACAACTTTACGGATTACGGGATAGGAATTGGTCTGCGTGCTCCCCACTACGACCACATTCT
>Ga0210405_10006799_pt1 | contig 10149 bp, 5 predicted proteins | sample IncBWH11MmetaG_FD_155492 | JGI IMG/M metagenome (GOLD analysis project Ga0210405, IMG submission 155492) | Forest soil microbial communities from Barre Woods Harvard Forest LTER site, Petersham, Massachusetts, United States - Inc-BW-H-11-M | ecosystem: Environmental > Terrestrial > Soil >... | reverse complement strand
CCAGCGTCTGAGCCTGCGCATGATGCTTGCCGCAGTTGGATTTTTGCTATTGATTGCGTGCGCGAATATTGCCAATTTGCAGCTGGCACGTTCGCGCACGCGTCAGAAAGAAATCGCGCTGCGCGCGGCGCTTGGTGCTTCGCCGAGCCGCATCGTGCGGCAACTTCTCGCGGAAAATGTGGTGCTGGGGCTTGCCGGCGGCGTTGTCGGCGTGTTGCTGGCGTACTGGGCCGTTTCGTGGATCGTCGGCCATGGTCCCGCTGAAATGCCGCGGCTGGACCAGTCGCGAATCGACGCCAGCACGCTGGTATTTGCTTGCGCAGTAGCTCTGCTCTCCAGTCTGCTGTTCGGACTGGCCCCGGCACTTCGCTCCGCTTCCACGCGTCTCAACGAAGTCTTCAAGTCGAACTCCGGCATTTCCGGTGGCGGCCGCGATCGTGTCCGTAGTCTCCTGGTAATCGGAGAAGTCGCACTTGCGCTGATTCTGATGGCTGGCGCTGGTCTGCTTATCCGCAGCGCGCTGCTCGTCTCGCATGTGGATCCGGGCTTTGATGCTTCGAACGTTATTGTCGGGCGTGTCGGCCTGCCGGATCCTGGCTATCACGATCCCGCGGTCGCCCGGCAGGCGTTCGAACGCATGATCACCGCCGCCGCTGCCTTGCCCGGCGTGGAGTCGGTTGCCGTCGTTTCGCGCGCTCCGCTTGCGGGCGGTGGCAGCAGCAACGGTCTCCTCGCCGAAGGCAAGTCGCTAGACCTTGCGAATCTCGTGAACTCGCAATTACAAATTATCTCGCCTAGTTATCTCTCGACGGCCCGCGTGCCGCTGAAAGCAGGCCGTGATTTCACTCCTCAGGACACGCGCGAGCGAACTTTTGTCGCCATCGTCAACGAGACTCTTGCCCGTACCATGTGGCCCGGCGAAAATCCCATCGGCAAACGCTTCGCGTGCTGCGAGGCGGGGCCGAAAGGCCGCATGGATCCTGTGTGGCACGAAGTCGTGGGCGTGGTGGCTGATGTTCGCGCTCAGGGGCTTGACCGCCAGGTACAGCCAACGTTTTACATTCCTATCGCTCAAATGCCGCCCAGCGCGTGGGATTGGATTGGCCGCACGATGGACTTGGTCGTGCGGACTCGTGGAGGCGTCATCCCAGTCCACGAGTTGCAAACCACAGTGGCGTCAGTCGCGCCCGCCGTGCCGATTTACAGGCTTTCGACCATGCAGCAGAAAATTTCCAACACCCTCGAACGCTCGCATTTCGACACATTTCTGTTGGCCATTTTTGCCACCACTGCGCTCTTGCTCTCTTCAGTTGGGATTTATGGAGTCCTGTCGTACATGGTCGCTCAGCGCACGCGCGACATCGGCATTCGCATGGCGCTCGGCGCCTCGCAGGGCCAGATTGTTTGGGACGTCCTAAGCTTCGGCGTGAGGCTAGCTGGAATTGGGCAGGCAATCGGTATTGTGGGCGCGTCGGCTGGCACTCGCCTGCTTTCCTCTTTGCTTTATGAAGTGCGACCCACCGATGCAATCACGTTTGCTGCCGTATCTCTCATCCTGCTGGTTGTCGCCATTATTGCCAGCTATTTACCCGCGCGCCGAGCCACTCGTGTCGATCCCATCGTCGCTCTTCGTTACGATTAGCAACATGCAGCGCAGGGCGCAGTCTGCAGAGCCCTGCGGTTTTACTTGCCAAAATCGCTCAACTCGAATCACCTGGTCGCTACAACGCGTCCCAACCAAAACCGTTAAAACAATTTCACCGCCAAATCCTGCGGCCCATTTCCAACTGGAATCATGGTCAGCATGCTGTTCGTACGCACGCGAATCACCGCCACATCCCCGGAACCTTGATTCACGACGGTCAGCAAATTTTCATCGGGATCAAACCGCATCACTCCTGGCGACTGTCCTGCCTGAATGGGAAACTCCTTTCCTGTCCCAGGCTCACGGACCACCCGCCTGTTCGCAATGTCCACTGGAATGATGTGCCCCGCCGCGCTGTCCGAAACATACAGCGTGCTTCCATCCGCGCTCAAAACGCCACGCGCAGGAGCCGACCCCAACACCATGTAATCGCCGACTTCGTGCGTCCAAGTGTTGATGACCTGCAGCCCGTGCGCCTCCGGCGAAATCACATACAACTCGCCACCGTCCGGCTTTAGCAGCATATCCGACGGATTCCCATCCAGCTCGAGGTTCGTCACCAGAACACTCCTCCGCAAATCGACGACAGAGAGCCGGTGCTCTGTCCGGCTCAGCACAAACGCAATGCTGTTGTCAGGGAGAACAGCGACTCTTTCCGGCTGCTTGACGATCCCCACCGTGCTGCGAAGCGCCAGCGTGGCCGCGTCATGAATCCCCAGCGTGCCATCGCGATGATTCAACACCAGCACCCTCTTTCCATCAGGAGTGACGTGCGCCAGAACCGGCTCGCCTCCCGTCCTCGTTCGCGCCAGCACATTCCGCGACTGGCAATCGATCGCCAGAAGCGTGTCCGATCCCGCCGACGTCGTGTACAAGCGGCTGCCGTCCGGCGAAAAATCAATCGCGTAGGGAAGCGGCCCCACGGGAATGCGCGCGGTCACCTGATTCACCCGCGCATTGATCACCCAAACGTATCCGCCGTCCGAACTCACGCCCCAGACTTCAGCGCGCGTCGGATGCTCCCGCATCCCCGATAAGCCCTGCCCAATCGCAATCCGCGCCACAGCCGCCAGTTTCACAAGATCAATAACGGTGACGCTGCCGTCCGCGGTAGAAGCGTACGCGCATAATCGCAAGCCAGGCCGCAGAAAAGACGGCCGGTGCTCACGCAGCAGCTGTATGATGCCCACAATCAGCAGGACGCCCAGCAAAAAAAACACACGGAAATTACGCGGACGGTTCATGAGCCGAAAGGATTGTCACATGTTGTCTGCGGAATTAGCCAGAAGCCTGCGCATCGATTCAAAATTGAAAATAGAGGCAGAAGAGCGCGAACTCTAAGTAACACGTCTTCAATTCACTTCGCGCCGCAAGACCGCCGCTATCTGCCGCACCTCTTCGACCAGCTCGGTGAACTCCTCCGGCAATATCGACTGCATCCCATCGGAAAGTGCCTTGTCCGGCTCATGATGCACTTCGACGAGCAATCCATCCGCGCCCACAGCAATGGCCGCGCGCGAAAGCGGCAAAACTTTGTGCCGTTTCCCCGTCCCGTGCGATGGATCAACCAAAATCGGCAAGTGGCTGCGCTTCTTCACCGCAGGCACCACCGCCAAATCCAAAGTGTTCCGTGAAAAATCCGAAAACGTCCGCACTCCGCGCTCGCACAGCATCACGTTATAATTTCCCTCGGACAGAATATATTCCGCGGCCATCGAAAACTCGTCCAAAGTCGCCGACATCCCGCGCTTCAAAAGCACTGGCTTCTTCGCCCGCCCCGCCCGCTTCAGCAGTGAAAAATTTTGCATGTTCCGCGCGCCAATCTGGATCACGTCGGCATATTCCTCGACAAGGTCAAGACTCTCATTGTCGATGGCCTCGGTAATAATCCCAAACCCATATGCCTCGCGCACCTTCGCCAAAATCTTCAACCCCGGCAAACCCAGCCCCTGAAAGCTGTACGGTGACGTCCTCGGCTTATAAGCGCCGCCGCGAAACAATCTCGCGCCGCTCTTCTTCACTCGTTCGGCAATCGCCAAACACTGTTCTTCAGTCTCCACCGCGCACGGCCCCGCCACCAGCGCAATCATCTTCCCGCCGACAATCACATCGCCCGACGGCGTCGGTATCCGCAGTACGCTGTCTTCCTCCTTCGCGTCCCTGCTTACCAGCTTGTAGGGTTTGCTGACCGGTATGCACTCCACCACTCCCGGCAGCGATTCCAGCACTCCCAGGTCGATTGCTCCTTTATTCCCGGTAATCCCAATCGCCGTTCGAATCGTCCCCGGAATCGGGTGCGCCTTAAGCCCCAAACTCTCGATGCGCTCGCACACACCGCGAATCTGTTCCTCGCTGGCGTGCGATTGCATAACAACCAACATCGGCGGCTCCCCTATGCTCTCCGCAGACTCCGAGCAAACCAGTAGTCTACGGCAACCCGCCGCAACCCGGCAAATCCCGCACCAGCCATCCATCGAACGGCCCATTTTGCCGCGTGTGGTAGAATAACTAGTTTAAGGACAGACCAATTTTCTCCATGGGAATGCCAGAGCAACCTCTCACTCACGTCTCCGAATTCGATCCTGAAGACGAATATCGCCCGGAACCCGAGCCAGAACCGCTGCCACCCACTTGGATGGACGGCAGCCTGCGCATCGGCATCCACGCGTCCATCGCGGGAAGCTATCTCAACGCTCTCGAATCCGCCCGCAAACTCGGCTGCAACGCCTTGCAAATCTTTTCTTCGAGTCCGCGCATGTGGCAGGGCGGGCCCGCGCGCATACCGGAGGTGGACGCCGCTACTTTCCGCGCGCGCCGCGCCGAACTCGGCCTCGGCCCGCTCGTCATTCACGCGAACTATCTGATTAATCTTGCCGCGGCACAGCCCATGCTGCGCACACGTTCCATCCAAGCTTTTCACGATGAACTTGTGCGCGGCGTAGCCCTCGGTGCGGATTTTCTCGTTGTTCATCCGGGCTCGCGCGGCGAAGCCACACCCGAGCAAGCCGTCCGCACCGTCATTGAGTCCGTCAGGCAAGCTGCGAAACGTGCCCCTCTCGGCAACCTGCGCATCCTCATCGAAAACACGGCAGGAATGGGCGTCGCCGTCGGCTCGCGTCTCGAAGAGGTTGCCGAGATCTTAGCTGGCTTGAAAGATGTCCCCGCGGCGGCCTGCCTCGACACCGCGCATCTCTTCGCCGCCGGCTACGACATCAAGACCGAAGCGGGCCTGACCTCAACGATCGACGTAATCGACACGACCATCGGCCTCGATCGCGTCCCCGTCTTTCACGCCAACGATTCCAAAATCCCACTCGGGGGCCGCGTCGACCGCCACGAACACATCGGCGAAGGCAAGATCGGCGCCGAAGCCTTTCGCCGTATCTTGACGCACCCGAGGCTCGGCGCATCTTCTCCCGAGGGTTTGACGGGCCGCGCCTTCGTGCTCGAAACGCCCATCGACAATCCCGGCGATGACCGCCGCAACGTGGCCAAGTTGTGGGAACTCGCCGGTTTGAGCAAGCAAGCCCCGCCAGCCGAGAAAGGTTTCTCGATGCTGACCGCGGCCATCAAGAAAATCCAAGCGAAAACGGCCAAAGCTGAGAAAGCCGCCGCAAAGAAAACGAAAGTAGCAATCAAGGCAAAAGCAGCGGCAGGGAAGTCCAAAAAATCGCGCAAGACCAAGAGGGGATAGCGAGGCGTGGCGGACTACAACCCACAAGAAATCGAAGCCAAGTGGCAAAAGCGCTGGGCCGACGCGCGCGTGTTCGAAACAGAGGCGGATTCCACAAAGCCCAAGTATTACGTCCTCGAAATGCTGCCGTATCCCTCCGGAACCATGCACATGGGCCACATGCGCAATTACGCCATCGGCGACGTCGTGGCCCGCGTCAAGCGTATGCGCGGGTTCAACGTCCTCCATCCCATGGGCTGGGACGCCTTCGGTCTACCCGCTGAAAACGCCGCCATCAAGAACAACACGCATCCCCGCGTCTGGACCAACAACAACATCGCTGAATTCCAGCGCACCCTGCGTCGATTCGGTTTCAGCTACGACTGGCGCCGCGAAATCTCCACCTGCGAGCCTGAGTATTACCGCTGGAACCAGTGGTTTTTCCTACGCATGCTGGAAAAGGGTCTCGCCTACCGCAAAAAGAGCCGCGTGAATTGGTGTCCCAAGTGCTGCACTGTGCTTGCCAACGAGCAAGTACTGCCCGGTGGCTTCTGCTGGCGCCACGAAGACACCCTCGTCGAGTTCCGCGAACTCGAGCAGTGGTTCCTCAAGACCACCGCTTACGCCGATCAGCTCGTCGATGATCTAAAGCAGCTCGAAGGCACTTGGCCCGAGCGCGTCATCACCATGCAGCGCAACTGGATTGGCCGCTCGCAAGGCGCCAGAGTGAAGTTCGCGGTAGCCGATCTTAAAACGGCGAAGCCCATCGAAATTTTCACCACGCGCATCGACACGATTTACGGCGCCACCGCCATCATCCTCGCTCCGAGTCATCCGCTTGTGGCAAAACTGCTCGACGGCTCGCCAAACCGCGCCGAAGCGGAACCGCAACTCGCGCACATGAAGCAGTCTTCCGTCAAAACAGCGGATCTCGCCACCGCCGAAAAAGTTGGCTTCTTCACCGGCCGGCACGCGACAAATCCATTCAGTGGCGAAGAAATCCCCATCTGGGTTGGCAATTTCGTGCTCATGGAATACGGCACTGGAGCCATCATGGCCGTCCCCGCCCACGACCAGCGCGACTTCGAGTTCTGCCGAAAATATGGCCTCCCCATTCGCGTCGTCATCCAGCCAACCACGGGAGAACCTCTCGTCGAAGAAAAAATGACCGTCGCTTTCGACGAACACCAAAACGGCAAGCTCGTTAATTCCGGCCCCTTCAACGGCCTCTCGCCCGACGAAGCCATCGTCAAAATGACGGCCTTCGCCGAGAAAAAGAGTTTTGGCCACGGCGAAGTCGTCTATCGTCTCCGCGACTGGGGCATCTCCCGCCAGCGCTATTGGGGCACGCCCATCCCGGTCGTCTATTGCCCCGACCACGGCCTTCAACCGGTCCCAGACAAAGACCTGCCCGTCCTGCTGCCGCCCAATCCCAAACTCACCGGCGAGGGCGAATCTCCTCTCGCCTCCACTCCGGAATTCGTCAACACCACCTGCCCCAAATGCGGTGGACCCGCGCGCCGCGAGACCGACACGATGGACACCTTCGTTGACTCCTCGTGGTATTTCTACCGCTACTGCGACCCGCAGAACGATAAAGCTCCGTTCGATTCCACAAAAGTCGCCTATTGGTTTCCCATCGACCAGTACATCGGCGGCATCACCCACGCAATCCTGCACCTCCTCTACTCGCGCTTCTGGTGCAAAGTCATGCGCGATCTCGGTCTCGTCAACCACAACGAGCCCATCTCGCGGCTCTTCACCCAAGGCATGGTGCAAAAAGGCGGCGTAGCCATGTCCAAATCGCGTGGCAACGTAGTCGGCGCCATCGACATGGCCGAAAAATACGGCGCCGACACCGGCCGCCTCTACACGCTCTTCGCTGCCCCTCCTGAAAAAGATCTCGAATGGAGCGAAGAGAGCATCGAAGGCTCCTGGCGCTTCCTGAATCGCGTCTTCCGGCTGATCGACAAGCACGCCGGAGCCATCCGCGAAACCAAAAGCTGGAATTTCGATCCAAAGGGAATGTCGGACAAAGAACGCGACCTAATCCGAGTCACCTACCAAACGATGCTGCGAGTCACCCAAGACTTCGAGAAGCGCTGGCACTTCAATTCCGCCATCGCCCAAATCATGGAATTAACCAACGACATTTATCTGGCCGAACCTCTCGAAAACGGCGTTCGCCCCGAAATACGCAAAGAAGTCCTGCAAATCCTGACGCTGTTGCTTGCGCCCATGACCCCGCACATCGCCGAAGAAATGTGGGAGACGCTCGGCAACAAGGATGGTCTTTGGAACGCGCCATGGCCAGCCCTCGCCGATGAACAACTGGAGCTCGCAAAGGATAACGAGGTAGAAATCCCGGTTCAGGTCAACGGCCGCGTCCGTGCCACGCTAAAGGTCCCCACCAACCTGAGCGAATCCGAAATAGTACCGAAAGCACTAGCCGATCCTGCCGTAGCCCGTCACGTCGACGGCAAGCGCATCGTGAAACAAATCTACGTCCCCAACAAACTCCTCAACCTGGTGGTCAAATGAGTGCGCAGCCTTTTCTTCGTAGGGGCACGGCACGCCGTGCCCTCGTTGCCCCACGCACACATGCGAAGTGCCAGTTCGTAAGGTGAGCCGCATGCAAAAGGAGCACACTATGGCAACTGGAACCGCGATGACGGAACACCACTCAAAGCCCAACTCCGAACTAGGCGGAATAGTCGTCCTAGATTTCGGCGGCCAATACACGCAACTCATCGCCCGCCGCATCCGCGAACAAAGTGTCTTCTCCGCTATCCTCCCCTGCACAGCCACGCTCGAACAAATCCGCCAGTTCGCCCCCGCAGGCCTGGTTCTCTCTGGCGGCCCTAGCTCCGTCTACGACACCGACGCCCCCAAATGCGATCCCACCATCTTAGCCATGGGCCTGCCGGTGTTAGGCATCTGCTACGGCATGCAGTGGATCACTCACGCCCTGGGAGGCAAGGTAGAAAAAGCCCAGCGCCGCGAGTACGGCCGCGCCCACTTGAAAGTAAACTGCGCAAAAGGGCCCAGCGAATCGCACCTCTTCAGAGGAGTACCCGAATCCCTACGCATCTGGAATAGCCACGGCGACCACGTCCGCGAACTTCCTCCGGGCTTTTGCGCCACAGGCCACACCGACAACGCCATCGCCTCGCTGGAAGATCCCCAGCGCAAAATCTATGCCGTGCAATTCCACGTCGAGGTGAACCACACCGAACGCGGCACAGAACTCCTCCGCAACTTCCTCTTCCGCGTCTGCAAAGCGGAGCGCAAATGGAGCGGCTCCGCGTTCATCGAAGAGACAACCGAAGCCATTCGAACGAAGGTCGGCCAAGGCCGCGCCATCTGCGCCCTCAGCGGGGGAGTGGATTCCACGGTTGCCGCCGTCCTGGTGCACCGCGCCATGGGCGACCGCCTCACAAATATCTTCGTCAATACAGGAATGCTCCGGAAGAACGAATTTGCAGACACCCTGGAAATGCTGAGAGACCGTCTCGGTCTTCGCGTCATAGGGGTAGACGCCTCAGACCGCTTCCTGGACAAGCTCGTGGGCGTCACGGACCCTGAGCAAAAGCGAAAGATCATCGGCAGGGAATTCATCGCCGTTTTTGCCGAAGAGGCCCAGAAACTCCAGCGTGGCGAGGCACACGGCGAGATCGCATGGCTGGTCCAGGGAACGCTCTACCCGGACGTAATAGAGTCCGTCTCCGTCAAAGGCCCCTCCGCCACCATCAAGACCCACCACAACGTCGGCGGCCTGCCCGAAAACATGCCCTTTGCCTTGATCGAGCCTCTCCGCGACCTCTTCAAGGACGAAGTCCGCCGCATCGGCAAGGATCTCGGCCTTCCGGACGAAATCCTTCTGAAACACCCGTTTCCGGGGCCAGGCCTTGCCGTCCGGCTTCTTGGGGAGATCACCCGCGAACACGTCCACACTTTGCAGGAAGCAGACGCGGTGGTTGTTGAAGAGATACGTCGCGCCGGACTCTATACCAAAGTTTGGCAAGCCTTTGCCGTCCTGCTGCCTGTTCGAAGCGTTGGCGTTATGGGCGACTACCGCACCTACGGCCTCACCGTCGCCGTCCGCGTCGTCGAATCCGACGATGCCATGACCGCCGACTGGGTCCGCCTCCCTGGTGAGGTCCTGGAGCGCATTTCGACACGCATCGTCAATGAAGTTCGTGGGGTGACCCGCGTGGTTTACGACATTAGCTCGAAGCCGCCCAGCACCATTGAGTGGGAGTAAGTCTTGTTCGGGGAACCTGCGCATCCTGAAGAAGGAATTGAACTTAGAAGCCAGACGAGGATTTTGTCCTGCCGTTTCACTGCATCAAAAAGTGTACAGGCCGCGCAGGGACGGGACGCGGCCTATCCAGGAGTAACCATTATTTCGACAGCACGCTCTAAAAAGAATGTCGCAGAACTAGCGGTTAGCCATTTTCTGCGCCATATACAAAATGAGCTTGCGGTCCCCTTCTTCTACCTTTCCCAGCAAGCGGCGAAGCTTGTTGAGAAAGCGGGCATCTTTACCGACGCTGCCCCATGCGATGTCATCCGACGACTTCCGCTTGGGGAGATTCGGCAACTGCGGCGGCTCCTCGCCGTCATAAAAGAGTTGATAGAGTGGGCACTCGAGAGCGCGAGCAAGTTTTTCCAATGTTTCGATGGCCGGTACTGTATGGCCATTTTCAACGCGGGAAATATAACAACGCAGCAACCCTGTTCGCTTCTCGATGTCGCCCTGGGAGAGTTTCTTTTCTTCGCGGAGTGCGCGAAGACGGTCACCTATAATCATGGCGGCATTATTCCATGT
>Ga0210405_10006793_pt1 | contig 10153 bp, 8 predicted proteins | sample IncBWH11MmetaG_FD_155492 | JGI IMG/M metagenome (GOLD analysis project Ga0210405, IMG submission 155492) | Forest soil microbial communities from Barre Woods Harvard Forest LTER site, Petersham, Massachusetts, United States - Inc-BW-H-11-M | ecosystem: Environmental > Terrestrial > Soil >... | reverse complement strand
GGCGACTTCTCCGCCTCATTGCCGGTCAACACCATCCATGCCCGCCCTTACTCTGTGGATGTTGGCGATGACAACTACCAGGCGGTGACATTGAAAGAAGTGCTCAAGGGCGTTACCGGTGCAGTCGCGCCCAGCCCGAACCGCGCTCCACGCCAAGCTGCTGCAGCGGTCGCGGCGCGCGCTCATGGCGACGGCTCCGCGAAGGTTACTCAGGCCGCCTACTGGCAGGCGATGCAGGAGTACCTCCGCGAGGGCGACGTGTTGTTCGTCGACAACGGCACGGCGTTCACGCTCTTAGGTCTTAGGCTTCCGCCGAAATGCTCGTTCGTCGGATCCATCAACTGGGGGTCGATCGGTTACTCGGTTGGAGCGCTGCTCGGGGCACTAACCGCAGCGCCTGAGCGCCGTCACATTCTGTTCGTGGGCGACGGCTCGTTTCAGGTCTCGGCGCAGGAACTTTCCACAATTCTGCGACACGACCACAAGCCGGTCATCTTTCTGATCAACAACGGCGGATACACGATTGAGCGCGGGTATCTGGGCAAGGATGAGACGTACAACGACATTGCGAACTGGGCCTATGCCGACCTGCCAAAAGTGTTCCGTCGCGACACCACGGCACGATCCTTCGTCGTCAAGACCATCGGCGACCTGCAAGACGCCCTCAGCGCGCCGAACGACACGATGATCTTCGTCGAATCCATTATGGATGCGCACGACGCTCTCGGTCCCGTCATCAATAGCAGCAACAAGGGAGCTGAACTCGACTACGGACCGCGCGGTCCCCAACACCGCGAGAACATGCAGCTCCGGCCGGCCCCACAGGACGGTTGATCCGACGCGGGCAAGCGCGTGACGCTGTTCTTCGACCCATCGATGACCGAAATCACCGACAAAGGGGTCTATCAGCCGCTGCATGGTGTGCAGATGTCACGCGCGTACGATCTGACACTTCGACTGCGCACCGATTGACAAACAGCGAGCCGAGACCGTCAACGGCTACTACAAGTCCGAACTGATCTACGGGCCGGCCCGCTCCGGACCCTGGAGACCGTCGAAGACGTCGAGGTGGCCACCGTCGGGTGGGTGCACTGGCACAACACTGGCCGACTACACGGCTACCTCGGCGACATCCCACCCGCAGAGTTCGAAGCCGCGTTCTAAGATGCCCAACGGAGCGACCAACCCCTGGTCGAAATCCAATAGCCCGAGCCTCCGCCAGAACCAGGGCGATTCAGCGCAATTGATTCAACAAATGAACGCGGAGACTTTCGTACTGGATATCAACGGTTATGCACCGTCTCACCCACCGCATGAAAGGCCGATCGTCACGTGACATAACGGCACCCGGTGCATCACTGCTTCGTGGGCCCCGTGACATTGGTCGGAGTGGGTCTGGCTGGGGCATCCGAAAAAATGACACGAGTTTGAGACAAAACGCAGATGACACGCCGTGAGACAACTTACATCGCCGCAGGTCAGGGGATCGCAATATGACATCGGAAATGAGAAGCTACATCTAAAGATGTTGGTTCTCAAACTTCATGTCATTTTCTCAAATGAAATGTCATCTCGATGTCATTATTCGGCACAAATCTCAGGCTCGTGTCATGTCGTGCCGCGGTGGCAGCGGACGTCTGTTGTCTGTTGCTGTTCGCCTTCTTTTCTTCTTCAAGAGGACTGATGATGTGTATGGCGGCGCCGAGGGACGGGAGCAGGTGACGCGGATGGCAGGGCGGAAATGATCGGGTCGAGCGAAACACTGGGCTGCGGCCGGTCTGCGCTGGCACGGCGGTGGTTCATGCGGGTGTGGCTGAGTGGCTAGGCAGCGGCCTGCAAAGCCGTATACACGGGTTCGAATCCCGTCACTCGCTCAGCGAAAGCTGAACAGCAAGTCGCCAGTTGTGGGCCAGCAACCTATGACCGCGGCAATAACCGCAGCGAAGTAAACCGTGATGCGGCGCCCAGGCCGAATCCACCACCGAACAACTCGCACCCTCGCCGGTGGTCGCGACGGGCCTGGCGAGGCGGTCTTTGTGTGTGACGGCTCCGGCGTTGAAGGCTGGAACAAACGCACACTGGGCAGCGTTGGTTTCGGGATGCAAGGCAATGAAGGGGGTTGGTTGTGAGTTGTCTCCGATGGGTACTGCCAAGTCGCGTCGCGTCGACCGGCAAAGGCGATCTGCGCCTGTCGCAATCTATCTCAATTCAGCTGACAGGCTGGTAACGGAATGCGACACCTTAAGGTGGCTGACATCAACGCACGACCCTTGGTGTTGAGCGAGACGGTATCGGTCTGGAATGTGGTGTGTCGAGGTGCGTGCAGGCATCAATCCGACGAGGAGTGCGCTGTCTCTACGCACATGGTGTTTCCCTACCGTGGCATCTACCTGCATCACATTGGTCGCGCAGAGACCGTCGCGGAAGCCAACCAAGTTGTCTTTATCAATGAAGACGAGCCTTACCGCGTCAGCCATCCGATCGAAGGTGGAGATTCCACTGTCTCGATAGGGGTTAGCGCGCCGACTCTTTTAGAGCTAATGCCAGCCGAGTACCGTGATCCCAAAGGGCGGGCGGCATTCAATAGGGCTCGTCTGCGCATTGATTCGCACGCGCAAGCCGGAGCGGCCGCGCTGCGCCACAGGCTGCATCGAGGGAAGATCGAGAAGCTCGAAGCCGAGGTTCTGACGTTGACGTTGCTACGTCACGTTTTGGGCGAGCGCACTTCGTTTGGCGCGGTCGATAGTGTCCGGCGAAAAAAACTGGTGGATAACGCAAAGCTTGTGCTGTCGTCTGATCTGGGACGTCGGTGGGCTTTGGCCGATGTCGCCTCCGAGGTCGGGGTCTCGCCGGTATACCTGACACAGGTATTCCAGCGCGTCGAAGGAGTACCGCTTTATCGCTATCAACTGCAGCTGCGATTGGCACGAGCGCTCGATCTGCTCGGTGACTATGACGACCTGACCACGCTCGCTTTCGACCTCGGGTTTTCTAGTCATAGCCACTTCAGTGCTGCGTTCAAACAGGCCTACGGCCAAACGCCGTTGGGGTTTCAGCGTTCTGCTCGGATCCGCTGACTATCCTTTCCCTCAGCGAGTACCGGTTCCCAGGATCTCAACTGCAGCGTCCGCCATGACCGTCGGTGACCACAACGGCACGTTCTACGCAGATCACTGCCAGGGGAGTTGCCGCACGAGATCCTCTTTAGCGTCTTGGAATGGTCTGTGCGCGAGCGATTTACGCTGCAAAACGACTCCACGTCATTCGGCATCGCTCGGGATGACATCGAACTGCTCGATGGTTCGGCCTTCGAGCCTCGGCACGATGTAGCCCAGCGCTATCTTCTGGTAGTGCGGGGCCGCTAGGTGGTCGTTGAACGCCGCTCGTGAGGCGTAGCGCTCTACAAGGAGGCATCGGCTCGGATCGTCTAAGCTGCGGTATCCCGCGAAGGCGATATTGCCGGGTTCGGTTCGGGCCGCAGCGATCAACTTCGGCACGGCAGTCAACACCGCCTCTTCTTGGCCGGCTGCGATGTGAAGGCTCGCGATTACGAGTAGTTCAGACATTGGTGGAGTTCCTTGGGTTAGCGTTACGGGACGCCGTGGCGTCATACCTTCCGGTCAATTTCTGAATTGCGGAAAATCGTCCTGCTGACACAGCATTGGTTCAGGCGTGGGCTGCTTTCTCTTCGTCGTAGAAGGGGTAGTCGGTGTAGCCGTGCGCATCGAAGGCGTAGAAGGTGCTGCGGTCATAAGGACTCAGCGGGAGGTTGAGCCGGATGCGTTCAGGTAAATCGGGGTTGGAGATGAAATGGCGGGCGAATGCGATCAGATCGGCATCGCCGTCAGCGACGGTGCGCTCGGCGGTGTCGGGCTCAAAGGCGCCGGCGGCGATGACCGTGCCGCCGAACAGCTTTCGCAGTTGCTGAGTCGCTACCGCTCCCTGGCCCTCGACGGCGAGGTCGATGCCCTGCATTCGCGGCTCGATGACGTGCAGATAGGCGGGTCCGTAGTCGTTGAGCCTCGTCGCGACATGTCCGAAGAGCCCCTGGGGGTCGCTGTCGCCCATGCCATTGTAGTGGCTGCTCGGCGCGATGCGCACGCCAACGCGATCGGCGCCCCACACCGAGCTCACCGCCTCGAACAGTTCGAAGAGCAGTCGTGTTCGATTCTCGATCGATCCGCCGTAGCGGTCAGTGCGCTTATTGGTGCCGTCTTGAAGAAATTGATCGATCAGATAACCGTAGGCTGCGTGAAGTTCGACTCCGTCGAATCCGGCCGTCTGGGCGTTGTCGGCGGCGGCGCGGAATTCTTCGATGATTACCGCGATTTCGTCGGTCTCTAGCGCCCGGTGCGGTGAAGGCGGAATGAACCCTTCGGCGGTCGACACGGGGTTGGCGTTAGCCCAGTAGTGGGGGTCCACCGAGGGCGACACCGGCGTTTGGCCAGTGGTGGAGATGTGGGCGCCGCGGCCGGCATGCCAGAGTTGTGCGAACATGTAGCCGCCGCGCGCGTGGATGGCATCGACAATGCGCTTCCAGCCCGCAATTTGCACATCGGTCCACAGTCCCGGCGACCCGTAGATTCCCAGCCCACCGTGGGAGACGGCGGTGCCTTCGGTGAAGATCAGCCCACCCTCGGTGGCGCGCTGGGTGTAGTACTTCAGTTGCAAGGCGCCGGGGATTGCGCCGGGTTGTTGTGACCGCTGGCGGGTCATCGGGGCCATTACGACGCGATGCGCGAGCGTGATGGGTCCGATCCGCACCGGTGTGAAAAGGGCGTTGTCCACGTTGGTCATCGCTGGGAGTCCTTTCTCGAAAAATCAGGGGCCGGCATGCGGGCGCCGCGCTTGCTCGATGCAGTGGATGGGTTCGCGTCGCCGAGATCGCCGTGATCGGTCACAGGCGACCGTGGACCTGGGCCAGCTCGACCGCTTTCTTGATGGCTTCGTCGAGGCTTCTCGCAGGATCCGGCGTGAGCAGCGACGGTTGGAATCGCAGCTCGTCGATTTCTGTGACGCCGGCCTGGTTGAGCCACGCCCGCAAATAGGTCGAGTGATGATCGACACCGAATTCCGGTGTTTTCACACCTTGCGCATACACCCCGGAGGTCAGCGCGAGGGTCGCGTGTTTGTCTTTCAGCAGACCGTGATAGCCGGTCGCGGGGTCCAGAGTCCACAACAACCCCGGCTGGTGGATCAGGTCGATGTACTGCTTGAGCCGGTAGGGGATGCCGGAGTTCCACATCGGCGCCGCGATGAGATAGCGATCCGCGGAGATGAATCGATTGGCGATCTCGACGACCTGATCCCAGGCCGTCTGCAGCACCGCATCTTGGCCCACCCCAGCGATGACATTCATCTTGGCGGCGGCCTTATTCCCGTCGAAGGCAGGAAGGTCGGAATCCCACAGTTCGATCACGTCGACCTCTAGGCCGGGGTTCTCGACCTGAAGGGCATCAAGGTAGGCCTGGGCGAGGCGAATCGTTTGTGACGCGGTTTTGCGAGGCGAAGCCTGAAGAAACAGCAACGTGGTGATGGTGCACACTCCCTAGTCGTCGTGTGATGGGCGAGCATCGCCGACCAACAGGCCCACGACCGTTGATGTGTCGTTCGACCCGCGCAGCGAATGAACCGAATGCGGCGAGGGTAGGGCGGCAATGGCCTGCGGCACTGTCAGAATCTTTAGCATCGTGAAGTCGTTTGAATGCAAACGACTTCCACGCTGGAGGGTCACTAGCCAAGACAAGCCAATCTGGCACGCGATCGTGATCCCGGTTCTAAAGATTCTGACAGTGCCGCGCTGCGCGTTTCCCGTAGCGTCGGCGCCGGTTCTACCGAATCGACGCACCTGGGAGGACGATCATGGGCACGGAAGCAAATGCAAGCAGCCCGCAAACTCCGGCCCCGTGCCCAGCAGCCATACCGGTCTCTCAAAACATTCCGTTAACCGTGGGCACACCCTCGGGGCGCATCGCCTACGTTGAGGCCGGATCGGGTCCGGTCACGCTGTTCGTACACGGCGTGCTGGTCAACAAACATCTGTGGCGTCACCAGTTAAACGCCCTGTCCGACATCCGACGCTGCATCGCCGTGGATCTGCTCGCCCACGGCGACACCGAAATCACCCCGGAACAAGACGTGTCGGTCACCACCAACGCCGACATGCTCGCCGAAGTACTCGACGCGCTGCGAGTCGACCAAGTTGACCTCGTCGGCAACGACAGCGGCGGCGGGATCTGCCAGATCTTCGCCGCACGCCACCCCGACCGCATTCGAACCCTGACATTGACCAACTGCGACGCCCACGACAACTGGCCGCCCGAGGCGTTCAAGCCGTTCGTCGATATGGTCAACGCCGGCGGATTACCCAACACCCTCAACGCCATGCTGGCCGACAAAGCGGTCTTCCGTTCACCTGAGGCGCTCGGAGGATGCTACGAAAACCCTGAAACGGCCACCGACGGCGACATCGACACCTACCTGCAGCCGTTCGTCCGCAACGACCAACGCACTCGCGACCTCCAGCGCTTCGTCGCGGCATTTGATAACAAACACACCCGGGCGATCGAGTCCGGACTACGGCAACTGCGCCAACCCACGTTAATCGTCTGGGGCACAGGCGATATCTATTTCCCGGTTAAGTGGGCGCACTGGCTGGCCGACACGATTCCGGGAGCCAAAGCACCAGTCGAATTAGAGGGAGCGCGACTGTTCTTCGTAGAAGAGCGATCGCAGGCGTTTAGCCAACTGCTGCGCGACCACCTGCTGACCGCTAGTTGACCGAAAGGATGTCACGCTCACGCGCATGTCCTCGTTGAGGCAAAACGATCCCGCCAGAAGCAGCGCGATGTCATGTAACGCCAACGATCACCCTGAGAGGAAATCCTATGAGCCAAAAAGATAAAGCTACCCGCTTGGCCGATCTGCACACCAAAGGCACACCGCTGGTCCTCTACAACGCGTGGGATGCCGGCAGCGCTAAAGCAATTGGCGACTCGGGGGCCCCGGCGATCGCCACCAGCAGCTGGTCGGTCGCAGAAGCCCAAGGGTACCGAGACGGTGAGGAAATACCGGTCGACTTCGCCGACCAGATCATCGCGCGCATCGCAGCCTCCGTGGACCTGCCCGTCAGCGTGGACTTCGAAGGTGGATACACCGAAGACGACGACCAGTTAGCCGAGAACATCTCCCACCTGCTGGATCTGGGCATCGTTGGAATCAACTTCGAAGACCGTGTCGTGAAGGGCTCCGGGCTGTACGGCATCGAGCGGCAAGCCAGTCGCATCGCCGCGATCCGGCAAGCCGCCGAGAAGAAAAAGATCCCGCTGTTCATCAACGCACGCACGGATCTGTTTCTCGGACAAGGCAATGACCCACAGTCCACGATCCAGGCTGCGCTGGACAGAGCCAACGCCTACCAGGCCGCTGGGGCATCGGGCTTTTTCATCCCGGGGCTGCAAGAGGAGTCGCTAATCGCCCGGATCTGTGAGGGCACCACTCTGCCGGTCAATGTGATGGTGATGGACGGGATACCAGACAACGAGCACCTCGCTGAAATCGGGGTTGCGCGCATCAGCTACGGACCCATTCCCTACATCAACGCGATGGACACGCTCGGGCAAGAAACGGCGAAACTGTATTGAATGCAGGGCTGGGGCTGGAGGCGTATCGGATACCGAAATCCGACCTCGACTATCCAGGACCGGCGGCCCCCACGCCGTGGCCTTAACACTGTTGTCGCACAGCGGCACCAGCCGCTAAGTCGGCCTTGTCATCGACCGCACACTGGACTATTGCGGTCGCGATTCGCGTTGAAAGCCACGACTTTTCAATAGGAGAGTGACGAAAGAGCAGTATGAGTCAGATTTACAAGTCGAGCTTGTTTGACGATGAGCAACAGCTCGAACAACCGGCGATCAACGTCGACGCATTCGACACGGCCACCGATCACTGGCTAGACGATGATTCGTGGATCACGCACATCCACGGATTGGTGATCGGCGATGACCAGCTGATGCGACAGCTGAGCACGCTGCGCGGCTGGGAACAACGACGCCGCTGGATGTATGACCGTGTGGTCGATGAACCCCGCTTGACGCACGAATACCGCGACCTCACCACCGCGCCCGCGTTCCTCATCGCCCTCGCCAATACCTTCAGCGACTACTGCAGAGTGCGATACGACGGGATCTGGATGAACTGGTATCGCGACAACCGGGATAGCACAAGCTGGCACGCCGACCGGCCGGCGAATACCCCTGCCACAGCGATCGTTCCGGTGCTGAGCCTCGGAGCAACGCGGCGCTTCTTGATCCGCCCGTACGGAGGTGGACCAAGCACCGCCTTCACCCCTGCTGGTGGTGACGTTCTCATCATGCGAGGCCGCTGCCAACGCGACTGGCAACACAGCATCCCGAAACAGCAGAAGCCTGCCAAATCACGAATGAGCCTGAATTTCAGCAGCACAGAACAACTCGGCTCCCAGACCGCAACCGGCTCGGCCCCGCACATCAAGGACGCCAAGAACAAGTAAGGGGAGTGGGCCTATCGTGATTTGTCGGCCGCTCCGGTCGCCGCGGGATCTGGCGGCCAGGATCCCCGCCACGCGTCCCGTGACGAATGACGAACCAGCGGTCTCATCAACGCCGACGCCGGCTGCGACCAGGAATTCGCAGCGCTCAATGGGTGGCCATGCATGGCGCCGAAGAAATGACACGAGTTTGAGACAAAACGCAGATGACATGGCGTGAGACAACTTGCATCACCGCAGGTCAGGGGATCAGAAGATGACATCTTAAATGAGAATCGACATCTTCTCTTGTCGATTCCCAAACTAAATGTCATGTTCCCATTTGGGATGTCATGTGTATGTCATTTCTGACATGAGAGTGGGACGATGAGGGGTGGCCCCGAGTTTGGGGTCGTGGTGTGATGCTTGCCGGCCGAACGGGTGGTGGCACCGCCAGATGACTGCGGTTTGCGCAGGTGCGGTTTCGTTCCGAATCAATGAAGCGTTCCAAACTGATTTGCCAAAGACTATGGCCCGCAGCAACTCTCCGGATTTACGATTCTGCTCGTAACGGTGCCAACGTGATTGAAGCGAGGGTCGCCGATGACGAAGATAGACAATACGGGTAGCCCTGTCGTCGATGTCGCGTACAAGACCGCGGCTGGCAAGACGCGGGTCATGCCCTGGGGCGACGTGGACGCCCGACCACTGCAACGACGAGCACCGCGAGGATCGCCGCCCATCGCCGCCTGGCGAAGCCACTGATCGAAGGGGTCTTCATCCAAACGCCTTTCCAAGAGCAGTGACCACGAGTTGCTGTCGGCTGGCCGCTAGCCCGCCACAGATCGCACAGGTTGCTACGGCCCTGGTTTCACGCCCGTAGCCGTCATCTCCACATCCGCGATGTGACCAAGTCGCGCAAGAGATACCCGAACCGCCTCGAGAGACTCTCGGAGCTCGGCGAGGGCACCGGGGGAAAGTTCACGCGCAAGCTCGCGATCCAATTCCGTCGCTGCGCGCGTCGCGTCCCGAAGAAGCCGCTTGCCGGCCGTGGTGAGAACCAAGACCTGCCGGCGACGGTCCCGGGGATCCCGCTCACGATTCAGCGCACCGAGGCGCTCCAGATCGTCAGCCAAACCAACAACGAAGCTCGGCGTGACCCCAAGTTCGCCGGCCAATTCGTGCTGCGAGGCATGGCCAGCACCTTGGACAACGGTGAGCAGACGCACATGCTGAGGACGCAGGCCCAGCTTCTCGACCCTGGCCGTGTACTCGTTGCCCGCGGCGCGACCGAGCTGAACGAGCCGATAGCCGAGCGTGTACCGAAAATCCGTCATGCGAATGATTGTAGCCGGTATATAGTTAAGGTGCTATATCATTAACACCATGAATGGATTACTCATGCACATCCTTTTGATCGTCAACGCGGCCGCAGCGGCCTTCGGTGCAGTCTTTAGCGTCGTCGCCTCATTCCGGCCGCAGATCGTTCCGCCACACGAAGACGACCGCGGCCCGTTCCTGCACGCCTACGCCGGCCGTGCCGTCGGACTCGCCGTGCTCGCCATTCCCGTTCTCCTGCATGGTGTTTCCCCGGTGGCAGCGCTGGCCGCCCTCGCACTGGGTTTCGGCCAGGCTGGAGATGTT
>Ga0210405_10006791_pt1 | contig 10154 bp, 10 predicted proteins | sample IncBWH11MmetaG_FD_155492 | JGI IMG/M metagenome (GOLD analysis project Ga0210405, IMG submission 155492) | Forest soil microbial communities from Barre Woods Harvard Forest LTER site, Petersham, Massachusetts, United States - Inc-BW-H-11-M | ecosystem: Environmental > Terrestrial > Soil >... | reverse complement strand
GTTGAGTAACGGCCATTCTCACCGCTGTTCCGTATACCATATGCTGCGTCCGACATTTGGATATCGGGGATGCCTAAGCGTGGAACGCCTACCACATACCCGGCGCCGCCATTCGAACGTACGGACAGAGGGCTCATGGGACTCAGCCCAACCATGCCAGTCCCATGAAGGAGGGATATTTTTTCATCCAGCGTCATCTGCTTCAACACCAGGTCCGCCCGCTCATCGGGTGAAAGGTTCGCATTCATCCAGGCGTGTGAACTGTTTCCGGAAGTGGACTGCGCGGATACCCGCGGTATCAAGGCGAACACCGTGAAAATAATTCCGAGCGCTAGAGGACGTACATAGCGCGTGCGAACGCGCAAATCCATAGGTTGCCTTTCCTGGGATCGACGTGGGATGGGGACAGACATGCAGAGTGTGTCTAACTCTTATACCTTGATCGAAAGGAAAAACAAAAGCCATTTGGGAATCTACCAGTGGAAACGCTGACTGGATAAAGCCTCAGCGGTGGCGAGATGGTCGTCAGGAACGTCTGGCGGTTTGCGCAGTTCTGCACCCGAGTCACAACGGTACGCTGCTGGCGCTTGCCGCGACTGCCAAGCCATATCTCAGATCGTGTCCGCGTTCTGCAAGAGAGACATAATCAACGAGTACGAAAGCCAACCCCCAGAAAACGACGCACAAGTAATACCCCATTGCGAAAAGCCAATCCTCGAATCCGGCGTTGACTAACCCCGCGATGACGACACCGACGATCGGTATTAAAGGTGAGAAAGTGGTGCCAGACTTTCGTATCTGTTTCAGCGATTTGCCTACATTCACAATAACCATCGAGATCAGGGCTGCGAAAGGACAGACCCCGAGAAGGCCAACCCACTCCAAAATGGCCAAATAACTGTTCCCGTGTTCGCGAGTATCTCGGCTGGCGGACTCAAAGTAACCACCGCTCTCACTCACGCCGCTTTCAGTTGCGCTCGTGCCAAAACCAGTACCAAACCAGGGATGCTCATGCACCGAGGAGACTGTTTCTTCCCAAGCGGATCTACGGGAGCCAAGTAAACCACTTTCGGGATGTCCCTTGTAGATGAATGCTGATGTGAGCGATTGCGGTTGGTCGGTGGTAGCGGGAGAAGCTACAAATACCACAGCCACCGCGGCCAGCAACCCTGTGCAGGCCAGCAATACCAGAGCTTGATAACGACGCAAGGCTATACAGAGCACTGAACACGAAACGATTGCGGCGAGTATTCCTGCGCGTGCGTGACTGGTGGCAAGCAGCAAAACAGATAACACCAGCACGACGACCAACCGTTTTTGTGCTGATGTTCCCTCGGTCGCAAAGACTCCCCACAACATCATGGGAACGACAAGTACGCCCATTACCGCGCCCAGGGAGTTCGGGTTTCCGAAGAGGCCGTAGTGCAATGCGAAATAGCAGATCGCCGCAAGGTAAGTGAGAAGCTCGCAAAACAATAGCAATCCTGAAAAGAACTGCCGCTCCCTCCGAAGCACCGCCGCGCGCATGCCGGATGCTGCATAGAAAAACAAAAGCGAGAAACTAAGTACCTTGAACAAGGCGTCTCGCTCGTATAAGGATGCTGAACACGAAGCCACTGCCGCGATGAGGCAAAAGAATGCAACTAAGTGAAATCCCCCGAGACGGTAGCGGTGATCTCGGAGAAAATGCGCAACGCCCGCTAGTGTCCCTGCCCCAAGGACGAACCATCGTCCAGCAGACCAGAATCCCGGCGGGGGCGCTCCCGCGCCAGCAAAAAAGAAAACCAGAACCAGCAACAGAAAGAATCTCTCTTCATAGTTCCAAATGGCAGCCAAGACAATCTCAAGAAAGACGAGCATTCCCAGGATACTGGCATCCGAAGCGTAACCGGGGTAAAACAAAGCCACGGAGATCGCAAACAGGCAGCAGAGGGCGAATGCTATTGGGAGGAAGATGTTGGCCGCAGGTTTGCTCATGCTGAACATTCCCGCGTTCATTGCTGCGTGCGCCTATCATTCATTTCCATGAGCATAAGCCCCGGGTCTTATCTTTAACGTCGACTGATTTCGCACTTGGGTTTACTTCGGTGGTGCACGGAATCCTTCGCGATCGCCGGCACGGACCCAACGCGCAGTTGGTGCATCCACTGTAAGAACTACTAGTGGCCGCACCCACCATTTCGGTGCGATCCTGATATTTCTTTTGGGATTCCTCGCCGACCGTGAGTCTGCTGAGAAGGGCCCACTCCCGACGACAGCCGGGCAGTCAACCAAGCGGGCGCTGGCTGAGAGTCTTCGGCAAAAAACCAAGTCATGAGCAAGAAACGTCGTGGAAAGGCCAATCCGAAATCAACAACGCCGAAGCAGAAGTTCTTATTGGTTGCGGCTCTTGTCGTGTTGGTTGGCTGCACTGTATACCTGATTCATCGGGAGTCCATCGCGCACGCTGGGCATCCGCCTGCAATCTCCAATGCTGGATTTCTGCCCACAGTGCCCAATCCCACGCCCGCGCCGGGAGCTGCACTCACAGGCATGGTCTGGCTTCCAGGCGGAGAATTCTCCATGGGCGCTGCGGACGCTGTGGATATGAACGATGTCGGCATGAAAGCCACAGAGGATTCGCGGCCCATCCACCGTGTGTACGTCGATGGTTTTTGGATGGACAAGACCGATGTCACCAACCAACAATTCGAAGCGTTCGTGAAGGCGACAGGTTACGTCACGGTCGCGGAACGCAAGCCGCGGGCTGAAGACTACCCGGGCGCACCGCCGGAAAACCTGGTAGCGGGATCGATCGTTTTCTCTCCGCCGGACCATCCCGTCCCGCTGAATGATCACTTTCAATGGTGGAACTACGTCCATGGAGCAAACTGGCGGCATCCACTTGGTCCGGACAGCGACATCAAGGGCAAAGAAAACTATCCAGTTGTCCAAATCGCCTACGAGGACGCGTTGGCCTATGCGAAGTGGGCCGGGAAGAGGCTGCCCACGGAAGCAGAGTGGGAATATGCCGCTCGCGGCGGACTAACCGGAAAGCCCTACGTCTGGGGCGAAGAATTCCGCCCCAACGGCGAATGGATGGCCAACACTCATCAGGGCACGTTCCCGGTAAAAGATACCGGTGAGGACGGGCATGTCGGCATTGCCGCAGTCGCGCAATATCCGCCCAATGGATACGGCCTGTTCGACATGGCCGGCAATGTATGGCAGTGGACCAGCGATTGGTATCGACCCGACTACTACCAGCAACTGGTGGCCGCAGGAAGCGTAGCCCGCAATCCGCAGGGACCGGATTCCCCCTTCGATCCTGCGGAGCCGACCGAGAAGAAGAAGGTCCATCGCGGCGGATCATTTCTCTGCACCGATCAGTACTGCTCGCGCTACATGGTCGGTACGCGTGGCAAGGGCGAGATCAGCACCGGAACCAACCATCTCGGTTTCCGCTGTGTGACGACGCGAGACCAGCAGCAAGCGATGGGAGCAAAAACCGATCCTGGCTCCTTGCAGGCGGCTGACACTTCCGGTAAGTCGAATCCAGAGCGCTGAAGAAATCGAATATTTCTTTAAGACTCTCGCACGGTCCCCCATTACCAACTGAGTGCTCATGGCTGGCCTGTCGTCACGGCCGAAGCCACGCCAGCGGCTGGCTCCAGTACTCCTCCGCAATAGGGGCAGAACTTGTTGCCAGGGTCTACGCTGCGTTGGCAGTGGGGGCAGGTGGGCTGCAAACGGTTGCGGCAACGGGGACAGAAGCTGAAGCCCGGCTCGACCGCGGCATCGCATTGCGGACAGTGAACGGTGCGCGGTTTGCGCAAGACGAAATAGAGGACGATTCCCAGCCCGTTGGGGACAAAGATTGCCATGAGCGTCCACAGCACACGGCTCATCCCACGCCGCCCCGAGTCCTGGTTGATGTAGCCAATCAGTACGGCGTAGCAGCCGACTACTGTTCCCGTGAGGACTCCCATCAGACACCGAACTACAAGCCGAGGTGCGTTGTGGTCCCTGCCCACGATGGTTACAAAGAGCACAGGCACTATCAGCAAGATCGAAGTGAATAAGTAGTATGCCCAAGGCGCGAAGATGCGAATCTCATCTTTGGATCGCGCGGACGTTTGATTTACGCTTGTCATCTCAAGTCTCCTGACTCCGTACCTCGTTCCAGCAAGAATTTCTTTTTCGGTTCGATCAGCCGGTGTAAGAACCGGTGTGGTCTGCCAGGTGCTTATCCTTGGCCAGCAGCAGTATTCCCACCAGCAGAGCTGGCATCACGCAGAAGACCAGAAAACCTACTTGCCAGACCGATGAAGCTAACTGCGCACGCGTGCCTAACCATTCGAAGCCGCGCCATAAGGCGACTGTGCTGAGTAGCGCGCACAGGGCCACGGCTGTACAACTGACCGAGACCAGCCACCGGCGTTCTCTCTGGCTCTGTAATTCCAGGGCGCGGCGACGCACTCTCATCTGTGTCGTCGAGACCAGGCTCCGCTCGGCGGCGATCGGGATTGCGCGCAACCCCCGAATCGTTTCCCCGACGTTCTCAGCAAATGCGTGGCACGATGCACAAGTTTCCAAGTGCGCCACTAACCATGCGTTCGAAGATTGATCAGCGGAAAGCTCCTCGGAACTGTCTAATGCAATCAGTTTCCGCGCTCGTTCATGTGCATCTGCAGTCACAGCGCCGCTCCTTTTAACCACGGTTCGAGCGCGCTCAGACCGCGGTAGATCCTGGATTTCACAGTTCCCAAAGGCACGCGCGCCACGCTCGCGATCTCATCGAGAGACATGCCCTCCTGAAATCGAAGGACGAGTGCTTCACGGTACTCCGCGGGGAGATGCTGCATGCCGGCCGCGATGTGCTCGTTTTGCTCACGCTGCAAAGTCGTATCGAAAGCCGACGCCTGTCCGGTCGCAGGCACATCGAAAGCCGCTTCGCCGTCATTCAACAAACCGTCCAGGCTGGCGGGTTGTTTGCGGCGCATGTGATCGATCACCAGGTTGCGCGCCACGGCGAAAAGCCATGTGCCGAATGCGTACTTGTCGTTGAACTGGTGCCCGCGTTCGAGCACGCGGATCCAGGTTTCCTGGAAGAGGTCCTCGGCTAATTCGCGGCGTCCGGTCAAGCACATGAGGTAGCGGAGAAGGCGATGCTGGTATCGCTCGATCAGTCGGTCGAGCAAATCCGGATCTCGACGTCGAAGTCCACGGGCAATCTCGGTACTCTCTTGCGCCATCGAACTCTCGAAATAGAAGGCGGTCGCGTTCATACTACTGATACATACGGGGATAAGGCGAGAAAAGACGCAAGCCCGAGAAAGGGCTGCAACTGGCCGCAACTATACTAAGTGATTGAAAGGAATTGGCCCTGAACAGTCGATGCGTCAGGTAGAAGTGGCCGCCTCTGGCGCGGCGATGTCGTCAGCAACCTGATTCCGGTTGTTCTACCAGCAAAGAGGGTGTTCTTTGTCGGGCACGAACCCTATCGCCGCACGCAACAGCTGGACAACCGGTTGCTGGCATCGTGTTCAAGCTTGAATCTGCTCAGTATCAATCCCGGAGTTACGAAGTCCTGGGTTTTCCCGGCATGAGGTCCGCCATGAAAATAGGTGGCGTTATTCTCAATCTCAGGCCAAAAGATTTTGCCGACCTTGTACTGCGCTACCGAGTTACAAGCCAGCGGTCGGCCCAATTTTGCGGTGAACCCTGTGGGTAGAGCCACACCCACGGTGGATTGCACATCGAGCCTGCGGAAGTCTTTTCCGCCGTAAAAAGTTGGTGTGATCGTTCCCGCTGGACTTCCATTGGTATAGCTTCCCGTTGGAATGGTGCCACCCAGCGAAACGCTCATGGAATATGGGTGAGTTTCACTGTCGGAGAGGATTCGGTACTTCAACAGCATGCTGAGATCGCCAAATCCGTCTTTGACGGTCGGCGAATTGTGTTCGATGTAGGGAGGGGACAGTGATATCAAACTCGGTTTTGTACCAAGGAACAAGATCCAGACCTCTGCTGTTGCCATAGTTCCACGTCGTGCTGTCGGTGGGTGTGATTTGACGAACAAAGTCGGCACGAAACAGTTGAACCAGGCCCGAGTTGGCCGTAGCCAGTGGTGTCGGCCAGGCTGGATGTTCCGCCAAGGTGGCCCGAGCCCGTTCTTCCCACGAAGACAAGAATCCATCTTGTGCACGCGCAAATGATGCGAGGAGCAGCAGCCCAAGTATCGTTCTCAACGCCTGTGATGGTTTCATGATCCATCTCCCTGATTGCTGTTTTTCGTGCCCCTCAGGTGCCGGGGAGCAACTTGGGAAACGCGATTGCCTGAAACAAGGTTTTCATCGGCACAGAGCGCGCAGACTTTAGCAGCAGTAGGTCTTAGTCGGCGATCAGACCATCACTCGCCAGAAAGGTCTAATCGATATCTGTCAGAATTGGACTGATCGGCTCATGTAAACGCAGCGGCTCATCTCGTGGTCTTTTGGTGCCGATAGGTAAAGAGTGACTGCTCCTGCCCCCGCTCCCAGCCCCGGTCAAGGCAAAACCGCGCCCAAGCCTGGAACCCAGTTTGTCGCGCGCCAACCGATCCTCACCACGAACGAGAAGGTTTTCGGCTACGAACTCTTGTTTCGCGATGGCATTGAGGATTTCTTCCGCAGTTCGGATCCGGACGCGGCTTCTCGCAGCACCTTGAATACGTCCATGTTGATGGGCCTTGACGTACTCTGCGACGGTCACCGGGCCTTTGTGAATTGCACTCGCGAAATCCTGCTGAAGGATTACATGACTCTATTGCCCTCGGAGCAGACTGTGGTCGAGGTCTTGGAGACGGTCCCAGCGGACGATCTGGTAGTGGCGGCCTGCCGACGCCTGAAGGAAGCCGGATACACCATCGCGCTGGATGACTTCGGCGTCAACCACCCGCGAGAAGCGCTGACGGATCTTGCCGACATCATCAAAGTGGACCTGCGTGCGACCTCGGCGGCCGACGCCGCTGCCATGGTCAAGCGTTACGGCCTTGGCGCTGCCGCATGCTGGCGGAAAAAGTGGAAACGCGCGAGGAGTTCCTCTCAGCAAAAAAGGCCGGATTCCTTTACTTTCAAGGATACTTCTTCCGCCGGCCGGAAGTGCTCACTTCACACGAGATCCCGGCGAACCAACTCAACTATCTCCGCATGCTGACAGCAGTGTCGCAGCGTGAGCTGGACGTGCGCGAGATCGAAAATCTGGTTAAGAGCGAGGCCGCGTTATGCTACCGTTTGTTACGCTATTTGAACTCCGCAGCCTTCGGCCTCTCGGCCAAGATCCGTTCGGTGCAGCACGCCCTGGCCATCCTGGGGGAACGGGAAGTCCGCCGCTGGATTCGCCCAATGGCGACACTGGGTGCCGGCCAAGGCAAAATTAGCGATCTCGTGCTCGCTGCCCTGGTTCGCGCCCGTTTTTGTGAACTGCTCTCGCCCAAAATCGCCCACGGCGAGTCCGACTTGTTCCTCATGGGCTTGCTCTCCCTGATGGATACCATGCTTGAGGTTCCAATGCACCAGGTGCTCGACAATGTTCCCATCGATCAGGAGAGCAAGGTAGCACTGCTAGGCGGAGCCGGCCGTTTGCGGCCGTTCTATCAGCTCATGTTGGCGCAGGAAGCCGGGGACTGGAAAAGCGTGAGCGAGTTGACCCGCCAGCTTCATCTCAACGAGAGCGACGTGGCGACATTTTACTGGCAAGCGATGCAATGGGCACGCGAGGTCACGGCGGGGACTTGATTCATGTTTGGCGAACCGCGGAGCGCTGGCTCACGAAGATGCAAAAACTGTGAAGTGTGGGCCATGGTTTAGTTCGCAACCTCCGTTGATTTCGTGGCCAAACCGGGACGCGTGGTGCTCGCCTCCGCGCTTCGCAGAATGGCCGGGATATCGGTTCCGGGCCAGCACCAGTTCCGCGACTAATGTCATCAGCTTGTCCAGCAAATTGACTCCGACGCGAATGGTTTCAGGCGCCGTATCGCGCGGTTTAGCCTCCAGAGTTTGCTGGGCCGCCAACACGTCTTCCAGTTTGGCCAGTCCCAGGGCCACGAGAATTTCGCCAAGACGCCGGCGATCCACGTGTTCCTGCTCCTCCAGCGCCCGCGTGATGTCGGAAGCCTGCACCACCCCACGCTCAACCAGCAAGCCGCCAATCTTTCCGCGCGAGGGTTTGCGCGGCGAATCGTCTTTCTTTTTCCGCGGTTCGGCGACCGCCGGCAGAACGGGTTCAGAAGGAGCCGCAGGACTCTCTTTCAAAACCGCAACTGCGGGAGCCTCTGGGGCGGGCAGCGGCTTTGGATCGACCGGAGCAGACTGAGGCATCGCGAGGCCAACGCTCACGGGCGCGGGGGCTTGCAGCCGAGTTAGAGTCTCCCGCAGTTCCGGATAATCCGCATCTCCATCCTGACCTGTCGATCCGATTTCCTTCAACATCTGGCGGACAGCGTCCACCATGCCGAGCAGGGCGGTAGTGATCTCTGGATTGAGCGTCAACTGCCCGTCGCGCAGACGGGTAAGAAGGTTCTCACCGACATGCGCGATTTTTCCCAGCTTATTGAAACCCATGAAGCCGCACGTGCCCTTGATGGTGTGAATGGTTCGGAAAACGCCCGCCAGCGCGTCCCGGTCCTGCGCGTTTTTCTCCAAACCGACCAAATCCCGGTCCAGTCGGTCTAGGTTTTCGTAGCTCTCAACCAGAAAATCTTGGACGATGTCGCTATCGCTCATCCTACCCTTCCTTACCTAATGTTATTCGGCGTTTCTCGACACGTGAAATCCTTGCTGTGCGGAAGCCGCATCGTATGGGCATCTGGGGATCAAGGCCATATGCATAAGCGACCCGCTGCTGCTAAGAAAATCGGCGGGAGTCCAAATCGACTTTAGGCGCGTTACGCTCATTAGAACCGTGACAAATCTGAGAATTTGGACTTAGGTGAGGATTAGAGTTAAGTTGAGAAGAGACTGGCGAGAACGGTCAAAACTCGAGGGATTTACGATTGTCTACGGCTCGCCTGCGATAGGCGACCGAGTGGACGATAAAACAATTCAATAAGATAAATGGTAGGCACGAGGAGACTCGAACTCCTGACCTCTACCGTGTCAAGGTAGCGCTCTAACCAACTGAGCTACGCGCCTACGATCTGGGTCAATTGTACCGGGCTCATCCGCTCCCGGCAATCCCGGCAATGTGCTGGCGTCGGAGCGGAGTTTGCAAAGTGGCCATGTCCCGGCGACAATCGCTGTGGTGGAGAATGTCAATCAGAACGACGTGGCTGAGCTTGCGGGCCGTAATCCATTTCGTCCTGGAATCATGGTACTGGTTACTCTGGGCAATCCCCGCGAGAAGTTTTGGGGGGCCATCCTTTCTCTTAGTGCAGAGGGGTTGAGCCTCTGCGGGGTCGAGTTGGCTTCGTTCGACGATCTGGTATCTCTGGTCAAGGACGGCGAGCCGTTTTCGCCCGGCGTGGTCTTTGTCCCAATGCACCGGGTAGAACGCATGGAACTCGATCTGCCCGACGGCAGCATCCCATCGCTGTCACAACGCTTCGCCAGCAAAACCGGTCTTGATCCTGCGGCGGTGCTCATTCGTCACATTGCGGTGAATGCACAAACGTTTCAGGAGCGGAAGTGAAGCTCTCGCAACTTCTGACTGCTCCGAACCAGCTCACCCTTTTGCGGATGATGTTCCTGCCGTTTATCGTGATCAAGCTGGTCGAAGGACATTATTCGCCGGCCCTGATCTTATTTGTCCTGGCGGGAATGAGTGACGGGCTCGACGGCCTGCTGGCCCGCACTCTCAAGCAGCAAACGATTCTGGGGCAGTATCTGGATCCCATCGCTGACAAGCTGCTGCTCAGCACCATGTTTATGGTGCTATCTATCTTGCACAAGATTCCGTGGAAATTTACGGTCGTGGTTTTCAGCCGGGACATTTCGATTCTGTTAGCGAGCGCCGTGCTCTATGCTATCGCCGGACTGCGCGACTTTCGTCCCAGCATCTTTGGCAAGGCGAACACGTTTGCTCAGGTAGCGGCCGTCTTCTTTGTGCTGCTGTTCGAAATAAACAGATCGCGATGGGTAGCCATCGCCCGCCTTTCGTTTTTGCGCGCGACCTTTGCCTTTACGGTCATTTCCGCA
>Ga0210405_10006790_pt1 | contig 10154 bp, 5 predicted proteins | sample IncBWH11MmetaG_FD_155492 | JGI IMG/M metagenome (GOLD analysis project Ga0210405, IMG submission 155492) | Forest soil microbial communities from Barre Woods Harvard Forest LTER site, Petersham, Massachusetts, United States - Inc-BW-H-11-M | ecosystem: Environmental > Terrestrial > Soil >... | reverse complement strand
AATGGGTGTAGATCACGGTAGCCACGGCATTCGCGGTGTCATGGAATCCATTGACGAACTCGAAGCCCAGAGCCACCAACAAGGCCAATATCAGCAGTAGGTATGGCAGGATGGACGTGCTGTGAAAGCCCGAAAGATCGGAGACCAGGTTGACGGCGGCATAGGAAATGCCAATCAGGAGCACTCCCCCAAAGATTGCCATACCCAGTTTCCCGGGGGACTTGTGCAGTTTTGAATCCAGAACGGATGTCACAGCGGTGGCCATGGGGCTCCTTGGGCACTGAAGATAAACCCGAGGTCGCAACTATACGCAAGCATTGTTACGGGAGTGTGAAAACTGTTCTCCGAGACATCCGCCAGTCAGGCGTTAGAAAGACCGGACAATGTGCGCTGTCGAACGGTGCATTCCCACAAGCGAACACGCGGAAGCTTGGGATGCGGAGTTACTCCATGTTTCTCAAACACTTATCGCTGTGCTCATGGCACTAGAATTGCCACACTAACTCGACCACCAAGCAGTTGTTCCAGGGGACTGAATCAATGCAAACGCTGCTCCAGGATATTCGCTACGGGCTACGCATCTTGTGGAAATCACCGGGGTTCACCATCGTCGCCGTGCTGACACTTGCATTGGGTATAGGGGCCAACACGGCGATCTTCAGCATCGTGAATAGCGTTTTGCTGCGTCCGCTTCCATTCCCTCAGCCTGACCAACTGGTTTCTCTGAACGAAAAAGATATGCGGAGCGATCTCAAAGGGGCCCTGGTGAACACTTCCTACCATGATTTTTTTGACTGGCGATCGCAGAACCATGTTTTTGAGAATATGGCAGCATTTCGGTATACCAGCGCTACGTTGACCGGGGCCGGGACGCCGCTCCACATTGACGCGGAGATTGTCACTGCGGAGTTCTTCACCGTCTTGGAAGTTCCTCTGAGCGTGGGCCGCGGATTTCGTCCAGAGGAAGAGAACGGCCGATTTGCCGTACTGAGCCACGAGCTCTGGCAATCCAAGTACAGTTCAGATCCGGAAATTGCCGGGAAAAGCATCACGCTGCAGGGTAAACCCCACACCGTTGTCGGAGTTGCCGCCGAAGGCTTCCGGTTTCCCATCGACTCACGGGCTCCGCAGTTGTGGACCACTCTCGGGGAAGATGCAGAAGCGGCAGCCGGGAGACAAGCCAGCGACACCTTGCGAGGGCAGCACATGCTCGACGTGATTGCACGGCTGAAGCCGAGAGTCAGTTTGGATCAGGCTCAAGCGGAGATGAACGTCATTGCCGAGGGCCTGGCCCGGCAGTATCCAAACGACAACGGCAAGCGCTTTGCAACCGCTGTGCTGCCGGAAAAAGAACGCCTCGTTGGCGACACCCGTCCGGCGTTGCTGATGCTCCTGGCCTCCGTGGGATGTGTTCTGCTGATCGCGTGTGCCAACATCGCGAATCTTATGCTGGCGCGCGCGACCAAGCGCAGCAAAGAAATTGCGATTCGAGCAGCACTGGGAGCAGCGCGGGGCCGCGTGATTCGACAACTGCTTACCGAGAGTGTACTTCTTGCGGTCGCGGGTGGCGCGCTGGGACTCACTTTCTCAGCGTTGGGAATGCGCGCCTTGCTGCGGCTCAGCCCCGAAGACGTTCCGCGTCTGGCTCAGTCGGGCCTGGATTGGCATGTGCTCGTTTTCACATTGCTGGTTGCGGTCGTCACCGGGCTTGTCTTCGGCTTGGTACCGGCGATGCACGCCTCGCGGACAAACCTGTCGGGGTCTCTCCAGGAACGCGGTCAGGATTCCGGGGGAGGTCAGCATCGCCTACGTGCGGCTTTGGTTGTCGCGGAAACCGCGATGGGCTTGATATTGCTCGTAGGGGCAGGCCTTCTTATCCGCAGCTTCTATGGGCTGTTGCATGCCAACCCTGGATTCGACCCGCACAATGTCCTGACCTTGAGAGTGAACTTGCCTGACTCGAAATACTCCGAGGAAAAGCAGATAGCCTTCTACCATGATTTGCTGGAGAGCCTCCAAGCATTGCCCGGAGTCGTTTATGCAGGCGGCATTGTCCCTTTGCCTTTAACTCGCAGTGATATCAATACCACCTTCGCGATGGAGGGCCGTCCGGTCCCGGAAGCCGAAGAACCGTCTGCGGGATTGCGTGTGATCAGTCCAGGCTATTTCCAAACTATGAGGATCCCACTCACCCGCGGTCGCGCTTTTGATGCCCGCGACAGCGAAAAAGCTCCGCCAGTCGTCATCATCAATGAAGAACTTGCCCGCCGCTACTTCCCCAATGAAGACCCTGTCGGGAAACGCATAAGGCCCGGCGTCTCCGTCCACGGCGATCCTCCGATGAGAGAAATTGTTGGAGTAGTTGGCGGTGTGAAGGACCGGTCCCTGCGCGGCGAGTTCAGGCCGGAGTTTTACGCGGCCTACCCTCAAGCCATGATTCTCGACCTGACCATTTGCGTACGGACAATGGGCGATCCCACAAAACTGACCGGAGCAGTGCAGAATTCAATAGCTTCGATGAACAAAGACCTCCGTGTGGTAAGCGTTCGCGCCATGGACGACTACGTTGCGGCCGCGGCCAGAAACCAGATCGCCTCGATGGACAAAGAACTCCCGGTATTCAATATACGCACCATGGAGGACTACATCGGAGTAGCGCTCGGGAAATCGCGGTTCGACACCTTACTGCTGACGCTGTTTGCTTCTCTAGCGCTGGTTCTGACCATGGTTGGCATTTATGGAGTTATGGCGTACACGGTAGTTCAGCGGACGCGGGAGATCGGAATCCGAATCGCCCTGGGCGCGACTCGCGGAGACGTTTTACGCACGGTCTTGGGAAAGAGCTTTGTCATTACCGGGATGGGTTTGCTGCTTGGGATCGCGGGCGCGACGGCGCTCACCAGATTGCTATCGAGCTTCCTGTACCACGTCAGACCCGTAGATCCGCTGACCTTTATCACCGTCTCCGTGATGCTGGGAGCAGTCAGCCTGCTCGCCAGTTACATTCCAGCTTGGCGTGCTGCGCGAGTCGATCCCATGGTGGCGCTGCGTTATGAATAGCTAGTCGAAAACCACTGTCTTGTTCCCATAGAGCAGAACCCGATTGTCGATGTGCCAACGCACGGCGCGCGAAAGCACCACTTTTTCCAGGTCGCGGCCTTTCTGCAACAGGTCATCGAGAGAATCACGATGCGAGATACGAACCACATCTTGCTCAATGATTGGGCCGTCATCGAGAACCTCGGTGACGTAATGGCTGGTCGCGCCGATCAGTTTCACACCCCGGGTAAATGCCTGGTGATAGGGTTTGGCGCCAACGAAGGCCGGCAAGAACGAGTGATGGATGTTGATGATGCGCTGTGGATACCGGTTCACGAATTGATTGGAGAGGATTTGCATGTAGCGTGCCAGTACCATGAAGTCAGGATTGTGTTGCTGGATCAGGCCCAGGATTTTCTCTTCTGCTGGGCGCTTATTATCTTTTGGAACCGGAACCGTGATGTAGGGAATGCCATAGAAATCCGCAATCGGTTGATTGTCCACGTGGTTCGAAATAATCAATGGAACCTCGCATGCCAGCTCGCCGCTCTTGTGGCGATAGAGCAAGTCCACCAGGCAATGGTCGTACTTCGAGACCAGGATAATCATCTTCGGCCGGTAGTTCGACCGGGCCAGCCGCCACTGCATCTTGAATTCTTCAGCGATAGGCGTGAAGTGCCTGGAGAAGTCCGCCAGATCGATATCAAACTCGGTCGGATCGAATTCCACCCGCATCAGGAACAGGTTCGAACCTTCGTCCGCATGCTCGTCAGCGTGGAGTATGTTGCCATTGTGATTGAAGACAAAATCGGAGATAGTCGCGACGATACCCTTGCGGTCGGGACAATTAATCAGAAGTACGGCAGAGTTCTTCATTTGTAGCACCGCCGCCCCGGCCAAATCGCCGACCCAGATCTGGTTTCCTTCGTGTACCTTTGTGTCCTTTGTGGTTAAAGCTTTTGAAGGCGTCAACCACAAAGGACACAAAGGTACAAAAAGGAATGCATGCGCCCTCAACGCGGCTCGGTAAATCGGACTACTTCTTCAGATCCTTCAATATCTCCCGGGCCGCATTGGCTCCCGATCCCCCGGTCAATCCTGCTCCTGGGTGTGTCCCCGAGCCGCATAAATACAAATTCTGAATCGGCGTCCGATATCGAGCCCAGTCAAGCAGTGGACGCATCGTAAAAAACTGGTCGAGCGCCAGTTCGCCGTGAAAGATGTGGCCGCCCGTGAGTCCGTAAGTGTCTTCAAGGTCCTGCGGTGTGATGATCTGGTGCGTCAAAATCAGTTCGGGGAGCTTCGGCGCATATTGTGCCAGCGTCCTGACCACGGTGTCGCCCAAAGCCACCCGCTGGCTGTCCCAATCGCTGCCCTTCAGCTTGTAAGGCGCGTATTGCATATAAATGGACATCACATGCTTGCCGGCCGGGGCAAGCGAAGGGTCGCTGACCGAAGGAACCGCAATCTCCAGATACGGCTGCTTGGAAAAATTGCCGTACTTCGACTCGTCAAAAGCGCGCTCCAAATAATCGATCTCCGGCCCGATGTGAATGCGTCCGCTCAAAGCGCTGGTATCGCTCGCGCCCTTCAAAGCCGTAAACTCCGGAAGTCCCGCAAGTGCGAGGTTAACCTTCGCCACCGTCCCCGACATACGGTAGTGCTGAAGCTTCATTACGAAATCGGGCGAGAGGTGGATGGGATCGACCAATTTCAACAGCGTCCGCTTCGGATCGGCATTCGAGATAATCGCTTTCGCGCTGATCTCTTCGCCGGTCGAGAGCACCACGCTGACCGCTGCACCATCCTTCACTCGAACTTCAATGGCGTCAGCTCCGCTGCGAATTTCAGCTCCCGCGTGCGTGGCCGCTGAAGCCATCGCCTCGGCTATGGAGCCCATTCCGCCTTGTGCAAAATAAGCCGAGCCTGCCGGGTGTGCGTCCCCCGCGCCTCGAATAAGGAGTACCAGGCTGGTGCCCGCCGACCAGGGGCCGAGGAATGTTCCAAAGACGCCGCGAGCCGCGATGGTGGCGCGAAGCAGTTCGGTATCGAAATATTCGGAGACGAGATCGGCGACCGCCATCGGTCCCCATCGCAGGAGCCGATACATATCCTTCTTGCCTAGATTACGAATCGATCGACCGGTCTGGAGAATGCCCCACAAATCGCCGCGGTTCGGATGATCGATATTCGGCGGCGGCAGCGAGAGCGCCTCGCCGATTACTTTCCCTACTTTTGCCAGCGACACCTGGAATTCGGGATACTTGGCTGCGTCTTTCTGGGAGAATTTGCCGATCTCCTGCGTGGATTGTTTGGGGTCATTGTAGAGAATTAGAGCGCGACCGTCCGGCGACAGCGAGACCACACCTAGTTCGGGCGTAATAAGCCTGAGCCCGTGCTTTTCCAGTTGCATGTCACGGACGATGTCCGGCCGAAGCGGCCCGGCCGCGTGCGCGAGAATCGAACAGCGGAAGCCTGGATAAAATTCTTCTGTGATCGCAGCGCCGCCGGGTTGCGACCGACGCTCCAACACCAGAGGTTTGTATCCCGCTTTGGCGAGATAAAACGCAGTTACGAGCCCGTTGTGACCTCCACCGATGATGACGACATCGCGCGTGCCCGGCATCGGTTAGGCCGCTCCCTTGAAGTCTTTGAGAATTTCCAGCGCCGCCAGCCGCCCTGGCCCGCCCATAATTCCGCCGCCGGGGTGCGTTGCCGACCCGCACATGTAGAGATTCTTGATCGGGGTCCGGAACTGCGCGTATCCGGGCACAGGCCGCAGAAAGAAAAGCTGTTCGAGCGAAAGCTCACCTTGAAAGATGTTGCCTTCGGTCAGACCCCATTCGCGTTCGAGATCCAGCGGCGTGATCACCTGCTTGTGCAAAATGATGTCCTTGATGTTGGGCGCGTACTCGGCAATGGTGTTGATGACGTTGTTGCCGAAAGCCTCCTTCTGATCGTCCCAGTTGAGGCCGGGCCGCAGCTTGTAAGGTGCATACTGTACGAAGCAGGAGAGAATGTGTTTGCCCGGCGGGGCGACCGACGGATCGGTCAGCGTGGGAATGACCATGTCAATGTACGGACGTCGGGAAAAGTTGCCGTACTTGGCGTCGTCGTAAGCCCGCTCCATGTATTCGACGCTGGGTGAAATCGAAATCGCTCCGCGCAAATGAGCGCCTGGCCCCGGAATCGCCTTGAAATTTGGCAGGGCATCGAGTGCGAGGTTCACTTTGCCGGAAGATCCTCGAAATTTATAGCGATTGATTTCCTCGAGAAAGTCATCCGGCAGATTCCCCTTCTCGATCATCTTCACGAATGTAAGTCGCGGATCGACACTCGAAGAAATAATGTCGGCGTAGATCTCATCTCCGCTCGCCAGCACCACGCCCTTGGCTTTGCCGTTCTTCACGATGATCTGCGCAATCGGTGCCTCGGTGCGGATTTCAACTCCGGCCTCGCGCGCCGCGTCCGCGATCGCATTGGAAATGGCGCCGGTACCGCCGCGGGCAAATCCCCACGAGCGGAACGCACCGTCAATTTCTCCCATGTAGTGATGCAGCAGCACGTAGGCTGTCCCCGGAGAGCGCACGCCCAAGAATGTGCCGATGATCCCGGAAGCCGACATGGTGGCTTTTAGCACATCGGTTTCAAACCACTGATCCAGGAAGTCGATGGCGCTCATCGTCATCAACTGCACTTGATTGTATTTATCTTCGCTAGTGAGGCCCTGAAAGCGGCGGCCGAGGAAAAGTAACTTCATCAATTCCTTCGGATTCAGCGTAGCCGGATCAGGAGGCACCATGCTGAGAATCGGCTTCACGAAGCGGCACATGGCCTGCATCGCCTTCCCGAACTCGTCGTAGGCTTCCGCGTCCAGTTTGGAGTGGCGTGCGATCTCCCGATGCGTTTTCCCGTGGTCATTCACCCGCCACAAGTGGTCGCCGTTCGGCATGGGCGTGAACGTGCCGTCGAGTGGCAGAATTTCCAGGCCGTGGCGCGGAAGGTCCAGATCGCGAATGATTTCCGGCCGCAGCAGGGAGACCACGTAAGAGCACACTGAGAACTTGAAGCCGGGAAAAACCTCTTCGGTGCAGGCAGCTCCGCCCAGCACGTAGCGACGTTCGAGGACGAGAACCTTCTTGCCCGCGCGCGCCAGATAAGCGGCATTGACCAGACCGTTGTGGCCTCCGCCGATCACTATCACATCGTATTTCGAGTTGCCCATATATTTATTCAACCGATGTCATCCTGAAGGACTTCCAGTCCTGAAGGATCTCGCGCGCAGTAGCATAATTCGAACACGCTTCATGGGCTTGCCAGTTTGCGAGACCCTTCGCGGCGGAAGCCGCTTAGGATGACGTCATCATTTGAGAACCACGCAGGAAAAGGACTCAACATTCTACCGGGGAGCGCAGCTTTTGTCTGCAACGCGGGCGTGACTTTGAGTCACAAATAAATCCGGTTGGTTTGCGGCGCAACCCTCCCGCTGCATATAATCCAGCGTGCGAGAGACCTTGCAAGCAACGTCTCTACAGTGCTGTAGAAACGTAGCTTGCTACGTTTCTGATCGACCAGAAAATATCGAGGAGACTCTGTGCCCGTAGGAACGGCGTTTCACGAAAGAACCTTTCCGCTGTGCCACAGCCTCAACTACCGCGAGTGGTCGGGATACTACACGGTCAGCGTTTACGAAGTGCATCACGAGCACGAATACAACGCCATTCGCAATGCTGCCGCGCTGATCGATATCTCGCCGCTCTACAAATATTTGATCACCGGGAAGGATGCAACCAAGTTGGTGAACCGCGTAATCACGCGCGACATCCGCAAGGTGTCCGTGGGCCAGGTGATTTATTGCTGCTGGTGTGATGAGCAGGGGAAGGTCATCGACGATGGTACAGTTACCCGCCTCGAAGAAAATAAGTATCGCTGGACCGCCGCCGACCCCAGCCTGCGTTGGTTTCGCCAGAACGGGACCAACATGGATGTCCAGATCGACGACATTTCGGAGAAAGTTGCGGCCTTGGCTTTGCAGGGACCGACTTCGGGCAAGCTGCTAAAGTCGGCAGCCGAAGCCGACATTGCCAATCTAAAATACTTCCGCGTGACCCATGGCGAGATCGCGGGTGTGCCCGTAGACATCTCGCGCACTGGATACACCGGCGACCTGGGCTACGAAATCTGGGTGCCATGGAACGACGCAGTGAAAGTGTGGGACGCGGTGATGGAAACCGGGAAGCGCTTCGACATCCACGCCGCCGGTATGCTCGCGCTGGACGTCGCCCGCGTCGAAGCAGGATTGTTACTGATTGAGGTTGATTACTCTAGCAGCAAGAAGGCTCTGATTGCATCGCAGAAATACTCACCCTACGAGCTAGGCTTTGGCAAGATGGTGCATCTCAACAAGGAAAGTTTCATTGGCAAAGCAGCTTTGGGGCAGGACCAGAAACAAGGAGTCGCGAGACAGTTTGTTGGACTCGAAATCGATTGGACAGAAATCGAAGAACGCTATGAAAAATTCGGCCTTACGCCGGCCGCGCCCAGCCAGGCCTCACGCGTAGCAGTCCCTGTGTACTGCGGCGAGAAACAAGTTGGCAAAGCCACCTCTACGACATGGTCGCCAGTGCTGAAGAAGATGATCGCGTTGGCCAGCATCGAAACCTCGCACTCGAAGCTCGGCACCAGGCTGCAAATGGAAATCACAATCGAAGCGATCCGCCAAAAAGTAACGGCGAAGATAGTGAAGATGCCATTCTTCAATCCCGCAAGGAAAACCGCCGTCCCGGTTTAGAAGTGGTCGTGTGGAGACTCGCCCGTCGGGCCGGGGAGGCAACACGGATTCCACGTGTAGCGTTAGAAGATTTTCTATCCCCCTGCCGCCTTCTTCCCGCTTCGCTTCCAGTACAAATACCCTGGTACGCCCATCAATACAATAATCGTGCCCGCCAGCGACTCCGTCGGCCGGGTAAAAATCGTATTCAAAGTCCACGCGGTTCCGATGAGCACGTAAATCGCCGGCAGCCACGGATATCCCGTGCAACGATATGCCCGCGGAATGTCGGGACGCTTCCAGCGCAGCACGAACAATCCCACTACGGTTAGCGTGTAGGACAGCACCATGCCGAACATCACATAGGTGTATAGCTGATCGTAGCGTCCGCTGAGCGTCAGAATTCCCGCCCAAATCCCTTGTCCGATCAGTGCAAACGCCGGGGTGCGCCATTTGGGGTGGACTTCTGCCATGCGTCGGAAGAAGAGGCCATCCCGTGCCATGGCGTAATAAATTCGCGGGCTGCCGAGGATGGCGCACGCCGCCGCGCCAAAGCAGGAGACCGCGACCAGCGCCGAGAGCCATACTGCGACCGCGGGCGAGAACAGTGCCACGGCAGCGGCGTGTGCGATGGTCTCGTGCTTGGCGATTTTGGTAATGGGGAGCGCGTACACGTAGGCCATGTTCATGGCCACGTAAATCACGCCGACGATCGTTACGCCGAGCACCATCGCTAGCGGCACATTGCGGCGCGGATCCTTCATTTCGCCGGCCACCCATCCGATGTAGACCCATCCGTCGTAGGCCCAGAAGACGGCGATCAACGCGACGCCGAATGCTGAAAGCAGCGGACCGGCGCTCACGCCCATAGTCAAGCCGTGAACCGATCCCCATTCGCTTGCGGTGAAGTGATGCCAATCACCCTTGCCGATGGCGAAGCCAAGAATCACGAACGCTGCCATGGCGAGAAATTTGGCCCAGGTGGCGGCGTTTTGCAGCAATGCACCCCAGCGCAGCCCAACCAGGTTGATCCAGGTCACCACGGTAATCATGATCAAGGCCAGGACATGAGCACGGGTCAGCACAATACCTGCGTACGTGAGAACCACGTGCTGTTGTGAAATGCCTGGGACGATCCCGCCGAGGTATGCGGCTGAACCTACGGCAAGAGCCGCGATCGAGCCACCATTGCCCACGCTGAACATCATCCAGCCGTAGAGGAACGCGGGCAGATCGCCGTAAGCTTCGCGCAAATACACATATTGACCGCCGGAGTCAGGAAACATTGTGCCCAGTTCGGCGAAGGCAAAGCAGGCACACAAGGAAATCAAGCCGCCGAGAACCC